>Ga0316189_10000309_pt1 | contig 48244 bp, 38 predicted proteins | sample LowCovwburrow_MG_FD_204930 | JGI IMG/M metagenome (GOLD analysis project Ga0316189, IMG submission 204930) | Coastal sediment microbial communities from Maine, United States - Lowes Cove worm burrow | ecosystem: Environmental > Aquatic > Marine > Coastal > Sediment | place: USA: Maine... | reverse complement strand
TTTATAATTTGCGGGGGGGGGGGGGGGGCCTTGCGGGCGGCGCTCTCCCCCCGCCGGCACCCCCAACGCATCGCCTTGGGGCGCTGGTTGTTTGCGGGCTGTTTGCCTGGGTTTGTTGGTCGAGCAGGGCTGGTTGGGCTTGTGGTGGTCGGAGGCTTCGGGGGGGCGGTGCGTTGGGGCTGCCTGCGGGCTCAGATGACGTTGCTCGCCTCGTAGCGGTGTTGGGTGCTCGATAAAAATAGCTTGTGGTGTGCGGGGGACTTGAGGGCTGCGCTATGAGCCCGCAGGCAGCCCCAACGCATCGCCTTGGGGCGCTGGTTGTTTGCGGGTTGTTTGCCTGGGTTTGTAGGGCTGGTTGGGCAGGTGGTGTTCGGGGGCTGGTTGGGCTTGAGGTGGTCGGAGGCTTTGGGGGGGCGGTGCGTTGGGGCGCCTGCGGGCTCAGATGACGATGCTCGCCTCGTTGAGGTATTGGGTGCTCGATGAAGGTGGGCCGTGGTATGCGGGGGACTTGAGGGCTGCGCTATGAGGCCGCAGGGAGTCCCGACGCATCGCCTTGGGCGCTGGTTGTTTGTGCGTCGCTGGAGCGTAGGGAATGCAGTGAGGTGCTTACCCGTATGTGATGACCCACCGCCCTTGCCGACTTGATATCCTCCGGGTGTGTCTATAGTGACCTGCAGACGCACCCGCTTGGTTGTTGTTGGGGCGTTGCTTGCAGGTTGTGCTCCGAAACGGTCGTTTCCGTCACCGCAGTCCGCGGACGATGCGACCCCGACCGCGACCGCAGACGAGCAGGGCGTCCGGCTGATTAGGGGTCGAGTCGTCGGTCCCGACGACCGACCGATCTCGGGCGCATCGGTGGAACTGTGGCGCACCCGCGGTGCGTCCGCGCATGTTGCAACCGAGACCGGGATCAACGGCGATTTCGTGTTGAACGTCGAGGCGGCCGGCGTCTTTGACATGAGGTTCTCGGGGGCAAACCACGATCCATCGTTCACGTATATCGAGCTGGGAGACGATGATATCGAAGTCGATTGCCGACTCGCTTTCCAGGTCATCCCGGAGGGGGAACGGCGCGCAATCGCAGTCCGCTACCATCTCGCGAATCGACCGGTCCGGACCATCGAGGTGGATGCCACGCGTGATTCGTCGGGAGACTATCTGCTCTCACTGGATCCGCCCAAAGGAACGGTGCGCGTTGAAGTTCAAGCAGTCGCCGGTGGCGGCCCGTCGAGCATCGTGCCGCTCGGTCTCCCGCTTCGCAGGGACGCTTCGGGCTATTGGGCTACCGTTCCCGCAGCGTCGATGCCAGAGGTGTCGCTGACATTCGCGCCGAGCCGGAGCGATACGTCGGCTTCGATCTCCGTGAAGCCCCGTAGTGCGGATGCCGTCGGTCGATCGTGGAACTGGGTCGCTCGAAAAGGGGGCCAGTTCGGCGCGATCTTGCAGAGTGGAACCTTCAGGAGATGAAGGTTGCGTCAGCCCTGAAGAGGTCCACGCTCGCCTACACGGCGATGACGCGGACCGTGCCTTGCCGAGTTACCGGAGTTGCGTCGGCTACATGCGTTGTTCGGTGGGGAAGAGAACGTCCGGTTCCTTCATGTGGCGTTCGACGACTTGCCCTCCTCTGTGACGCGCGCGCTTGAAGAGCACGGGCCCATCCCCGGGGAGCACGCCATCGTGCCAGCCGACTCCGATCGCCGACGGCTCTTCGAGGATTGGCGGCTTGAAGGATTGCCAGGGGTCTTCGTCGTTGATGGTCGCGGCCAGCTCGCACTGGCCGCGCCGGCTGCCCATGACCCGGAGATCGAAGCTACCCTTCGTCGATTGGTCGCGGCGTCGCGCGAGACCGACGCTCGAAGGTGACTGACAAACGCGCACCACCGCGGCGATCGCCGCTCGAGTCAGCCGTCGAAGTCGGCGAGGTACTTGTCGGGATCTTCGCGGACGGCTTGGGCGGCCTTGTCGGAGCAGATGGTGTACGACTTGCCGTTGTAGTCGACCTTGGGGTGTTCGGCGGCGACGACGAAGGTGCGTCCTGAATAGGGGCAGGTGGTCGTGTCCCCAAGTTGGGCCTCGGTGTTGGGGACGACGTCGACCGCTGGAGCGGTGGGCTCGGCGGTGGCGGTGGGGGCTGCGGGCTCCGTGGGCGGTGGGGCGTCCTTGGAGCACCCGGCGAGCAAGGCAGCGAACACAAGGACCGGCGGGGCGTGGTGCATGCGCTGGGAGTATACGGTTGCATCCGAAGCGGGCGCGCTGAATCTGCGGGCCTCGGTCGCTGCGGGTCTCGAACCCACGGAGCGGTCGCGCTACTATGGTTCGCAGGACGTCGGACCGGTGCAGGTCTGGGTGCCGGGTGCTCGGCAGCGGCGTGGTTGGAATGCCCGGACGAGACAAAACCAGGGAGCAGCTGCTCGAAGAACTCGCCGCGGCGCAGGCAGAGATCGCCGAGCTCCGTCGAGACGCGGGCGCGAGGGCAGAGCGCGTCGAGGATCGCGTGTTTCGGGCCGTGTTTCGTCAGCACGAGGCGACGATGCTGCTCGTCGATGCCGACACCGGCCGGATCGCGGCAGCGAACCCTGCGGCTCAACGGTTCTACGGCTACTCGGGCGACGAGCTTCGAGGCATGACGATCCAAGAGATCAACGTCTTGGCGCCCGAGGCCGTTGCCGAAAACCGAGCCAAGGCAGATTCGCGGGAGCAGGGAGTGTTTATCTTCCCGCATCGGCTGGCGAGCGGTGAAGTGCGGACCGTTGAGGTTCATTCCTCGCCCATTCTTGTTGGCGGCCAGCGGCTCCTGTTTTCGGTGATCCATGACATTAGCGAGCGCGTTCGAGTGCAGGAGGCGCTTCACGAAGAGACCACCTTCAACCGCGACGTGCTGGACTCCATCCCGGATACGATCGTGGTGTTCGATCCGAGCGCAGGGAAGGCGATCCGCTGGAACCGGGCCTTCCGAGAGGTCAGCGGCTTCACGGACGATGAGATCGCAGCCAGGCCAGCGCCTGCCGGCTGGTACGACGAGGACGAGCTGCCCGGAGCGGGCCAAGTCAACGAGGCGATTCGCAGCGAGTCTGGGGTCCGTGTTGAGCTTGCGCTGCTGACGAAGGACGGTCGGAAGGTTCCCACGGAGTACGTTGCCAGGACACTGGAGCGGGGTGAGGGCCGAGCTCCCTATGCCGTGTCGATTGGCCGAGATGTCACCGAGCGCAAGCGAGTCGAGACCGCGCTTCGAGAGAGCGAAGAGAAGTTCCGCGCTGTCTTTGGTCAGGTGCACGCTGGAATCGCGATCCTCGACACGAACACGGGTCGCTTCCTGGAGATCAACGACAGCTACTGTCGTATCGTTGGCTACTCCGAGGCCGAGATGCTCGCGTTGGACTTCCAGTCCGTCACGCACCCAGACGACCTCCAGCAAGATCTCGACCAGATGGAGGCGCTCCGTCAGGGACGCATCTCCGGCTTCGAGATGGAGAAGCGCTACTTCAAGAAAACAGGTGAGATCGTATGGGTCATTCTCACCGTTGCACTGCTCTCGCGCGAAGATGGACCTGCGGACTATCACCTGGCGGTCGTCGTCGACATCACGGAGCGCAAGCAAGCGCAGGAGCAGCGCCAGCGTCTCGAGGAGCAGCTCCAGCGCTCGGAGAACCTCAGAAGCCTGGGCGTGCTTGCCAGCGGGCTTGCCCATGACTTCAACAACCTTCTGGGCGGGATCCAGGGCAATATGGACCTGGCACTCCTCGATCTCGATGCGACGTCGCCCGTGGGGGAGTTCATCGCCGAAGCACGGACAGCGTCTCTGCGCGCCGCCGATTTGATCCGGCAGATGCTGGCCTACGCGGGGAAGGGCAAGACGAGCAACGAGAAGATCGACCTCAGCACGGTGGCCCGCGAGATGGCGGGGCTGCTCAGGACGTCGATCTCCAAGAAGGCGGTACTGCAGCTTGACTTAGACGGGACTCTCCCCGCGATCGTCGGGGACCCAACGCAGGTTCGCCAACTCATCATGAACCTCATCACGAACGCCGCCGACGCGATTGGCGACCTGCCAGGGGAGATCGTCGTCAGGACCGAGCGAGCGGCATGCGACCGGGCTTCGCTGGACGAGCTCCGCCCTGATGCGGAGCTCCCCGAGGGGGACTACCTCAGGTTGCAAATCGTCGACACGGGCTCGGGAATGTCGACGGAGACCCGCAACCGCATCTTCGAGCCGTTCTTTACGACGAAGGCCTCTGGCAGCGGTTTGGGCCTCGCAGCGACACACGGGATCGTGCGAGGGCATGGGGGCGCGATCCGTGTTGAGAGCAAGCCAGGGAAGGGCACGGTATTCGAGGTCCTGTTCCCCGTGGCGGTTGTGCGAACCGAGGCGAAGAGCGACGAGGTCGGTGGGGTACCGGAGCACTGGCGTGGGAGCGGGACGGTCCTGCTTGTGGACGACGAGGAGGTTGTTCGCTCGATCGCCGCGGCCATGCTGCAGCGCCTGGGCTTCTCGGTCGTGACCGCTGAGCACGGAGCCGAGGCCGTCGAAGTGTTCCTCGCCCGGCACGACGAAATCGACTGCGTCCTTCTCGACTCGAGAATGCCGCACATGGGCGGGGAAGAGGCGTTCGACCGACTGCGAGAGATTCGGGGAGACGTTCCGGTTGTCTTGTGTAGTGGGTTCACCGAAGAGGGAGTCGTCGAGCAGATGCTGGCGAAAGGCCTCGCGGGTTTCCTTCAAAAGCCATACGACCTGCGCGCGCTGGAGAAGCAGCTCCGCGCGATCGAAGACCTGTGACAACCGCCAACTTCTGATCGGGCGGGCTAAAAGGTCGCTACGAGCCACAGGTACAAGAAGTGCTGTGGATCGTCGCCTGCGAGCTGGCGTGCTGCCTTGGCGGGCAGGAACAGTGCGTAGCCGGCCGAGATCGCAAGCGGGTCGAGCGGCTTCACGGATGCGATGACGTCGATTTCGGATCCGAGGTTGTTTGCGTCGTTGGTGGGATCCCATCCGGCTCCGACCAGCTTGCCGCCCGCGTTTGTCCAGCGACCATCGGCCTGGTGTAGCTGCAACCAGTGGTAGGCGGCCGACAGCTCAACGAGCTTGCGGTGTCCGACCTTGGCCCTCGCCTCCAAGTCCCGCATGTTGGCCCAATTCATCGTATCGGCGATGCCGTAGTGGATGTGGTTGGTGGGATAGAAGTTGAAGAAGTCCTGGCTCTTGGCGTTGTCGCAGCCCGCGTCTGCGGCGGCCCGGCAAGTGTGCCCGCTGCCCATGGTGTACCCGGCACCTGCGCCTGGCCAAAAGCGGCGCGAGCGATCGCCTGTCCAGTCGACGGCCGCCGCCCAGGCCCACGCTTGGTGTGTGAGCTCGTTCTTGGTGCCGCCTTGGAAGTGTCCTTCGACGTCGTAGCTGAGCCCACCGATCGGCTTGCCCCAGATGCGAGCACCCCCGTCCACGATCAAGTGCTCTTCGCCCAGCGCGTCGGGGTGCGCGTCCGAACGATCGAGCAGTGCCATCGCCTCGACGGCAAACGCTGGGTGCGCCAGGAGTTCGATGCGGGCCCCCGCCAGCACTGTCCCCGCGGTCACGACGATGGGGGTTGGGTCTTCGCCAGGATCGCCTGCAACCTGGACGGTCTGCTCCGCGGTGCGAACGGCCCCGAAGCCCTCCAGCGTCCAGCGCTTGTAGCTGCCCTGGGCGCGAACCGCATCAAAGGAGCGTGCCCCGGGCGCCCACAGCAGCGGGCCTACCATCCGTTGGCGCCCCCATGCGATCTCCTGTCGGCCAACCCGAATCCACCCCGCGAGGTCACCCGCCTTGCGCGTTCCGCCGACCTCAGCGAACCCTTGGTGAAAGGTCAGGGCGCCGCTCTGGCTAGCCGAGGTGCGATCGAAGGTGAACGTCCTGGCTTCCTGAACCTGGGCGAAGCCGGCGAGCGGACCCCACGTTGCCTTGGCATTGACCCGAAACCGCTCGACGATCTGTGTGGAGTTCGCCGCGGTGCCACTCGCTTTGTCGAAGTCCGGATTGACGCGCCCCTGACCTCGCACGAACGCCTGCAGGCCCACGACAATCTTCGGTCCAGCGGTCTTGGGCTCGGCGGCTTTCGGCGGCGGGTCGCTGTCCTTGGCGGTGACGGACTCCGGGACGGACTCGGCCGCAGTCTCGGTGCCGACGAGATCGGTTTCCGACGCGTCGGTGTCGGTCTTTGGCGCGGCACCGTTGGCCTCTGGGAGGGCGGCCGGCTCTGCACCCGCAGTGTCAGGCTCCGCGTTGGCGACTTCGGACTCCGTGCTGCTGTCGGGCTCCGGGGGCGGGTCGGCCGGTTCCGCGCTGGCAGCGTCGGGCGCGGGCGCCGGGTCGGCGACGGGCTGCGTGCCGGGCTCGGCTTCGAGGGGGCGCTCTGCCACTGGCTCCGTGCCTTGTGCGGAGGGGCGCGGACTGGTGGAGGGGGGCGCCAACGCGGCGCACAGCAGAACGCTCAGTAGATTGGTCATTTCCGTTTCGCTTTCGCGCGCGCCTGGCCACGGCACCCGCTGGTCAACGTTCTGCGTTCCCGACGCCGGGAGCTGCGGGCAGAAACTGCGTGCACGCGCTCACGAATCGAACTCGCCAACGACATACGGATGCCTTGCCGAGCCCCCGCAAATGCTGCGGTTGGGGCGACTGGAGGGTCGGCGCTCGCACGGTCACGCGCTGCGCCCAGATGTCGTGGCTAGGCGCTCGACTCAGCCGCCCGTAGCCGTAGTGCGCGCCCGTCGATTGCGGACGAAGGCCGGGACGAGCCACCCCGCGAAGTACACGAAGTACGCGAGCGAGGGGATCGCAAACCCGAGCGTGTCGGCGCTCATGAGCGGACGATCGTTGTCGAGCTCTGGGTCGTCGATATCGTCGGGGTCGACGTACACCGTGATCGGGCTCCCGACGGGGTGCTCGGCCACGGTCTCGCTCGCCGCTCGGCGGGAGCCTATCGGACCCAAGGGAACGTCGGTGACGCGAACCGACTCGCCCGCGTACACGTAGTCGATACTCGCAACCGGGCGTGCCTGGGCGTCACGGCTCGACATGCCGCGCGCGGCCATCACCCGTGATTTGGTGACGATCCCGGGAGTTGCTTCGTAGGATCTCACCGCGAAATACTTGGCGACATCCGCGATGACCATCAGGACTCCGATGAGAGCGACGAAGGTCACGATGACCAACAGGGCTCCGCCACCGAAACGGACGATGTCGCTGTGCGTCTGTGCCTTTGGGTCGTTCATTGGAGTGCATTCAGTTCGGCCGACGGAGGACGGCGCCGGACTCCATCGTTGACAATACGACCGGCTCTTGGGGTTCGAGCACGTTCTCGAACGCGTAGAGCGAGCACCCCTGCATCGAGAACCCGCGATCGCGCAGGTACGTGACTGCGGCGTCGTCGACGTCGACCTCGCCGAGTCGGCCGTGGAGCTGGCGCGGGAGATCCACGAACGTGCGCGCGGGGTCGACTTCGGTGTCGCCGATGCGCATCGGAGCCACGCGTTGCTCGAGCAGTGCCCACTCGTTGAGGCTGTCGTCCGGGCTGGCGTCGCGGCGCAAACCCACCTCGTAGGCGACGCACATCCGACCACTCAGAGGCGCGCGAACGAGCTCCTCGGTTGCCTCCGCGGGCCCGGTGACATCGCGCGCCGCACCCGACGGCGGCAATGCGAGCGACCAGCGGTCCGGCAGGGTCCGCGGCCCGGGGAGGAGCCGACGAGCCTGGGCTGCGGCCGACAAGCCCGCAGCCGCGCCCGCGCACACGGTGACGATGGCGGCGGGCCAAGTGAGGCCGGCCGCGATGACGCCGATGAAGCCGCCCACGACCGCGCCCAGCGAAACCTGCCCGAGCACGCGGGTGTGTCCCGTCGTCGCGGCGCGAGCTTCCAACGTTTCGCCTTGTCGGAGTGCCAGGGCGGTCGACTCCCTTCCCAGGTCGATCCAGCTGTCCTGGCCGCAATGGGTACAATCGGGGCGTCCGTGGGCCCTGTCGTCTGCGCCGCGGCGGTGGGGCAGGGTCGCCGCCGCTTCGTCAGGCCATGCCAGCTGGCCACATTCGCCGCACACCAGTGCGCACGTACGCCCGGGAGCCTCTGGCTCGTCCCGTCGTCGCGATTGGCGGACAGTTGCGCGTCGCTGCGCGCGACGTAGCCCCGCGCGACGACTGCCGAGGTTGGGCGATGCCCCCGCACGTACGGACACGCCTCCGCTGGCTCCTTGATTCGACATGCAGTGATGCGAGCTAGAGCGTACCGTGCCGCGCCCGCGCAGATTCCCAGCGGCCGCAACTTGGACCAATCGAGCGCACAGCCTCCGTTCTCTGTGCCCGGAAGTGCGGCCGCGATCGCGACGGAGTTGTCGACGCTCGGTGTCCCCGTGCGTGTTGAACAGCCGTCGCGGTGAGCCAGCGGGCGGATCCCTGCAATGCTGCAAGTGCGGACCCAAACGGGGCACTGTCTCTGGTAGGGTGATTGACGTCTCTGAGCGCGCAATGAGTATCAAGTCCGCAAAAGTTCCTGAGGCATTTGCGCCTCCGTTTGCCGCTGCCGAACCGTTCGTCGAGCGGTTGTTCTCGCAGATCAGCCGTCGCCCCGAAGAGGGCACGCTGCGGGTTGGGGATGAACGCTATGTGATGCTCCGCTGCGAGAGCTTGTACGTGGCGTGGTTTGACGCGATGTCCGATGCCTTCGGCGAGGACACGGCGCGGCAGTTCATCTACAACACGGCGCGCGAGATTGGGCGCAGCGACTCGACATCATTTGCAGAGCGCATGGGCGTTCCCGAAGGTGTCGCACGTCTGGCCGCCGGCCCGATCCACTTCGCGCACTCGGGCTGGGCGTTTGTCGAGATTCTGGGGGACAGCGCGCCAGCGCCAGACGACACCTACTTCCTGCACTACTACCACCCCAACACGTTTGAGGCCGAAGTCCTCAAGACTCGCGGCGAGACTTCAGAGCGCTGCTCGTGCCTGTTTAGTGCCGGGTACTCCGCGGGTTGGTGTAGTCAGGCGTTCGGCCTTGAGGTGCATGGGCGAGAGATCCGCTGCACGGCCCGGGGCGACGAGCATTGCGAGTTTGTCATGGCACCCCACGGCAAGCTTGACGCGCACGAGCAGCGACTGCTCGGATGATCGAAAAAGGGACGAGCGCCCCGCCGAAGGGGCTGGAGCTTTCGGAGGTCAGCGCCGCGGTGTTCGAAATCCTCTCTGAGTACACCGCGTTTCCGTGGCCGGTGTTGATGGCGCAGGCGCAAAGGCGTGGCGTGGTCCCAGAGAGTCTGACCATCGCAGACCTCGAGGTCCTACTGCCGCTGCTCGCGAGGGGAGTCGAGCGCTTCACCTCGCCCGAAGCCGGGGAGAAGGTACGGGAGCGATTGTCGGCGCTGATCTAGGGCGGACTCAGAGCAACATGTAGCGCTTGCAGGTCTGTGACACGCGGTCGGCAACGGGAGTCTCTTCTCCGGCTGGCGTGAACTTCGGGACCGTGCAGCTGGCGTGCACGAGTCCTGTCTTGGCATCGGCATTGTGGATCTGCACGCGACCGACGCTGTACTCGTCGGAGGTCGTGCACACGCACATGGGCCCGCTGCCCGCGCGGGCGCGGGCTGCTTTTGCGAACTCTTCGGCGTCGGTGCCCGTCTTCTTCCAGTTCTTCGTGGGTGTAGAGCTGTTCCCGCTTCCGCCCTTGTTCCACTTCTTTTTCGGGGCGTCGTCGGTCTCGTCCGTATTGCTGTTGCTGTTCCACTTTTTGGTGGGCGCGGTGGTGGGCGCCTGCTTCTTACTCGTTCGAGTCTTGCGCGAACGCTGCGTTGGTGCGGCAACGGCCTCGGCCCACGCGGCGCTCAGGAGGACAATCGGAACGAGGATCAGTGCAATGCGCTTCATCGAGGTGACTCCGGGCCCACTCTATCAGCGGCGGTGGACTCTCCGCTGGTGAACGTGCGGCGACGTCGATCGCCTCCTGCGGGCGTCGCTTGGCTACAGGTTTGTCACCGACCCACGGGTGTCGGTGAGCTTTGCGCCCTGGAGCAAGCCCTTCTTTTTGTCCTGGGTGAGGGGCTTCGGCGCCTTCGCAGGAGCCGCTGTGGGTGCGGGTCATTTCAAAGACGGTAGGCGGCGCAATGATCCGGGTGTGACCGCTATCCAGCAAAAACTTCGGTAGTAGTCTGCGCCGACATCCCCTGGTCCCGAGAATCGACACGTGCAGTACACCGCCATCAAGCTCGTCAAACGCCCCACGCTCAGCATCACGCCCGACCTCTTCGAGGTGGTAACGCTGCAATCGCCCGAGCTGGCGGAGGGCGAGGTCCTGCTCAAGCAGACTCACATGTCGTTGGATCCCGCGATGAAGGGATGGATGATGGAAGACCGAAACAGCTACATCCCGCCCGTCGAGCTTGGCGAGATCATGCGGTCGAGCGGGATCGCCGAGGTGGTCGAGTCACGTAATCCCAAGTACACCGTCGGCGACCGGCTGCACGGCCTCATCGGATGGACCGAGTACGCGGTGAGTACGGGCGCCGGCCTTCACAAGCTGCCGCCTGGAGTCCCCGCCGAGGCTGTGCTTTGCGTGCTCGCGCTCCCCGGCCTGACCGCCTACCAGGGGCTCATGAACATCGGCAAACCCAAGTCGGGTGAAACTCTGGTCGTGTCGGGCGCCGCGGGCTCGGTGGGTTCTATGGTGGGCCAGATCGCCAAGGCCGAAGGCCTGCACGTCGTTGGCACCGCGGGCACCGACGCAAAGTGCAGTTGGCTCAAAGACGAGCTCGGGTTCGACCACGCCATCAACTACAAGTCCGACGACCTGGCCGACCAGATCAAGGACGCCACACCAGACGGAGTTGACCTCTACTTCGAGAACACGGGCGGCCCGGTGCAGCACATCACGTTCGATCGCATGAACCCTCACGGGCGCATCATCGTCTGCGGCATGATCGCCGACTACAACACCGCAACGCCCTCAGCCGGGCCCAACTGGATCAACATGATCAAGCGGCGGCTGACCGTCACCGGCTTCGCGATGCCCGATCACTGGGGCGACGTGCCCGCGATGAGTCAGGCGTTGCTGGGCTATTTCGGCGCGGGCAAGCTCAAGTATCGTGCGCACACCCTCCAGGGCCTCCAGAGCGCCATCGAGGGGATCAATCGGCTCTTCACGGGCGATAAGAGCGGCAAACTCATGATTGCGCTGTAAGCTCAACGCATCGCGTCGACGGCCGCCGCCAGCGCTGCGGCATCAAAACCATCGTCGCGAATCTGCGGCACGAGCGGCGCAAAGGTGGCTTTCGGATAGTGGGAGGCGTGGCGCGCGAGCTCCTCGACGAGCTGGTCGTAGACGCTTGCCCCCCGCGCGTGGCGTAACGTTGGGAACAGGGTCCAAGCGATGTCCGTGGCGAGCTGCGCTATCGGGGCGGCGGTCGGTGACATCGCCCAGAAGCGAGACAGACACGACCCAAGGACGTCGCTGAACCCTCGCTTGTCGATCAGCGTCTGCACAAAATCTGTGCGGAGCAGGACGCGAAGCCCCCACTGAGGCGGGCCCCCGCGGACAAACGTCTCAAACTGGACCTCGGTCATGCGACCGAGCAAGTCTCGCGCAGCAGCAGCGTAGGCATCGATCCCGAGCGAATGGACGAGCAGCGGTGCGAGCTTGTCGAGTTCGTCGCCGGCCGAGCGTCGCGGCTGCAAATAGAGGATGAGCTCGGCCGCGAGGCTCTGGGCGGGCTGGCTGGGCTCTGCGCCAACGGTCGCTGCGAGCTTGTCGAGCAGCCGCTCCGCGACGACGTTGAGGGAGGCATTGTGGAGATCCGACAGACCTGCGTCTCGGGTGGCGGCGCAGACGGGGCGTACAAACAAAGTGATCGGTCGTTGTTTGTGCACAGCGACGAGCCAGGCGTCGAGTGCCGAGTAAAACGCCGCCCACGGGTGCAGGTCTCCGAAGTTTGCCTTGGCCGCGATGGCCCAGCCGAGAACCTTCGGGTCCATGTCGGGGCCGGTGGCGAGCGTGCGCTCTTGCTTGGTCAGCTTGGGTGCAGGGCCGCGGCCATAGTGCGCGCGCACGAGGCCGGCGACCGAGCGATCTGCCTCCCAAGCCTGCTCGCTGGGTGAGCCGAGATGGAGCAGGGCGCCATCCCACGCGATCGCGTCCTGCAGCGGAGGCGGTACTCCCTGGAGCAGGGCTGCCCGTGCTGCGGGCGGCACCTCATTGTCAAACAGCACCCAGCACCGCAGGCTATGGCCCTCGGGCACGATGCCGCCATCGCCCAGGTAGGGGAACGGCATGGGCGACGGAGCTGTGCCGGCCGCATCGACCGAGCGGCCGTCGACGATCGCCACTGGCTTCGCCGTCGGGTTGACGGCTTCGCGCGGTGCGTGGTCGGCCGCCTTGGTTTGCGCCGCCTCGTTGCGGGCGCGTTCCTGCTCCGCGCGGGCCGGGTCGTAGTCCAGACTCAGCAGCGCCGCGACTCGTATCCCGAGCTTCTTTTCCGCCTTCCCAAGGTAGACGTCAGGATTGTCGAAGAAGTTACGCAGCCAACCCGTGAGCGTGGTCCTCACGGCCTCGTCCAACGACGCCGCACCGACGCGCTCAAAGATCGCGACCATCGCCGCCAACGGCAACGCGCCACGCAACGATGCAATGCGCGCGATGAGCAGCTGCTGGTCAACGTCGAGGCTCGGCTTCTTGCGGAGCAGCGCGCTCGCAACGCTCTTGACCACCTTCATGCACTCACTTTGTAGGCGACGGTCCACATGCGGCCAGCGCTTGTCCAGCCAGACAAGCCGCACCAGCGCGGCGACCGTCGCCTTCGCGACGTCGGGCTCGCGGACGAAGGCGGCCGACGCCGGCCAGTCCTCGGGCTTGATGCGTCGGCCATAGGGGCGGTCGGCCTGGATCTCCAGCGGTAGCGTGTCGAGCTTGGCCTGCAGCTCCCCGAACGGGTCGTCGGCGCTGTGCGGGTAGGCGTCGTAGGCATCCCCCCCGCCAGCTGCAAGCCAGGGGAGCGCTTGCAGCAGCGGATCGTCCGCCGCGTTCGTCTCGGCGTCGGTCACCGCGTCAGGTTAACGGCTCATCCAGGGCTGGCGCCAGTGCGAGGCTGGTTGTTCCATGCGGCGACGTGCCCGAGCTCGCCGCGCGGGCTGATAGGATGGCATCGGTGAGCCCACGGACACGAGCCCGCAGTCGAGCCCTCGTCGCATTGTGTTGGGGCGCGCTGACAGCATGCGGGGGCGATGATGGGTCGGCTTCGGGCACCGAATCCAACTCGGCCTCCGGCACGGGCGGTACGATCGCGGCCGAAGACGTCACGGCCTCGGACGACGAGGGGTGCGGCGACCTGCTGAGCTGTGCGGGGGACTGCGTCGATCCCCAGTCCGACGTGGAGCACTGCGGTGGCTGCGATGCGCCGTGTCTCTCGGGGCTGGCGTGCATCGAAGGGGCCTGCGCGATTGTTTGCGGCGAACTCGACCTGTGCGGCGGTGACTGTGTCGACACGCAAAGCGACGCGGCCCATTGCGGTGGCTGCGACACCCCATGCCAGAGCGGCCAGCCGTGCCTCTCCGGGCAGTGCGTTCCCGTTTGCGACGACGGCACGATCACCTGCGGCGTGACGTGCGTCGACCCGAGCAACGACGAGGCGCATTGCGGCGACTGTGACAGCCCCTGCGAGGCTGGGCAGCCGTGCGCCTTTGGGGAGTGCGTCGACGCGGCGGTGCACCACGTGCTCATCACTGGGCAGTCGCTGTCGGTTGGGGCGACAAGCATCGTCGTCTCGACCGAGCAGCCCTACGACAACGTCAGCTTCAACACGGGCGTGCGCGCGGGCGGGACCAATCTCACCGCCTTTATCCCGCTGGTCGAGACCCAAGGGGGGAGCGAGGGCGAGACGATAGCGTCCGGCATGGCCAATCTCGCAACGGAGCTGGCGGAGGCTGCGGGCTATCCCGGTCGGGTGACGCTCGCCTCGGCCAATGGGGTTGGCGGCTTGGCGTACTCGGCCCTCGCCCAGGGCACGGCGCCCTACGCCAACGGCTTGGCCCAGGTCACCGCTGGTGTCACCGTGGCCACCGAACAAGGCCTGACCGCCTACGTGGCCGCAGTCGCCAACGTGCATGGCGAGACCGACCACGTCACAGGCAACGTGGACTACGAGGCCAACCTCCTGGAGTGGCAGGCCAACTATCAGCTCGACGTGCAAGCGATCACGGGCCAGACCGCACCCGTCCCGATGTTTGTGTGCCAGATGTCCTCGCAGACGGCCTACGGGTCGACGACGTCGTTGATCCCGAGCGCCCAGCTCGCCGCATCGCGCAGTGCTCCCGGGCGGATCTTCGTTGTGGGGCCGAAGTACTTCTTGACCTACACCGACGGCGTGCACATCTCGGGGGAATCCGAGCGGCACTTGGGCGAGTACTACGCCAAGGCGATGGACCAAGTGCTTGTTGGCGGACAGCCGTGGGTACCGTTGTCGCCGCGCGAGGTCGCGCGCAAGGGGGCCGAGATCCGCGTCGCGATGCACGTTCCGGCGCCACCCCTGGTACTCGACGAGGTCGCCGTGTCCAACCCGGGGAACTACGGGTTTACGTACACCGACGATAGCGGGGCTCCGCCCGCGATCGCGTCGATCGCCTTGGAAGGCGAAGACACGGTGGTCATCAGTCTCGACGCGGTGCCCACGGGCGGAAACCAGCGCATTCAGTACGCGCATGTCGGGGTTGGCGGTCAGCCGGGCGGCCCCATGACGGGCGCGCGCGGCAACCTGCGCGACTCCGACGCGACGCCGAGCCGCCACGGGTACGACCTGGCCAACTGGTGCGTGCACTTTGATGAGCCAGTGCCTTGAGCAGCCGCCCGGTTGGCCGTAGCCAGAGTAAGGTACGTGCGGGCCCGCAATGAAGACCGTCTACCTCGTGCGTCACGCGCAAAGTCAACCAAGCCACGAGGTTGAGGAACCATCGTGGCCACTCAGCGACCGCGGTCGTGCCCAGGCCACGCGCCTGGTCGAAGTCTTGGAGCCGCTGGGGATTCAGAAGGTCCACACCAGCCCGTACTTGCGCTGTCGCGACACGATAGCCCCGTTCGTCGCGGCGACGAAGGTGCCCGTGCAGGTGCACGACGACTTGCGGGAGCGCAAGGTAGCGTCGACCGTCGTCGATAACTTCGTGGATATCTGGCAGCGGTCCTGGGATGACTTCGGGTTTGCAATGCCTGGGTGCGAATCCTCGGACTCCGCCCAGCGGCGCATCCACAGCGAGGTCTTGCAGATTTGCGATGGCGCGCAGGACGACGCACTCGCGATCAGCTCGCACGGCAACGTGCTCGCGCTGCTGCTCAACCGCCTCGACCCCAAGTTCCACATCGAGCAGGCGACAGCCATGCGCAACCCCGAGATCATCAGGCTGGCGTACGCAGACGGTGCACTCTCGTGGGATGCTGGATGGGCGATGCCCGCGCTGGACAGGTTCGCAAGCCACTACAGCGAGACACCGCTTCCGAACAAGTGAGTGGAGCAAGCGCGCGCTGATCGGCCGTCACACCGCTCGGCGTGGTGTCATTGGGCGTCGGGTGTGCTGCCGGGAGGGCGGATCCATTCCACCACCGCTCGGGAGAGGTCTGCCAGGCCGTACGGTTTTTGAATGAAGCCGACGTCGCCCACCTCCATGATCTCGGCGCGTTTGTCGTCGGCGAGATACCCGGATGCCACAATCACGCGCGCTTCGGGGTCGAGCCGACGGATCTCGCGCAGCGCGTCCAGCCCGTTCATGGTCGGCATGTGCAGGTCCAAGATCACCAGGTCGATCTCGTCTCGGTGTTCGCGATAGGCCGTTACCGCCTCGCGTCCATCGGCGGCGAGCATGACTTCGTACCCAAGGTACTTGAGGGACCGCGCGGCGACATCACGCAGTAGCACCTCGTCATCCGTCAGCAGTACGCGCCCGCGACCTCGGAGGTCACCCTCGGCCTCCGCTGGTGCAGCGGGCGCGCGCGCGTGCTCGTCCGCTACGGGGAAGAGGATCGTAAACACGGTGCCTTGACCGGGTGCAGACTCGACATCGATGACTCCGCCATGGTTCTCGATGGTCCCGTACGCCGCGGCCAGCCCCAGCCCCGTTCCCTTGCCCACTGGCTTCGTCGTGAAGAACGGCTCAAAAATGTGCGTGCGGACAGACTCATCCATGCCCACGCCGTCATCGCGTACGCTGAGTTCGAGATAGCGACCCGGGCCCAGCTGGTGCGCGACCGTGGCCTGCGCGTCGGTCACAATCGATGTGGCGAACGAGAGGGTCCCCCCCGTTGGCATCGCATCGCGTGCGTTGATGCCTAGGTTCAAGACCGCGTTTTCGAGTTGTGCCGCGTCGCCCTCGATCGCAGCGTTGTCGGCCTCGAGCGTGCAGACAATCTTGATACGTGGATCGATGGTGTGCTCGAGAATGCCAACGACATTCTCGACGATCTCATGCAGATCGGTTCGCACGGCCTCGACGCGGGTGCGCCGCGAGAACGCGAGCAGCTGCCCCGTTACCGCAGTCGCGCGATTGCATGCGTTGAGGATGCCGTCGAGGTATTCCCCAGGCGGCGCGGACTCTGGCAGGCGCTGGATGAGCTCCGCATACCCCACGATCCCGGCGAGCAAGTTGTTGAAGTCGTGCGCAACTCCACCCGCGAGCTGACCGATGGCCTCCATCTTCGTCGTCTGGCGCAGGCGCTCGGCCATCTGGCGATACTCGGCGATGTCCCGAGCGATCATCGAGTAGTACGCGATGCCCCCGTCGCGAGCCTCGTGGGCCACGAGTACCTGGAGCGTGGGGATCTCCGTACCGTCGGCGTGGCGCAGCATCATCTCTCCCGACCACGAGCCCTCCCTCGTCGCCGCGGGGATACACTCCGCCAGAAATCGCTCAGTTTCGTGCGGGGCCAGGCAGTCCGACAGCGCGAGAGTGGACAGGTCGTCGTCGGCATCGCCGCCAACCAACCGCCGCCCTGCGGGGTTGAGGTACAGCACCTGCCCGTTGCTATCCGCCGTGCCGACAAAGTCAGGCGTCGCCTCGAGCACGTCGAGCAGGCGTCGCTGCTGTGCCTGCGCGGCGACCCGCTCCTGGACTTCTGCCGTCAGCCGCCGATACAGCTGCGCGTTTTCCAGCGAGATGGCCGCCTGCGCGAAGATGGCACGCAGCAGCTCCAGGCGCTGTGCGGTAAACACTCCGCTCGCGAGGCGGTTCTCCAGGTACATGATGCCCGCGATCCGGTCTTTGTGGCGCAGCACGCTGCACAGCACCGACTTGGGCTTGTGTCGCAGCACGTACTCATCTTGCGCGAAACGACCCTCTGCGGACGCGTCATGCAGCACCAGTGATTCTCCGGTGCGCACGACGTAGCGCACGATCGCGTGCGACAGCTCGGAACTCTCGGCCACCGACAGCCGCGTAAGAATCTGTACGTTGTCCGTCTCGTGATCGAGAATCGAGGCCTGGATGTGCGGCTGGCCATCGATGTCTTGCAGGAGGAATCCGCGCTGTGCCCCCGCGCTCTCAAGGGCGATCGTCATTAGCTTGGCCAGGAGGCGTTCGAGGTCGACCTCCGCCGAGAGCGTGCGCGACGCCTTCATGACCGCGGCCAGATCCAACGTCGCGTCCAGCGTCTGAGTCGTGACCGTGAGTTGGGGCGAGGCCTCGGCAGGGCCGCCGCTCGTGGCGCTGGCCTCCTCTCGGAGGCTGTCGTGGCGTGCTTCGAGCAGCTTGACCTTCCGTACCGCGCCCCACTGCGCGAACGCTCGGTGGGCTTTGACGAGGTAGGCGTGGGCAAACGTGTCGCGGCCGTCTGCCTGGCAAGCGTCTGCGGCCCGCTCTGCTGCGATCGCAACGTGGTGAACGAAGCCGCGCTCTCCTCCCAACTTGATGCAGCGGTCGAACGCGCGGAGTGCATCATCAGCGCGCCCAGACACTCGCGCCCACTCGCCCTGCAACAGGGCGTGCTGATGCTCGAACGTCTCGGGGCACGACTGCGCCCACTTGCCCAGTCTGCGCACTGTCGCCGAGATCGAAAGCCGCAGTCGCTGCCGGCCTACCAACGACGCGTCGCGGTAGTCGTCGCACTGAATAAGGGCGCGGAACAAGCGATGTCCTGCTTCGAAGATGGCCCCCATGCCCGCCTCGATCAGGCTCGCGGACAGCTCCGCTGCGGAACGTGCCGCGGCGCGGTCCTCGAGCACGTACGCGACCATCATGCGCTGCACCGCGATGCTCGACTTCATCGTCGCGAAGCCGTCTTCAAACACCTCTTGCGGCGCCCCGAACTCCTTGGCGATGAGGTGATGATGCTCGAGTTCCTCGCCGGACAGCACGGCGATCATCTCTCGCACGGCCATCACGCCGACATGGACCTTCTTGTCATTGGAGCGCCGCAGAAATACGTCTGCGCGCTCGTACACCTCCGCAAGAGCGGGGAACGGCAGGCCCGCGTGCAGCAGTGCCTGCAGCTCGAAGAACAAATTGTAGCCCGCGTGGATGAGATTGCCGCCGCGTACGTTGAGGTCGAACGCCCGCTGCATGATGCGCGTGGACTCGCGAAGATCGCCCGTCCAGATGTGCACGAGGGAGCCGAACGTGCCATAGCTGCGGCCGCTCATGTCCAGGTCGTCGTAGCGCTCGAGCAGCGCGAGTCCGAGCTCGCCGTAGCGGCGCCCTGCCTCGTACTGACCCATCGCCGCCCCAATGAGCATTCCGTACAGCGTGTAGCAGAACCCTGCGCCCGCTGAGTTGCCGTGCTCGAGCGACAGGGACACGGCCGTCAGCGCGGCGAGGGTAAACAGCTCGGCGTCGCCGCACCCGTACGACGGAGGCATCAGCGCGAGCAGCGTCTCGAGGCAGATGCGAATCTCCGGATCTGCCAGATCGGGGGCGGCGAGGATGGATGCCGTGTCGCGCCGCGCAAACATGTACTTCACACGAATGAGTCGGCGGGCTACGGCGGCTTTGCCCGGTCGCCTGCGCAAGCGCATGCCGAACAGCGCCAGTGATTCGAGCGCCATCGTAACGGCATCCGTGTCGCGCCCCTCGTGCGTGGCGAAGATGATCATCGGCGCGTAGATGGCGGCCTTTTCGAGACGGCCGCTGGCGCGTGCAAGTGCCTCGTCGAACAGCTCGCGCGCCTCCTCGAACGCACCCGATAAGTATCGGGACTCGGCCAGTTCCTTGGCGATGCTGAAGCTCAATCCGTGGCACACCTGCCAGGGATCCGCAGGCAGACACGCCCGAGCGTTGTGCAAGAATCCGGCGGCGAGCTCGTAGGCTGCCGAGCGCCGCGCGCGACGACCCGCCTCGAGGTTGAGCTCGGCAAGGCGTCGGCGCTCGGTCGGATCCTCGATGTCGTCGAGCGCGCGGTTGAGGTGCCCAACGACATCGAAGACACCGTCATCGGACGCGGTTGGGCTCGACTGAAGCAGGCGGCCGATACGCAGATGGGTGCGTGCCGCATCATCGCCCAGCAGGCCGTACGCAGCGTGGCGAACCCGATCGTGCACAAACCGATGCAACGGGTCGTCGCCGGGCTGCTCCCCCGCCGCGGGTGTGATGAACCCCTGACGACGGCCCTCGACGAGCTCTTCTTCGATCTGCTCGTGCGTGAGCCCGGACGCCCCGCAGAGTGTCTGCACCCCGAACTCAGTACCGATACATGCCGCGACGCGCAGTACGGCTTGGGTGCTCTCGCTCAGGCTTCGAAGATGCCGCTCCAGCGCGCTCGCAACGTTCTCTGTGACGGCACGATGGGATATCGAGGCTTCGTCCCAGCTCCATTGATCCGCATGTCGGTCGCGAACGAGAAGTCCATCGCGCGCGAGCGCCCCGAGGAACTGACGCACGTAAAACGGATTGCCCGAGGTTTGGCGCTGTACGAGCGCAGCGAGTGCTTCGTACCCCTCGCTGCGATGCACGGCGTCGCCCACCAACGCACGGGTGTCGAGTTCGCCCAGCGGCTCGAGCGGGACGGCCTCCCAGCTGAATCCGGCGCTTCGGATCTCATCGAGCATCATGGTCAGCGGGTGGGCGACGTCGACCTCGTCGGAACGATAGGCGCCGATGATCAGCAGCGCCTGGCCGTCGGGGGCACCGAGAGTCAAGCGCTCGAGCACCGCGAGGGTGGCTCGATCGGCCCACTGCAGATCGTCCAAGAACAACACCAACGGATGTGCGGGCGTTGCGAGGACCTGCACAAATCGCAGCATCGTGTCGTGAAACGCGTTCTTCGCTTCTGCCAGCCCCACCGACACGGCCGGTTGCTCCCCGAGGATCCAGACCAGCTCTGGAATGACATCGATAAGCAGCTGTGCGTTGCCAGCGAGCGCATTCGACAGCGTGTTCTTCCAGCGGTCCAGTGCCGCTTGGGGCTCCGCGGCAAGCAACCGCACCAGGCTGCGAAGTGCCTGAATCAGCCCGCTGTAGGGAAGGCTGCTCTCAAGCTGCTCGAACTTCCCTGCGACCGAGTGGGCGCCGTGCCGAGTGAGAGACCGGTCGAGCTCGCGCACCAAGGCGGTCTTGCCGACGCCCGCGTCGCCGTGCACGAGGACTAGCTCAGTGCTGCCCTCCACGGCACGGGTGTACCGATTCAAGAGACGCGCGGACTGAGTGTCGCGCCCGTACATCCCTTGCGGCAGTCGGAACCGCTCGGAGTGATCCCGTGTACCCGGCACAAACAGCTCCAGGTCGCGGCCGTCGGCGAGCGCTTCGATGCACTCCGCCAGATCGTTGTCGATGCCGGCCGCGCTTTGGTAACGAGCGTCGGCATCCTTGTCGAGCAGCTTCATGACGACCGCAGAGATCGACGCTGGAATGCCGGGGTCGATACTGTGGGGCGGTGTGGCCCGTCGGGCCATGTGGGCGTGCACCATCTCCGTGGCGTCATCGCTGACAAACGGCGTGACGCCCGTGAGCAGCTCGTAGACGATCGCTCCCAGCGCGTAGTAGTCGCTCCGGTAGTCGACCGCGCGGTTCATTCGCCCGGTTTGCTCGGGGGCGATGTACGGCAGCGTGCCTTGCAGCACCCGAGTGCTCTCGAATGCCGGTTCTTCGACCGGCACGGGCGAGGCGATGTCAAAGTCGATGAGCGCTACGCGATCGAGGGATGCGTCGACCACAACGTTGGACGGGCTCAGGTCGCGATGCACGACATCAGCGGCGTGCACGACGCTGAGCGCCGCTGCGATCTTGCGGGCGACGCGAGTTGCGTCGAGCGTGCCGAGCGGGTCGCGTCGATGGCGGTTGGCGAGGGTTTCGCCCCAGTCGAGCCACTCGAGCGCAAGCGCCACGCCCGCTCCGTCGACGATAACCTCATGCGCGGCCACAACCATCGGCGATCGAATTCGCTTCAGGATCGCGTACTCGTGTCGGTATCGGGCGACATGCTCGGTTCGCCCGTCGTTTCGGGCGGGCGTCTTGAGCACGACCGGTCGACCGCCCCCAGTCGGTGTGGCGCGGAGGACTCGTGTCCGGGCCGACTCGTATACGAGTGCCTGGACATCGAACCCGCGCACACGGTCGATGTCCTGCTGCCGCCGAGACGCCAAGGCATCAGTCTATCACCGCGAGACAGCCGTGCGCCCAGAGCGGCGTTCAGTGCGATGCTGACGTGTTGTGCCGCGTAGCCAAATGCGGGGACACGCGCCCGTGCGATGTATGCACTGGGGTGTCCGGCTCAGCCTGGCACGACGTGTCATTGCTTGGCGGTCTGGGGCGAGCGAAGGTGTCCGTAAGCATTCGGTAACGGTGGTCAATTGGCCATTGAGTGCCTTGGTAGGCTGTTTCGGAGGTCGCTGTCGGCGCTTTCGTACGGTGTTCGTATGCCGCGATGTCACCACGCTCTGTCGATCTTCGGTCTCGTCGCGGCTGCCGGGTGTCCGTCGGGTGGGTCGCCCAATGCCCACGACGGTCCGGGGACAACGAGCGCCTCGGCGGCGTCGACACCAACACCGGTGGGCAGCGAGGACGACGGCGGGACGACCGGGGCGGGAAGTGCAGGCGCTACGGACGAGGGCAACACGACGCAGGTGAGTGACGAGGGCAGCAGCGACGGGGCCGGAACGACCGACGGCGAGCCTGCGGTCGCGCCTCCGTTAGAGTTTGCGATGGGCGACCAGCGACTGCACGTCGGAGATACATTGAAGAATCCGGCAGTGCCAACCGCGGTTCTCGAGGAGGACTATGTGATCGAGTACAGCTCGAGCGATCGGCTGGTCGTGGGTGTCAACGGAGCGGGTGAACTCACCACGGAGGGCTCGGGTTTTGCCATTGTGACCGCCACGCTCACGCTCGAGAGCGGGGACACCTCGATGTCGAGCTACGCGACGATGGTCTCTTTCGTTGCGGAGGCATGGGTCGGGCAAAACGACACCACGCTTGTGTTTGAAGCAGGTGCGGACGACGTAGAGATGTACCGAAGCTCCGCGCCCGATTGCGACATCGAAGACGTCGCCGGATGCCCTGACGGCCAAAGTGATTTGCTCGTCTCGGGACAGACGGTCATCGACACGGCGATGACCTCGGAGCGCCCCGGGTTCTACACATATGTCTACGGCGAGGCACGCCACGACATCCCCATGTCGATTTCGGCCGTCCCCGATGTTCGTGATCACCGAGCGGTTGTCTGGCGAGACAAGATCTGGGTCGTGGGAGGTCACGGAGCTGGGCTGCGCTCGACGGTGACGTCCACCGTCGACGGGCAGAACTGGATCACCGAGACCCCCGATGGAGGCTTTGAAGGGCGTGGCTTCCATACGTTGACCGTCTTCGACGACCGGTTGTGGCTCTCCAATGGCGATGACTGGGATGGTGAGCCGCTCAACGATCTGTGGGTCTCCGACGACGGAGTGGCGTGGGATCCGATGCCCGCGCCACCGTGGTCGGCCAGACACGGAGGCCGCATGGTCGCATTCGGCGGGCAATTGCTGATGATGGGGGGATTCGACACGGCGGCGCGAAACGACATCTGGTCGTCCCACGATGGGATGACCTGGACCCTCGAGGATGAGTCGGCGCCGTGGCCGTCGGCGAGTCGTTTCTCTGTCGTTGAGTTCGACGAACAGCTTTGGTGGATCGGCCCTGGGGACGGCGTCAGTGAGGTGTGGGTCTCAGCGGACGGCATCACTTGGTCACAGGTCACCGACGATGCAGCGTTTGGTCGCCGCATCGGACCCGGAGTCGGGGCGTTCGAAGGCAAGCTCTGGCTCTTCGGCGGCTACACCAACGGGTACCAAGGCGACCTGTGGAGCTCGGTCGATGGGGCTACGTGGACGCAGGAGGTCGCGTCGCCTGGCCCTGCGCCCCGCGAACTCGCTTCCGTGATGACGTTCGATGAGCGCCTGTGGGTGGTGATGGGGTCGGGCTCGACCAACTTCGGAGATGCGTGGTCCAGCCTTGACGGCATCGAGTGGGCGGTCGAGAGCAGCGGGGGCACGTTTGACGGGCGTTGGTCTCACGAGACGGTGAGCTTCGATGGGAAGCTGTGGGTGTTTGGCGGCTGGGGCAACGATGTCACCGCGCGCGCCGACGCTTGGTCCACGACCGACGGCATCACATGGCAGCTCGAGGCAGAGCATGGCTTTCCTGCGACGTTTACCCCCGTGACTCCGTTCTTGGGCGAGCTGTGGCTTGTCGGTGGCTATCGAGAGGACGTGGCGTCGCAAGCGGTTTACGCATCGGCGGACGGCGTCACGTGGGCCGAACAACCCGATGCTCCGTTCGCTCCGCGTATCGAACACGCGGCTGCTGTCTTCGACGATCAACTGTGGGTCCTCGGAGGGATGGACGGGGCAGTGCAGTACGGTGACGTCTGGCGAACGCCCGACGGGTTCAACTGGGAGGAGGTTCTCGATGTCCCGTTTGGGCCAATCCGCGGCCACCTCGCGCTGGTCTACGACGACACGCTGTGGGTGATCGATGGCCAGACGGTGTGGAGCTATGACGACAGCGGCTGGGCGTTGGCAACGGGAGCCGCCGACTATGGGGACCGCTTTGGAATGACGGGCTTGGCGACTTCGGACGGGATGTTGGTCATCGGCGGCCACGACTCGACTGGGCTCCTCAATGATGTTTGGCTCTCCACCGATGGATCCGAGTGGGTCCTTGTCACCGAGGACGCGGGCTTTACCCCGCGCCTGTACGCGGGGGCTGTGCTGCACGAGGAGCAAGCCTTCGTGATCGGGGGCTCGCACGGTGGTCAGTTTGAAGACAATGCCAACGACGTGTGGCGGACGCTGGACATGGGGGCGACCTGGCGTCGAGGTCACCGCTCCGCGCTCACGTTCTGAGGCCGGGTCTCCGCAATGGGCAAGAAGTCACCCAAGACACGTCGTCTCATGACACTCGACGACCCGGACTCGCTCTGGCCTGCGCCGGGCGATACTCTCGACCCCGTGGGGAAGCTGAGGGCTGACGGCATCGCGCCGACGGTAAGTGTTGAGGAGCCGTTCGCCGCCAAGGCCCCCGCCTCTGCACGGCCCGAGCCTGCGAAAGGGGCGGGCCTCCCCCGCGGTAGCATCGTCGGGCGGTTCTTGGTCGTGGAGCGGCTCGGTGTTGGCGGCATGGGTGTCGTCTACCGAGCCTACGACCCGCAGCTGCACCGCCAAGTCGCCGTCAAACTGCTGCGTCCCGCGCTGCAGGACGGTACAGAGAGTCGGTCGAGGCTGCTGCGCGAGGCCCAGGCTATGGCGCAGGTCTCGCATCCGAACGTGGTGATGATCCACGACGTCGGGACCCTGGAGGACCGCGTCTACATCGCGATGGAGCTGGTTGAGGGGCGCACGCTCTCGCGTTGGCTTGCCCGTAAGCCGCGGTCGTGGACGGAGGTCGTCGAGACGTTTGTGCAAGCCGGGCGCGGACTCGCGGCCGCGCACGCCAAAGACCTCATCCATCGAGACTTCAAGCCCGAGAACGTCATGATGGACGAGACGGGCCGAGTGCGTGTGATGGACTTTGGGCTGGCGCGGAGCTCGGGCGTGCGCAACGGCAGCCGGGAACCCGGTCAGGGGGAACAGCACAAGCCGACCCTCGACTCAGGGTCGTCCCTCGACGAGCCACTCACGCGCGAGGGTGCGCTCATGGGGACGCCCGCGTACATGGCTCCCGAGCAGTTCAACGGGCTGCCCACCGACGCGCGGACTGACCAGTTCAGCTTTTGCGTCGCAGTCTGGGAGGGGCTGTACGGTCTTCGCCCGTTCTCGGGCAGCGGCATCACCGAGTTGATGGCGAAGGTCAGCGAGGGCGTCATCGCAGACCCGCCAGCCGGTGACGTTCCGCGTGCCCTCGAAGTGCTGCTGCGACGGGGGCTGCGCCCTGAACCGGAGGATCGGTGGCCAAACCTCGTCGAGCTCGTGGACGCGTTGGAGCGTTTGGTCGCGCCGCGTCAGCGGTCGCCATGGGTTCCGATCCTTGCCACGGCTGCGATGGTCGGGGCGGCTGGCCTGGCCGTTGTCGCGACCTCGGAGGACGACAAGTGCGCGGGGGCGGACGCGGCGATGCAGTCTGTCTGGCATCCTGCGCGCGCGGACCAAATCAGCGGTGCATTCGGGGCGCTAGGCAAGGCCTCAGTCGGCGTGTGGTCCAAGCAACAGCCTCGCATTGATCGCTACACGGAGGCCTGGCGGACGATGCATCGGCAGGCCTGTGAGGCGACCGCGGTCACCGCTGAGCAATCGGGCGAGGTTCTTGATCTGCGCATGGGCTGTCTCCGTCGTGCCAAGGTCAGCCTTGACGCGACGTTGACGGTGCTCGCTCAACCAGACGACGCTTTGGCTGCGCGGTTGCCTGGCATGCTCTCCGGTCTTCCTCGCATCGAGCGCTGCGGCGACGTCGAGTCTCTACAAGACAGTGGCGAGCGGCCGGCTCCTGCGATTGCCGCCGCGGTCGCAGCCGCACTGCGACAAGTCGAGGCCTCCAACGCCCTCGCACGGGCCGGTCGGTTCGAGGCGTCGCTCGAGACGGGCAAGCGCGCATTGGCGGAGTCCGAGGCCGCTGGGTATGGCCCCGCGATCGCCGACGCGACATTGGCGGTCGCGACTGCGCACGCTGAGCTCACGCACCACGAGCTGGCCGCGCCGATGCTGCTCGACGCCCAACGCATGGCGGTGAAGCACGGTTTGTGGTCGAACGCGGTCTCGGCCACCGCTCGCTACGTTCATCTCGTCGGCCACGCACAGTCCCGCCCGGACGAGGCCTTGGTCGTAGCCGAGTTTGGGCGCGCGTTTGCGGCTCGGGCGAACGATCCGTCCGCCGAGCTCATGCTACGAGGCGCGATCACGGCCGCGCTGACCACGGCCGAGCGATTTGACGAAGCCGTCGTGTCGATCGAGGCGTCCCTCGAGATGTACGCCGAAGACCCCGAGCTCGACCGCATCGGCCGGGCGCGAGAGCTGGACAACCTCGCGAATATTCTCGGTGATCGTGGCGACTTTGAGCGCGCACTCGCTGCCAGAAAAGACGCGCTCGAGACCCAGCGCGAGGCCACGGGCCCAGACCACCCGACCGTTGCTCGTCAGCTGTCCAACCTGGGCGCCACCTACAGCATGATGGGGCGCAACGAAGAAGCCGCGGCGAGCTATCGCGAGGCGCTGGCTTTGCAGGAGAGGGCGCTTCCCGATGGGCATATCGACACCGTGGTGACGCGTGCGAATCTCGGGGCGATCCTCGCCTCGGCGGGCAACATGATCGAAGCCGAGGTCATGTATCGCAAGGTGCTCTCGGGCCTCGAGGCCAAGCTGGGGCAGGCGCACCCCAACGTGATCATGACGCGCTACGGCCTGGCGGGTGTCCTCAGGGATCTACGCAAGCTCGACGAGGCCGAAGTCCTGGCGCGGCAGGCACTCGACGACGCCCGGCAGGCACTTGGCCACCGCCACTTGCGTGTTGCTGGAGCGGCAGCAGCTCTGGGCGGTGTGCTGCTGGACAAGGGCGAGTTGGCCGAAGCCGAGGCCCTGTTCCGCACTGCGGTCGACATTCACACGGAGACGCGCGGTGGCGCTCACCCCTACACACTCAGCGCGCGCCTTGGCTTATCAGACACCTTGATCAAGGCGGAGCGCATCTCAGAGGCCGAAGAGATCCTGCGGGTCGCCCTCGAGGAAGGTCTCGCTAGCCAAGGCGAAGACGTGCTCGAGGTTGCGCGCCTTCGTAAAGCACTCGCGGAGGTTCTGTTGGTGCGCGGCCAAGCGGCCGAGGCGCGGGTTCTCCTCGAGCGCAGCCGCACGCTGCTGTTCGAGGCCAGCCCAACGACCAAGGCCGAGACTTCGTTTGCGCTGGCACAAGCGCTGTGGCCCGACCTCACCGAGCGTCGCGCTGCCCTCAAGCTCGCCCGTGCCGCCCAAGTCACGTTTGCCGCCACGCCCGGGTGGGAGGCGTCGCGCGGCGAGGTCGACCGGTGGCTGGAAGCTCGAAAGACACTGTGACGCGGAGCTGACAGACCATGGGATGGCTCGCAGAAATTCGCAGCGGTCGACGGCATCCGCTCAACACCGAGACGGTGGTTGGGCGCGGTCCGAGCACCGATATTCGACTCGATGAGAGCTTCGTGTCGAGCTTGCACGCGGCGGTCACGTGGGCGGCTGGGGGGTGGGGCGTGAAGGACCTGGGCTCCCACAATGGCACGGCAGTCAACGGCACCGCCGTGCCGTCGGGAATGCGTCGACGCGTGGAGGAAGGGGATGAGATCAGCTTCGGCATGTCCTCGGCGACTTGGACTCTGGTCGACGGCGCGCCGCCTCAACCGTGGGCGGTCCGCGAATCCGACGGCGAAGTCGAGAGCGGGAGAGACGGAATCCTGGTGCTGCCGCGCGCGGACGATCCGAAGGCCAGCATCGTTGCCGGGCCCGTGGACACCTGGCGTTTCGAGGCGGCGGACGAGGTTGATGACATCGCCGACAGGCAGGCGCTTCAGGTCGACGGGCAGACTTGGATCGTGCGCCTTCCCGCGATCTTGGGCTCCACGCGGAGCCTGCATGGCGCGCGTCTTCAGCTGCGTCTCAGCGACGCCGAACTCATCATCGCCGTCGATACAGACGGCCGGGGAGGCACCGTGTTTGTGCAAGCGGAGCTCGGGTCGTTCAGCTTCCCGCTCGGCAATACGATGGTGCTGCTCACGCAGCTCGTGCATGCACGGGTCGAGGGCGCGGGGTGGGTCGACCGTGAAACGCTGCTCGAGACCCTCTCGATGACAAGCAATCGGCTCAATGTGTCCGTGTTCCGCCTGCGGCGGCAGTTCGCGGAAGCGGGCTTTGTCGATGCCGCGCAGGTCGTCGAACGGGGGCAGCGGCGGCTGCGATTGGGCACCCGCCGCGTGGGATTCTCCGAATGAAACTCAGCCCGCGGGGATGGGCCGTGCAAAATCTCAGTACCCCTGCAACCCACCGCGCGTATACTCCGCGGCATGGCATCGGTGACGTTCGAGATCCGCAACATGGAGACCGAGGAGCGCGGGGAGGCCGAGTTCCCCAGCACCGAGGTCGCGCTCGAGTGGTTGCGTGAGCGCCCGCAGTTCATGGAGGTGCTCGGGCCGGTCCGAACGGAGCTCGATCCCCAAGTCGAGGCGCAGCTGCGCAAGGCAATGCGTCCGCTCGATAGCACCGAGCTTGCGCGTCGCGCGGAGCTCGACGGGGAGCGTGAAGCCGCTCGCAAAGCCGACCTCAAGGCGATGAACGACCGCGCGATCGAAGAGGCCAACCCGGTCTCGAGCAGCCTCAAAGTCATTCACTGGCAGCGGGGTCGAGGACTCTTTGTGGAGGGTGGTGGAGCCATCCCCGACGACCTCGCTGCAGCGGCGCTCGATTGGATCCGCGAGCGCGACCGTTGGGTTCATGAGCGCCGCCAGCATGTATCCGCAGCGCGTCTGTCGATCGGTCTGAACACGGGCGATCCCGCCGACCGAATCTCGGACACGAGCGAGTTCTCGACCGCGCCCGGATTCTCCGACGACGAGATCGGGTAGGGCGACCGACAATCAATCAAGAGCCACCTCGGATTCGAACCGAGAACCGATGGGGTAAAAGCCCATTGCTCTAGCCAGGTTGAGCTAGTGGCCCAAAAAGCCGAGGAGCCCACGCGCGAGCGTGGGCTACGGTTTTTGGGCAGTACCTCGGGACGGAATCGAACCGCCGACGCGCACCGTTTCAGGGAGCCGCTCTACCGCCTGAGCTACCGAGGTATAGGCCAGCTGCCCGGTCACGCCAGTGAAGGCGCAGCCGGGCGCGGTAAATGCCTCGGTGAAGATGTGCTCGTAGATATCCATGATCAAAAGGGCCGTCCCGGGATCGAACCGGGGTCTTCTGGGTTGCAGCCAGACGCCTCACCACTGGGCTAACGGCCCGTAGCAGGTCGACTGAGGATCGAACTCAGCAAGTTCGGACTTGGAAACCGAACCCCGCACCAGCGGTCAACCTGTACGGCGATGTACAGGGACATGGCGCTGGCCAGAGCGGTCCAAGCAGGTGAAGTGACGTCAACATCTCGTTCTCAACACGTGGGGGATCGTCGGGCCCCAGCGCGATGGTTGATCTACACCGGGGAAACGCTCAGCTAAAGACACACCGATCGCGTTTGACGGCGTCGGCTTTGCAGGACCCAATGAAGGGTCGACATGTCCAGGTGCGTTTCATGACTCGGTGGGCGTGGCGTGGTGACGCCAGCGGTGGGTATCTAGTCGACCTCATCCGGATGTCAAGGAAGTCGGCTACACAAAGTTCTCGATCGACCTACCGCTGCGCGCCCCGGGCAGCGCTGACAGCTCTGTCCGGCCACTCGCTGATGGGCGCGCCCTTGGCTTCGCAAACGGGTCGGGGCTGGTCGGGGTACAGCGCGCGCGCTTGTTGTGGCGCCCGCGGAGTCGTGCTCCGCGGCGTGTCGGCCTCCGCTTGTGGGACGGCTGCGATCGGGACCAACGTCGCGCAGCCGCAGACTGCAAGGACTGTTGCGAGTGCGTATCGCACTCGCCGATCGTATCAGTCGTAGGGGCGTGGGAGGCAAGTGGTCCCTGTTCAATAACGTACGTCCCATTGTGGGCTCGCGGGTTCGCGCAGCGAACGAAGGCGAACGCGCAAGGGGGGATCTGGGCGCGCGCAAAGGAGCGCGATTTGGGTGTGCGGCGAGGACTGCGAAAGAAAGTCGGAACGATGGTCTCTCGGTTGGGTACGACGTACCTGTGCATCGTGGCATCTTCCGCGGCCCTTCGCGCGAGCCCGAGTCGTTCAGCGGCGCTTCCGCGGCGCGAGGCCGGCCGCTACATTGGTTGCGTATGCCGCAACCGATCAAGCACGACCTCGACGCAAACGTGACGACGCTTGGGGGGCGCAGCCTGGTGATGCACTGCCACTTTTATAACTGTGCCTTGCAGAAGGCGATCGAGGAGGGCATGGGGGCCGATGCTCGCGATGTGCTCAGAGACAGTGCAGCGGAACCCGTGCGTACGCAGATGCTCTCGCTTGTCGACGGGGACAGCAGCAGAGTTCCCGAGGTCGCCAGTGCAGTCTTCAGGGAGCTGGGGTTCGGCGCCCTGGACCTTTCACAAGTCAGCCGCGATGGCGGGGTCGCGACCGTGGCGAACTCGCACTACGCGATGGGATGGATGGTCGTCGAGGGGGCCCGCGAGGAGCCTGCGTGTCGCTTCGTCGAAGGCTTCATTGCGGGCGCAGTCGCGGCGCTCGGCGGGCACGAGGTCACGTCGGTCTCGGTTGTCGAGAGCGGTTGTGTCGCGTGTGGCGACGAGACGTGCAGCTTCACCGTGGAGGTAGTCTGAGATGGCGGTTGATGAACGCAGCGTAATCGAAGCGGTTAGCGGCCTGGGGCTGCGCGGCAACGAAGAGGGGCTAATCCCCGCCTTTGGTCTGTATCTCACCCGCCACTTCTCGGACTACTACAACGCAGCCTCGTTTGCGTACCTGCATGCAGCCGAGAAAAAGGGGCCTGCCGCGGTTGCGGCCGCACGCGCTGGGCTCATCGAGGCGGGCCACGTCTGCGCGTTCAATACCTTTGGCGGCATCATGCTCAGCCAGGAGTGGGAGGCGGTCGTGTTGCCGATGCTCGAATCTCGCGAGGATTGGGCGCACGGGATCGTGGCTGTGATCAACGCGTTGGGGTGGGGCATGTGGAAGATCGAGTCTCTGACGCCCGGAGAGGAACTCCAAGTTTCGCTCCGCAACAGCTACGAGTCCGAGGGCTACCTCGCCAATCACACAACCCGCAACGAAGGCGGTGTCTGCTTCCTGGGGACGGGCGGTGTCGCAGGGGTAATGAACCTGCTGTACCACGGCGACATCATCGACCGTCCGGCCCTGACGCCGGACTTCTATACCAAGCTCTTTGGCGCGCCAGAGCGATTCGTCGCTGAGGAAACTGAGTGCCGTGCTCACGGAGCCGATGCGTGCCGGATTGTCGCGCGACGGGCGGGAAGTGCAGGAGCCTGAGATTGAGGTTCTTGTGCAGCGAGATTGCTTGGGCGGTGAGCGGGTCATCGAGGTCCGGCTGCCCACCCCGGTAAGCGAAGCTGCGCTGGCGTCAATCGAAGGCGGAGGCGATCCCGTGATCCTACGTTCCGCGCCGCGGCCGTTCTTTCGCGTGGACGTGCCTGGAGCGTTCCTCGTGTCTGGCATCGTGGGTGACACCCGCGTTCGTTACACCGTCCGCCTGGCGCGTCGCGTCGAAGCACGTGAGATCGCCGTGGGGTCGGCGCGTCGCCTGGCACAGTCGTCATGATCCACCTCGATCATGCATCCACCTCGTTGCCGCGTTCTCGTGCGGCCACGACGGCCGCTCGCGAAGCATTCGATCTCCCAACGCCCGGGCGCGGTCGCTACCAGGCACAACTCCGGAGCACAGAGATCGTTGAACGTGCACGGGCCGCCGTCCAAAGTGCGCTGGCGTTTGAGACGGTTTGCTTCGGATCGAGCGCCACCCATGCGCTGAGTCAGGCGATTGTCGGGTTGCGCCCTGTGCCCCGTCGCGTGGCGATCGATCCTCTGTGTCACAACGCGGTGCGTCGACCCGTGCACGCCCTTGGGGTACCGACGTGGGTTCTACCCGCAGATCGTGATGGCCGTGTGGATGTGTCCGCGGCGCAAGATGCCTGGGTCCCACAGACGGACCTTGCCGTGCTCACCCACGGGTCCAACGTCAATGGTGTGCTCCAACCGGTCGCCGAGCTCGCACATCTGGCGAAGCGCCAGGGGGCATTCGTGGTGGTGGACGCCGCCCAGACGGCGGGCACGGTGCGGGCCGAGTTCGACGACGTCGACGCCCTCGCGTTTTCGGGGCACAAGGCACTCGCCAGCTTGCCCGGAGTTGGTGTGTTGGCGATTCGCGACGCGGCACGCATGGAGCCGTTGGTGCTAGGAGGCACAGGCTTCGATGCGGCCCCTGCGACCATGCCGCGCGAACTTCCGGCCCGGCTCGAGGCGGGGACGCCCAACCTCCCGGGCATCGCGGCCCTGGGCGCCGCCGCGGCGTCTGCGGCGACCTGGGACTGGCGTACGATGAACGACCAACTGCAGGCTGCGCTTGCGGCCGCAGGGATCACCGTCAACTCGATCGGGGACCTTCCCGTCGCGTCGTTCTCGGTGCACGGGTCCACCCCGACCGAGGTCGAGGAGGTGCTCGATCGCGGCTACGAGATTCAGGTGCGCGCTGGAGTTCATTGTGCGGTGTCTGCCCACGCTCACCTTCGGACTGCGGAGTCCGGCACCGTGAGGGTGTCGTGCGGGCGGACAACCACCGCGGCCGAGCTCGAGAGGCTTACGCGCGCGCTCCGGGAGCTGGTCACGTCAGGATGAAGATCTTGATCGACGACGCAACCAAGGTCGAGACCACGCTGGTGGAGGCGTTCGATGGCGTGCGTTCCAGCGGCGCGCGCGAAGCTCATGTCGAGGTCAGCGCGGACATTCGCTTTGACCGGAAGTTGCTCGACCTCCTGGAGAAACAGATCCGCACGATCCCCACCCTGCGCCGCCTGACGTTTCAGGCGGACTCGTCGAGCGCTCGCTTTTTGGTGTCGACACTCGCACTCAGAGTCCCCTCGGTCGAGATCTGTGTTGAGGTGCGCGGCGGTGAGCCCGCCTCCCGCACGTCTCGAGTGGCCGCGCCGACTCCCGCAAAGGCGCCCCAGTCTGCGGTTCGTTCGGGCGGAGGTGCGCCAAAGACTGGGCGGTATGTGATCGATGCCCAGGACGACCTCGACACCGAGCTGACTCGGGCGTTTGCGCGATTTGCCAATCGGCGGGTCACAGATGCGGTGATCGTGTTCCCGGCTTCGTTGAGAGCGCCGAGGCAGCTGAGTGCCTCATTGGAGAGGCTGCTCAACGACGCGACTCTTGAGAGCTTGACCCTCGTCCACCCCTCGGGGGTTTTTGGGTTTGTGGCGTCGACCCTCGGGCTGCGATTCCCAAAGCTGCGGATCAAGGCTCAGGCCGCCGAATAGAGACGGCGGCTGAGTCCCGCTTCTGTACGGTTCCCGATCAGCGCAGCACGAGCAGGAACGCAATCGCGAGGAAGAGGGAGGCCATGGGCGCGACGGGCAGGAAGGCCATCGGCAGCAGGACTGCGATGCTCAGCAGCGATACGGTAGCCACCGCAACAGCATACCCGGAGAACCGCGTCTCACCGTAGCCCGCAGGGAGCCTGCGGGCCCACACCCGGCCACCCGCGCCAGCCTTACCCCGGAAAGCCAGCGTCACAGATGCATGCGCACTCTGGCGGGCCCGACACGACCTCGCCATCGGTGAACACACACCAAAGCTCGGGATTGGTGCACGACCCGTCCGGCGTGACCTCGAGGCCGTCCGCGCCGTTGCGGGCCGCAGCCTCTCCGTTATCACACCCCGCAAACTCGCTGGGGCATCCCGACTCGGAGGCAGTCCCGATACCGCAGGCGGAGACGGGCGTGCCAAACTCGCAAACATCACCCTCGCCGAGAGCGACCGGGGTCCAGGTCTCCCAGCCGCACCACATCGCGTTCTGATCGTTCGTCTCGTCCACGGAGGGGATCGCAGCGCATTCCTCTTGTGTTTCCGCGGCGAGACACTGGGCGGTGAACTCCTCTAGCGTGGGGATCATGTCCTCGGGGTCGGGTGCAACCTCGTCCGGGACGCAGATCGAAACGTCCCCGCTGCAGTCCGCCGTGCCTCCGCAGCCGCAGGTTCCGTCGTCCTCAATCGTGCAGGTCCAGGAGCTGGCTGCACATCCGCCGTAGTCGCCGACGGTCACGCAAGTACGGCCCTCATCGCAGGGGTCGATGCCACAACTCGGGCGTGGACAGCCGTCGGCGTCGAACGTGGAGAGCGGGCCACCACAAGCGAACCCCGTCTCGCACTCGGAAAACGGGCAAGTGCCCGGGTTGTCAGGGCACAGTGCTGGGCTCCCCGTCGTCCCGCCGTCTCCAGCGTCCGTGGGCACATCGCCGTCGGCGGTTGTGGTGGCATCACCGGCCGTTCCACTCCCCCCTTCCGTATCCTCATCCTGACCCACGGGTTTGGTGACCGCGCAGGCGCTCAATCCAAGCACACAACCCAACGCTAACAATCTACTCACTACCATCACTTGTCTCTTCTCCGGGTCGGTCGCCGATCCGTCACGACGTCGCGCATTGTTTCGGGGTCTGTCGCACGAGGTTTGAGTTGGGGTTTTGGCGATGCAGCGCCGAGGCGATCGACTCGGCTTCATCGGACCGGCCGGCCTTGCACAGCGCTCGTACTCGGGTGACCTGGCGCGCTTGGGCCAGCTGGCCTCCCGAAAAGCGAAGCGCGTGTTCATCGAGGGTTGCCAGCGCGCGGGTCACGTCGCCGCCATCCAGGGAGGCTTTGGCGGCATCGAGCAGCGCTATCTCCTGGGCGAGTGTGCCAGTGGGAGGCTTGGGTTCGGGTGTGGACTCGGAGGGTGTTGACGTCGGGTTCGGGGCTGGAGCGGCACGCGGGCTTGGAGCCGAGTGAGGTGGTGCTGTCGCTACTGCTTTCGCGCGGCCGCCCGTGCGATCGATCGGGGGTGCGATCTCGGCTTGCGCCATCTTGCGATCGAGGGCTGGAGCAGCCGGGGGCTCAGGTTGATAGGGCCCCGCGGGCTGTGTGTGTGCCCGCGCGGCCGTCGGCTCGGGCTTTGGGGCGTCGGTCGCCGTCTCGGTGCCAGCGGTGGTGATCGCGTAGCTCCCCAATGCGATCGACAGGGTGACCGCGGGTACCCAGGACGCCTTCAGGGCGCCGAGCATGCCGGCCTTGATGGGACCCCACGAGGAGCCGATCAGCGGCATGAGTGCGGCAGACGTTCGTTGTTCGTCGCGGCGCGTGGGCCGATCGGCTTGCTGCGTCGCCGCGACCGCAGCCGCAAGTTTCGCTTCCGATCCGACCAGGGCCGCCATCCGCTTTCGCCCGAGGCGCAGGCGCGAGTAGACGGTGTTGAGCGGGATCGACAGCTCTGCCGCAATCTCCGGACCGCTCATCCCGAGCAGCTCCGTCATCACGAAGGTCTCGCACTGCTTGTCGTCGAGTTGGTCGAGCAGGACCGCGACGGCATCCGCCGCGTCTCGCCGTCGCCGAGGGTCCTCCGACGACCGAGCCACGACCGCAACGGCAGCGTTCTTTCGGCCGGTCCGCGCGGCGGTGCGTCGGTAGCGGAACGCGACCTTGCGGGTGACGCCGTAGAGCCACCCGCGCGGCGAGACCTCCCACCGCAGCTCGTCGAGTCGACGAAATGCCGTCACGAACACGTCCTGCACGACATCATCGACCGCGTCGCGTGGCGCGCCGCAACGATGCGCCGCCGCCCACACAAACGGGAAGTTGTCTCGGTACAGGCGGTCGAATCGACTCACGTTCACCTCGATCTTCTCCGGCTTGCGCCGGATCCGTCACGACGCTCCCAAAGTTTGCCCTCGATTCCGAACCACACCCGCGCAGACAGCGGGCCCGTCGTGAACACCTCGTCGGCGCTGTCGACCGACGGGTCGGTCGCGAGCACTTCAAACGTTGTCCGACGGGCAGGGACAGCCAGGTCCACCCGCGAAGCCAGCGACAGACGCGGCAGCAACCGCACGTGAACTCCGGTCGACAGCATTGGCGCCACCCACAGCGAACTCGAGGTCTGCGGCTGTGGCGCGCGAATCCCCTCACCGCGAATACCGCCGACCTCGACACCCGCACACAGCGGGACTTCGATGCGCTCGCTCAAGAAGCGTCCGCAACCGAGCAGGCTGGCCGCGCCCATCTGCGCCCGTACGGCGGGGGTGCCCGTGGAGGTTCGCGGCGCGGCGTACCACCCTCCGAGCTCAAGTCGGGCCCGACCTATGCCAAACGCCAGGTGCACCTTGGGTCCGCCGCTGACGTTGGGCAAAGCGCCGAGCTCGGCCTGCCCCGCGACGGCCAGCATCACCGCCGCGGGCGCGCGCGGCACAGGGCGACGAGGTGCGCTTGGCTCGGTTGGGGGGTCGGCAGCGAACGGAGTCTCGGCGGGGGGGTCAGTCCGAGATTCAGAGGGCGGCACCAGTGGCGCGAGATCGGTATCGGGCTCAGCCGCTTCTTGGCCGACAAGACCGGCGACCGCGATGGGATCGACGGTGAGTGCGATGAGCAGGCCGGCGGCATCGATCAGCGCACGGCAGTCGTGGGCGACCATCGAATGCGAATCGGAGAGCCCGTCGCGGGTGGTTTCGAGGGTGAGGTGCAGCCCCTGTGGGCCGCGGTCACGGATCACCGTGCTTGCGGTGATCTCGGATCGCTGGGGGGCACGACCCAGGCGTGCAGCGGCGGCCTGCTCGAGGGCACCCTGCGTTGGGCAGCTGCTGGGTGCCTCGTACGCAAGCCAGGTGGCTTCGGGCGGCGCTGGGGCTGTCGCCGCGATGAGCGACCCTGCGACAACCGAAGACAGCACGTGTGTCGCTATCGCACGACCCGGATGGGCAGAGCAACTCCGATGTCACCTCTGGTTTGAGATCGATCCTTGGCCCACAGCCGAGGTGCTTCGAGCAAGGCTGACCTTGCTGTCGGACAGTCAAGTTGACCGTCCGCGCCCAAGCAGCGAGCGGAGGAGAAGGAGACCAAGGCTCTCCTGGCGCGGCGCTACTTCAGGCAGCATATCGCGCCACCGAATCCGCTTCCGCTGGGTTCCGTCCATTCGTGGAGACTGTGCTCCGCTTTTGACTCCATGCCGCCGCAGCCTCCGGGCGCCGCGGCGCGAGTGAAGTCGCTTGCGCAGTCGAACGTATTGGGCTCATCGGCGGTGCTCGCGACGACACAGTTGTTGCCTCCCGCCGCAACTACGCCGTAGAACGTAAGCGCCGTGTAGTCGCAATTGTCGTTCCGATCCCGCACATCCTGTGCGCTGCACAGGCCCCAATCGGGGAGACTGCAAAGTTGCTCGGCCTCGGCCTCGGTCGCCGGAGTCGTCTCGCCAGTTCCGTTGATGCAAAAGGCAATCGTCGTGTCCCCCCAGAGCACCTCCGCGCCCACGGCATACTCCCCCGCTGCGCAAGGCAGCGGCGTACCAGCGGTATCGGTCGCCTCATTGCCGCTGCTATCAGCACTATCGGTTCCCTCGGTATCGGTTCCCTCGGTGCCATCGTCCGTGCCAGTCTGCGGGGAAGTAGCTGTGGACCCGTCTGCGGAACCGGTGCTGCCGGGGCCTCCCTCGTCCGTCATGGACTGTGCGCTGGTCGATGGGCCGTCATTGCCGTCGGCAATCGTCGTGCCATCGCTGCTCTCTGAGTCAGGTGTGAAACACCCAAGGGTAGAGACAGAGAGCCCCAGCACAATCAGCGTTCTTTGCATGGCGGTAGTGTACCACCCTTGAAGAACCATCCCGGAAGAACCGCGCCTCGTAGGAGCCACTCACCCCTCCCTGGCCCGAACGCACTTGCGCCCAGGATCCGGCGTTGGTCAAGAACTCCGGCCAATTCGTGATCCAGTTCTACACACAGTTCTGCTCATTGAGCCAAGCGTCTTGCGACTTCCCCGAGGGTCGTTCTAAGCAAGCTCGCTGACTACGCATAACCTCGACGTGGGCTTGAAACTGCGTGCTTTGAAACAATGTCAGAGCGGCCTGTAGCTGCTCGGCAGGCGCGGAGGCACACTGCGGCTCCGCGATACGCAACTGGACAATCCGGACCGAGCGTTCTCGCTCTAGAAATTCTGGTCGTGCCCGCCGGGGTCGTGGTTCACAGCCCGGTGGATGGCAGGTCGATGCGCTCAAGGGTTGCCCATGATGCTCGCGAAGTTACCGACCCGCAGGGAGGAGAGTGGTCAGCCCTGCCATGGATGTGATCTTCACCGTGTCCTCGACCATCTCTACCGGCGTCAGGCCCGTAAGATCGTGGAGGTCGGAATTCTTCGAGACGGAGATCGACTGCCCGATTGTGGACAGCCCGCTGAGGGCGTGCTCGTGGAGCGTCGCCGTTGCCGCCGATGACGACGACCCGTGTCGGGCCGACCAATTGAAGCGAACGACCGGCCAGCTGGCGGTCGCCGGTGACCACCAGCGCTTCCACATCGAGGAGACCCGACGGTCCGTCGGCGTCGGAGAGCCCACAGTTGCGTACCGAGCACTGCGCCCTTCACCGACCGCAGGCTCTGCAGATAACTGCGCCCCGGGCTGCCGACGATCCGCAGAGCACCTCGAGTCCGGGACAGGCACTGTAGCCAGGCGACCTTCTCGTCGGTCGCGTCGGCAGTGTCAGTGAGCCGTCGACGACCTCCGCCGCGGCCAGATCTGACATCACGCTCGACTGGGAGACCTCCGAACTTGGGATACATCCAGTCGGATCGATGCCGGTGTCTCAGATGCTCGCCCGGCTGAAACCCCCGGTCGCGCCCTCGGGCTTGTCGTCGTCACCGGACGGCGAAGTCTGCTAGGCTAAGTCTCCGAGAGGCTTGGAGTTCGCTTCCTTCTTCTTCCTTCGGGAATTCAATCTCAGCGAACCCGATTTCCTCTCGCTTTTTGCAGCCACCGTTCGGCCCTCGACCCCCAGTGGGGCCGCGGCCGGGGCGCTTGAGAGCCTTTCTCCACGAGCCGGCGGCCCAGCCCTCAGTCTCGGCGTCGACGCACAAACAGCCAACCGAGCATTCCTAGCCCGAGCCACCCGCTGGCGCCGCCACTCCCACTCGTGCAGCTGCAGCCGAGGCCTTCTTCCTCTTCGGCCGCGCTGCACTCGCCAATCCCAACACTGCACCCGTCGATGGGCTCGAACTCCACATCGGGATCGTCGTCCCCATCGAGGTCGACGCCCGAGAGAACCTCGAGGCCTGCGTTCACCAGGGCCACCGCACACGCTTCGAGTGCGTCGCCCCCGATGATGTACTCGCCATCGCAGAAGAGCGCGCCTTGAGCGGTGCACGAGGCATCGCAGTCGATCCGACATTCCTGCTCGCAACTCTCGAACTCCACCTCCTGGCACGAGGCTTGGCAGTCCCAGTTGGCTTGCGCCTCGCAGCTGCCCGCAAAGCACTCCATGCAGTGCGAAAAACACGACGAGCCATCGGCAAGTGCGCCGCATTGCTGGTCGCACGTGCCGTCGCACGTGGCCTCACAGGTTGCGTTGCACTGCGAGATGTCGTCCGACCCCGCGCACTGTGCCTGGCAACCATTGGCGCACTCGCCAAAGCAGTTTTCCGCGCACCTGAGACTCGGGTCGTTCGCGCAGCGGTCCTCGCAGGTCTCCGCCTGGTCTTGGCATTGGGCGCTGCCGTCGACCTCGCACTCCAGCTCGCACTCCTGGAACAGCTCGGTCGCGCACGCAACCTCGTAGATGCCCGCATCACACGACACCCCGCATGAGCCCGACGCTTCGATGTGGCAGTTGGCATCGGCTTCGATGCGTATGCCGTTGCACTCGGGAATCCCCGCGTGCGCCTCGGCGCCAACAACCCAACAACCAACGGCCACCGCCCATGCGGCACAACGCGAATTAAACCTAGACATGTTCATTACCCTTCAAGAAGTAAGCGGAGGTCGGTAGCCCGGCCTCCGAAAGGGCAGTCGGCGTTGGGCGTGCTTGGATGCACGTGGCGGTCGAGAATCGATGCGGCGAGAACGTGGCGCAGATGGCCTTGGGCGGCAGATCCACGTGCGAACGCGCCAGAGCCCCCCGCAGGGTGGGCGGGGTCCGGCAGCGCAGCGCAGCGCTCGTTGTTTATGGGTAGTGCCACCCGGACCGCGAACGATCACCGCGTTCTTACCGCGCGGTGCACGGCGCTCAGAGCGACATCATGTAGTCGTACACGGGCCGCCGACCGTCGCTCCAGATCGAGTGGCCCAGACCTGGAATCCGACAGTACCCAACCTCGGCACCGTCTGCGCAGCCTGTGTAGCGCACGCACGGCTCAGGCTCGCGTGCTTCGGTCGTCTCCGTGCAGCCGTGACGAAGACGATAGGCGTCGACGGTCGCCTCTTCGTCCGCGTGCCGGGTGACATCATCCTCGCCCATGACACTGAGCACCATGACCTCCCCCGCGCACATTTGATCCTGCGCCGCGTGGTACGGGTCGCAAACCCCGGGGCCGTATGAAAAACAGCGACCGCCGTTGGGAACGATGGCGCGAATGGCATCGCCGCGCACACAGCCGAGATGGAAGGCCATCTGCCCCCCATTGCTGTGGCCGACAACGAACACGCGGTTGAGATCGATGCAGTAGTTCGCGGCCAGATGGTCGACGACCTGATCAAAGACGATAACGCTGTCGTCGAAGCTGAACGGGACGAAATGGTTCTGGTCCCACGCTGCATCGGGCCAGCCCTGCGGAGCCACGTTGATCGAGGCGCCGCCATCCTCGACGCTGAAGTCGTCGAGGCGAAACTGGTTTGTGTTCGCCGAGCCGCCGACGCCGTGATAGCTGAAGATCACCGCGTGCGGGTGCTCGACATCGTACGGCTCCGGAACGAAGAGGTCGTAGTTGCGATCCGTGCCCGCGGCGTTGGTCGTTTGCCCGGGCAACGATCCCGTTTCGGCGCCCGCGCGGCCGCATCCTGCGCTGGGCCGTATGGGGGGTGGACCACCGCCCCCACCCGTGTCGGTGCTGCCGTCCGAGTCTGTGCCTGCGCCGTCGGTGGTTGAATCGGAGTCAGGTCCGGAGTCCGTGTCTGCCCCCGATTCGGTTCCAGGGGTACCGGCTGTCGAGGGGCCGCTGGTGACCGCGGGGTTCGTGGCGCCCCCGGAGTCGGTCACCCCGACCGAGTCCGTGTCGGGCCCAGCGTCTTGGCCCGTGCTCTCGCCACAGGCCACAAGCGCCAATGTGCAGGAGGCAACGCCAGACCATCGAATGCGCTTGGACGCCATGTCTAGGCATGCTCACACGCCCATGCACTCTGCGCCACTGCGGAGTGCTGTCTAGCCCTCGCCGCCAGCGGGAGTGGAGAGCTTGGGGTCAGGCTCACCCACGGGTGCGCTGGATTGTCGCCGCGAGACCAAAGTGGTCAGACGGCCAGATGCCTTCGTTGAACGGGGCCACGCCAAGTCGCGTGATGCTGACCGCGTTGTGCGTGTCGCTGGATAACAGAATCCGATCGAAGCGGACGGCCTTGGACTTTTGCTTGTCCGCGGCGGCCATCTCGTTGACGTCGGTGTCGACGGTGAACCCATCGGCGAGCGGCCACAGCTTCGCCCACACATCGCCGTACTCGGCTGGGATCAGTGCCTGCTCGTTCGCGGCAGGGTCGAAGTTGAAGTCGCCCATCAGGACCCGAGTTTGGCCCTGGAGGCGCTTGAAGATCTCGCTTAGCTGCGTCTCGCGGATCTCTGCACTCGCGCGTCGACTCTCGAGGTGCACGGTGGCAATGCACAGCCCGCCTTGGAGGGTGACGACGTTGAGATGACGCCCCTGGTACGACCACAGCGGAGTGCGCTCGAAGCCAACGACCGGGAGCCGAGATAGCAACAGGTTGCCGTAGGGCGACACCGCCTCGTCGTGTTGGGTGGACCACGCGTAGTCCTGGGCCCAGGTCGATTGACGCAGGACGGCGAGGAACGGCGGAGTGACCTCCTGTAGCCCGATCACATCGGCGTCTGTGGCACAGAGCAAGCGCGACATTGCCTGCGCTCGCGCTTCGAAGCTGCGCTCTCCGAACCAGACGTTGAAGGTCGCCACACGGAAGCTTGGGGCGGTCAAGGCAGGACGATAGCTCGAAACGCAGCTCGAGCTGACGCCGTCCGCCCCCGCTCCTCGAGACAACGCCAGACCACCGAAAACGCTTGGACGCCATGTCGAGGCATGCCCATACGCTCTGCGCCACCGCGTAGCGCTGTCTAGCCCACCGTTGAGGCTCGCCAAGCCGCGAGGCCTTAGTGGCCGGCCGCCGCAAACCGGCGCTCGACCTCTTCGGCCGACACCTCCTCGATGCGGCTCGCGAGCATCCACCGATGACCCCAGGGGTCGACCAGCTTCGCGCTGCGGTCGCCGTGAAACTCGTCTTTGGTCTCGCCGTGCTGCGTCGCACCGGCCGCCAGTGCAGCCACGACGACCCCATCGATGTCTGCGACGTACAGGTGTAGCGACACGGTAGTGCCCCCGCGCGTGTTGGGTCCCTGAACGCCCATCTCGGGAAACTCGTCCGAGAGGAACACTCGCGCGTTGCCGATCGCGAGCTCGGCATGGCCCACGCGGCCGTCGTCCATCTGCATACGCGAGACCTCCCGCATGCCGAGAACGCCGATATAGAACTCGATCGCTTCGGCGGCGTCGCTGACGGCGAGGTAGGGGGTGAGGCGCGGACCCGCGGGAATCGGCGAGACATTTGTCGTGCAGTTCATGCTCGCCACGCTGCGTTGCCTACGCGGGGACGTATTGGACGAAAGTTACCCTGTCGGCAGTTCGCTCTGACCCAGCAGCTCGGCGAGGGCACTCGGTGTCATGCTCGCCAAAGAGCGAACCTCGCGCGCGAGATGGGCCTGATCGTAGCAGCCCACGTCGGCCGCCAGGGCGGCCCATGCTGTCGTTGACGCGGTGCGAATGGCAGTCACGATGCGGTCAAAGCGGACCAGGCGTGCAAACTGCTTGGGCGGGACCCCGACGTGCTCGCGAAACAACCGCACGAGGTGCGGTCGTGACAGCCCCGCGTGCTGTCGAACGCGGGCGATATCAACGGTGCCGCCGCTATCGACGATGGCTTTGAGCGCTCCAGCGATTCGGCGGTCGGCTGCGGGCCCGCGGCTCAGCCGGTCCCGCACCCAGCGCTCGGCGATATCGGTCTGGTGCTCCCAGTCCGGCGCTTCGGCGATTCGTTGCGGTAACGAGCGGTCGCCCGGCGCGAGGAGATCCGTCAGCGCGACGGTGCGTCCCGCCAGTTCGTGCAGCGGGACACCGAGTACCCGTCGCGCATGCGAAGGCGTGAGGTTGATCTGGATGCCCCGCTGCAGCCCATCGTGTCTCGTCTCGGTGACACCCGGTCCCAGCCCAGCGACAAAACCGCCGACGTAGCGTGAGCCGGCCGTGTCGGTCGGCCGGCGTTGTATCAGCGGGGGGCCGGTCTCGATGATGACGACGACGTGGCTGCTCGGTAGCTCTTCGCGCACAGAGCCGCCGGGGCTGCGCTCCTCGTAGCCCTGCAACCGACTCACGACGGCGCGCAACGGCGCCGCCAGCTGCCGAGTTGCGGTCTCCCACTGGGCATCGCCCACAGAGCCGCGGTGGACGAGCGTCACCACTTCTCTATCGTACGCCGAGTTCGGGTGGGCGCGTTCCACATCGTGCAGCGCGCAGGAGGCACGGAATGCTCCCGACGACGTAGCGTGAGCAGCGCTGTCGGCGCATCGGTATTTCGGAGAACCTCCGCGGCGTGCCCCTTGCGGGAGTGGCGACCAACCCCAGCGCGTCGCCGCCCGAGTCCCGCGACAGGTCCGCGACGCTTGTCCGCGCGCCTCGTCATAGAGCGCCGCTAGGGACTCGATGGGTACTAAAGGCGAATCTCGTCACCGCGTCGGGCCACCGAGTAACCCCGCGATTCGATTGCGCGGGCCTGTGCGCTCTTTCGATCGAGCGCGGGGTTGCTGTGGTTGAGATGGATGAACGTGACGTTCAGCTCACCAGCATCCACGGCTGACTGAAAACGGTCCATCGTGTCGACGATGAACGGGTGCCCGATCTTGCTCAGGTCGCGCCCGGGGAGTTCTTCGCCCGAGTAGAACGTGCCGTCGAGTAGCGCCAGGTCCACGCCTTCGAACATCGGCTCTGGCGGCGACGCCCATCGCTTCCACGGGTCGGTGTCCGGGATGTACAGGACGGTTTGGGTTGGCCCCTCAAATCGATATGCCACGGTGTCGGTGTACTCACCGCGGTGGGGCACGCTCAGTGGAGTGACTTTGATACCGCCCAACGCCAACGTGGCGCCGGGTTCAACGGGCTCGAGCTCTACGTTGTGAAGACGGACCAGCTGGTTCCACGGCGCGTTGCTGGCCAGGAACGAAGTCATGGACTCTGTCCCATAGGCGCGAATGCCCTGGGTATGGGCGGCCTCGAATCCGAAATGGGCGAGCCCCAAATAGTGCCCCATGTGTCCGTGGGTAAGCAGGACGCCGTCGACAGGCCGGCGTGGCACCTCCGTGCGTCCGAGCTGCTGGCCCACGGCGATCGCCACATCCAGCTGCGGGACCAAGTCCGGGGTCGCATCCACCAAATGTAGCGACGCGTCGGCGCCCGCGAGCAGCAGGGACGCGACGCGGTAGCTACGCCTGGAGTCGTTGCGTGCCGCCTCGCAGTTGGCCGAAGTACAGGCTGCCTGAGGCACGCCCGCATCTTGGGCCACACCCAGGACGACGAGCTTGGGCGCGGGGGTCTCGACGGTGGCGCATCCCCACGTCAGACAGGCCACACAGAGAGCGACGAGACGCACGGGGAAGGGTAGGAGCCCCGCGGCGGTTGAGCAACTACAAGATGCATGCGGAGTCGACGGCACAAGTCGTCACGATGCTGAGCAGCGGGCTGCAGCTGGGTGTGAGCTCGATCGTCGGTTGCGCGCCGATGCTTCGGTCCACGAACGCCCACTCGCCGGGCTTGAGGTTCGTGCCCTTTCCCCAGCACGCCGCGACTCTGAGCGCGGCGGGCATCGCCCGCTCACGGTGCGACTTTATGAGTGCGCAGCCATTGCTCGACGTCCCCCAGCTCCTTCGCCTGCGCCTCGCCGCCCTCGCGGTAGACGTCGCGGGCCTCGATCGCGAGTGCGGCAGCGCGCGCACGGTCGGCGTCGACGCGCTCGGTGGGGTTCCACAGCGCGCGCGCCAGCATGAAGCGGGCCTCGGCGAGGGCAGCCGGACCGGCGTTGGCTTTCACAAGCATCGCGAGTGCGCGCTCGACGGGGGCGACGGCGTCCGCGGGCCGATCCGTCGCAAGCGCGACGCCGGCGACGCCCAACAAGGAGAGCGTGAGGTTGGGGTGCTCGGGGTCCAGCGCCGCCTCCCGGATGGCGAGCGCGCGCTCGTGTATGGGCCTGGCGTCAACGTACTCCCCGGTGGCGGTGTGGAGGAGCGCCAGGTTGTACAGGGCGTTGGCGAAGTCTGGGTGCTTGGGGCCCACCGTCTTTTCCTGGATGGCGAGCGCGCGCTCGTAGAGCGGCTTGGCCTCGGAGAGGGTTCCGAGATCCCAGTGGATGCCGGCGAGGTTGTTGAGCGCAGCAGCAACGTTGGGGTGCTCAGGTCCCTGCGCCTTCTCCAGTATGGCGAGCGACCTCTCGTACAGAGCCTTTGCTTCCGCGAACGCGCCCGTTTTCCTATGGACCGTGGCGAGGTTCAAGACCGTGATCGCGAGCTGGGGGTGCTCAGGGCCCAGCGATTTTTCCATGATAGCGATCGCGCGCTCGTAGAGTTTGGCGGCCTCCGCGTCCGCACCAGTGGCGGACTGTGCGTTGGCGAGGTTGACCAGGGACCCCGCGACGCTGGGGTGTTCCATTCCCAGGGCTTTCTCCCGAATGGCGATCGCGCGCCTGTGCAGCGCTTTGGCCTCTGCGAACGCCCCTGTGTCGAAGTGAAGGCCACCAAGATTGTTGAGGCAGCTCGCGACGAGTGGGTGCTCGGGCCCCGACGATGCTTCCCAGATGGCAAGCGCACGTTTGTAGAGTTTCCTGGCGGCGTCGTACTCCCCGGTTGTGTAGTGGACGATAGCGAGGTTGTTGATGGAGGCGGCAACCCTAGGGTGCTCGGATCCCAGCGCCTGCTCTTGGATGGCAAGCGCGCGCTCGTGCAGCGCCTTGGCGTCTGCATACGCGCCGCCCGCGGAGTGCGTGAGGGCAAGGTGGTTCATCCGTGCGCCAGAGCGGAGGCTCTGGCCGTCGTCGCCGAGGTCTGCGAGCAGTACCTCAGCCTGTCGTGACCATCGGACCCCGTCGGCGCGGCGTGCCTGTCGATAGCCGACCGCGTAGACCAGCATGCTGCTCGCGCTCGCGGCCACGCCCGTCGCCCCCGCGAGCTGCGCCTGGAAGAACGCGTCTTCGAGGACGCGCTCGGCCTCGGGGTAGTCACCCGTTCGCACGAGCAGTTCTCCCCGCGAGAACTCGGCGGCGGCCATGAGCGGCGGCCACCCGAGCGCCTGGGCGTCTCGCGTCGTTGTCTGAGCCGCCGCGAGGCCGTCGTCGTACTTTCCCGCCCGCTCGAGCGCACCCACACGCGAGAGCTGGGCACGCACGCCGCGAATGCGCTCGCGGTCCTCGGTCGGTGGAGGCGGCAGCCGCCCGAGCATCGTCACATCGCGACAGGGGTCGAGCTGCGAGAGCTTGGATGCCGCGCCGACCGCTTTGTGCACGACCGCTGGGTCCGCCCGCGTTAGCTCGACCACCAGCGCATCGAGCTCCATCCTCCGCTCGTCGAGGCACCAAAGCGCCCGGTCGTATGTGTCCGCGCTCCAGGTCTTGCGGACGTCGGTGTCGAGACAAGCCTGCGTCCGAGTCTCGCGCCATGCGGAGGCCTGCGCGTCGAGCCACGGCATCACCTTGCCCGCTATCAGCTCCGCGGAGTTCACACCGGTCCCGACAAGACCAGCACGCAGCGCCTCGCGCGTCTCATCGCTCCAGACCTCGGCAATGCTCTCGCCTGCCTCTTCACACGCGGCGACTCGCCGCGCACGCGACCAGTCTTCATAGGCCTTCAGCCCCCAGACACTCCCGCAAACCAAGGCCAGCGCCCCGACGCCCGCTGCGATCCCGCGACGACGCCGGGTCGGGTCGACATTGCGTCGCCTCAGCGCGCGCAACAAACTTGGCAGGTCGGGCCAACGTTCGTTCGGATCGACCTTCAAGCCGCGCTCGAGCAGCGTCTGGATAGCGGTCGGCACGTCGCTCGGGGCCGGCGGCGTGACGGTGCCGTTGTGCACCGCCTCAAGAATGGCAATCCGGTTCGCGCCTGCAAAAGGTCGTGCTCCGAACAGGGCCTCCCACAGGGCTACGCAGTACGAAAACTGGTCGGTGCGGTGGTCGACGGGCTCGCCCAAGAACTGCTCGGCCGCCATGTATGCCGGAGTCCCCAGCACAGCACCGCTCTGGGTCAGCGGCGTGTCGAGCCCGTCTTCGACGGGCGTCGGGAGGCCGCGGTGCTCGGCTATGGTCGTATCGTTGCTCGTCTTCGCAGCAAGCCCGAAATCCAGCACGCGCACCCGCCCGTCTTCGCCCACCACCGCGTTGTCGGGCTTGAAGTCGCGATGCACCAGCTCTTGCTCGTGCGCCGCCGCGAGGCCTTCGCCCGCCTGAATGTACGTGCTCAAGATCTCGCGCCACGTTCGCGGGCTTTCGTCTCGCCAGTCGCGCAGCGTCTTCCCCTGCACAAACTCCATCGCGATGAACAACTCGCCGCGGTGCTCGCCCACCTCAAACACTGGCACGACGTTTGGATGGCTGAGCTTCGCCATCGCCTGGGCTTCTCGCAGCATGCGCTTGCGCGTCGTGCCGCTGCTGACGCCCCTGACTAGCTTGAGCGCCACCCGCCGATCGAGCTTGTCGTCGTACACGGCATAGACGGTGCCCATGCCGCCTTCCCCCAGCACCTCGAGGATCGCGTACCGGCCGATCTTCGTCGCCTGTGAAGTCGCGCCGCTCGCCCGAGGCCGACCCGATGCGTCGCGAACACCCCCGTCTTCGTGCGGCGGTTCCGACCCATCGCTGGGGTTCGAGAACGACACATTGCGTTTTAGGCCCGGAGCCTCGGTGTCGGCCAAGCCCGAGGGCGCAGCGTCGGGATCGTCCGGGAGCACCCGCGAGATGCTAGCAGCCTGGGGTGGAACCCGCGTGTCGTCAGAACGTGGTCAGCGTGGGCCAGGGGGCGGCACGAAGAGGGC
>Ga0316189_10000306_pt1 | contig 48361 bp, 49 predicted proteins | sample LowCovwburrow_MG_FD_204930 | JGI IMG/M metagenome (GOLD analysis project Ga0316189, IMG submission 204930) | Coastal sediment microbial communities from Maine, United States - Lowes Cove worm burrow | ecosystem: Environmental > Aquatic > Marine > Coastal > Sediment | place: USA: Maine... | reverse complement strand
ATGCTCAACATTGGATTTCCCAACTCCTGATATCTGCAAGTGACTGGCAGGTTCAATCAAACTCAAGCGGGTCCCGCAGCTTTTTTTGCTGGCGTCGTCTCTTCCACTCACTGACTACATGTAGACGCCATAACAGCCGCATCCCGACATAACCGAAGACGGCGGCAATCGCCCCGCAAAGCACACTGCCAAAATAAAGCGGCTGCCAGATATATGCCATGCTCTCCAGCAGATAATCCATAGTCATCGCGGTGTCCGGAGAGGACGCCGTGCTGCCGATGATCCAGTTGCCGACCTTGTAGTTGAAATAGAACATCGCTGGCATGGTAACTGGATTGGTGATCCAGACCAGCGCCACCGACAACGGCAGATTTACCCGGGTGGGGATGGCCGTTGACGCGGCGGCGACCATCTGAAAAGGAATCGGTATAAAGGCCCAGAACAGACCAACAGCAAAGGCACCGGACACCGAGCGGCGGTTCAAATGCCACAGGTTCGGGTCATGCAGCAGTTTGCCAAACAACCGAAGATGCTTGTGGTTGCGGATCGCTTCGTGATCCGGTGCGTAACGCTTAATGAGGTGTCTTGGCATTACGGGGCTGCTATTCCAGGGGATCTGGGGAAACCGCCCAATTGAACCACGAGGGAAAGGCTTTGGCCAGCCCGTTATGATTCGGCGTCTGTTGCCGGAACCGGTGGTATTGGCCGGTTGCCAGATGTTAGCATCAGGGTTAGTCATCCACCCAGGGACGGGGCATGATTTCAGAAACCTTCGCATTCGCGGCCGGTGTGATTCTGCTGCAGCGGCAGGTATCCCTGCCGGCGGCGCTCTGGCCTTTGTTGATCCCCGCTGTTCTATTTGTGTTCTGGCGCTACCCATCGCTCAGACTGCCCGCTGCCTTTGGTTTTGGTTTCCTTTGGGCTCTTCTCCACGCCCATTGGGTGGCAGGCGGCTTCCTGCCGCCAGAACTGGAAGGGAAAGAGGTGACGGTGGAGGGCAGGGTTGTCTCCCTGCCCGAAACCGGGCGGGGAAGGGTTCGGTTTGAGTTTCAGGTCGATCGGCTGTCTTACCAGGGAAAGCGGTATCCCTCGCCCGGCAGGATCAGGCTTGGCTGGTACCGGGAGTCACCGGTACTGGTTCCCGGAGAAACATGGCAACTGCGGGTGCGGCTGAAAGCACCGCACGGGTTCTCGAATCCTGGTGGGTTCGACTACGAGGGGTGGTTGTTTCGAAATGGCATTCGCGCTACGGGATATGTAAGGGAGAGTCGGGACAATAGGAAAACCTTGGACAGTTCGGCTGGATACGCACTTCAACGGTTACGCCAACAGATCCGGGAAACGATCGAATCAAAAGTTGAAGACCCAACGGCAGCCGGTCTGTTGAAGGCCCTGGTAATCGGAGATCGCAGTGGACTGAGCCGGGCCGACTGGGAACTGTTTCGGCAAACAGGTACGAATCATCTCATCGCTATCTCGGGTCTGCATATCGGCATTGTTTCGGGCCTTGCCTTTTTCTTGAGCAGACGCCTCTGGGCAGGATCGGAACGGCTCACTCTGATGTTCTCTGCACCGAGGGCAGCGGCGATATGTGCGTTGCTGGCGGCCGCGGTTTACGCGGCATTGGCCGGTTTTTCCGTCCCCACCCGAAGGGCCATGATTATGCTGGCAGTATTCATGGCTGGCCTGCTGACCCAACGAACCTCGAAGCCTGCCAGAAGCATCAGTATCGCTCTGTTCGTGCTCCTGCTCATAGATCCCTTCGCGATACTTTCGCCTGGCTTCTGGTTCTCTTTTCTGGCGGTAGCCGTCATTTTGCTCGGACTGTCGGCAAGGGTGCGACGGTCAAACGGGGTTCGATCCTGGTTTCGGGTGCAATGGTTGGTGGCTATGGGGATGGCGCCGATGCTGCTGGCCTGGATGCTACCAGTGCCACTCCTTGCGCCGCTGATCAATCTTCTCGCCGTACCTGTGTTCTCTCTGTTAGTTATCCCGCTGGCCCTGATCGGAAGCTGCCTGTCGCTGATCTCGGATCCCTTAGGCGGCCCACTGCTGAACCTGGGCGGCTGGTTGCTGAGTTCTGGCCGCGATCTGCTCGCTCATCTGGCTGAAATACCCCTCAGAGTGCCACCTCCGGGGAATCTGCCCGGCTACCTCTGGGGTGCCATCGCGACCGGGGCCTTACTGTTGCTGGCACCCCGAGGGTTACCAGGGCGATGGTTGGGTGGAATTCTGTTGATTCCGCTGTGCCTCCCATCTTTCCAAGGTCCCCGGCCAGGGGAGGTCTGGTTCGACCTGCTGGATGTGGGGCAGGGGCTATCGGTGGTGCTGCGTACCCAACGGCATTTGCTGGTTTACGATACCGGACCACGTTTTTCGGATCGATTTGATGCCGGTGCCGCCGTATTGGTTCCGTTTCTCGAATCCCAGGGTATAAAAAGGGTCGACAAGGTGATTATCAGCAACGGCGACGAGGATCATCGAGGCGGGTTGTCGAGTCTGCTGCACCGCTTTTCCGTCGATGAAGTGTTGAGCGGAGAGCCGGAGCGGGTAACCGCCTATCCGGCTCAACCCTGTATTGCCGGTGCCGAATGGTACTGGGACGAAGTCCGGTTCCGCATCCTGCATCCAATTGATCCCGGAAAATGGAAAGGTAACGACGCGTCATGCGTGCTGCAGGTTGAAAATCAGGCGGGGCGCATATTGATCCCGGGAGACATCGAAGCAGCGGCGGAAAATGCGCTGCTAGGCCTGGGTACCGAGCAGTTGCAGTCGGATCTGGTAGTTATTCCCCACCACGGTAGTCGAACCTCATCCTCATCCCCCTTTGTGCGGGCGACCCGTCCTGATTATGCCCTCGCGTCGGCAGGATATCTCAATCGCCATCGGTTTCCCAAAGCGAAGGTTGTGTCCCGCTGGCAGGCTGCGGGGGCCCGGGTGATCGACACGGCGAGTTCGGGCGACATTCACTTTCGATTTGGCATGGAAGAAGGAATCACCGCCCCGGTTCTCTACCGTACCAAGGCAGCGCGCTATTGGACTCATCGACTTGCCGTTAATTCGTCCGAAAAAGCCCTGGTGGATGACCGTTAACCATCTGATACAGTATGATAGCGGTCGAATTCGAGTACAGAGAAAGGAAAAACAAGGTGTTAGAACTGGTGAAAGCCGGAGGCTGGCTGATGCTGCCGATCATCGCCTGCTCCATCGTGGCCATGGCCATCATCCTGGAGCGCTTATGGATGCTGCGTCCCAGTAGGGTAGTGCCGGAAAACCTGGTTGCCCGTGTGTGGCAGATGCATCGTAAAAAGCAGCTCACTAACTCTCATATCGCCACCATCCGGGAAGGATCGCCACTTGGCCGAATTCTGTCCGCCGGCCTGGTAAACCGCAAGCATTCGCGTGAAGTGATGAAAGAGGCGATCGAAGATGTGGGTCGTCAGGCGGTCGCCGAACTCGAACGCCACCTCAACACCCTGGGTACCATCGCATCCATCGCTCCGTTGTTGGGGCTGTTAGGTACGGTTATTGGTATGATCAAGGTATTCTCCGCCATTACCGTCGCTGGGGTGGGTAACCCCGCGGTACTTGCCGGTGGGATTTCGGAGGCGCTGATTACTACCGCTGCCGGCCTCTCGGTTGCCATTCCAAGCCTGATGTTCCATCGCTACTTTGGTGGCGCTGTGCATCGCCTGGTGGTGAGGATGGAGGAAGAGGCCCTGAAAATGGTTGAAGTGATGAAGGGCCAACGAGAAAAGGACCCAGGGTGAGATAAAGTGAAACTGCGCGCTCGTCACCGGCCATCACCAGAGCTGAATCTAACCCCGCTGATCGATGTGGTATTTCTGTTGTTGATCTTTTTTATGGTCTCCACCACCTTCGATAAAGAGGCGCGTATCCGGGTGGATCTGCCGGAAGCCGCCACCCAGGACGAGCCGGTGCAAGACGACGCCCTGGAGATCACGGTGGATGCCAGCGGTCGCTACTTTGTTAATCAACGCGAGGTGGTGAATACCGAAACGGAAACCCTGAAACGCGCCATTGATAAGGTGTCGGGTGCCAGGCGGGATCTGCCAGTCATCATCAATGCGGATGCCCGAGCCACCCACCAGGCCGTCATCAAGGTGATGGATGCCGCCAGTCAGTTGGGATTCCTCCATATGACCTTTGCCGCCAAGCAACCGGTTGAAAACCAATAACCACGAGATCGACGAACCATGGATAAAAAACTGCTGGATATTCTGGTCTGTCCGCTGTGTAAAGGAAAGCTTGTGTTTGAGAAGAAAGCCGGCGAACTAATCTGTCGTGCCGACAGGCTGGCCTTTCCGATCCGGGATGGCATTCCTGTCATGCTGCAGGAGGAAGCACGGCAATTGCGTGCGGACGAGGAAGTAGGCACACCCTGAATCGGCAGCAACGTTAGAGAATCGCCAATGAATTTCAAGATCGTCATTCCCGCGCGCTATGCATCCACCCGGCTGCCGGGAAAACCACTGCTGGAGATTGCGGGAAAACCGATGATCCAGCACGTCTACGAAAGGGCCGCCGACAGTGGCGCTGATGAGATAGTTATCGCGACTGACGATCAGCGAATCGCGGATCGGACGGCAGGTTTTGGAGCGGAGGTCTTCATGACTTCGGCAACCCATATCAGCGGTACTGAACGTATCGCGGAGGTAGTCGCTGAGCTCGGATGGGATGACCATACCATCGTCGTAAATCTTCAGGGTGACGAACCAACCATGCCCGCAGCCTTGCTGACCCAGGTAGCGACGGATATGGATACCCACCCCGACGCCCAGGTGACGACCCTGGCGGCGCCCATCAATGAGCGCGAAATGCTGTTCGACCCGCATGTTGTGAAGGTGGTAACCGATGGAGCAGGGTATGCCCAGTATTTCAGCCGGGCACCGATACCCTGGCATCGGGATGAGTTTATCCATCCGGATCGCCCGCTGCCGCAGGGCGTGGGATTTTTACGGCATATCGGCCTGTACGCTTATCGCGCCGGATTTCTTGAGAAATACGTCAATTGGCCGCCCACACCCCTGGAGCAGGCCGAATCGCTGGAGCAGTTGCGGGTTATCTGGCACGGTGACCGAATCCATGTCAGCGAGGCGAGCGAAGAACCGGGCCATGGCGTTGATACTCTGGATGACCTGCATCGCGTGGAAAAGGAGTTTGGCGGCAGCCCTGGCCGGAAGGAAACTAAGTCAATATAAAATGCAGTTAAGTTTATTATCTTTCTGAGCAACAGATTAAAAGTGAAAATATTATTTTGCTGCATGGGCAATATATGTCGGTCTCCGACGGCCCACGGTGTGTTTGCCCATCTGCTGGAAAAAGAGGGGCTGGCTGATCTGATCGAGGTGGATTCGGCCGGTACCCATGCTTACCACGTAGGAAAGCCGCCTGATTCCAGGGCCCAGGAGACGGCCCTGCGCAGGGGGCTCGATCTCAGCCAGCAGAGGGCCCGGCGTGCTGTATCCGAGGACTTTCTGGAATTCGACTATATCGTGGCAATGGATCAAGACAATTATCATAACCTCTCAGCTATCTGCCCGGAGGGCCTGGAAGAGAAGATACTCCTGTTTATGGATTACGCTCCTGAGTATCGGACCCGCGAGATGCCGGATCCCTACTACGGCGGTGAATCAGGATTTGAGCGGGTCTTTGATATGGCAGAAGCCGCGGCCCAGGGTCTACTCAAAGAGATCCGTCGCAAGCACCTGTGATATTTTCAAACTGAAGTATTGCACTAGGCTGTTTTTTCTCGATACAGGGTTTTGATCAATTCCTTCGTCTAGATTGCTGAAAAGTCGAATAGTGGGTGCTAGCCAAGGCAATGGGAGCTGACAATTTCGACGCAGCCGGAATGCCCTCGGCCGAGAGGGAAGTTCATGCGGAAATAGACGGTGAGCGCGAATAAAAATATAAATATAATATCTATAAAACAATAAGATAAGTAATATAAATAAAGTAATATATTGAATTCAGCCATCAGTCCTGTGATAGCCAGGAACCCGTAAATCTAGCTATTTGTCGATATAGGTCACAGAAAGTTGCGGTGAATCTCTGTACTAATCAAAAATATTAGCTTCGGCGGCATTGTGCAATGTGTTTAACGCTGAATCACCATCGGGAGATTGCCTATGTCATCATCAACGCGGATCTCCGTTGTGTGCGGATGGCTTGTCAGCTTGATTGTTTCAGCTGGTGTTTCCGCCCAAGCTACCGGGCAGTTCAACGCCAACTTCCAGCCCATCTTCGAGTTTTCGCGCACTTCCAGCGAACCAATCATAGAGTACAACCTGATCCAACACATGCTGGCTGAACCAGATCCCCAGCCGTTGTTACTCATATACGGCAACGGGAAGGCGCGTGTTCATTTTCCCCGATACATGAAGAGAGCCGGCGACTACGAACTTCAGCTGTCCCGTTCTGAACTGACAGCACTTCTGCGCTCCCTGGCATTGGACGGCATTGTCGAATTCGACCAACTAGCGGCCAGACAGAACAAGCAGCAACTCGAAGCACAGCAACGCTCCGCTACCGGGCTTTTGTATTCTGTGTCGGACGTCGCCGAGACTGTCATTCGCATTCGACTGGAGGGGTATCAACGGGGGCCAGCTTTCAAGCGGATCACCAATCTGGAAAGACGGTTTAGCTGGAACAATCTGGAACATGACGCCAAACGGCATCCCCAGTCTGAGGCTATTCGGAGGGCTGCGGCCGGCGCCCAAAGACTACATGGTTTTCTTGGTCGCTCTGACCTGCGCCGTATTCGATAATCCGGGAAGAAGTATGAGCAGCCGCTACTGCCTCACTGGGAAACGAACGACTTGACAAAGCAAACAATCGAACTCAGAAATTTTTTGTCACTGTTGCCCCCTGGTTTGGGTAGCGTGTTTTTTCCACTCCTTGCTCTATCGCTGTGGTTTACTTCACCTGCAACGAGTACTGCTGGTGCCTATATCTTTGCGAGTGAGGTCAACGGGGAGTCTACTATCACCCATCCCTCAACCTACACCGGATCGGGCGGACCGATCACTGTCCGTGTCTGCATCAATCCTTCGAGCCCCAACGCGGCAGCCATGGAGATTCCTGTCCAGAACACTGTATATGTCTATAATCGGCTCCAAGCGACCACTGGAAATTTGTCTCTGGGCAACAGCAACAATATTCCATCCGGGCAACTGGATTTTGAATCGGTAGCGCTGCACGAAATGGGACATTGCCTTGGAATGGCCCATGTCAATGCGGCCTCGGAATCTGGCCTGTCAGGTAGCGACCGTGACTATACCAGGGCTACTGATGGTGCCAACAACCGCTTTGATCTAAATCCCGGGGTGGACGGTATCGTCGGCTCTGGTGACGATAGTCGAGGCGACGACGTCAACCTTCACTGGTATCGACGAGCAAACAACAACCCTTTTACCATCGACAATCCCGTTGACTTCACTACCTACTCCCTCGCTCTGGAAGATCTGCCTTCGGGACACAGTTTTGCCGCCAACGCCGATAGGGATCTGGCAGCATTACTCGGGGTTCCAAATACTGAGGCCGTCATGCAGCAGCTTACCTATTACGATGAGGCCCAGCGCACCTTGGCCCACGATGACGTGGCGACCCTGCTCTACGCTGCCAGTGGGATCGACGAAACGGCGGGCACTACTGACGACTACGGTATAAACTTGGAGTACGGCGGACTGAGCACAACTGACTGCGATATCAGCCTGGGCTTCACCACTACCACCAGCCTGGCATTCTGCAGTGTGGGCGGAACCTACATTGGGAGCGGTCACGTCCGCATCACGAGCGCGAACATAGAGTTCAGTGACGACTACGCCTGGTTCTTCAACCCGGTGCTGTCTAACGACAGTGATAGCGATGGCGACGGTCTCAGCGATGACTTTGAAACCAACATCCTCGGAACTGACCCGAACGATGTCGACAGCGATGGCGACGGGTTGGCGGACGGCGCGGGTGGGATAGTTTCGTTAGCCCTCTTTCCCGGGGGTATCGACAAGGACGGCGACGGGTTTGTTGACGGCGAGCAGGATCTGGGTACCAATCCCACTCTCGTTGACAGCGACAACGACAGATTGCCGGATGGGCTGGAGGTGATTTATGGTTCGGATCCGCTCGACCCTTACTCCTGGCCCAATCTGGCCGATGGTGATCTGGCACCTCTTGGCAATCCGGATGGCTTGATCAATGCGGCAGACTACCTGATCGGCCTGCGCATAGTGCTGGGGCAGCTTGCCGCGACCCCATTGGAATTGGCCCACAGTGACTTGTATCCGATCGGTGCACCGGATGGAGTGATCGATGTGTCTGATCTAATGCAATTGTTGCAATTGTTGCAATTGTTGCGGGCACAGCCTTGAGTTGCGATTCAACCAAATATCCGGATACGGGAAACGAGGACAGGGCGGAGATTGCCCCATTGGGGATAGCGAATGAGAGTGGTTGCTTAACCAAATGATCAGTTTGTTGTTCTCAACACGGTTTAAGAAAAGGATCGAGCATGCATTTACTTATAAAATTGCTGTTTTTGTTGGTTATCCCGACATTGCTTGCCGGGGGATGCACCGCTTTCAACACCTACCCCCAGAGTGCAAGGGCGGGGGACACAATCACACTTGCTGTCGGTTCGCCCGATGATATGACGCGCACCAACACCACCGCGACGTTCACCTCCGAGGCCGATCCGCTTAATCCGATAGACCTTACCTCCAACATTCGCGCGGTTTTCAAGCTGTACGCGGACAAGGCGAGTCCGGTTTACGAGGATTATGTTATTAAAGAGATTGTACGGAGGTCGGGACATGCGCCCTGGGTCACAATGGTGATGATCGATTTACCACCCTCTCTCCCGGAAGGACTTGCGCGGATTGAGTTGAACACCCCGGCCAGCTATCCCGCGAGTGGTTCACATATAAACGATTTGTCCACAACAAGCCAACGAATCGTTGATGATGGTTTGATCGATCCTCCAATAGCGTTGGAAATCCTGCCGGGTAGTGGCGCACCAGCGGATTTTCCTCTTGAGATAGCTCATGGAGGACTTTTCATCGGCGATCTCACGTTGCTTGAACCACAACTCCATGCGCAGATAAGTCCGCCATTCGAAGAGGGTAATCCGTTGGGTTGGCCAAAATACGGCGCCGTGGAACTGACGCTCACACTCGACACCGACACCCCGCTATCGGATACACTTTATCGGCTGGTGCCGGACGACATGAGCATTGCAACCAATTCACAGTACAGCTTAGTATCGACTCTGGATGGAGACGAGTTGACTGTGATCTTTCTCAGTCCCAAAGGTGTACTGCAATATTTTGAGCCTCGCTTTGCCGTTGTTCTAGATTCCGATGTTCATTTTTCTACGGTAACGGAACCGGTATCCCTGTCATCGGTTCGTTACTACGACATGGACGGTAACCCGCTAACGGGTCCTTCGGTGTTCGATTATCTGGTAGAGATCAGGTAAGAAACGAAGCCGGCAGAGGGGTGATTCCATGCACTGCCCTTTCTCTATATATACCACACTAAGAGTCCAGGCCAGATGCAATCTGCCATCGTCGATCTGACAAGGGTGAGCAACAGCGGTACTATAAAGACCTAAGTGATATAAACCTGTATTGCCTTTATGTCCATCTCTCGGCGCAAGCGAACCTGGTTCTTCATTCTAGCGATTGTCCTGATTGCGGCGCTCGGGACGACAGTGTGGATCGCGGTAGATAACGATTTAGTAGGCCGACTACCGCCGCCGATACGGGAACTTCTGCAGCGCAACCACCTCGCTGCTCACCTGATTCTCGCTAACGGCCGACTCGAAGCGACGGAGGTAGACGTCGCCGCCAAATTGAGCGGGCGATTGGTCAATGTGTTTGCCCGGGAGGGAGATACGGTGGAGGCGGGCACGGTGCTGGCCCGTCTGGACACCGCGAGTCTTGAGGCCCATCTGCGCCAGGCCGAAGCAGAACTGCGGCGGGCTGAGAGGGATCGCGACTACGCCCTGGCGATCGTCGCCCAACGAAAAAGCGAACTTGGATATGCCGATCGGGAAGCGAAACGTTTGCTGGAGTTGAAAGAACGCAACTACGCCGCTGAAGAAAAGGTCGATCAGGCGCGTACCGCGGCTCGTACCGCGGAGGCCGCGCGCCGGGCAGCCCAGGTCAAGGTGGCCGAGACCGAGGCAGCAATCGAGGCGGCGGCAGCACAGATCGAACGCATCGCCGCCGATATCTCGGACAGCGCACTAAAGGCGCCGCGGCGTGGTCGGGTACTCTACCGCATGGCCGAGCCGGGTGAGGTTCTTGGCTCCGGCGGCAAGGTGCTTACACTGCTTGATCTCACCGATCTTTACATGAGTTTCTTTCTGCCGGGAAGGGAGGCGGGCCGGGTGGCCATAGGTGCGGAGGCACGGCTTGTACTCGACGCCGCCCCGGAGTATGTGATTCCGGCACAGATTTCCTTTATCGCTGCCCGTGCCCAGTTCACGCCGAAACAGGTGGAGACCCGCAGTGAAAGGGAAAAACTGGTATTCCGGGCCAAAGCGCGCATCGATCCGGCCCTGCTCGAACGCTACGAACCCTTGGTTAAAACAGGGCTTCCCGGTAGTGTGTATGTGCGCCTGGATCCGCAGCAATCCTGGCCGGAATGGCTCGCTCCCAAGTTACCTCCATGGCCTGGCCAAACGAATCACTCGCCCAACTGAAGGGGGTAGGGCACCGCTATCCCGGCGTGGTTGCACTGGACGGCATCGAACTCGACCTCCCGGCAGGGCAAATGCTGGGGGTAATCGGACCGGACGGTGTGGGAAAATCGACGCTGCTGGGGCTGATCGCCGGGGTACGTGCCATCCAGACCGGTTCTCTGGAAGTACTCGGCACCAATTTTAAAGACCGGGGGCAGCGCACGCATTTCGCCAGCCGCGTTGCCTACATGCCCCAGGGCCTTGGACGCAACCTCTATCCCAGCCTGTCGGTGGGAGAGAACCTGGATTTCTTCGGCCGACTGTTTGGGCAGGATACCGAAGCCCGGCAGGCACGCATCGTGGAATTGCTGGCGGCTACCGGTCTGACAGCCTTCACCGATCGCCGCGCCGCGAATCTCTCCGGCGGCATGAAACAGAAGCTCGCCCTGTGCTGCGCCCTGATCCATGAACCCGATCTGTTGATACTCGACGAACCGACCACCGGGGTGGATCCGCTGTCGCGACGGCGGTTCTGGGAGCTGATCGTGCGACTGCGTGCCCAGCGGCCGGATATCAGCATTCTCGCTGCCACCGCCTACATGGAGGAGGCCGCGCACTTCGATTGGCTGATCGCCATGAATGCCGGTCGGGTACTTGCCACAGGCAGTGCACGGCAACTCCAGGAGCGCACCGGTCAACCCGACATGGAGCGGGCATTTGTCACCCTGCTGGCGACCACCTCCCGCCCTGTAACCCAGTGGCAGCCTATGCCGTTGGATAAAGGCCGCAACGGGAAACCGGTCATCGAGGCCCAGCGCCTGACTCGACGTTTTGGTGAGTTTACGGCGGTGGATCAGGTCAGTTTCCGTATCGAGCGCGGTGAGATCTTCGGCTTTCTCGGCTCCAACGGCTGTGGCAAGACTACTACCATGCGTATGTTGACCGGGCTGCTTCCAGTCACCGCGGGAGAGGCGCGTATATTCGGTCACCCGGTGGATGCGAGCGACCTCGATCTGCGCCATCGCCTGGGCTTCATGTCTCAGGGTTTTTCACTCTACACTGAGCTTACGGTTTGGCAAAACCTCGATTTGCATGGTCGCCTGTATCGCATTCCAGCTGATCGGATTCAGGCGCGTACCCAAGCCCTGGTGACACGCTTCGGATTGGAACATCATCTGGAAATACGGGCTGGAGACCTGCCTCTGGGTTTGCGCCAACGGCTGTCGCTGGCGGTGGCCGTGATCCACGAACCCGAATTGTTGATCCTGGACGAACCCACTTCAGGTGTCGATCCGATGGCGCGTGACGACTTCTGGGAACTGCTGCTGGAACTGTCCCGACAGCAGGGCGTCACCATTTTCGTCTCCACCCATTTCATGAACGAGGCCGCCCGCTGTGACCGCATCTCCCTGATGCACGCAGGCCGGGTCCTGGCCCAGGGATCACCCCGGGAACTGGTGGCATCGAAACAGACGGCCGATCTGGAGGGCGCCTTCATCGCCTACCTGGAGGCAGCGGACGAGGAGGGGGGGGGACGGGTTGCCACAGACTCACCGGCATCGCCATCGCCGGGACAGCATGTGGCGCAACCGAGCGCTCCCCGCCGCTTCTCTCCGGGCCGCATGCTGGCCTATGCAAGGCGCGAGTCGATGGAACTGCAGCGTGACCCGATCCGGCTCGCGTTTGCACTGCTCGGGCCATTGCTGTTGATGATCGCCATGGGCTATGGCATCTCTTTCGACGTGGAACGTATCCGCTACGCCGCACTGGACTGGGACCAGACACCGGCAAGCCGGGACTATCTGGAGCACTTCTCTGCCTCTCGTTATTTCGTAGCCGAGCAGTCAATCAAGGATGACCGAGAGCGGGTGCGGCGGTTACGAGGCGGCCGGCTGACCGTGGCGATAGAAATCCCTGCCGGTTTCGGCCGCGACCTCAAGCGGGACCGCCAACCGGAGGTGGGATTCTGGATCGACGGTGCAGTACCCTTTCGCGGTGATACCATTCGCGGCTATGTCGAAGGGACCCACCGCCGCTATCTGGAAGAGCTGGCCCGGCGAAGCGGCATGGAGATTCCGCGCCAGGCGGCAGAGGTAGAAAGCCGCTTCCGCTACAATCAGGCTTTCCGCAGCGTCTTCGCCATAGTGCCGGGCATTCTGATGCTGTTGCTCATCATGATCCCCGCCACCATGACCGCGGTGGGCATTGTGCGGGAAAAGGAACTCGGTTCTATCACCAATCTCTACGCCACCCCCACGACGGGGCTCGAGTTCCTGCTCGGTAAGCAGCTGCCTTACATCGCCCTCGCCCTGGTCAGTTACCTGATCCTGTTGGTCCTGGTGTTGACCCTGTTTCAGGTGCCGCTGAAGGGGAGTCTGTTCGGACTGACGTTCGGCGCCCTGTTGTTCGTCTTTGCCAGCACCGGGCTGGGGTTGTTTATTTCCACCTTTATGCGCAGCCAGATCGCCGCCATCTTTGGCACCACCATCGCCAGCGTCATTCCAACCATCCTGTTCTCCGGTATGCTCTCACCCGTTGCCTCGCTGACCGGCGCGGCCCGCATCATGGGCTACGGTTTTCCCAGCGCCTGGTTTCAGCACGTGAGCGTCGGCAGCATTACCAAAGGGCTTGGGCCTCAGCTGCTGGTGGCTGACTATCTGGCCCTGGGTGCCTTTGGTCTGGCCTTTCTCATCCTTGGCCGGATGCTGCTGCGGACCCAGGAGCGCTAGTGTACCTCGTCACTAGTCCTGTGACATTCAGAGCGCGCCTATGCTGGCAGTGCGCCCCGAAGGAAGTGCCCTTGGGGTGCAAGGTGCGCTCCGCCGTGAATGGCTCGCCCTTTGCCAGGAGCGCAACGCCGCAATGGCGGCATAGGCGCGCTCCCTTCGGGCGAGTCAGGCAGCGCTCATCCGCTGTGTTATGCCTCTTGGAAAGGGATGGGCCATTCCCTGCGAGGCATGCCTTGCGGCTAAGCGCTTCCTGGCTCGCTGAACGTTACAGGATTAGTGACGAGGTACACTAGCATGCGGCTGGCCAACGTTTACCGTCTGGGACGAAAGGAACTGACAAGCCTGCGCCATGATCTGGTGTTGGTGCTGCTCATCGCCTACAGTTTCACCATTGCCATCATAGCTCCGGCCAAAGGGGTGCGGTTGGAACTTTATAATGCCGCTGTTGCGGTGGTGGACGAGGATAAGTCACCGCTCTCCCGACAACTGATCGATGGGCTGCGCCCGCCCTTTTTTCAGCCACCGGTGCAGATCGAACTGAATGAAATGGATCCGGGTATGGATGCCGGCCAATACACCTTCGTGATCGATATCCCACCACACTTTCAGGCCAATATCCTGGCGGCACGGCAGCCGTCACTGCAGGTGAACGTGGATGCCACCGCCATGGCCCAGGCTGGCAGCGGCGCCCGTTACATCGAAGGCATGATCGGAGAGGAGTTGCGCAACTTCCTGGAGAGAAGGCCGTTGGCGGCAAACCTGCCGGTGAAGGCCGTCACCCGGCTGGTCTTCAATCCCAACAGCGAATCCTCCTGGTTTCTCGCGGTAATGCAGATCGTCAACATGTGCACTCTACTGGGTATCCTGTTGACCGGTGCAGCGCTGATTCGGGAGCGCGAGCACGGCACGCTGGAGCACCTGTTGGTGATGCCGCTGACACCTGCCGACATCATGGTGGCCAAGTCCTGGTCGAATGCGCTGGTCATTCTGGTGGCAGCGACTCTGGCTATGTTGGTCGTGGTGCGTGGCGTGCTCGGCGTGCCCATAAGCGGCTCGCTGACACTGTTCGTTTTCGGCCTGGCGATCTATCTCTTTTCCTTGACCGCCATCGGTATCCTGTTGGCGACGCTGGCGCGCTCCATGCCTCAGTTCGGACTGCTGTCGATCCCGGTATTTCTGGTGATGTACATGCTCTCCGGTGCCAACACACCGTTGGACTCGATGCCCGAGTTGCTGCAGCGGATCATGCTGGTTTCACCCACCACCCACTTCGTCTCTTTCAGTCAGGGGGTGATCTTCCGTGGCGCCGATATCCATCTGGTGTGGCCGCAGTTGCTGGCCACTGCGGGTATTGGCGTCATCGCCTTCCTCGTCGCACTGGCGCGATTCCGGCGGACAGTCAGTCTTACTCAATTGTAAAAAGAACTAGTGGCCATTGCTGACATGGGGTGGAGGGTAGGGGACCGATCTTCTTAAAGTCTGAGATCTGATGGTCAATGGGCCCGGAGTGCATCTCTACCGAGCTGATTGAACAGCCTTAGCCTTACCGGCAAAATAGTTACGGCTTGCTCAACCTGTCTGTCGGAAGAATCATGTCAAAGCCCTGCATATTCGCCGGTACCACAATGGTATTGGCACCGGTTTCGGCAAACCGCTGCAATGTTAGATTCAGTTCGTGTTGCAGATATTCATTGGTAAGGGTCTTATTGATTATTTCGTTTGCATTGGCAATGCCCTGTGCACGTATTGCTTCTATCTCTGCATTTTTACGTTCAATCTCTACCATGACCTGTTTGGCTTCGAGGCGTTTCTGATTCGCCACCGCTTCACGGATCGATTCCTCGATCGAGGGGTCGGTCAATATCGACCGGATGACGACCCGCGTCACATCGAACACACCCGGATCGTTGGAATCCAGTGTCTCTTGCAGCCGCGCCTTTATTGAGTCCGCAATCTGCTCCCGCTTTTTGTGCATGGTGAGCGAATCGATCTCAGCGACTGTTTCATATGCCGCGCGTCGGGTTTCGCGATATACCAGACGGTAAGCGGGAAAATAGGTGTTCGATTCCTGATCAAATTGATGCGCGTTGGCATATTTCACGTACAGGTCGGAAATACTGTCACTCGAGGCCTTATAAAAAATTGTTACATCCATATCCCGGAGCGACAGGTTATCGGCTGCCTTGGGTGTCAGATCGGTCAAATCAATCGCAATCTCCTTACCGACAAACTCCGTAATGGATGTCACTATCGGCAACCTCAGATTCATGCCCGGGGTCACTTCCTCCGGATTTACTTTTCCCAGCGTTTTTTTTACCCCTACGTTTCCAGACTCAATGAGCACGATAGTAGAGTAGAGAAAAATCAACACAGGCACGGCAACCATGCCAATTCCGATGGCGCGTAGAATTCCGGAAACCGTGGAGCGCTCTGTGGTGGACATTATTAACTTCTCAGCTGTTTTCTTGAATCGAACCAAACCAGGCCGGTGGTAGTCAGGGATATATCGTCATTTCACAGTCTTTCTTGAAAGACGTGATCCAGCCACAGGTGCTATTATTTATGCGCATAATGTATATTATGTTAAATAATGGGTCTAGAGGCTGTACCAATGGATTGTATAGAATACACACACCGCGGGCTGAGAATAGGACACAGCACAGAGCCTCAGTTTGATCAGGAGTGAGAAATTGTCAGGTTATCCCATTGGATTTTTCGAGGTGTCCTAAAGTTTCTTTCCACGTGGTCGATCAACCATCCAAGAGGTGTTCGTTGTGGTATGGACCCGAAGTTTAGTCGAACCTAAACGGCAACAAAGAGAGGGATTGTTTAACGGCGATGTTGTGCTGTTCCAGTAGGCAGGAAACGCCTGAATCGCCGTACAGTCTCCATGCTAGTCAAACTGGTTCGCCATTCGGGTCCATTCCAGAGCGATCACCCTACTTCTTCTTAGAAACCTTATACCTGGTTTCTACATTTCCCTTGATCGCCCCGGCATCGTCGTACTCTGTATAAGTAACTTTGATTTCCTCAAAGTTGTTGGCAAGGATAACCGCTGGTGACTCTTCGTCATTTCCCGAAGCGTTGGTCTGATAAGAGCTTATCATTACGTTTTTGAGCTCGTATTTCAGGTAGGTTGCTCTCGCGCCACCGTAAGTGGCGGTTAGCTCGATCTCTAGCTTTGGGATCACTTCACCCTTCAGGCACTTCTCCTGAAGTTTCGTGGCCGCCTTTTCGTAGTCCAGCGTTAAGACCAGATCCTCGACAATGGCGGCGCCTCTTCGCCGACTGACACCTTTTTTGTCATCAGGCCTGTAGGCGCCCCAATCTAGCGAAAGAACATCAATCCAATTGCCATGGTTAGCGTCTTTGGATTCACCATCGATCCCATCGTACTTTGCAAATAGAGCCATCTTAAATACTCCTTTAAACCTTGAGACGAGACATGACCTGCCTTCAAGCAATGTGCAAACAGGCAAGCCAAAATTTTTGTTGTTTTGATCCACCCAGCCAACTTCTTGTGAATCTAGAACTCATCATGCAACCATGAGTGCGGAGTTTCGATCAAAAACACTAACACCAGGCATCAATACACTGCAGTGCTTCCATTACAGCCACAAACACCAACAAAAAGAGGATATCCTAAATTTAGATCCACCAGCTGCAATAACAAGAAAATAATTCATAATACAAAAAATGAATCATTGCCATATTCTAATGTAAATAATTAAAAAAATACCACAAAGTGCTGAAATAAATATTATTAATAAATTTTTAAGGCGATGTTTGGTTTCTTGGCTCAACCTGTCATCAGTAAGTGACAACACTTGTGCAAATTTAAGTATCTCGGTTGATATTCCGATAAACCTGCGAAGAAGTTTTTTTTAGGCTGACAATCCTTGTGTCATCACTCCAGGCAGGACCAACTTTGATCATACTCGCCCAGTTATCCCAACTACTTGGTTTGGTTTCTCTTCTTGCACTGATATGGCTTGTTGTGCGGGGGTTTAAAAAGCATTGGCTGTGGGGATTAGCGGTATTATTTCTCTCACCTATTAGTGGCACGATCTTTGGGATCAAGTACTGGAGCAGGGAAAAGATACCTTTTCTTTCTTATATCACAACATTTATTCCAGCAGTGGCTCTTGGCTTCTATGTATTTTCAACTCTTGGGGGATGGAGCGTTGCCCAAAATTCGCTGAACTTACAAAAAGGGGGGCGATCGGAAATGCTTACCGAGCAAGATGCACTTGCCTTTATGCACAGCAATCTTGATTTTATAGGAAAGACGATTACTCAGGATGGAGATCAGAAAAAGATCGATATGATGCGAAATTATCTGCAAAAGTTTGAATCGGGTATGAGCGAAGAGGACATGCGTGAACTAAATAGGGAGATGCTGGAGCTTGCACTTTCATCGGCGGAAAATCTTACGGAAGAGCAGCGTCGTCAGTTGGAAGAGTTACGAGAAAACGTGATACCGGGAGAATCCGTTAGTACCGATATCCAGTCAAAGTCCTCCCAGAACATCTCCGGAACGAACAACGAAACCGAAAATACGACAAGGAAATACCCTTCCCCAGCACCTAGACTCCGAATGAAGTTAGTGAAGATTCAAGTCTCTGATGCTAAAGATTTCATCGGCAAAACTGTCAAGGTGAAAACCATCGATGGAATCGATAGAACCTATAGGCTCATCGCTTCCTCGCCGAACAGTCTGAGTTTCGAACGACGGGAGCAGGGCGGCATGCTCACGTTTGAAATGGAAAGGCGCAACATCAGAGAACTGAAGGTTTTTACTCGACAGCCCCTCAGATAGCATACGCCGAAAGACTTGGAGCAGATACGCCTAGTCAGTGTCTATTGTTACTCCCTACTTGACATTTATCCGACAGGTGAAATTGCGATTGAATCGATTGCCTAAGCAAGTATGTTTCAAAATTTTACCTGAGGCCCGGGAGTTCTCTGTTTGAAGGGCGTATCCGGTTGTGTCTGGGTTGGGTGGAGTTACTAGCTGATACCGATTATTGTTAGATATATTATATAGTTACATGTACAACCGTACGACTCAGTACAATTATGACTAATCCTGCTATGCTCGCGTCATAGCCTTTTCGACGACACATCTTTCTCCTCTGCTCGAAGGAACGTTATGCAGGATGATCCCGTTGTCTATACCATTTTCCTTGTCTTTTCCGGGGCTGCTCTGATAGCCACGTTGGCCCTCTTTGCGCGGCAGACTCTGTTGGTCGCCTATATTCTCCTCGGTGTAATCCTTGGTCCTTCGGTCACCGGTCTGGTGAGTGATGGGGAACTGGTGCAGCAGATGTCACGCATCGGAATCATGTTTTTATTGTTTCTTATGGGGTTAGAGTTAAATCCTCGGGAACTGCTTCTTCTCATCAACAAGACCACATTTGTGACGCTGACTAGTTCAATCTTTTTTGCCACGCTGGGATTCACAACCGCCCTACTCTTTGACTACGGACTTCAGGAATCTCTGATTATTGGCGCTGCCATGATGTTTTCCAGCACCATTTTAGGTCTTAAATTGTTGCCGACTACGGTGAAACATCATCAACGTACGGGGGAAATTGTCATCAGTATTCTGTTGCTCCAGGATTTGATCGCAATCCTGTTGTTACTGGTACTGAAAGGTGGTGGCGGGGCGGGCAATCACCTGATAGAGATTTTTAAACTCGGCCTGGCATTTCCCCTACTGATCGGCGCTGCGGCACTACTGGTGAAGTTTGTTCTGCTGCCTTTGATCCGGCGTTTCGATACGATAAAAGAGTACATATTTCTCCTCGCTATCGGCTGGTGCCTGGGAGTGGCAGAGATGGCTGTTATGCTTGGCTTGTCTCACGAGATCGGCGCTTTCATCGCCGGGGTTTCCCTGGCAACGAGTCCGATATCCTGGTTCATCGCCGAGAACCTGAAACCAGTCCGGGATTTTTTTCTAGTGCTGTTCTTTTTTTCGCTTGGCGCTGGCTTCGATCTGAGCACATTAGGTGACATCCTGTTTCCTGCCATCGTTCTCGCGCTATTGATGCTGCTATTCAAGGCACCAGTATTTTCTCTACTTCTGCGTCGGGTGGGCGAGGAGGACAAGCGATCCAAAGAGGTTGGCAGCAGGTTGGGTCAACTTAGTGAGTTTTCCCTGTTATTGGCGGTGGTGGCCCAAGACCAGGGGGAAATTACCTCAAGCGCAGCTTATCTTATACAACTCGCTACACTTCTGACGTTTCTGGTATCCGCGTATCTGGTGGTGGTTCGTTATCCCACACCTATCGCGTTGTCGGATAGGCTACGCAAGGATTGAAAACAATATTACCAGTGCAGGGATGCGCCGACGAGTCTCAAGTGTGTAGAAGCATGATAGAATGAAGGCGACCGGCCTGGCCGTGCGGCCAGACCAATCTGGGGATCAGTACCAATAGTAACGGCGCGAGATATCAGCGGAATGATGATTCCGGCTATGGTTATTGTACCTCGGTTCCTGATAAGCGTAGCTGTCCTGACGACGTGACTTATGTGCCCAGTCATTGTGTTTCAGTTTCCAAATACGGTCTCCAGCAACGTCCAGTTTCTTTTTGATTTTATTTCTTTCAGCTCTGCTCAATCTTCCGTCGGAACGAAAAGTTCTTACCAGTTTTCGGATTTTACGCTGCTCCCTTTTCAGTTTTTTTGCTTCCTTTCTGTTCAGTGTTCCATTGTCAATTCCATGTTCGATACGTTGTTGTTGACGTATCAGTCGATCGTGAATCCGCATTCCATTTTCCTTGGAAAACGCCAGATTCGGCGTAAGAACCACACTCGTGATAAGGGCTGTAATGGCAATCTTGGCTGCTGTTTTCATCGTTTGCTCTCCGGTTGTCTATTCATCACAATTGCAGGATAGTGAAGGACAGATGAACCTATCCTGAACGGACTAAAAGAAAGAACAAAAGTGACCACATTGGGGAGAAGCTCTGACATCGGTGATCAGTTCTTTACTTCTAAACAACGTAAATCAGTATCAATCAGGCCCGAGATCCAAATGATGAATGATCAATTTCTGTTAGACGAATCCTTGATCTACCTGAACCATGCGGCCGTTTCTCCCTGGCCATTAGTGACGGTTCATGCCGTCGAAAAATTCGCCCGGGAAAATCTGCAGTTTGGTGCGGCACATTATCCGGACTGGGTAAAAAGTGAGAACGAGCTCAGGAGGATTTTATGCTTGTTGATCAATGCGCCATCCAGCGATGACATCTCACTCCTGAAAAACACCTCAGAGGCACTCTCTACCATCGCTTACGGTATCGATTGGAAATCCGGAGACAACGTAGTCACATTCCGGCAGGAGTTTCCATCTAATAGAATCGTTTGGGAATCTTTGCGGCAATTCGGTGTAGAAACCCGGCTAGTCGATCTATCCGCAACAACAGACGCAGACAACCCTGAGGAAAAACTGATGGCGTGTTGCGATGAAAACACACGCCTGCTGTCCACCAGCTCGGTTCAGTACGCGACGGGGTTCAGGGTAGATCTGGAGACGATTGGCAGGTTTTGCAGGCAGCGAGACATTCTATTCTGTGTCGATGCCATTCAAAGCCTTGGCGCCATCCCCTTCGATGTGCAAAGGAACAAGGCCGATTTTGTGGTCGCGGACGGCCACAAGTGGATGCTGGGACCGGAGGGTCTGGCGCTTCTCTTCGTGCGACCAGAGCTCAGAGCCAAACTGAAACTCCATCAATTTGGTTGGCATATGATCAGCCGTCCCGGCGATTTCGATCAGGTGGACTGGAAGCCGTCGGACACAGCCACAAGATTCGAGTGTGGAAGCCCGAATATGCTCGGAATACATGCGTTGAAAGCCAGTCTGACCCTGATTCAGGAACAGGGTATAGAAACCATATTTGAGAAGATCCTGACAAACACGGCGTTTCTTATTGACTTGGTCGAGTCATCGGGAGATGGTTTGTCCCTGCTTTCCAATCGAAACAATTCAAGGCGGTCCGGTATTGTGAGCTTTGCAGTCGCAGGGATGGATCCGCTGCTCCTTCATCAGCGACTGATGCGAAGCGGCGTAATCTGCGCCAGCCGAGGTGGCGGGATACGTCTGTCGCCCCACTTTTACACCTCCAGGGCGAAGCTTGAAGCAGCGTGGGATCGGGTAATGGAACAGGTGAATTAGTGAATATATAGTATATAAATAACAAAAGCTTGAAATCTAATTTAACTAAATAACTTTAAATAAAGATCGGTTAACTGGCTTTGGGAAAAACTCTGCTCCTGGCTGATGAAGGAATCGCCACCAGCCAGTACCACTTCTCCTATCTGCTGGAGCCGGTGCGATTGCTGGAAAAAGGCGTCGCTCCCGAGCAGATCGACCAGGCAGCACTGGATTTTGGAATGCCCATGGGTCCGATAGAACTGGCGGGCAGCGTCGGCCTCTACATCTGCCTGTCGGTAGCGGAGAGGCTGGCGGATTTTCTCCATACTTCTGTACCCGAAATCCTGCGCGCCGCCGTCATTGACGGCAACCTCGGACGCAAGAGCGGACGAGGATTCTACGTTTATAACGGAAAGGGCCCGGTGCAGGCACATCGGCTGCGATCGTCGACAGGGTCCGGAGCGATAGCGGAGCGGATGATCCTGCAGCTGTTGAACGAGTCCATTGCTTGTCTGCGGGAAGCGGTAGTGGTGGTTGCCGATCTACTCGATGCCGGGGTGGTTTACGGCACCAGGTTCGCCCCTTTCCGTGGTGGGCCAATCCACTATATAAGAGACTCAGGCTGGGATAGAATCCGAGACAGGCTGCGGCAGATGGAGCAGCAGCACGGTAAGCAGTTTTCTGCGGACAGGGGATGGGAGGCATTTGCCTGATGCACGAAACCGATGTCATTACTCTTGCTCAGGCCCGCACACTTGACGGGGCCTTCCGGGAGAGGGTTGGCCGCAGCCCAAACGCCACTGCCTATATCCAGTACGACGAGGCATCACAATCCTGGCAGGAGTTCAGTTGGACTCAGACCGCTGACCTGGTAGCACGTTGGCAGGAGGCCCTGTTAGCCGAAGGTCTGAAGCCGGGTGAACGGGTGGCAATGATGCTGCACAACTGCCGGGAGTGGGTGATCTTCGATCAGGCCGCCCAAGGGCTCGGTCTGGTGACCGTGCCCATCTATCCCAACGATCGCAAGGAAAATGTTGCCTATATCCTGCAGGATGCCGGTGTCCGTCTGTTTCTGATCGATAACAACGAGCAGTGGCAGGCGTTGCAGGAGATCCAGGATCAGCTGGCCGGACTGGTCCGGATTGTTTCTCTGCAGCCGGTGGAAACGGTCAGCCTGGGGCCTTGGATGATCCACGCTTCCGACTGGATCCCCTCTGGCGCTTCAGCACTACAGACCAGCGCAGGTGATCCCGACGATCTGGCTACCATTGTCTACACTTCCGGCACCACCGGGCGGGCCAAGGGGGTGATGTTGAGCCACCGTAATATGCTCTCGAATGCCCTGGCCTGCGTCAAGTTGATCGACATCTTTCCGGACGATCTCATGCTCTCTTTTCTTCCCCTCTCACACACCCTTGAGCGCACCCTGGGGTATTATCTGCCAATCCTCACCGGCTGCAGTGTCGCTTATGCCCGTTCCGTGCCTCAGCTGGCGGAAGACCTGGTGCGAATACGGCCCACAATTCTGATATCGGTCCCCAGAATATTCGAACGGGTTTACGGCCGGATACAGGAGAAACTGGAGCATGACCCGGCGATCGCTCGCAGATTATTCAACCAGGCGGTAGAGATCGGCTGGAAGAGATTCGAATATCGACAGAAACGAGCCGCCTGGTCGCCCGACCTGCTCCTCTGGCCGCTGTTGCAGGGCCTCGTTGGGCGCAAAGTGCAGGCCAAACTGGGAGGTCGAATTCGTTTCGCTGTCAGCGGTGGTGCAGCACTTTCACCCGATATAGCCAAACTCTTTATCGGTTTGGGCATCAACATCCAACAGGGTTACGGCCTGACCGAAACCAGCCCGGTGATCACCGCCAATCCCCTTGAGGATAACCGCCCGGCCAGTGTCGGTGTGCCGCTCGAAGGGGTCGAGGTAAAAACCGGCGACGACGATGAATTGCTCACCCGCAGTCCCAGCGTAATGCTTGGCTACTGGAACAACCCGGAGGCTACGCGGCAGGTTATCGATCAGGATGGCTGGCTGCACACCGGCGACCAGGCACGGATAGCCGATGGCCACGTCTATATTACCGGCCGGCTGAAAGAGATACTGGTATTGGCCAACGGCGAAAAAGTGTCGCCAGTGGATATGGAGATGGCGATCACAATGGACAGCCTGTTCGATCAGGCATTGGTGATTGGCGAGGGCAGACCTTTTCTGTCGGCCCTGGTGGTGCCTAACCCAGAGGAATTAGCCAACCTGGCGCGCCAGCTTGGGCTGGATCCCGACAGCGGTTCTGTGTCCGAGAATAAAGATCTGAAACGTCTCCTGCTGGAGCGTATCCACCGACAGCTGCACGCCTTTCCGGGTTACGCCAAAATCCGAAATCTCAGCCTGATACGTGAACCCTGGAGTATCGAGAACGACCTGATGACACCAACACTCAAGATGCGCAGGGCTCGAATAGTCGAGCAATGCCGGAATCAGGTGGAAACGCTCTACCGGGGGCATTGAACGATTTTAATGATGATGTATTCGAAATACGCATGAAATCTCACCCCATCGAAGATAGAAAACCCGGGGAACGCCAACTCGCGGTCCGGGTCCTTGCCATGCCGGCGGACACTAATCCTGCCGGTGACATATTCGGCGGCTGGCTTATGTCCCAGGTGGACATAGCTGGAAGCATTCTGGCTGTTCAAGCCACCCAGGGCCGGGTTGTAACGGTGGCAGTTCACAATCTGCAGTTTCTCAAACCCGTGCTGGTGGGTGACCTGGTCAGCTGCTACGCGGAAGTCGAGCACAGAGGAAATACTTCAGTTCGAATAAAGGTGGAAGTGTTCGCCGAAAGGGAACGGGACCCCCGCTCGGTACACCGGGTGGCGGAGGCGGCTATCACCTATGTCAGGGTAGACGAGAACTCCCGTCCCGTGCCATTACCACCCGTAGTATAGAGATAGGTATAGACAGGCCCCTCTGCTCTGGAAGAGAGACCTGTCATTAGCCTATATCTCGCTTATGCGATAGCCCTTTTCCGGTTGCGACCGCACGCGGAGAGTGCGATCAGACCTGAGCAAAGCAACCCCAGAGCACCCGGTAGAGGAACCGGCTGGATCTGGGCAACGAATGTTTGGCCGATGTTTACAGCACCAAAGCTTTCTTGATCAGTGGTCCAGTGGAAATCCTCAGAGCCGGAACCGACCCCTGCCAGTTGCAAGGTCAGGCCTTCGATTGTGGAGCCGTCCTGGATTACACCTATGTCGTTGCTAAGCAGACCATTGGCCGCTCCATTGGTTGCCGAAAAGGTCCCTTCGTAGCTTAGAAACTGGATCACCCCTCCCTGATCGTTAATCAAGGCCAATCCATCCGGCGCGCCGTTCTGGATACCACTGACGGATGCTGCCATAAAACCCATTCCAGAGCCGGCATCCGGGATCAGCCCGCTGAGAGTCAGGGTCTTGTAGACCTCCCCGTTGCCTCCGTTGTAGAAGAGAAGCTGCCAGTTATTGAGATCGGTACCGGCTGGACCGGAGATCTCTACCCCCTCGCCAGAGTCCGCTCCCTGGTCGTCGTAGTGGAGTTCGTTGATGAACACCGGCATCGCCCACAGCGGGCTGGTGAAGAAAATAAGAAACACAGCAGAAACTACTCGATTTGCACCATTCTGAAAGGCGCGGAATTTTCCAACATCCATATCTACCTCCGATGATTCCATTCATTAGGAAATTAAATACTAGCGCAGTTCGAACGCCCATTGCAAGTACCAGAAAGTTGGTATATTCGGCCAGCAAGGCAAATGCATAAAGTATGTATGATGTTGTGTATGTGTATAATTGAAGATATACTTTACGTAGCTTTAAAACCCGAGATTACACACAATGCCGGAACTTATGCGACGTCAATATCTGGTGACACCCGACAATGTGAGCAAGCTGCAGGCGATTTCCAGGGCCGAAGGTGTTTCCGCTACGGAAATCGTACGGCGCGCCATCGATGCCTATCACCCGGACGACGCCGATGTGATAGGTGAGTCGGAACTGATGGATCTGGTAGCCGCCCGTTTGAAAGAAGCGATCGCATCCACGAAAAAGGCAAATCGCAAAGTGTCCAGCACACTGAGAATTCTGACCAGGGACGACCATTAGGATGGCGAGTTGGAAAGATATCCTGCTGGATGTGCTGAAACTCACGGACGAGGTGCGGCGTTTAAACTCGAAAACCGAGAAGTTATCCGAGAGAACGATCGAGATCGATAAGCGGGTCGTTCGGTTGGAGACCCTGGTGGAAATCGCACAATCTCAGCGCAGGTTGCCGCGGACGTAATACCGAAACAGTCACGAGACTCTAGGCGTAGAGGAAATCGTGCTCCTGGATTTTATCGTACCGCCGCCGGAAACAACCGAAAAAAATTCTCCGCCGTCAGATCGGCAATGGCCTCCGGGCTAATGCCCCTGAGTTCAGCGACACAATCGGCCACATGAGTGACATAGTGCGGTAAATTCGGCTTGCCGCGATGGGGTACTGGGGCCAGATAAGGTGCGTCTGTCTCGATCAACAGGCGCTCTGCAGGTACTTTTTGCGCCACCTCCCGCAGATCTGCGGCATTCTTGAAGGTGATAATACCTGAGAAGGAGATGTAGAACCCCAGGTCTAAGGCCTGCTTTGCCATCGACCAGTCCTCAGTGAAGCAGTGCATCACGCCACCCGCTTCCCGGGCGTTTTCCTGTCGCATAATGGCGATGGTGTCGTCACGGGCTGCCCGGGTATGGATGATCAGGGGTTTGCCTGATTCCCGAGCAGCTGCTATGTGGCGGCGAAACCGTTCCCGCTGCCACTCCAGATCACCTTCGCTGCGAAAATAATCGAGGCCGGTTTCACCGATAGCCACATTTCGGGAATGTTCCGCCAGTTGCACGAGTTCTTCCGGCGACGGTTCCCTGCGATCCCGATCGTTCGGATGCACACCGACTGATACCGAAACGTCAGGATAGGAATTCACCAGATCCAGCATGGCAGGATAAGATTCGAGGTCGATAGAGACACAGAGGATATGGTCAATACCGGCCTCCCGGCTCGATGCCATCAGGCCGCTAAATTCGTTACCGAAGGGCGCAAGATCCAAACGATCGAGATGGCAATGTGAATCAACAAGCATGGGATAGGAAAGGAGGCTGCCTGTGTGACTACATGGTGTGCGTCGGACGATCGGATTTCAGCGCGCCAGCCAGATAGGTCTCTATCTTGTTCCTCGCCATGCCGTCGTCCTGCTCACTGAACTGAACGCCGATGCCTGCGGCCCGGTTGCCCTCAGCCCCAACCGGCGTAATCCAGATAATCCTGCCGGCTACCGGTATGCGCTCCGTTTCCTCCATCAGAGTCAACAGCATGAAGACTTCGTCTCCCAATCGGTATTTTTTGTTAGTAGGGATAAAAAGGCCGCCGTTTTTCACGAACTGCATGTAGGCGGCATACAAGGCATTCTTGTCCTTGATGGTCAAAGAGAGAATGCCCTGGCGTGCGGGCGGAATCTTAGAAGCAGTCATCGCAACTCCCGTTTTGTTCGTGGTCCTTGGTTGTTGGCAGCCAGGGCCAGCAGGAACCCTTCCAGCAGCATCAGGCTGTTGAGTTGGGACCCAAGGGCCTGAATGGCCTCGTAGACCCTGTCTAGTAGGCAGTAAAGTTGGGCGAATTCTAGCCTATTGCCAAGGGTCCGCAAGCGGTTCGTCTGATCCGGATTGATCAGCCCTGAAAAATCCGGAATCGCCTTAAGTCTTAGCATATCAATGAGCCAGCCCGATACCCAGGTCAGCAACCGTTGCAAATCGAACCCGTTCCAATGCGTGGCGACGGCCACTGGGTCCTTTTCTCCTTTGAGGACTCCAGAAAATTCTTCCAGAAGCCGTTCCCGTATCGCCAGAATATCGCTGCCTGCCAACTCCAGGGCCTGTAGCGGTGCGCCGGACGCCAGATCCAGGAGCAGCCCTGCATTCTTCCCTCCCGTCTCTGCAGTCAGCCATTGCTCGGCCTTTGTTCTGGCTGGCAATGGCAGCTGAAGCCGCTGACAACGACTTCGGATGGTGGCCGGCAATCGTTCGGGTAAGGCGCTGACCAAGAGGATCAAAGTCCAGTTCACCGGTTCTTCCAGGGTCTTCAGCAGGCTGTTTGCCGCCGCGATATTCAGTGCGTCGGCGGGCTCGATGACAACCACCTTATAACCACCAGCCTGAGCAGTTAGGGCACCCCGAGCGATATATTCCCGAATCCTGTCAATCCGGATAGCCCTGCCCGGCTCTTCGGGTACAATGCGGGTGTAGTCGGGATGCGTCCCGGCCCGAAACAGATGGCAGCCCTGACAGCGCCCGCAGGGTTGTCCCCCATCGTCGGGCGAATTGCAGAGCATTGAGGCCGCCAGATCCTGCGCAAACCGCGCCTTGCCTATACCCCGGGCGCCGCTCACCAACAGCGCGTGGGGCAGCCGTCCACTCCGTCGCGCAGCCTGAATGCGGTTCCAATCCTCCTGGTGCCAAGGCAGCTGGCTGGAATTGGTGGCATTTTCTCCCATCGAGGTCAATCCTGAAGTATTTTATCGAGAACGGTTTGGATCTGAGCCTGTACTTGCGGCAAAGAGACCGAGGCGTCGATTACTTTAACCCTTATCGGCTCTCGTTCGGCAATCTTCAGATAGGCTGCCCTCACCCGTTCAAAAAACTGCCTGGCCTCGCGCTCGAATCGATCGGGGGTAGAGCGTTTTCCTGCTCTTGCAAGCCCGATATCTACTGGCAGATCAAGCAACAGGGTAAGATCGGGCCGAAGCGCTTGCTGAACCCATTGCTCGAGCGTCTGGATTCGCTGCCAATCGATGCCACGCCCACCGCCCTGATAAGCGTAGGAAGCGTCGGTAAACCGGTCACACAACACCCATTGCCCCTGTTTCAGCGCCGGACTGATTTTTTGTGCCAGGTGTTCCGCCCGGGCCCCGAACATCAGCAGCAGTTCGGTATCTTCCGCCATGCCGGTGTGGCGGTGGCCCAGCAACAGACGCCGAATCTCTTCGCCCAGCGGGGTGCCTCCGGGCTCACGGGTATACAACACCGGCCTGCCCGCGGCCTCCAGCAGCTTTCGGATAAACTCCAGATTGCAGCTTTTTCCTGCCCCCTCGATTCCCTCTACCGTTATGAACTTTCCTCTCGCAGCCTTCATACCCTAAGTTTCCATCACTCCCTATCGCTTAAGTTGGTACTTGCGAACTGCCTTGTTATGCTCGCTAAGAGTGGCGGAAAAATAGTGGCTGCCGTCGCCCTTTGCCACAAAATAGAGGCTTTTTCCTGCTGCCGGGTGTAGTACCGAGCGGATGGCATCGGCCCCCGGCATGGCGATAGGTGTCGGCGTCAGTCCCTTGTGCAGATAGCTATTGTAAGGGGTATCCCTGTTCAGATCACTGCGACGAATATTTCCATCGAAGCCATCCCCCAGGCCGTAAATAACCGTCGGATCAGTCTGCAACTTCATCCCTTTTTTCAGCCGTCGAATGAATACACCGGCAATTTCTGGCCTTTCACTGGCCAGACCTGTCTCCTTCTCTACGATGGAGGCCAGAATCAAGGCCTGGTAGGGAGATTTGAGGGGCAGTTCCGGTTCTCTCTTCGGCCACTCCTCGGCCAGCAGGTGTTGCATTGCCTGGTAGGCACGCTTAAGAAACGCCAGGTCGGTGGTGCCACGCGGAAAATGATAGGTATCCGGCAGAAATCGGCCTTCCGGGTGCTCCTCGGCAAAACCAAGGCGTTGCATGATGTCAGCGTCTGAAAGGCCTTCCAGGGTCTGTTTCAGGGCCGGCTGGGAGCGAACAGCCTCCATCACCTGTCGGAAGGTCCATCCTTCCACCAGAGTCTGGGAGTAAGTGGTGACTTTGCCTGAAGCCAGTTTCTGTAGAAGCTGACGCGGGGTCAGGCCGTTATCAAGATGATATTCCCCCGCCTGGAGTCGCTTTGCCAGACCATCCCAGCGGGCTAGAAGTCGCAGATACAGTGGCTGCTGCAGATAACCCTTCTGTTCGAGCTCCCTGGCCAGCAGGGCGACTGTTGTACCTGATTTCAGGGTGTAGTTCTCCCCCTCCTGGGGCAGACTCAGGGGGGATTTCAGGAAATGGTTGAAATCCATCATCAACCAGGCGAGGGTGAAACTCGCACCAAGAAACAGGATTCCCAGGATCCGGTTCAGCATCGATAAGATTCTTCGGTTGTCAGTCAAAACAGTGACACTTGAGGAACAGTCGCCGCTAGTGGCGAAACCCCCGTGCCATTACCTCATCGACCAGGCCTGAATCAAGAGACCCAATGTCGAACAGCTGATCAGACAGGGCCCTGACCGGCCAGATACCGATCAAAGAATTGGACAGAAAGAGTCCGTCAGCCGCCGCAAGCTCCCTCAGATTGAGTTCCGTCACTACTACTGGAAGATGATAGTCCCGTGCGGTGTCGATGATCAGTTCCCGCATTACACCGGCGGTCCCACAACGGCTCAGATCCGGGGTGATCAGAGTTCCATCGCGCATTATGAACAAGTTGCTCATGGTCCCTTCAATCACATGGCCATAGAGATCCAGCATCAGCCCTTCTGCGATGCTGCTACCCTCCCATTCAGATCGGGCCAGCACCTGTTCCAGCCGGTTAAGGGTCTTAAGTCCGGCCAACGCCGGATTGATTCCCAATCTGGTTGTACAGACTCGCAACTGCACCCCTTCGTCGCAGGCGTTGTTCGGATATTCGGGCCAGGGATAACAGAATATGATCCGGTTTGGCCTTGTGACCTCTGGCAGGCGATATCCTCTTCCCCCTTCTCCCCGGGTGAGGATGATCTTTATCACTGCCTGATCGGCCGAACCAATCTCCCGCAATACCTCTTCCAGCAGCCGATCCGCGTCGGGAAATGGAATTCTCAACCGTTCACAGCCACGCTGCAATCGCTGCATGTGCCTCTGCCAGAGACAAGGTCTGCCCGCCGCCACTGCCAGTGTCTCAAACAGACCGTCCCCGTAATGGAAACCACGGTCGGCAGTTGTGAGGAGGTTGTCCGATCTACCGTTGATCAACAATGCCGAACTCCCAAACGAAAAAGGCGGGTTTTCGCCCCCCGCCTTTTTCTGCTGCGCCCCTCTGGGTTTTAATCTTTCATGCGGCGCAAAGCCAGGGTACCGTTGGTCCCTCCAAAACCGAACGAGTTGGATATCGCCACCTCGATTTCCATCTGCCGTGCGGTGTTGGGCACGTAATCCAGATCACACTCCGGGTCCTGATTTTCCAGGTTGATTGTGGGGGGAGCAACCTGGTCATGTATTGCCAGGACGGTGAATACGGCTTCTGCACCACCGGCTGCCCCGAGCATATGGCCGGTCATGGATTTGGTGGAACTGACCGCTAGTTTATAGGCGTGGTCACCAAAGGCACCTTTGACACCCATGGTCTCCGCGACATCGCCCGCCGGTGTAGAGGTACCGTGGGCATTAATGTAATCAACCTGATCGATATTCAGACCACCATCCTGCAGTGCCAACAGCATACAATCCCGAGCGCCCTCTCCGCTGGGAGAAGGTGCGGTCATATGGTAGGCGTCCGAGTTCATCCCCACTCCAACTACTTCGGCGTAAATATCAGCGCCGCGCACTCTGGCGCTTTCGTACTCTTCCAGTACCAGGACCCCCGCCCCGTCACTGAGAACAAAACCGTCGCGGTCTCTGTCCCAGGGTCGGCTGGCGGCCTGAGGGTCATCATTGCGTGTGGATAAGGCTCGGGCCGCTGCAAAACCGCCCAGGCCTACCGGAGATGTTGCCATCTCTGCTCCCCCGGCGATCATAGCATCCACGTAGCCGTGGCGAATTAGACGGGCCGCTTCACCGATGTTGTGCGTACCGGTACTGCAGGCAGATACGATCGAATAATTGGGTCCCTTCAAACCGTATTTGATCGAGAGATTACCTGCGACCATGTTGACGATATTGGCAGGCACGAAGAAGGGCGAAATTTTTCTCGGGCCTTTATCCAGATAGACGTGATAATTATTCTCGATACCCGTTATGCCACCGATGCCAGCACCGATCGCCACACCGATACGGGGAGCATTCTGTTCGGTTATTTCCAGTCCCGAATCTTCGATAGCTTGGCACCCAGCTGCCATCCCGTAGTGGATAAACTTATCCATTTTCCGGGAATCCTTCTTGGAAATGTATTGAGTGATATCAAAATCGTAGATCGGTCCGCCGAAACGAACGCTGAAAGGTTCAACGTCGAAATGGGTGATCGGTTGGATGCCACTGTTACCGGCCAGGATATTGTCCCAGGCCTCTTTCACAGTGTGCCCCACCGGCGAGACTATTCCCAACCCGGTCACCACAACCCTTCTTCCAGCCATCGTAAGCTTTGCCCCCTTGGGATGGTTTTCTAAAGCAAAAGGCCGCACCTGTTGCCAGTGCGGCAGTTTGCGGCCTTGTTAGAATCAGACGAAAAGGTCAGCTGCTGTGAGTGTTGACGTAGTCAACAGCCTGTTGAACAGTAGTGATTTTTTCCGCATCTTCATCAGGAATTTCCGTTTCGAACTCCTCTTCGAGTGCCATGACCAGTTCCACGGTATCGAGAGAATCTGCGCCTAGATCATCAACGAAAGAGGCTTCCAGGGTAACCTCATCTTCGGTGACGCCGAGCTGTTCAATAACAATCTTTTTAACCCGTTCTTCGACAGAGCTCATGTGCTTTCTTCCCTCCGGAATAATATAGATGGCACCCTACGGAAACCGCCGGGTTATTGTATTCATAAACCCAAAAAGTTGAAAGTAAATAATCCTTTACTAATACTTTTCCTTTTTATGTGATTTCTTAATATATTTCAAATACTAATAACACTATTTAAATCTAATTGACAAGCTATTGATGTCGGCAAAATCAGGGCATATGCATTCCGCCGTTTACGTGTAAGGTTTCACCGGTAATGTAAGCAGCTTCTGGCGAAGCAAGAAAAACCACCGCTTTAGCGATTTCTTCAGGTGCTCCAAGCCGAGCGAGTGGGATATTTGCCAGCAACGCCTTACGTTGTTCTTCTGCTAACTCCCGGGTCATGTCGGTATCGATGAATCCCGGTGCAATGACGTTCACGGTGATGCCTCGGGAGCCCACTTCACGGGCCAGGGATTTGCTGAATCCAATTACCCCCGCCTTGGCTGCTGCATAGTTTGTCTGGCCGGGATTGCCGGTGACTCCCACCACAGATGCGATACTAATGATACGACCTTTTCTGGCTTTCATCATAGAGCGCAGGCACGCCTTGGAAAGTCTGAATACGGAAGTAAGATTGGTTTCCATGATTGAATTCCAATCATCATCCTTCATTCGCATCAGCAGGTTGTCGCGCGTGATACCTGCATTGTTCACCAGGATCGAGGGGGCACCGAAATCATCAGTGATCGCTTTGAGCAACTGCTCCACGGAGGCAGCATCGGTAACATCTAACACCATGCCGCTGCCCTTAACACCAGATGCAGCAAATCGATCGCTTATGGCACTGGCTCCCGATTCCGAGGTGGCGGTACCGATCACCGTAGCGCCCTGATGCCCGAGTTCATCGGCGATGGCGCTACCGATACCTCGACTGGCACCAGTTACCAGTACAATTTCGCTCTCAAACATGGGATGTCTCCTGGTATAGGGGTAAAGCAACCCTCTATCCGAATTGCGCTCAAACTCATAGCGGTTCAATACTTGGCCAAAACGGAGCCCCAGGTAAATCCTCCACCAAAGGCTTCCATCAGCAGGGTTTCGCCCCGTTTGATTCGACCATCGCGTACTGCCACATCCAGTGCCAGTGGTACCGAGGCGGCAGACGTATTGCCGTGCTCACCGACAGTGACTACTACTCGATCCATGGACATGCGTAGTTTTTTGGCGGTGGCCCGAATGATACGGGTATTGGCCTGGTGGGGAATCAGCCAGTCAATATCGGATTTATCCAGGCCATTTTTTTCCAACGTTTCATCGACGATACGGCCTAGGGTGTTGACCGCCATTTTGAATACCTCTGCCCCCCGCATTTCGACAAAAGCAGCCGATTCCCGCATCTTGTCATAGCCAGTGGATACGCCAACAGGAACTTGGAGCAGGCTCGCGTAGTCACCGTCTGCATGCAGATGTGTGGACAGCACGCCGGGTTCGTCGCTGGCCTCCAGCACGACCGCACCGGCTCCGTCACCGAACAGCACGCAGGTGGTCCGATCCTCCCAATTCAAAATGCGGGAGAAGGTTTCGGCTCCAATCACCAGGGCGCAGCGTGCGTTGCCAGTACGGATAAAATTATCCGCCACACCCATTGCATAGATGAAACCGGTGCAGACTGCCTGGACATCGAAGGCTGCGCAACCGTGTATGTCCAGCCGGCTCTGAAGCAGACAGGCTGTACTGGGAAAGACCTGATCCGGGGTTGTCGTCGCCACCACTATAAGGTCGATATCCTTTGTCTCTCTGCCTGCAGCCGCTATCGCATTTCTTGCCGCCTGTTCCGCCAGGTCACAAGTGTTCTCACCTTCTGCTGCAATGTGCCGCTTTTCAATACCGGTCCGTTCCCGAATCCATTGATCCGAGGTATCTACTATCTTTTCCAGATCATAGTTGGTTAGCACCTGGGCCGGCAGGTAACTGCCAGTACCCATGATACGAGAATAGATTCTGGTCACGCGCTGGCCCTTTTATCCAGTTGGGCCTCGACACCCTGTGCAATCCTTTCCGGAACGTTTTTGCGGGCTGCCTTTCTTGCGATACGTATGGCATGTTCGAAGGCCAATCGATCCGCACCGCCATGACTCTTGATAACGATGCCGCGCAGCCCCAACAGGCTTGCTCCGTTGTATCGTCGGGGATCTATCTTTCGACGCAGGCTTTTTATGACTGGCAACGCTGCCAGGCCAGCCAGCTTGGTAAGCAGGTTGCGCATAAAGCCTTGCTTGAGGTAGTGGCTGATCATCTTGGCCACCCCCTCGGAGCTTTTCAGCGCCACGTTACCAACGAAACCATCAGACACCACTACATCCACGGTGCCCTTGTAGATGTCGTCACCTTCCACATAGCCTACGTAGTTGAGTGAACTGGTTGACAGGAGTTCATGCGCCTCCTTCACTTGTTCGTTGCCTTTAATCTCTTCTTGTCCGATATTGAGCAGACCAATACTGGGAGCGTTCGGTGCGTCATCCATAGACGATGCCAACTCACTGCCCATTACCGCAAATTGAAACAAGTGTGCCGCTGAACAGTCTACATTAGCGCCAAGATCAAGCATCCAGGTGTGCCCGTTGATAGAAGGAATGGCTGTTATTATTGCCGGCCTATCCACATTTGGAAGCATCTTGAGCACGAAACGGGCAGTGGCCATTAAGGCCCCGGTATTTCCGGCGCTGACACAGGCATCCGCGGTCCCGTTTTTCACCAGATCAATGGCGACCCGCATGGAGGAATCCTTCTTACCCCGCAGCGCCTTGGAGGGATGCTCCCCCATCTCCACCTGCTGGGAAGCGTGGTGTATTCGAATCCTCTCATCTATCGACTTGCCTTTGAGGTGCTCTTTGATCACCTCTTCCCGACCCACCAGGATCAGGTTTACATCCTTGTACCGCTTCAGGAAGTGAAGAGCGGCGGGAACCACCACCTCGGTGCCATGGTCACCTCCCATCGCATCGAGGGCGATAGTGACTACTTTACGTCTCATCATCAACCCTGTGGCGAGATGGTTTTTCCTGTCGCAACAACGCATGACCGCCCCCTAAGGGACGGCCTGTATCAGCATTTACAATTGGAATACCGATCACAACAGCGTGATTAATCGCCCTTGCCGGAGGCAATCTTGCGACCGCGGTAGAATCCGTCCGGGCTCACATGGTGACGCAGGTGAGTCTCACCGGAGGTAGGGTCGATTGAGAGTGTCTCTGCCTTGAGAGAGTCGTGGGAACGACGCATGCCACGCCGGGAGGGCGTTTTTCTGTTTTTCTGTACCGCCATGGGTTCAAGCTCCTAATACATTGATCGTAATTCAATTCTTTTGGTTTGATTTCAGTCCGGCCAACACGGCGAACGGATTGATTTCAGGCGTTTCTTCCGCCTGCTGGATATCTGCCAAGGCGTCCGCTGCGAGGGCCTCGATATGCCCCCCACATTCGCGCGTATCATGCCTTGGCACCTGAGGTATGGAAAGTAGAAGCTCGTCTTCCACTACATCCATCAGCCGTATCCGCCCCTCTTCTGCCAATAATGGTTCGCTCTCGACGGGTAGTCTCGCAACCTCTTCCACCACCTCGATTACCGCCAGATCCACAGGTGAATCCACCGGATAATCCATCGGCTCCAGACAGCGCTGACATTCCAGCACCAATGTCGCAGTTACCGACCCTCTGATGCAAACCCGACGCTGATCACCTCGCTCGAATCGAAGCTCAAACTCTGCCCTGCCCTCTTCGCTCATCAGTGCTTCACGAAGACGCGGAAGGTCTTTCAATTCGATTGTCCCGGAAAACGCTTTCCCCTGTTCCGCCAGGCGCCAGGGGTCGACAAATTCAGGTAAAGGCGACGACATAAGCGGCCAATGATATTACGGGCAGCAAAAAACGTCAAAAAATTATCGATCTTTCACAGAGTTAGCTGGTTACAAATCCGGCTGACAAAAAATCCTGGGCCAGCCTCTACAGAACCGGGGCGAATTATGGTCCGCCGACGACTGCCAGCAAAACACCGGCCGCTACAGCCGAGCCGATGACACCGGCCACATTGGGGCCCATGGCATGCATCAGCAGGAAGTTGTGATGGTTGGCTTCGAGTCCGACTTTATTCACCACCCGCGCGGCCATAGGCACCGCTGAGACGCCGGCTGCACCGATCAAGGGATTCACCTTACCTTTGGTAATCCGGTGCATTATCTTTCCCATGAATACACCCGTTGCCGTTCCTATACAGAAGGCCAGGGCACCGAGCGCCAGGATTCCCAGCGTTTCGAGAGTCAGAAATCGTTCCGCTGAGAGCTTGGAACCTACGGCCAGGCCCAGAAAGATCGTGACGATATTGATAATCTCGTTCTGAGCCGCTTTGCTCAAGCGTTCCACCACACCGGCTTCGCGCAGCAGGTTGCCGAACATCAGCATACCAATCAGTGGAGCGGCCGAGGGCAAAAACAGGATGCAGAGAATCAAAACAGTAAAAGGGAAGAAGATTTTTTCCAGTTTACTGACCGGACGCAATTGAGACATGACCACCTTCCGTTCCGCCTCCGTGGTCAGCAGCTTCATGATTGGGGGTTGAATTATCGGCACCAGTGCCATGTAGGAATAGGCTGCCACCGCGATGGCTCCCAACAGATCCGGGGCCAGCCTGGAAGCCAGAAAAATAGCCGTTGGGCCATCCGCCCCACCAATTATGGCAATGGCAGACGCATCGGCAAGGGAAAATTCAAAACCGGGTACCAGATTGAGCGCCAATGCCCCCAGCAGGGTCACAAAGATTCCGAACTGAGCTGCGGCTCCGAGAAACAGTGTAGTCGGCATGGCGATCAGGGCACTGAAGTCAGTCAGTGCCCCCACCCCCATAAAGATTAGGAGCGGAAAAACACCGGTTTCTATACCGACATGGTAGACATGGCCCAACAGTCCGTCCGGGCCACCGATTCCAGCCACTGGGATATTACTGAGAATCGCCCCAAAACCAATTGGCAGTAGCAGCAGAGGTTCAAACTTCTTGACAATAGCCAAGTAGATCAACAAGCTGCCGATCAGCATCATAATCAGCTGACCCCATTCGAGATTGGCAATACCCATTGATTGCCAGAGTGCTTCAGCGCCTCCCATCGTCTCAGGCCAGTATCATCAGGGTGTCGCCAACCTGGACGGCGTCACCTTCTTTTACCGCCAGCGACGACACCACCCCGGATCTGGTTGAACGAACCTCCGTCTCCATTTTCATGGCTTCCATGATCATCACTACCTCTCCGGCGCTTACCGATTGACCGACCGCAACATTAATTTTGAATATAGTGCCAGCCAGTGGTGCCGGAAGCGGTTCACCACCGGTGGCAGCAGTAGGTACCTCAGTTGCAGGCGCCAGACTCTGGATCTCACCCTTGGTCGAAACGGTTACGCTGTAATCCTTGCCATCGACTGTTACGGTATAGGACTCAGGCCCGCGGGCAGATGCTACAGCCGTCACTGGTGTCGAAGGCGCGGCTTTCGATGCGGGTTCGCTACCGGGTACCGGCTCAAAGGCATCCGAATTATGCCTGTTTTTCAGAAATTTAAGGCCTACCTGTGGGAAAAGTGCATAAATCAGGACATCCTCGATTTCATTCGACGCCGCTTGAATATTTTCGTCTCCGGCCAGTTTCTGAAACTCGTGAGTCAGTTTTTCAAGCTCCGGAGACAACAGGTCTGCCGGTCGGCAGGTGACCGGCTGTTCCCCTTGTTTCAGAACCCGGGCCTGTAACTCTTTGTTGACCGGGGCCGGAGAGGCCCCGTACTCACCTTTCAATATACCAATGGTTTCTTTGGTGAGATTTTTGTAACGCTCTCCACTGAGTACATTGAGAACGGCCTGGGTTCCGACTATCTGAGAAGTGGGCGTCACCAGCGGAATGTAGCCGAGATCCTCCCGCACAGTAGGAATCTCCTGCAGCACCTGATCCAGCTTTGCCGCGGCACCCTGTTCCTTTAGCTGATTTTCCATATTGGTCAACATACCACCGGGCACCTGGGCCACCAGAATCCGTGAGTCTACGCCCTTCAGGGCACCTTCGAACTTGGCGTATTTTTTTCGTACTGGCCGAAAATAGGCTGCAATCTCCTCCAGCGAGTTTAGGTTTAGGCCAGTTTCTCGATCGGTGTCCTGGAGAATCGCCACCACCGACTCGGTCGCCGAATGAGCATAGGTCATGCTCATGGAAGAGATGGACGTATCCAGCATATCGATACCAGCCTCTGCCGCCTTGATGACAGTGGTGGTGCTCATTCCTGTAGTTGCATGAGAGTGCAGTGCGATGGGGATGGAGATCGTTTCTTTCAAACGACTGACCAGTTCAAAGGCTACATAGGGTTTGAGCAATCCCGCCATGTCCTTTATGCAGATCGAGTGACAGCCCATATTCTCCAGGCCTTTTGCCATGGTGAGCCAATAATCCAAATCATGCACCGGGCTGACCGTATAGGACATGGCTCCCTGGGCATGTTTGTCTACCGCCAGGGTCGCCTTTACAGCCGTCTCCAGATTTCGCAGATCGTTCATAGCATCGAAGATGCGAAACACGTCCATACCATTGACTGCCGCTCGCTCAACGAAGGCCCTCACCACGTCATCCGCATAATGGCGATAGCCGAGGATATTCTGGGCTCGAAACAGCATCTGTTGCGGGGTATTGGGCATGGCCGCTTTCAGCCGGCGCAGCCGTTCCCAGGGGTCTTCGCCGAGAAATCGGATGCAGGCATCAAAGGTTGCACCGCCCCAGGTCTCCAGAGACCAGAAACCCATCTGGTCCAGTTTGGACGCGATTGGCAGCATGTCGTCGATGCGCAGGCGGGTGGCGAAGAGGGATTGATGCGCGTCACGCAGAACGAGTTCGGTGATTCCTACAGGATTTAAATTGCTCATTGACTCTCTTTAACTTTTGATTAGTTTAGCGCACTGCCTGGGTCAGACCCCGGCCTCGCGGTGCCTGCATTGGAAATTAAGCTCTATTTCGGCTGGCTGGATCGATAACGGTTTATAGCCGCGGAGATCACAGCTACCAGTTCCTCCCTTTTTTCCATGCCGGGAAGAGCGGAGTTTGGCTGGGGTATGAGTGCGCCATGGGCCTCCTCCGCGCCTGCTAAGGCTCGAGCCAGGCGAGATATACCGATCATGGCAAGCACCAGGGCCGCCAGAAAGATGAAGACCATACCCATGCCCAGCAGCATAAGGTTGACACCTTCCATTAACAGATCTGATATCGGCATGGATCTCCTTCGTCCCGCACATCCTTATTCAGACAAAAAATTAGTGATCAATAAGAATTTTACGTCAAACAGCTTTTTTTATGGGAAACAGTCATGGCTTGTCAAGTAAACTAGCGAAACGTTATATCATAAGTGACTGTCTGAAAAGCTATATTGTATTTTTGGATGTTTTCTATTGATTAATTAAATAATGTAATTTTTAACCCATAGTCGACAAAGTCAGCATATAGGTATGCGGTTCGATTCGAAGACGTGGCATTTGGTACAGGCGTTGAACAACCGCAACCGGTAGAATCTGAAAAAAATATTAATAAATAACTGCAACCTATGAATTCCAGATATCAGATTGTGCTGGCCTCGACCTCCCCCTTCCGCAAGGAATTACTGGCGCGACTCGGGCTGGTTTTTACGACTGTATCTCCCAATGTCGACGAATCAGCAAAAGTAAATGAGTTGCCGCAGGATCTGGTGGTGCGTCTGGCAAAAGAAAAAGCGTGGGCGGTGATGGATGAATGTCCGGCTGCTCTAATTATCGGTTCGGATCAGGTTGCTTCTATTGGCGGCAAAATCCTGGGTAAGCCCGGATCTCGATCCAGGGCAATCGCGCAGCTGGAGGACGCCTCCGGGAAACGAATCACTTTTTACACCGGACTCTGCCTTTTGAATACCGATACTGGGAAAGTCCAAACTGCGTGCGAGCCTTTTCACGTCCACTTTCGCAACCTCAGCCGGGGGGGCATCGAAAGCTACCTGGATGCGGAGCAACCCTATCAGTGTGCCGGTAGTTTCAAATCAGAGGGTTTGGGCATCTCCCTGTTCGAACGTTTGGAGGGGGACGACCCAAATGCACTGATTGGGCTGCCCCTGATTCAACTGGTCAGCATGCTGGCCAAGGAGGGAGTTCAGGTCCCCTGATCTCCTTGCTCCGCGGCTGAGGAGGATTCCCGGGACCTGATTTCCTCCAGTTTTTCCAAGACCTTGCGGGCACGGTCTATCTTCTCTTTGATCTCAACCTGATTGGGATCTAATCGCAACGCCGTTTCCCAAACCTTCACTGCCGGGCCGATCTGTTCATTGTGATACAGACTATCACCGAGTTTTACCAGCGACTTGACTTGTAGATCGAGTTCCGACTGTGCCTTGGACAGGAGTTCACGGACCTTGGAATTCTCCGGATCCTGTCTAAGGGCTTCGTCCAGTTTACTCAGGGCACTGGGGTACTCCCCTCTTTGCATATCCCTTTCCGCATTCTCCAACAGAACCTGAACCTGTCGGACACGTTCAAGCTCCTCCTCTTTATCCTCCTTGCTGCTGCTTACTTGCTGCCTCAGCTCGATCTTGGCAAAAATCTCCTCCAGCAGTTTTGTGATGTGAGGCGAAGGGGCTGTCTTATCGGCCAGTTGCAGACATTTTCTCGCCAGCCATAGATACCTCCCTTCGTGAGAAATGCCGCAGGAAACGAGAGGATCCACCTGGGACTGGAGATATTTTTCCCAGAACAGCAACCGCGATTTGAGCAACAGGTTATCTGGTTCGCCTTTGCTGCGTAACTCCAGCAGAGGCAGTTTTGCCGTCAAAGCGGCGGTATCTATTACCAGCATCCGGTCGTCAAGCAGACGCCTTTCCCGTTGCCAGGAGGCCTTCAGTTCATCCAGCGCCTTATGTATCTCTCCATTTTGCGGAAAATCTTGACCCGCCTGCTCCAGGATATCGATTGCCTGGGACCAGTCACCTTTTTCCCTGAGTTGTTTGGCCTCGTCGATCACAACCGTTGGTGAATCCGCCTTCACCTCGGGGGACGCTTCCTCCGGTTGCTGTTCCTCAGCACCCTCACCCTCGTCCGTATTCGACTCACCAACGACGGTGGCTTCCAGCGACGTCTCCCAGCGCTGTTTCCAATCGGACAATTGGGCGCATGAAGTGAGCAGAGACAGCAACGCCAGAGCTACGAGCAGATACCTCAAGTCCTACTCCTTGCGGTTGACGCCGGCCATGATTTCTTCCAGATTTTCGCGTACCAGGGACGTGTCCGAGAAGGCGTTGATGTCGATCTCATAAGATGTAATCGGTATTTTTCTTCCCCGCACCTGCAACGGCTTCATGTCCACAGGTTTTACCAGATGATCTATCCCTGGCTGCTTCACCGTTTCACCGGTAAGAAGTATACCCCCGGGGTTGGCCAGTGCACAGACTCTCGATGCCACATTCACCACATCACCCACCACCGTATACTGCATTCTCTCTTCACTGCCGACGTTTCCGGCCAGCATGGAACCGCTGTTGATGCCGATTCTGAACTGAACTGTGATTTCGTTGTTGGCCTCACGCTTATGGTTTATCTGCTGCGCTATCGTTTCTATCATAACCGCGCAGGTTACTGCATGAAGTGCATGCTGTTCATCTTTCTCAGGTACGCCAAAAAGGATCATAATACAGTCGCCGATAAACTTATCCACCGTGCCCTGGCAACTGCTGCTTATCAGTAAAAAATAACGGAAGTAGTCATTGAGCAGGTTGGCAACCTGCTCCGGGGCGAGATTCTCGGAAAGTTCCGTAAAACCCACAATGTCACAGAACAGAACGCTGCCATCAGCGGTAATACCGCCGAGTTGCTGTGTATCCAAACCCGAGAGGATACGCTCAGCGACACTGGGGTCCACATATTTGGAAAGGGCCTTTTCCGCTGTTTTTTTCTCTTCCAGGCCCCGTGCCATCCGCTGGAATGAGTCAAGCACCTTTCCGATTTCATCCCTGCGTTGCTCAGCAGCCACCAGATCGTTTGTTTCGCCCCGGTCAATGGCCTCCCCGACCGCTACCAGCTGTTGAATCGGTCGGAACAGCCGGTGGGCCAGGGGGAAGGCCAGGAAGGCGCCCAGTGCAATCAGGCCGATGGTAGTCGCGATCAGTGCATTTATCAGCTCTTTGAGATAGCGTTTCAATGGCTGCCGGTCGATACTGAGTAAGGCATACCCAACGTCCGTATTCTGGAACCGAATCGGTGTCAGGAAGGAGATCGCATCGCCATCGGATTGACGCCAGAACAACCTTTTTCTGTCGGACTGGCCGGCATCTTTGGCTTGCATCGCTGATCGCAGCGATTTGGTTTCCGGCGGAGGGCCGGCACTCGCCACTTTCTGCCCGTCCAAATCGAATATATACATGCCCACAATCAGATCGTTCTTTTCCTGTTGGCTGACTAACAGTTCCAGGTTGAACGTATCGTCTGCCATAAGCGGCTCGCTGGCCGATCGGGCGAACTGCTCGACAATCATCTCCCCAAGCAGCTCATTCTGATGACGGTAGCTGCTTTTCTGTTGACTGATCAGAAACCACCCAAGTATCACCATAACCAGCACCACCAGCGCGGAGATACTGATAGACCACTTGATCGCAAGCGGGATGGAAATCCCCTCTGGGAATTTTTTCGGTATCTTTTTCTTGGAATGAAAAGCCGCAGCCTCGCCTTGGGAACTGGGTGGCGTGGGTCTTTTCAAAAATTCCGATTGTTCCGAATTTTTATCCATGTTTATATCCACCCTGGATGTTGCTCCAGGGTGTCAGCCGTCAGGAAGCCCATTCTGGTGTGCTGCCTCATATTTCAGGACAGTCCATTCTAACCTAAAGGAATGCAATAACGCAGGTGGTCACCGAAAGCCCTGGGCTACGCGCCTCCAGCGTTGGCCGTCTTCGCTACCGCCTGCGTCCACTGTTGTGATAGATCCGTGATACCCTGAAAAAACCTCGATCCAGCCCCAAGCGTCTGTCCAAAATATTAGATATTAGTATCAAAAAAAGGACAATATTATGAAAATAATAGGATTATTTTTCATCGTCGCTCTGTTGATGTCCGGTTGTGACTCAAGCGACACCGACCCGCGCCCGAAATCTAGGACAACGACACAATACAGCCGAACCATGGATGACGCCAGAGAATCGGCGGATCAGCTGGAAAAATCGCTCTCCACCTCAGCGCAACGGGCTGAGGAAGCCAAGCAATGAGTGAAAAGCTCTATATTCAGGCCCAGGATCTTCTGATCGATTCGTTCCGGCTGGGTTTACAGATATACCAGAGCGGTTTTCGGCCCGATTTTATCGTCGGCGTATGGCGTGGCGGCACCCCGGTTGGAATCGCGGTTCAGGAGATACTCGATCTACACGGGGTCGAGACAGACCATATCGCTATACGAACCAGTTCCTATACTGGTATAGCCCAACGCAGCAGGGAGGTACGAGTGGAGGGTCTTGGCTACCTGGTTGAACATATCAACAGGCACGATTCCCTCCTCATTGTTGACGATGTGTTCGATACTGGTCTGAGTATCAAGGCCATTATCGAGAACCTGGAGAAGCAGGCCCGCGGAAACACGCCGGAGAACATACGAATCGCTACACCCTGGTACAAACCAACGAACAATCAAACCGGGATGCTACCCGATTACTATATCCACGATACAGATCGCTGGCTGGTCTTTCCCCATGAACTGGATGGCCTCAGCCGTGAAGAAATGTTGGAAAACAAACAGGGGCTGAAACAGCTGTTCGAACAGATGGGGGTGTAATCCGGGAAAAAGCATTTATCCGGGTTTGGAACGGTGACTGCTATCCCCCATCAGGACTGCAAACAGTTCCATGATCTCGGCCCCAGTCTCAGCACTGAGCGCTATACAGAGATCCGATGACAGGCCGGTGGTGTCCCAGATTTTAGGGTCAATCATCGCCAGCGACTGTGCCGGATCCCCGGACCAGACCATATCAAAGGCCAGTGCCTGGCCAATATGGATGAGCGCTGTCTCTAATCGAAAATCCCGCGGCTCCAGCGGTTCATGGTGCCAGTGTATGACGGTAGAGATACTTTCAGGGAGTCCCCACGACCTGACCAGTTCAAAGCCGACCTCGGCATGAGTAAATCCCAGGACCTCATTTTCAGCATAGGGCAAGAGGGCCATTCGACCATCGGCAATCAACAGTATATCCCGCGCCTTCTCTGGCAGGTGCTGGAGGATAACCAGACGTCCGATGTCATGCAGAACGCCCATGACAAAGAGCCGTTCGTTGTGTAGTACATGGCACTCCTTTGCCAGCCTGCGGGTCAGGATGCCGGTGCTCACTGAATAGTGCCAGAAATCGCTCATATTCAGCAGTTCGCCAGGTATCCCCTGGAATAGATCGCAAGCTGCCGTCATTACCGCCAGATCGCGCAGTTCCTTGGTCCCTACGATGGTAACCGCCCTGGAGATTGTCTCCACCGGTCCGGGGAGACCATAGAAGGCGCTGTTGACCAAACGCAGCATGCGCGCACTCAGATCCGTATCCTGCATGATCACATCGGCGATGTCCCCAGCCGAACTTCTTGGATCCTCGATCAATTGATTGATTCTGATGCAGGCATCCGGCAGGGATACCACCTGTTGGATTTCCTGCACCAATTGGGAGGGTGTCAGCGGGTTCATTTGGCTTGCCTTCGGGAATGGCCTAGCGAAAAAAGGATATTTCAGCGACTATCTTTAAGTCGACTATTAGCTAAGACGGCAAGTTACCGGAAAGACTTTAATCGGGGCATGCGGCGACAGGCCACGAGCATAGATCTATCCTGACTATGCTCGTGGAGATTTTTAGGGCCTGTTAACAGGCCCTAGCTAACCGGTTACCTGCACCTGGATCATCTCCTCCCCATCCTCATCGGACAGATGCACGGCACAGGCAATACAGGGGTCAAAGCTGTGGATGGTTCGCAGGATCTCTAGAGGCTGTTTCGTGTCGTGCAGGGTGTGATTGTCCTGCAGCGCCGCCTCGTAGGCCCCAGGCACACCCTGCACATCGCGTGGGCCTGCGTTCCAGGTCGAGGGGACCACCGCCTGGTAGTTGGCGATCTTACCCCCTTCGATCACAATCCAATGGCCGAGGGCCCCCCGCGGTGCCTCCATGAATCCCGCCCCCTGGCATTGCTTCGGCCAGCTGGACGGCTCCCACAACGCCTGGTTGAAGGTTTTGGTATCACCCGCCTTAATGTTGGTCACCAGGGCGTCAAACCAGCCTTGCATTTGGTCGGCCAACAGTTTTGACTCAAGGGTCCTTGCCGCGGTGCGACCTAGGGTTGAAAACATTGCTTCGATAGGGGCATCGAGCTTGTTCAAGGCAAAGTTCGCCAACTCCTTGGTTGGTTCGTGGCCGGTTGCATACAGCAGCAGCACCCGGGCCAGAGGACCGACCTCCATTGATTTGTCTTTCCAGCGAGGCGATTTCAGCCAGGAGTAGGATTGCTCCACATCCAGTTGCTTATAGGGTGGTTCCGGCCCGGTGTAGTTAAGATTGGTCTCCCCATCATAAGGATGCAGACCAACCTCCTTGCCGTCGTCATAATCGTACCAGGAGTGGGCGATAAATTCTTGAATCTGGGCACTGTCGTGCAGATCTACTTCATGCACCTTGCTCAGGTCACGATCCAGGATGGCACCGGCGGGAAAGAAAAAACTCGATGGGTCGTTCATGCCGTTGGACGGCAGATCGCCGTAGCACATGAAGTTGCCTAACCCCTCCCCTCGTTGGAACCAGCCCGAATCCTTGTAGAAGGAGGCAATCGCGAGGGTATCCGGCAAATAGACCTGATCGACAAAGATCCGCATCTGGGTAATGACTTCCTGCACCTGGGACAGGCGCTTGGCGTTGATTGCCGAATCCGAATTCAGATCGATTGGAGAGGCAACACCACCCACCAGAAAATTCGGATGCGGGTTCTTGCCGCCAAAAATCGCATGCAGCTTCACAACGTCGCGCTGCCACTGCAATGCCTCTAGATAGTGGGATACCGCCATCAGGTTGGCCTCCGGCGGCAGTTTGTATCCTGGATGGCCCCAGTATCCGTTGGCAAAGATCCCCAGCTGCCCGGACTCCACAAAGGCCGCCAGTTTCTTCTTTGTATCGGAGAAATAGCCCGGCGAGGACTTGGGCCAGCTACTGAGCGATTGGGCCAGTTCAGAGGTCGCCTTGGGGTCCGCTTGCAGCGCCGAGACTACATCCACCCAGTCCAGCGCATGCAGATGATAGAAATGCATTACATGGTCGTGGATATACTGGGCGCTGGTCATTAAGTTGCGTATCAACTGCGCATTTTTTGGAATCTCATAGTTAAGGGCATCCTCCACCGCTCGAATGGAAGCCATCCCGTGGACCAGTGTGCAGACACCGCAGATGCGCTGGGCATAGGCCCAGGCGTCACGAGGATCCCGCCCTTTCAATATGGTTTCGATTCCGCGCACCATGGTACCGGATGAATAGGCCTGGCCGATCTTGTCCCCATCCATCTGCGCCTCGATACGCAGGTGTCCTTCGATACGGGTGATCGGATCAACGACAACGCGTTCGCTCATTATAAATCTCTCCAGTTACCACTTATATCTATGTCTCGATGGCTGACAGCAATCCGTTGTCCAGTGCCGCTGGGGCGGACAAACGGACTGCCATTGGGTTGCTCACTCTTTGTCTATGATCAAGTGCTCCGCAACAAGCTCGGAAAGCCCCTCGATAGGCAGTTCGGAATGGTACTCTTCCAGCCCCTCTTCGATGACCAGGCGGCAGTTTGCACACGCGGTCACCAGGGTGTCCGCACCCGTCTGTTCGATCTGCTCTTTCTTTCGCTTGAAAGCAGTGGTGCGCAGTTCATCCGCATCCTCGTTGCTGCTTACACCGCCGCCGCCACCACAGCACCAGTTCCACTTGCCGTGATCCCGCATCTCGACAAAATCGGAAGTAACCATCTCCATCAATCGCCGCGGTGACTCGACTACACCGCCTTTGCGAACCAGCGAGCAGGGATCGTGGAAGGTCATTCGCTTGTCGCTGAGGTCCTTGGTCTTGATGCGCCCATCAGCCTGCAATTCATCCAGCACTTCCAGTATGTGCACAACCTTGAACGGGAAAGGTCGTCCGATCAGATTCGGCCCTTCCCAACGAATTGCCGTGTAGGCGTGGCCGCACTCCGGGCTGATAACGTATTTGACCTTCAGTTTTTCAGCGCCGTCCACCACTCGCTGCACCAACTCTCGGGCGATATCACTGGATCCGATCTGGATTCCTGAATTTGTTGCCTCAAAGGCCTCAGAACAGAGGGTCCAGGTGACTCCTGCCTGTTTGAATATCTTGGCCAGCGCCTCGATATACTCTGGAAAGTTGATCACCTCCATGGACGACAGGAGGGCCAAGTAGTCGGCCCCTTCCACGTCGATCGGAATGGTCAGTCCGGAGTCGGCCTCGATATGTTTTATCTGAGCCTGCAGGGCTTTCAGTTTGATCCCCATGGGACTGCCAACCTTAACCGCGCGGGTGGATGCCGCCTTTACCCCTTCCGGTGCATTGCCCGATGCCACCATACCCTCGCGGGCCTTTCTGACCATGTACGCGATATCGTTACCTACCGGACAGACCAGGGAGCAGCGACCACACATGGTGCAGCTGTCGTAGAGCAGTTCCTGCCACTCCTGCAGCAACTCATCGGTGACCGGTTCAGCTAACCCCAGTACCTTTTTGATCTTTCCGGTCAGCGTGTACTCCTGCTCCCAGATCCTGCGCATGGGTTCCAGCTTATGGATCGGCGTATATTTAGGATCACCAGTCTCGGTGTAAAAGAGGCAGGCCTCGGCACACATGCCGCAACTGACGCAACTGGAAAAAAAGGCCGCGACGGGTGCGTCTATCTGCTCTTTAAAGGCATTGATCCCTCGTTCTAGGGTTGCTTCGCTCATGATTGGACTCCCCTGCGGCCACTCATCGCACCGTTGTACCA
>Ga0316189_10000305_pt1 | contig 48377 bp, 40 predicted proteins | sample LowCovwburrow_MG_FD_204930 | JGI IMG/M metagenome (GOLD analysis project Ga0316189, IMG submission 204930) | Coastal sediment microbial communities from Maine, United States - Lowes Cove worm burrow | ecosystem: Environmental > Aquatic > Marine > Coastal > Sediment | place: USA: Maine... | reverse complement strand
TTGGTGGAAACTCGTGCATATCCTATCTTCATAAAAGTTTCGTTTAAACGTTACCCCGTGAAACTAATTAATTATACCAATTAATTATACTCTTTTCAATATCATTTGTGGCCAAAAAAGAGTATTCTGTCATGCACAATTGAAATTGTTCACTCTTCTTGATAGAAATGTTCACTTTAGAAAAAATACCCCTTCATTAGGTATCCGACCTAGGTACTTGAGGTATCTGACCTAGGTACTTGGGAAACGAATACTGATAAATTGGGCAAGATCCTCGAAATGAACAAAATCGTATACTTATGACACTTATCACACATTGAATTGTCGTGTTTCTCGAATAAGTGATGAAAAAGAGCTCTGTATCACAATTTTGAACTGTGATCCGTGAAGTGATATAAATTAACCCTTCAGTTTGACAAGTTCTTTTCTATACCTCTCTAGCAAAGAATCTTTTAAAGAGTTGAATTCCTCTAGATCATGTATTCTTCTTTGGAGTTCTTCTGCTTTCTTTCTTGTTTCATCAGGTTCTTCATCTTCATGACTCTTAAGATATTCATCATAGTCAGTAGTGAATTTGATTATTGTGGTGTCTGGATAATCTATTAACTCAATTGCATTTCGTATATATTCTGCCTTTTCTTCATTAAGTTCCAATTGAGATGCCGCTTGATACAACAAATTCGATATAATTGATCTGGCAAGCTTATCAACCTTCAAGGCAGTATCAAGGTGATTCTTTACTTCGTTAGACTTATCGATCTTACTTTCTTCTTTTATACTAACTGCCACTCGTTCTGGATAAAAAAATGAGCCTCTCCTATTAGGATTAAGCTTTTTCAAAGTCTCTAAAAGTGGAGTGAATTCCTTAAGATGATCTCGAAGCGGTGGAACTGACCACCTATTTTCCCATAGTTTTAGAACAATTTCAAAGCATTCTTTCTCAGCCTTAGTTTTCTTACTTCCGGTTAAATTTTCACATAGTTTTATCTTTTCGGCTATATAATATGCCATCCATTTTGACAAAGTATCTACTCCTGAATCCAGTTCTAGATCCTTTACAATTGATTTACCTAAGTCTATAATTCTCTTCTGTGCTTCTAAGTCTTCCATCTGGTGCAAATAAATAAATTTTATGATGTGTCAAATACTCGTATTCTGCCTTGTCAGATCTGTACTTGTATTCAATATCTCTATTAACATTAACATCAATAATTATGTGACTATCATAAACTTGACAAAGTTTTTTTAGAAATGCCAAAGAGGCACTTAATCGCATGCCGGACTGCTGTGGCTCTTCATCATAGCCTTGCAGATTGCCACTCCAAGAATTGCACTTTAATGCAACTTCGCCATCGCTAAAACACCATGTCCTCCCATCAGAGTCCAGTAAAAGATCCAGCTCTTTATTAAAAGGCTCTCCCAACGAAATTTGAGGGTAACTAATGTTCCCACCATTTGGATCGAATTCGTCAATACCTTTAGACTTTTCAGCATTGAGAATAAATCCCTCAAGTCGAAATATATCTGAATCAATCTCTACCCTACTTTCCTCAAAATCTGGCAGCTTGTAATCATGGTAATTGCTTGTTCCTGTAAGGGCCCTCATTAAAGCATCTGAGGTTGTTTTAGAAACCAAGGATGCGGAAACAGAGTATGTCTCATACCTTGAATTATGCGTTTCAGTCCACCCTCCTTTTATGTTTAGCCAGGTTTCTTTGCCATATTGAACTTTAATGCTATTTAAAAAATCTTGCTCTTGAATATCCGTTCTCCACTTTTCATCCTTATCATCCTTTGTTATCCATTCTGGTCTTTGTAGTGGCAGCTTGCCTCTATCATCCGCTAACCATTTACCATCTCCCCGCGACAGAATATGATGTGATAGCCAATAATTCCACGGATCTTCATCCCAGTAATCTTCGGAGATTATTATTGGCATGTTTTCAAGCAACTTTGAGGCAACAACAAACATCGAATGATACGACAGATAAAAGTCCCAATTATCAGTTTTAGGATAACTACTATGGCTATGCCATGTTTCTCGATCATGAGAACTATTCCATAGACTTAACCTCGGGTCATTATTATACCCTGTCTTTGTTCCAAGTTTCCATTCGTTCACTATTACATTGGCACACAGGTCTTGAATTTGCTTACTTGTAACTCCAAAAACTCTGCCAAGAGGTTCATACCAATACCGATCAAAATCATGTGCAAAATGGTAATCTATTGCAGTATCGACCTCTCCTCTTTGGTGCAAGTAGCTATCGACTTGATATCTATACTCTTCCTTTCTAGTTTCGTGTTTGCCTTTACCTACCACTTTTAAGCTAGAAGTTTCTTTACTAATGTAAGTTCCAGGAATAGCTTTTTCAATATTCAAAGCGATTTCGGCTGCAAACTTCTGGATTAAAATGTGAGGTTCTATTTGAGCATACTTCAAGAATATTCTCTTGTAACTGACTAATATTCCAGGGCGGTCAACAGAAACTCGACAAAGGGCTATGAGTAAATATTGCCTTGCATGTAGATTGTAGAATGAGTATTGGTTACTGCCAAAGGCATCAACTTTATCATGTTCCAACCATTCAATCAAGGAATCTAAAATCTTAGTACAATTGAAATCAGCTAATTTCTTAACAGCATGGCAAGCGTTCCAGCGGCTTTTAGATTGAGGAGCACCTAGAGCAGACCAAATAAATCCAGCTATATTCCTATTCATGTCATTTGACACGTGTAGCCATTCACTCCAAGGACCATCCCCAAAATCTTTCTCAATGTGTAACTCAAATCTGGATAATGCATAATCTGTCAAGACACAAGCATCTTCTTCATTTATGAAAGTAGATGCATGTTGTGCAAATTCGAAGAGTATACTAGCTCCTACAAATTCTTGACCTTGTGATATTCCTTGGAAAATTCCTTTTCTTAACTCTGTTGTCAGATCATCATCAATATCTAGTTCTCGAATGGACGACCTAAGTGTATAGGCATTAACCAGTTCATGGGCATATCTGGTACCAAATCGTTTTATGATTTTCGGCCATTTCTTTTTGAAACTCACCTTTCTTTTCAAGTCATCAGGAATTGAACTTAGAACTTGTTCAAGATCAAAATGACTTACTTTTTCAGAGCTTAAAAGCAATTCGATGAATTTGTATACATCACTAGCTTCAATTCGATTTAGAGCTTCATTGTATAAATCAGCCGTTCTCCAGAAACGAACGCTATCTTCATTATTAAATTCACTTGAATACCTATCAGTTAGAGTCTCCAGTCCTTCTGGTTTTAGAAATTCTAGGTTATAGAAAATACGCTCCCATTTTTTTATCTCAGATTTAGTCCTAGTCTTTTTGCGCTGTTTTTTCTTTGAGGCTTTTGCTTTATTGATTTGATCTTTATAAAAACCCAAAACACTATCCAGGTCTTTATTACTAATTTCATATTTATCCGCAAGAGACTTCATTTGAATCCAATAATCATAGTTGGCTCCCTCCTTTCTTACTAAATCGTACGCATCATTGAAAATGGAATTTCTTGATTTATTAGAAGGCTCATTAGCCAGACAGGTAGACAAGAATTCTTTCAAGTGATGGTATGAAATAAAACGAGCCATTGACCACCCCTCTGTTGGATCAATTGCATTGCATCTTACGAGGTAGTCCAGCATTGATTCCAGTTGATACTCAAATCTCCCAATTTTCCTGTCACGCCATCGGCTCAGAGCGGATATTCCAATTTGAGGAGACATCTTGGTACAGGTCACAAACGCTTCATCTCGATCCCAGTGTTTTTCTCTGTATACATATTCGCCCACTAATTCAGCACAACGGATGAACCTGTAGGCTAATTCATCAGAAGCAATGGTAGCCGATCTTTCTCCTAAAGACGCGATAGCTTCCCAACGCTCCACAATTTCATCTCCGAACTTAGATACAATATCTATCGCATCTTCAAAATAGACTGCCGCATCGTCCTTTGAGCTGGAAAGTACAGCTCTTGCTAACGAAATATAGTCATCAGCCATCTCTTCAGGTCTAGCATCTTTTAGGCCTTTTATTAATTCATATGTAGAATTTTCAATTTCTGGAAGGATGCCGCTAAAGTGGTTCGATCTAATTCCAGCACGTAATAAGTTGATTCGTTGAGGAATTATAAATGAAGAATTATCCTGTAAATAATGATTATAGAATTGCTGAATAACCTGCGATTTCTGTTTGCCGCAATACACAAGAATGGAAGATAAAATATCAGCTATTTCGTTGGGTAGAACATCATATGATCTATATCTACCAGTGTAGGCCTTTTTTGAATCTTCACTCGCTTGATCAGCCGCTTGTGATAGATTATCAATGCCACCTGAAATCAGCTGTGCTCTCAATAAATACCAAGGAAAAAGACCTCCTATTACTTCTTTGAATTCTTTAATATCATCTGCATAATCTCGCTTTCTATCTTCGGATTTGTAAACCTCAGGCATTAGATCATTTAGATTAACTACTGAATCTTTTGAGATAACTACTCTAATTGAAAGAGCCTTTAGATAGGTTATTCGTTCCTTAGATTCAAACCTTGAACCTACACCCTGATTCGCCACTTTTGGAGCATAATAGTCAAGTGCTCTAGTGATTGTGCTAGAATTCATCTTCCGATGTAGGCACACCTCCAAAAATGCAATTATGGATGGCGTAATATCATCATTGAATTGGTCTTTTGGTTTCTTGATTCGTTTATTTGGATTTGACAGTATATCCAAGCATTCTTCAATGTCATTAGTCTCAGCAAACCTCCCCACTTTTGCTAATTCACTTACAATACCTACAACGTGATACTTATTTGAACTTGCATTTTTAAGAATTTCACCTATTTCTTCAAATCTATCAGCATCAATTAACCGACTGATAAGTCTCTTTAATACCTCTAAAATGGATTCTTTTGGCTTTATGCTATTAAGAAATTTCAAGCAAGGTTTTGCTCCGTTAAGATTAAGATGGACAAGCCCTAATTCCAGAATGTCATCGAAGCTCACTCCATTCTCATGATTTCTATCTTCTCTTCTCTTTGATTCTTCAAAATAGATATGCAGCCAATTTAAAGCAGATCTCAAGTAGCCATGAGCTTCTCCCTGGTATTCCTCAATTTCGCTGAGTAAGGATGCTGTATAAACATTTTCAGAACCTTCCCAGCCGCTTCTGAGGAGTTTCTTAAAAGCGATTTCTTGAACCTTTAACTTGTCCTGTAGCTTAGGAAGTAAATCAATGTTATCCTGAAAAAGACTTTGTTGTCTTTGATCTCCTGCAACTTCTTCACCAGCTCTTAAGGCAAGTTGAATGGCATCTTTATATTCTTCTAATCTAAGTGCTGCTTTAAATGCGAATTGTAGGCGATAGACAAGTACGTTCCGTATATCTATTGGGTTTATTGCTGGCAATAGTTTATCGGATAAAGCAATCCTGATTAATTCGTTGTATTGACCAGCTTGGAGATAAAGTTGGGGAAGTATTTCGGCTACATAAGTGAACTCACTAGCAAGTGGCTCCAAAGCTTTAATATAACTGCCAAAATTCTTTTTTGAGCCTAGGAAAGTATTTCTAAACCATGTTTCGGTAGGCTCATCTCTAAACTGAACAGACGAATCTAGCAACCATAATGAGCGACCAATATCTGCCACAAAACTCTTCACATCTTCTATTTTCACTTCAGATGCTTTCGATAACACCTTAATAGGAATATTAGGAGGCAAACTCGCCAACCCCGTACATATTTTTTCTACATTAGGTTGATAGTTTTCACCTAAAGCATTTTTTATTTTTTGGATGGCAGTATTTAACTGTTGTTCAATTTGCTCTTCAACATTTGTTCCTGATGGGCCTAGAAATGAAAGTAGTTCATTAACCGATGGTTGACCTGCAGTTATTGAATTCATCTGCACTCTAGGATTTCCACTAGTTAATCGATGAAATTCAAATGCCTGACTTTCAGTTACTTGTGGAAACCATTTTTTTAGGTTCTCTAATGTTTCTTCTTTAGAAAACGGCTGAAGATTGAGTATGGGGATTGAACCTGTTGGCTTTAGCAGATGAGTGCGCTCAGGCCTGCACAGATAAATGAGTTTGCAGTCCTGGGGAAACTCCTCTCTTAATAACTCGTGTGCAAAACATGAGTCACCAAATTCCTGAGCTGCCATTTCCGCATTGTCAGCTGCATCAATCAAAATATAGAGGTGGGAAGATTTTATTATTTGTTTTAGTGATTTAAGCGAAGACTCGATTCGACGGATAAAATCTCGCATGATATCACTGCTATGAGTAGTATCTTTAATAATTAATCTATCACAGAAGCCCAGCGATGCCAGTTCGTTTGCTATTTGTACAAGGGCCTCCCTGTGTCTATGTCGCGGTTTACTTGGTCGCCGGTACGTCCCCGAACCAAAACAATCATAAGCAATTCCCAGTGATCCTTCAGGCAATGCTTGTAATACATATTGACTGAATACCGTTTTTCCAACACCACCTGCCGCCTGAATTATAACAGGCTGATTTTCATTATTAATTCTATTCAGTAAATCTGAGTATTGCCCCCTACTAGTTATGTTTTCAATATCCTCAAATAAGGGACGCGCAGGAAAAAGTTGATCAGGAGAAGTCACTCCAAAAGGCCTTAGAATGTCTTCTTTAATTATTTTTCCATTGGAGTCAGGGAGAACCTTCTTTTGAACCAATGAAACTATGCTGTCAACCTGGGCTGGGTCAATAGAACCTGGTTGGAGCCTTGACATTTCAATTCTAAGATCTTCTTCTTGATCCTTATAATCTCCTTCACTATCCGCTAAATTCAATAGGCCACAAAATCGGAATAGTTCCTTACCTTCAAGATTGGTATACTTTTTTAGTGTCTGACTAAACCTTTTATTTACCTTATCTCCACCTGCAGCAATAGAGGCTACGTTTTGTTTGAAGGTTTCCTCTATTTTCCGATTAGTAATTATTGTAAACGAAATTCCAGATATGGATTTCTCTTTTAAATGCTGCCTGTATCTATCAGAAAAGCCAACAATTGTATCCTTGAGTGCGCTAAGAGTGAACGGTTTGTCGTGTTGTACAGTAGTATGCTTTAATTGAAAGTACTCAATTCTCTTCTTCGAGTTGTCATCCCCATAATATTCAGAAACATCAATTACATATTCCCCTGCCCTTTTACTCTCATTTGACCTTTCAATAAAAACTGATTCAAGGTTCGAGGTTGGTTGTATCAGTCTCAAGCAGCGCCTAGCTGCCCATCGGTAATGGAAAACGTCGCCAGCGCGCGAGTACGCTACAAGATTGTTTGAAGTTCCGGTTAGTTCCATCAGTTAATTTCTACTCTCCTCATGATCATAAAAGTGAAAATCAGTTGATATTCAATGTATATGATATTTAACTATTCGGCAATTTTTTTGCTATACAACGTGAGCGCCGATGAAACCTTAGTAATATTCTTTGCAAACTGGCTCAATAGTTGATGGTTCATCCTATAGTTTTTGAACACATCACTTTAGTTAGCATTATGGCAAAGCAAGATCTGATTATATCAAAACTTGAAGGTTATTCCGGGATAAGGCTTCAGAATAACAAACCACTTCACATAAAACCAGGAATCAATCTGCTTATTGGAAGAAATGGAAGTGGAAAAACCAACCTAATACAATTGGTAAATACACTTGCTAATGATAAACCTGCAATTAATCAGAAGATTGAATCCTCCTTTTTCAAGAGACATGCCGAAAAAGCTCTTCAAAAAAAAGGCAATTCTATTACCAAGAGGTTTGGTCTAATTGAGGTAGTTAAATTCTCACATAATGAGACGCTTGGATACATTTCGATTTCAATAAAGGATATAAATGAAGACTATGTCCTTAGAAATATAATAGAGCCAGGCGCCGAACACTATCATCAAATAACTACTGTCAAAAAGGGGCCTGAAATCAGATTTCAATTACTTCATAGTGGTAACAGTACACTTAAGCTTGATTTCGGCGGATCAATTCATACAAATGTACTTTCAACAAATCAGGATAAGGATTTGAGTTCATTAATAGAAGAACCAATTGGGATGATTAATGAGTTTGTTTACAATAGGTTTCTTGATTTTTTTAATAGTCCCGAGTTTGAAGAGAAAGTTAGATACCTAGAAAGGCTATTAAATGAGAAGCTTCAGGCTTTTTTTGGGACAACCAATAAAAAAATTCTTTTATCAAAGAGTTCTCGTCATTACTTGAATATCAAACCCATTCTGATTGATGGAGAAAATGAAATACAACCTGAATATATAAGTGCTGGTGAAAGAGCTTTACTAGACTTAATATTCAATTTAGCCTCAGTCGACATTGATAAATTTGATATTCTTGCCTTTGATGAACCAGAGATCCACATGCATGATGATATGATTTCTGTGTTTGTTAACGAGATCATCCAGCTATCCGATCGCAAACCAAATTGCAAAATACTTATCGCCTCGCATTCCACTAGTTTGATAGAAAAATTCTCATATTTTGGAACCAAAAAAACGAGCTTAATAATCTTCAACGAAAAAAGGGAAGTCACAAACTCCACTAAAGACATTGATTTAATAAATGCTCTAAATAGAAATGGTGTATGGTTTTCACCTTTAATGCTATCAAAAAGACATAATCTTTATATAGAGAATCAAGGAAAAGGAGAAAGCAGTCATAAAGATTTTTATTTAAAATTTTTCGACCCCAATAACAAGCCAAATGTCATTCCAATAGGCAGTGGAGCTAGCGTGGAACAGAGCCAATCATTTTCAGAAACACTCCAAGAGCTAATCAAATCTTCGGACATAAAATCCAAAGGGATAAGGGATGGAGATGTTTGGGTTAGGGAGCTGTTAAATACATACTTGTCAGGTCAAATCGAACTTAATGAGTTTATTGAAAAATTGTCACAGAGTGAGAATCTATATATCAAGGTAAATAAGAAGAAAAAGGGTGAGAGGCCAGATTACTATTTCAATTTCTGGGAAATAGAAAATCTCTACTTAATGCCCGAATTACTTGGTTGTTGGAAACGAAAGAAGAAGATACTTACACAAAACGAATACTATAAACTGCTTGGGAAAAGTAAGCAAGTATATACTGAAGAGTATTTAGAGTTATTTTTCAAATCACTTTATCCTAGACCCAATAAACAGCACAATCTTCAAAAAAAGATCGAGGCCATAAATCAAAAGCTTTTTGATGCTCAGAATATAGCCGAAAAAGAAAGTGAAATAAATAAATGTGCTGCTTTGCTAGTCGAAAAACTAATAACAATGAATTTAACTCAATGGCTACCAGGTAAGGAGATTAAAAAATTTCTCGAGAGTAATGATTATTCTTTTGACGAATCAGGTTATGATTTTGAGAGCCTAGAATTGAGTTCGAGAATTAGAAAAATCCTTCAGCTTTAGCAACTAAACTCAACTCTCTTTTTCGCAACAACATATTTGTCGAAATTAAAAAATCAGACCAAAAAATGCACTTTAAAATATGATGGTTTTCGAAAACAATCCCCAAAAAATACAAGGGTGTAGTCATTGGCAGCAGCCATGTTTATTTCAACATGCATAGTCGGTATGATCTATTAATAACCCATTCTCAAGGCTTTAGTCTTTGAAATCTTAGAGTCCTTGAAAAACCTAGTTTTATTAGACCTAAAAATCTAATAAGCTTTCACGTTCAATATTGAGTAGTTCATTTTGATCGTCATATGTCAAGTATTCGTAAGCTGGAAATCTATTTGGATCTTCGGGGTAATTCTGATTCACTTTCTCGATGGATCCATCTCCATTAACATCAGCAGAATCCCAATAGTATTCCAAAAAGCTTGTGAAATCACACCCCAAGCATCTAACTATATAGCATTCTCTGAAAACATCCAAGCCGCTTAATTCATCTTTCACTCCTTCGGGCTTGTGTTCCGCTTCAATAAAGTGGTTTGTTTCTCTCTGGCAAGAATTGCAATACGTTCTCAATCGATCTGACATAATTTGACAACCTGTATAGCTGAAATAATGAAAAGTAATGGTTTAATTTAGTGAAAGTAAGTCTTGATCCACCACTAATGAATCACGGTCTGTCTAATAATCCTCATTCTCAAGAGCAAGAGCAGAAAATATTCAAGCTCTCAGATGTCTTAGAAACCCTTGAATCCTACATACGTCAAAGGGCAGGTGGAAGGAAGTTTTGGTTCACTACTGAAATATCTCAAATCAATCAAAAGGGAGGGCACTACTATCTTGACCTAACTGAACAGGAAAATGATAATGTGATCGCAAAATGTCAAGGAAGAATATGGAGTAGACAATTATATGATATCGAGCAGAAATTAGGACAGGATGCAGCAAATGTTCTAAAAAAGGGCAATGAGATCCTGTGCTATGGAGAAATTAGTTTTCATAAAGTTTATGGCTTTAGCATTTCAATATTCGATGTTGACCTTAACTACACGTTGGGTAATCTTGAAAGAAAAAAGCAAGAAACAGTAGCAAAATTAAGAGATGAAAATCTGCTAGATCTCAACAATTCCTTAAAAGTTCCAGTTGTTGTTCAAAGGATTGCTTTAATAGGATCACCCGAAACTTCAGGTTTTACAGATTTTAAAGAACAACTGGGCAAAAATAATTATGGATATCTATTCTTCATTTCTGAATTCTCTTGCTCAGTTCAGGGGTTATCTGCAGAAAAAGAAATCCTCAGTAGACTAAATCAGGTTAAGAAATCTAGCTTCGATTTAGTTTGTTTAATTAGAGGTGGAGGGTCTAAGCTCGACTTAGAAGTCTTCAATTCGTACCAGATTTCAAAAACAATTGCGAAACTAAACCACCCCGTTTGGACAGGGGTTGGACATGAAACTGATTATTCAGTTGTAGATATAGTTGCCCATCAACATTTTAAAACACCTACTGCGCTAGGATCAGCAATTGTTGAAAGAGCACACACATTTCACACTTTGATCCAAAGAACCTTTGATTCAATTTCAGAAACTGTTAGCCTGAATTTAGCCAGGCTTAAAGGTGATCTATCATTAACCATTGAATCACTAAAGCAGGTTCCAGTATCTATTGCCCAGCTTAGAAGAGGACAACTTTTTCACATATTTAATCAAATAAGAGGATCCTCGAATGATATAATATCTATTGCGAGAGCAAGTTTATCTGCATTTGAAAATCAACTATCTCCAATTGCAATTAACTATTTAAACAAGAGAAAATCGCATCTGCATAACCAGATAGAAATGATATCTGTTTTATCAAAAACTTCTTTGATGAAAGGAAAAGAGCTTCTAAGGAAAAATCTAAATGACGCAATAAATCATGCATTATTCTTCGTTCAAAAAGAGAATGCATCTATAAAAAATCATGACGAGTTGATTCGAGCGCTGGATCCTAAAAGGTTACTAGAAAGAGGATTCAGTATAGTTTACAATAATGGAAAGACCATTACTGCTAATACAGTACTTAAAAAAGGCGACGAAATTATCATAAGACTAAATGAGCGAGCAATCACCACCTCATATATCAAGGATTTGAAGAGCAATATTCTAACAAACTTATGGAAGAAGAAAACCTAACGTACGAACAAGCAGCTGAAGAATTGGCGAAAATAAACGAAAAAATAAAAGGGGATGAAATTTCGATCGATGATTTAGCTACCAATGTTGAAAGAGCTGCTAAGCTTACAACATATTGTGCCAAGAAACTATCTGTTACAGAGCAAAAAATTCAGGAAGTAGTTAAAAAACTGGGTTTGTAGAACTGCTAATTTTGTCTGTCCAGATGTTGACAATTGATTTTGATGGTATCTCAACCTCGAATTTTCATTGGCTAGAGTGGTAAAAAGCTTCTAAAAATTTGTCACGATCATTTAATCTAATCAAAACAGGATTCTCACAACTTGATGCTTTGCCAAAAAATACAGCTTCCCTTTCAGCAAGATTGGGTAAAATTCCAGAGTATTCGGATCCAATATAGTTATCCAAAAAAGCTTTTCCCGTATCATCAAAAGTCCTCATTGCGAATATGCTATTGCATTGGTTGAGAATAGTCTTAGTAACATTGGCCGTTCGCTGAGTTATTAGAAGACATCCCATCCCATATTTACGCCCCTGAAGTATTGATCGAGCAGTAGCATTCGTGGCAGCCTTGTCTCCTTCATTTACGGCCGAGCTCCATTCGGGAACCAGAGAATGAGCTTCCTCGTAAACAAGGCACACTTTTGCTTCTTCCGACATCCCATTTTCTTGAAGGATATCGAGTGTAGCTTCAGAAATTATACTTGTTATTTCGCATGGAGTAAGAGAGACCATTGACGCCTTATTGTTGTACGGCTTACTATCTTGTCTCCATACCTCAAACTCTGAAGGATTTATAATAGTCAATCTGGATTTCGAATTGTTTACAAATTCAGAAAGGTAGTTCTTGAGCAATTCCTTGAATTGATTTACTGAACCACCTTCCTCAACATTCAAGCTCACCAAATTTTTCCCTTCTTCACCAACAGTTCTTATTTCTTGAAAAAATTTCTCTGAAACTTTCATATCAATCAACCCCTTAAGTTCCTTTTGGTATTGATTTGTCAAGTCTATGCAAATCACGTTAATATTTGCATTAGTAATACGATCCACAAGTTCAATAGCCAGCATCGTTTTTCCTATTCCAAGAATTCCAAGAATCGCCGTATTATGTGTCACTAATGAGTTTACATCGCTTATTTCGATATTGTAATTCGACTTAGGAAAATGACCAATCTTATTTTTTGTAGGCTTGTCTTCCTGCGATTCAATAATGTGAACCAATCCATTTGAATTTGGTATCCATTTTGAACTTGAAAAATAATTCTTGCTTTCATTCCACTTCCCTACTACCAATGCTTCACCCCTAGCATACCCATATTTATTTTTTTGAAAGATTATTTCATCTTTTGTCAATCCATTCATCAATTGGTATAAGACTCTATCACTCCCAACGGTAACTTCTAATATCCGTCCGACTTCCAAATCAATCGCATTGATTACTTCGAAGTATAGTTTTTGAATAGATGAGTCCTGCATGACTAAACCAATTATATTATCAACATTATATTCTTCTTTTAGTTTTTGAATAGCAAATTCGGTTTCTGAATTGACGGGTAATTTTGCAACGTGATTAAGTGGTAGATCAAAAAGAGTTTTCCACTTGCGAAATTTTAGTTCTTCTACCAATGGAACCTGCAAACCACGAAGTAACAATTCTTCATTTCTACCTATGTAGTTCAAGGCAATAGCCAGACCACTAGCAGAGAATCTATCTTTTACAGCTAGTACTTCTCCAAATTTAATTTTAGACTCAGATCCTTGTCTAACAGTTAAAATATTAGGAGTTTGAAAGGAACTAATTTGTCCAATTGACTTAGCAAAGAATCTAATTTTCCAGATATTTCTAATTTTTCTAATTGTATCAGCGATAAAATTGTGCGGTTGAATTGCTGTTATTGCCCATGCAATTGTTGGGTAGAACTGTTGTCTTCCTGGGTCATGAAAAACCCAAATTGCAAAGATTGCAACGGAACTAAAAATTGCATTTTGATTGCCCAGTAATTCTGACAATTGAAAATATGTTTGTCCCATTTGCTGCTTTCGCCTCTCAGAACTATCCTTTAAAAGGATAGATACAGAACCGATAAGAATGACAACCCCATAGTAGAATATAAGAAGGTAGTAGATTGAATTTTGGATCTTGCCTGTTACACTTTCACTCACGAATACCAACGCGAAGAAGGCTATACTGGCATATGAAATAGAATCAGCTGGCTTAGTAAAGTATGGGGATGTAAGTAGTTTTCCCAGTAATAAACTTACAACGCCAGAGAAAAACCAAATACTCTTTTCATCTAATTGGGGTAATATTTTGCCAAATGCTAAATAGTTGAAAATAAAAAGTAGAGCGGCATACCCGAGCAAAAACAAAAATCTATGTGGTTGAGTCATTTTAATATTTAATTGGTGGTGATAGTAAATTTTATAAAAAACGGAACCATAATCAATACCATGCTGTAGTATTATGCAAGGTACTTCGATTCGTTCATCGTCCATTTGTCATGATTACCTCATTGCGATTAGATGGGGCAGATAAGAGTTTTTCTACAACTTTTGCTGTATCGGTATACCCATCAACAGCTATTTGTCTAACTTCAATAGGAATTAGAAATTACCTAACCGCTATATCTTATGGAAATGCCAAGTGAATTTTTTACCATTCAAAGTATGCTCACCTTGACTGGTGCCACAACAGCAACTCTGGTAATAGCTAATAGCATCCAGCACTCAACTGGCTACAATCCCAAATGGCTTGCATTGGTGATCTCCATAATTCTTTCACTTCTTGGTGTCTATTTCTCTGGAGGAGTATCAGTTGACTATTTCGTGGGATTTGTCAATGGTTTTCTCATCTACTCATCCACCCTTGGTCTTACGATTCTTACTAACGGAACAGTTGCAGGTGCCCAAGCAAGAACTATCGGAGGAGTAAAGAATGCCGTGAACACCAAAACCACACGAAAGTTTTTCACTCCCTGGATATGATCCATGAAACTGAACGCAAGCGAATTTTCATTACTTACCAAGGCGCTCTTAATCGGTACCAATTATGAGGACACAAACGAATTTGATACTTTAAGAAGTCCAGAACAAGATGCAAAACGTCTTTATGATGCACTAACGCATGTTGAAGCTAATGCCATCCCTTCAGACAATGTGACCCTATTGACTGGTGAAGACGCTACTCAAGTAAATATTTACACTGAATTGAACCACATAGGTGCAAGCATTACTTCGGATGAATACCTAATTATCTATTTTGCTGGTCATGGATTTGCCAGTGATCAAGATTTTTACTTAGCGTCGATAGACTCCAAAGAAGATCGTTTGGAAGAAACAGCAATTAGAGGATCAATTCTTGATGAAATCATTGGATCTGTTAGATGTCGTGGTGTATTTATTGTCCTTGATTGCTGTCAAGGAGCGGGATTTGCCGAAAATGCACCCTCGGTCTTTAGAGAGATTGGAGAATCTGAGTTTCGGATCTTATTAAGTGCTTCTAAAGCAGATGAACCCTCATGGGAACTTCCAGAAATTAATGGTACCGTTTTTTCAAGACATTTGATCGATTCCATTGCTGGTGAGCACTTTTCAACGTCAACTCCCGGACTCATTTATTTCACAGAATTACTTAAAAACATCCAGAATAAAGTCAGGGAAGACCTCAACTCCATCTACCAAAATCAACCTAATCAGGAACCCGTCTTTGCTGGTGTTTTTGTCAAAGACCCGCTGCTATTTGTCAATAAGAAACTTACGCTCCGCGAAATAGACATCAAGACCACTCGATATCCCAGAGAATATGTAAGGAAAATTCTCAGGAAATCAATCATCGCTTTCGCTGCGCTAATCCTATTTATAACAGGGACCTTGTACGTTGTACTGAGTAAGTATGAGTATGTTATTGCAGAACAGGAAGTGCTGTCTGTGTATCAGGGGTATCCTGACATCAATTTATTTAGGTTCCCTAAGAAAAAATGGTCATTCTCGTTAAGCGCTGAAAATGCATTGGACAATAGCCCATTAAGGATTTCAAAACCACTCATTTCAGATTTAGATGAACCAATAATTCCTTATCTTACTACTAATCTCAAGCCCGAGTATCAGGCGCTTATGTTCCAATGGCAAGGAAATGATTCCTTAGCCAGAAACATCATTCTAGCATTAGTAGCGGATGAAGACAGACCAATTGATGATAAAATTGGCCCAATGATCATTCTTTCTGGCTTGGCCATTCCACAAGACACGATGCTACTTCATGAGATTATTACCAATTCAACTATTGAAGATGTGAAAGAAAATGCGTTTAGGAGATTGGTAAAGCTAGCTCCCTCACATGCGGTCGAATTGATTCTTGGAAATCAAAACTTGAACACACGAGAGCATCATACCATCATCCTAAACAATTTAAAGTCAGGTTATCAATTCGATTATTCAGCATATTTTGAATTTGTGTTGAGTTCTGAAATCTCTTACTCTTCACATCCATCTTTAGTTCCTGAAACAATAGAGGCAGCTATGCGAACCGATCATAAACTATCCTCGAAGTCTTTGATGTTGGCGCTTAAGGAATCGGGTTATTCTAAGGATATCGAGGACATTACCTATTACTCATTATTAAATGAAGTTTCAGGATTTGAAGAAGAACTTTTAGCCTATTTGAATGAAATCGCTAGCTATGACTATCCTCTTGATCACGTGGGAGCTTTTGATTTATCGGATATCATGAGTTACTTTTATTTGGTACCTAATCAGAACTGCGAAAAGGAATTTCCAAATTTACTGGATGCTAAGTATGACTTTTTCCTGACTGATATTGTTAGAACTGTTTCACGTGCATGTCCCGAATTAAGGCCCCAAATCCAAGTATGGTTGAAAGAACTTCCTCCTGAGGAAAGAAATAGTATAGTAAGAGAGATGATATCGGAACTTGTATCCTATGAAATAATCTCCACAGATGAAATAAGGGATTTTTACGAAACTGCAATAGATCATACCAACCCATATGAGGTAGCGGCATTTCTGGATCAGTTGTCTATTATTAAACATAAACCCTTTATTGGTGTTGCAAGAGAATTGCTCAAAAGCAACGACTCTAACATAAAAAAATCAGCCATAGATTTCCTAAATCATATGGAAGACACAGTTTCATTAGATAATCAACTTTTTCTAGACAATCAGGTGAATGTTCAAATAGCTGCCTATCAATATCAACTAAGAACAAATCCGACACTTGCCATGGAACATCTGCTGAGCCGGTTGGAAGACACTTATCTTCTGGAGTACCTAGATCAATTACTGATCCAGACGGAAATGTCTGATTCCCATTTCAGAAAGGCTTCTATCCATTTAAACGGAAGCGTCACAGAGAAGAAGAATGCATCCATAATCATTGCGTTGCAAGGCTCAAAGGAAGAAGTTTTAGAATTATTAAAAAGCCCAGATCCACAAGTACGAGAAGTAGTGACCAATTATTTACCTGCCAACGAAAACTTCCTACAGGTAGTCATGGAATTGGAAAGAGGCCCTTTCCCCAACTATAATTATGATATTCTTGACTATCAATTTAAGCAGCAAAATGAAATTAAGGCGGTAATGGAAAGCTTAGACCAAGAATACCAGTCGTGGTATATTGATTTAGTTTTTAGAACTCAAAAGTTAGAGCATGGCATGAAGTTATGGGCAAGATTATTAGGGAGCACAACTGATTCACAAGGAACCGGTCTAGTCAGTACAGGAAGACTAAAAGTTTCTAATTGACCTTGCTCATCTATTGTTTTACATATTAATAAGAATCTCATTTTACACCCTTTCTCCTCAAATAATCATAAAGAGTTGATCTGCTTATTTCCATTGTAGAAGTTATCTCACTTATTGGAAGCTCTTTATTATATAGAGTAACTGCAGCAGCGGCTTTGCTCTTATTATAAGATCCTTTAGGTCTCCCTCCATTTTTTTACCTCTAGCTCTTGCAGCTTTCAAGCCATCTCTTGTTCGCTCACTCAAAACCTGAACTTCCATAGCTTTCAAAATGGCAATGATTTGAAAAACTGCCAAGTAACAAGAGGTGTGATCCCAAGCTAGCTGCGCGTATGGATTCAGTCTCGTCTGTCAATAAGGGCACTTCCAGATCATTTAGTTAACTTAGTTCAATGTCCCACTCATCAGATTTATTAGGGTACTATGAACAATTCAGGCAAGCTTTAGAAGAGTATCCATTGTCCAATCAAGAATTAGTGACAAAAAGGCCTGAGATTTTGGAGTTTATCAAAATGGCAATGGATGTTTTAGAGAATAAGGAAAACATCAGCTCTTGGGTTAACTCCAAATTGAAGGCTTTAAATAATGATAGAGTGATAGTCGCACTATACGAGGGTCGAACCGATGAGGTCTTGGATGAGCTTATCAGGTTACAAGATGGAGTGTATATCTAAACCTCACTGTCCAAATAAGAATTGAAAGTCGGTTTTTTAAATCGAAAACTAAGAAACCTCTGAAGTCGCAGAAAAAGATTCTTCCATTTGGTTCTTCTCAAAGCCTTCACAATTAATCTGTACTCTATTGCAGAACTATTAAGTGTCTTCTCTGTAGCCATAAAACGAAGTTAAACAAGGGTGTTTAAATACCCCCTCTTGATGTACGTGATGCTACGTTTTATGAAACTAAATATTTTTCCCTTTTAAAGTCGGGGTGAAATTTCATAGCCTAATTGTAGCATGGTTATTGAAATTCTTATGCTCTTGAGATTCTATGTAGCCAAGCTGATTCGTATGGAACATGGTACCCTCTATTTCAATTGAGCTGTGATTAAAATGGGTATGACCAGATATCCAATGATCTACTTTATACTTTTTCATCAACCAGGTAAGATCTACATGAAAAGCCTCAGATAAATCATAAGAAAATTTTGGGTACCCTTTAATGAAGGTCTTTGGATAAGGCACATGATGTGAAACTACAATAGTTCTCCCTTTAAATGGTTTTGATAATGCTTCCTCCAAAAACACCCTGGACTTTATATGACATTTGTTATACTCCTTAATTGTTAGGGATAGATTAGAATCATGATTGTATCTGGAAATATGAAAGTCATTCAAAAACCGCTTGATAAGTGAAGACTGTTCCTGCGAAATCTCACTAAATAAAACGGTAAAAATGAAACGTGCCTCATCTATGATTTCAACATGGTTGTTGATATAGTAAATGTTATCTCTCATCTTCTTTTTAAGAGATGGAAAGATGTTTTGAATGGGATAGTGTTTTCCATAAAATTCATGATTACCCGGAATAATGAAGATCTGTTCAAACTCCTTGGACCAAGCTTCATAAAATGAGTCCATTCCTTTTTGCTTATTTCTCAGATAATTGATATCCCCTGCTAGTATCAAAATTTCCCCTTGCTTCTGCAGAGGGTTTTTTTTCATATATGCATTGTTCAAAGGCATTTCCAAATGAAGATCAGAGGCATATTGAATGATCATTTCAATAGATCGTTTTGTGGTAATTATTGCTTGATTGACAAGAAGTGTCAACCTGTGTAAATATTAAGATAAAGAACAAGTAAGTGAAATAAGAAAATATTTTCATTCTTCCATTATTTGTGTAGCATTTCTAGTTCATCAATCGATTCATAGCTATAATCCATTTTATCAGCTTTTGATTGGATGGATTCCAATTCGTTTTTATCGTGGTTATCCATTGACTTGTTCGTTTGTGAGACTAATACCGTTTTAATGTGCTTCTGAGTTAAGATATAGATAGTTTCTATCTAATTATCTAGTGGCAACACAAATATCTTCTACTAGCTTTTTTTCTTTTCTGAGTAAGGTTGTTTGAAATTGTCAAGCTCTTTTTGCATATCAATGAAGTGCACCATTAGAAATCCAAGAAATTCAAATGTTGGACTAGCAACTGGTTCGACTACATCAATAAATTTGTTGAGATACTCAAGAATAGAGGTTATTAATTCTTTAATTCGAACTATTGCAGTTGAAATTGTTTCATCAATTTTTTCAAGAAAGTCTTGTCCCTTCTTTCGAAAATCTTCCGAAGATAAAGCTGCAACAATACCTAGCCCAGCCATTATCCAAAGCAATTGTGGCGGGATCTTCGAAATGGAATTGATTACACCATTTGCCACCAGCTTAAGAACGGCAAGAAAGTCTAGTATAATATCTCTAATTATCTTAAAAATTACAGATGCTAAATAACCAAGTAATTCAAGGATGGATCCAGCAAGTGTGAATGCCATTACTCCAGAATGATAGCTTGTTATGATCCTTCCTGCATCCTTGTAACTCCAAACTTTGCAATCATCTTGTAATTGAAATACTTTGTCATTGGAAATAATTCCATGGCTTTCGATATCAAATGCAAGTGCCAGGTATGGAACATCATCTTCATCTGTATTTCCAATTTTTTGTTTTGCTTTCTTCCAATCTTGAGACCATTGAGCATCTTGAATACTGATTTTTGATGTGAGCAATGACGCATATTTGAGAGCTACTTCCCTATCCTTTTCACTGATGTTTGAATGTACTTTCGATATTAGTTCCTCCCTCAACTTTGGGGGAGCGAAAATTTGGGCTGACTTGGACAAGAGGAGATGATATAAAAAACTATCTTCAATCTTCCCCTTCTTTCTCAATGTGCCCATTATTTGAGCTAACACAAAATTGTTATCAACTACTATTCGAAATTTGAACCCTAAAAATTGTTTTAAGAAATCATGCTCAGTCTTTAATTGATCCTTAATTTCATTTACTAGTCCAGAGCCAAGAGTATTGACAATTTCCATCCATGACTTATTCATGTCTGGATATTTATTATCATAGTGTTTCTTAATATCATCTAAAGAATCGTATATCTCTCCTAGCTGTTCCATAAGGTTACTTTTACTTGATCAATTCAACTTTAGACTTACTAATCAAAGATTAGGCCATAGGTAAGACTCTACATTCTTGAACTGTTAGTTTGCTGGTCCCAAGTTCAAAGTATCAAAAATGGTCTTCACATATTTTGATCTATCTAACTCAATAAAGCTATAACTGACAATTTCTTCAAAATTTTTGTTAATGGCTCGAAGGGTAGCCTTACCTTTTTAAGTAAGGCTACCAATCCTTTTCATGTTAACTAAGCTTTAAAAGCAAAATCTCATTATCAATAAAGCGAACTAACTAAATCAGACTGCCAAAACTTCTTAGAATCAATATCCATCATCGTCAATTTTCCTCCTGAATGACCTGCACCGGTATCCATATTCCAAACATTGAAAGCATTCATTGGATGTTCTTGAAACCACTTAAGAGTTGGCGTATGCCCAATGTATATTTCTGTGAATCCAGATAGAATATGAGGTTTCCTTTTTAGTTTTTGACCAATAAGCGCATCATTCCATAAACTTCTATCCCACAGGCATTGTGTTTTTATTAGATCATAGCTTGGACCCTTCGGATGAGTAAATCCTCCGTGAACGAAGATTCTATCCTTGCGGTCAATGTGATAATTAACCTGGGTTTTACTGAAAAATTTTCTGTGCTTGTCAAGATCAACAATCTCGGTATTGTAAGAATCGATTGTTTCTTGTCCCCCATTACCTAACCAGGAAGTATCTACTATTCCTGTTAAAAACCACTTATTGGTCCAATCATCATGATTACCCCGAATAGCTATGAGGTTTTTGAATTCAAGAAGACGCTCAACGACTTTAGCTGTATCAGGAAGTCTATCCGATACATCTCCCAGTTGAATCAAAGTATCATTGTTAGGATCAATGCTGCTTCTATCCAGGCATTGATCAAGTGCACGAATATTTCCATGAATGTCTCCCATTACAAATACCTTCTCACCCATACCTCAAAAGTGAATTACTTTTCAATAGTATCCTCAACTTCAACAAGTCTGTCTACAAACTGAACAAAAAAAGGATCATAATATCTGAGGCGTCCATCAGAATGCTCAATGAGAGCTTGCGTTTCACTATGAAAATTAGAAGTGGAATAAACAAAGCGGTGAAAGAAACCATTAATTTTTTCCCCTTTGTGAGTGACAATGACAGGCCTAAGTATATTTTTACCTGGCATTACTAGAAGTCAATGGGTTGGGCTATCGAAAACCTTGAGGTATTAATCCACATTTTGACCGAATCGTCTTCTAGGGTTTTGGTATATGCTGGATCAATAAGAATCCATTCCCCTTTTATCTCCAGAACCTTAACTGTAATTGGGGAACTCATCTTGTCACTTAGCTTGTAGACTTTTCCACTCGCAAAAACTTCATGAGAATCATCATGACTTCTTAGGCCCATAATTAGAATCAAGAGCAAGAGAACTGTTGGGATCAGGTAAATAAAGTTTCGTCTTTTCATTGCTTATCAATTTTACGCAAGAGCTGTCAAAAACCTTAAATATAAGCATACATGCTTATATTGATTGTGCTTAGTCTGGCGAATTTGGATTCTGTGATTGGAATCCGAAATGAGGAGTTATTAAAAGAGTTTGGACATCGTTTAAGAGGTGCACGAAACGATAGAGGAATTTCTCAGGAAAAACTTGCCAATCTATGCGGGATAACTATCAGTCAAGTGTCAAGAATAGAACGTGGGGAAGTAAACACTACACTTAGCACATTATACATACTTGCTAAGTCACTCGATATTGAACTGAGTAAGTTGCTGGATTTTCAAAGCGAATTTTAAAACCTACAGTTCGAACTACAGAGTTTCTATGATTTCATAAAGAGCTCGGTATTAGCAATATTATCGCTACTAATTAAACCTTGTTACTACTTATGGGCTTTAGAGCACAAGTCCTTACATGACACCTTTACAATATGTTATTGTTATAGCTTATATTTAAGTAATAACATGAAAGCAATTCTATATACCCGGGTTTCCACTAAGGACCAATCAACAGCTCGCCAGGTGAATGAAATGAAATCATTACCCGGATTCCAAATTGCCAAGGTGTTCTCTGAAAAGGTTTCTGGATTTTCTGTTTCGGTTGGTGATCGTCCTATTTTACAGAAGGCTCTCTCCTACCTTAAGTCAAATGGGACAAACTGCATCATGGTTTCGGAGGTCTCCAGGCTTGGAAGGAATACGCATGAGGTCCTTGGTCTAATTGAGGATCTCAAAAAACAGGGAGTTACTATATATATCCATAATCTGGGAACCACAATAAACAAGTCAGAATCCTCTAGCGAGATATTCACCAAACTGATCGTCACTATTATGGCTGATTTGGCTCGATTAGAGAGTGAACAGATGAGCTACCGAATCAAGTCAGGTATTAAAGCTCGAAAAGCCAAAGGGTTGACTACCGGGAGAAAGGTTGGATCTAAAGAGTCAAAAGAGCAATTCTTATCTAAGCACTCTGATATCCAGAAGTATTTGAATAAAGGATATTCTTCAAGGGAGATTCAGAAATTGTGTAAGTGTTCCCCTAATACTATCAAGAAGGTTAAAGACCTAACTAACCTTATACTTAGAGCTTGACTGAAAAAATTTATCGTAAGGAGCTCTAATGACTGGTTTTATATCTTCCGTTACATTTTGTTTGATAAAAGCATTTGCATTCGTCTCAATTACAAGCATGCAATGTTCTTGCTGGTCCGGTTTAAGTGGATTCAAATATTGACATATTGCATCAGCATAAGTATGTACTTCAAAATCGTCACTTAATCCCAGAAGAAAATCAGCTCTACATTCTAATGCCTTGCATAGTAATAGTAAAAAATCAATCTTAAAATTCTCAATTTCTCCACTAATTATTCTCGAAATATAGGCTTGATCCTTACCTACTAGACTGGCAAGATCCTTCTTAGACAGTTTATTAAACTCCAGAACAAAATCTATCCGTTCTCCTATTGTCCCTTCCCAATTCATATTGAAAATACAATTTAATTGTACGATTTAATCACAAATTAATTTTTTTTTAACTTATTCATACAATTAATTTGGATTGTATTTGAAAATTGGCGGTATTAACTGAGCAAATTAGTCCCCCCGTCTGCATAGGCATAACTTTTTTTATGCCTATGTCAACACAAAATTCGAATAAGTTAAGTCTACGTACTAGTACTGGACAATCTCCCGTATTAAGTAATTCAATTGCAAACGCCAGACTAATCCCAACTGAAGAACTACATAGTTTAGGTATTAGCTTCTCAGACCTCAATCAATATCATGTTCAAATAATTATCGAGGAAGAAACTCTTTACGTATCAAGAAAGGACGTCAATAAGCTACTAAAAAAGATACACACTGACCAACAATCCAACATACCTGATTTCAACTCACTTTTTCTTGAAGCTTTAAATGATTGGTACACAAATCATTTACACTTATTTAAAGACTATGAAGAAATCAAAAAAGTACACCTTGCCAAGAAGTACACATTCTTTCTCCTGTATCTGACATTGAAAGAGAATCCAGGCATCAAAAAGATAGAAGTTTATAATATTCAAAAACTGGCTAAAGCCAAATACTATAAAAACAAGCGGTCATTTTACAAGTTCGTCGAGGATATCGATTCAAAGAATTTACTGAGCAAAGTAAGACACAAAAGCAAAGGGAAGAGTAGAAAGAATAGGTATGGTGAGTATGAAGAATGGATCCAGCTTGAAATTGAAGAGCTCTATAAAAAAGGAAAAAGCTACTATGCTATTGCAGATGATTTAAAACCAATGCTTAAACTCAAAGGACTACCCGAAATGTCAGTTAGTTCTGTTTCAAACAGGGTGCCTCTTGAATTAAAAAACCTGTACTCTTTAGAACGATACGATTACAAATACGTCAAGCAAAAAATTCTTGGATACGAAAATCGGATTGACCCCTCATATCTAATGCAAGTGGTTGAAGCTGATGGGTCTAAATTTCAAATCATTGGCAGAAACCCAGAAGATGATTCGATTACATTCATTTCATTTTATGCCATCCTTGATTTATCCTCTGACAAAATAATAGGAGTTAATTGCGGCCTTAGTGAAAATCGCTGGATGGTGCTAAATGCATTTTACGATATGGCAATGCGAACAGGCCATTTACCCTCCGTTATCAGAATTGACAAAGCAAGTCCATATAAAACAGATGAAGTCCAATCTATAATTAATAGATCAAGCGAGGAATACGGATGTTTATGGCTAGATCACAAACCAGGAGAACCGAATATCAAAGGAAGCATAGAAAAGTTCTTTCAAGATTTTCACGATAAATTGGTCAGTGACCATCCAGATTATGTCGGTCTAAGTATCGTTTCCACCACACCTAAAAAGCGATTGAAACGTGAAATTTATGAGAAAGCTTATAAAAATAAGTACTCCCTTCTCACCATAAATGAGATCCAAAAATTACTTTTCCATTATCTAGCTGTATGGAACTCATCCACAAAAAGACTCGGTAATGTGTCACGTGATTTAAACTTTGAAAATGGAAAGTTTATGGATGCCAAGGCCATTCCTCATCATGAAATCGCAAAGTTGTTCTGGGAGCATGAGGATATAAAATTTGAAAGACAAAAATTCCAGATCAACAACAGTAAGTATGAATTGCTCTCCTTTGATCATGCGATGAAATTAAGCACCGCCTATTACACGATATATTATGATGATTCAAATTCAGATTTTGTGTATGCCTTTACCAAGGATGGAGACTTTATTGGCAAAGCCACAAAAAAACCAGTGTGGCTTAATGATCCAAAAAGAATTAGTTCTTCTGATAGAAACCAGATTGATAAGAGAAGGAAAGATCGAAACTCTATCATTCCTAAAATGAAACAAGTCTCAAAGGCTAAGTCGAAAAGATTAGAGGAAATCAGATCAGAAGACCCTCAAATATTATTCCATATAAACAAAGAGAAAGAGGAATCAACACAAAAGACTCTCGATGTGATCGAGTACAATTTTCACTTGAATGAAAAGAAAGATCGTAAAGAATCTGCTGAGGGCTCTTCAGACTGTGATGATACTATCAATGAATTCACTTCTCAGGGAATACCAATAAAATTTTAGACAATGGAACCGAAATATTTTGATTCAAGCAATTTTCAGCGAATTCAAAAAATCACAAATGATTTGTACTCTGAACCAGGGATAGAGTACATGGTAGCACCAACTAGGACTGGCAAGACAATTGGAGTTAGCTACTTTGTTAAGGATAAGCCAGATACATTTCATATCGAGGTCAGACCTGCGGAAACAGGAAAGAGTTTTTGGACAAGACTTCAAGAATCACTTTACAAAAAGCATAGTCTTGCAAAAGATTTCTCTAAACCCAACATCGATTATTTGATTGAAAACTCATCCAAAATATTATTGGAATTAATGAGATACAAATTGATCATTATTGATGAGGTAGGAAACTTCAAACCGCAATTCATAAGATTTATTAGACAATTAATGGATAATGCACGCCGTGAAGGATGTAGTGTCCTTTTTTAACATCTCCTGGCTATGCATTGGAAAATATGCAAAAATGGGAGAAAAAAGGTCTTTCGGGAATAGCAGAATTCTTATCAAGAATTGACTACATACATGAATTACCAAATCACACAAAAAATGATATTAGGAATTTATTTAAGGTTTATGGAGTCAATAATCCCAAACTTGAAAAACACATTTGGGACAATGCAAAATCTTTAGGTGATGCGGTGCGAATGCTAATCAATTATTTGAAAGGAAGATAAAACAACGTTGATAGGCATTCAAGTACATATTCATCCTTTGGACGGTACTTTCTATTTGAATAGGACCAAAAGTGGTGCCATACCAGAGACACTTCGACAAAACTCTTATTATCAAAAAGAAAAAAGATACTTAGAAACTCAGTTCTCTGAATTTGACCATTTCATTATCGACTTTGCAAAATCATATGAAATAGATTTTTGGGAAAAGTATTACCACGACTTATTTGTCTCTTGGGGTTTTCACTTCATAAATAAGAATTATATAAGCAGTAGAACAAACTTACTGGGAAGATACTGTTCGAAGATATGGAGTTTCGAAACCCCCTATCGATCTCTCAATCTCACGAATACCTTATGCATTGATTTATTTTTACAACGGTTAAATTTTGATCTGGAAACTCTGAAACTTTCCAGAAGAGAAACTGTCAGATTAATTCAATTTGAAGCCTACTTGCGATTAAGTATCCTCAATTTGCTAGATCACAAAAAGATTAAAGAACTTCAATGGTGTGATATTTTTAATAAAGAAAAATTCGAGATAAATCTTATTGAAATACCAATTTTAATGAGTACCAAATCAAGTATTCAACGTCTTCACCGAATTAAAGGACATCCTCACAGGAATACATCTATTTTTACCCAGGATTATCATCTCAAATTTCCCACTATTTTTAATGCACTAATGTTCTTTTATGGTCACTCGGTAAGGATCGATGCTTCTAGTAAGAACTTGAAAAAGCTTTCAGCCATCTACTTGATTCAAAAAAAAGGCTTCTCAGTTGATTTGCATTCCTTTTTGTCAAAAATCTTAGGATTTGATATTCTTGAACAAATAGACTCGATCTTTGATGATCACTTCAGCATTAGTCGTGAATACACTATAAGTAATATAGATCTTGAAATAGTGTTTGATAAGGCTATTCGAGACCTGTACAATCCGAAATAAGTTCCCTCTTTAATCTTGCTCTAATATTCAATTTCTTTTTATAGTCATATCTTCAATAAAGTGAATATTTACTTTTTTTGAGGCTAAGGATGTGAACAATTTGCGCTGTTCTCGGTAGGAAAAGTGAACAATTTCAATTGTGCATGACAATTCCTATAACGTCCGTATTTCTGAACTCAAAGGATCGTTTTTTAGAAAGCCAACTGGCAGACTTTCTCATCCTGTTTTCTTAACGGCAAGGTAGATCCCTATTTGGTACACAGTACCGCTTCGCTCCAAATAGCAATCTCTTCTAGCCTAAAAACATTATGAAAAAGATCGATTTATTTATTGGCCATTTAGGAAACGGAGCTATGTGTTGTGACAAATCAAGAGAGAAAAATGGTGATTATTTGAAAGTAGCCCACATCAAAGAGAATGGACAAATCACATTCTATGAACCATTGCTTGATGAAGATGCAAATGAAATAAAAGCTTATGCTTGGCAATGCTATGGCGAAAAGTTTCAGATTACGAAATTCATCCATGAAATCTATCCAAAGCATTCATACCATGAACTTAAGGAAGAAATCACAAAGGATCTTCTCATCGATACCACGATTCGTACTCATAAATCACTCACTTATCAGATTCTTATATACAAGCACAAATTTTCACCTGAGCTATACCAAAAAGATCTATTCTTCACATACACGATAAAAAGAAAGGGGTCTTAATGACCCTTTTTTTATGCTCGTAAAATGGACGTTTAAAGGATCTATAAAAAGAGCATCGGCTGATGTAGGCTTCATCTTTGTTGCTTACAACTTGAGAAGACTCTTTAATCTGGTTGAGGGTAAAGAACTAAAAGCCTATCTCAAGGCTCTTTCTTCTTCCCTTTTTAGCCTCTTAGCGTCAATGAGGCTTAATAGAAGTCCAAAAACTGCTATTGGACATTGACAATCAAAAAAGGATAAGTGCTACTTACCAAAACTCATATTCCACACAATCCATTTCAAACCAAATTGCCTACTTTTAATCCAGAGTTTTTAGACAGACTCTCGTTACAGGGCATTACTGCACCGATATGAAAATACACTTTGTTCTATTCTTTCTTACGATACTCTTAATTGGATGCAACGACAAAAAACGGACTCCAAGAGAGCTGGTAACCGAGTATTATAATGCATTCAACTCTTCTGACTTTGACGGACTAACTGCTGTAATAGCCGATAGCATAACCATTGTAGAAGGAGACTATGTAATGCCATACTCTAAGGAAAGTTTCTACGAACAATTTAAATGGGATTCCATTTTCCAGCCAACTTATGAGATTGTAGCACTGGAAGATCAAAACAACCAAATTATTGCGACTGTGGCATCAAGTTCCAAGCGCTACAAATTTCTAAAAAATGACCCTTTAACTTGTAGATTTAGAATCTCCTTTAACTCAAACGAAATAACTAAACTAGAATCACTGGAATGTTTAGACGCTGATTGGAATGTCTGGCAAACGGAAAGAGATTCTCTGGTGAGCTGGACAAGTAAGAATCATCCTGAACTTGATGGATTTATTCACGACCTAACAATGAATGGAGCAATAAATTATCAGAAGGCCATCGAACTGTATGAAAACAGAAAAGACGCCCTGTAATCGAGTAGACGGCCGTGAGCCATAAGCTCACGGTGCGCCTCTGGAACGCCAGCCCGGTGGAATAATTTGGTATCTTAGATACCAGATGCCCATGCTGGGCACACACAACGTATATGAGCCAATACCCCCATGAGAAAATTCATCATACTAAGCATATTCGCATTTCAATCTCTGTCATGCTCACCACCCAGTGAGAACAAAGAGGCCGCTACAGAACCGGAAGTAAAGCAGTCTGAGCAAGCAGGACATCAAGTGACTCCTGGATTGAATGTCAACCCTGAGCTAGTAGGCAACCCAGAAGAGCACTTAACATTTGATATGAATTCTGAGCTAAGTGTCCTTCCCATTGAAACTTATATGTACGATCTGGATTCAGATGGACAAGTCGATAAAATCGAGCTCTTTAATTTCAAAGAGTACGAAGGAGATCCTGGAGATTTCAATCGGATAAGGATCCAACTTGCTAATGGCAAAGTACTTGACGAATTTAACCTGGGCATCCGAGGTAATAGCCACATGCCAACCAACAATGAAGTCCAATCTGACTTGATAACCATAGCTAAATTTGAAGGTGTGACTTTTGTCATGACCTATGGTTGGTACTTTGCCAGCGATCCACCAGAACTCACAATCTTCGAATTCTCAACTGGTGCTCCAAGACGGATATTTGCTCAGAACTTCGCAACAGAAGAACTAGTACTAGCTGACAATACTATCTTAACAGGTTTCAAATCCTGTACCGATAGATTTAAGCCAGTTACTTTTCCGGTATCTCTTTTGTAAATCAGTGCTATAGCCATTTTTAGATAGCCAGGAAGCTAGGAACACAACCCCTTTGGGTTGAATTTGTAGTAGTTGGTTTATTTTACTTCCTTTTTCGGTATTCATAGTACCAATCTATCATGTATTATAAACTCTTACAAGTTATTGGTTTAAAAATTTCATTATAAAAGTACTATTAGTTCCTTTTCATTTGAAAATATAAACCTATTTAATAAATGGAGTATGTATCAAAACCATTGTCCGAAGGATATGTTTGCCCATTTCTTTTCGTGGACTAAATTCGGACAAAAATATGTTGAGAAATCTAGTTTTTCAATGAGAATCAATAGGAAACGATAGGAATGAATGAGAAACGATAGGAAACAAAAAAGCCCTTAAACAGTTAATTAAGAGCTTTTTCCCCATCCAGATTGGAAAATTTCCTATTCAGTTTCCCATCTACTTTCTCAACTCCAACAACACGATATTTTCCACATGATATGTTTGTTTCGCCTAAAAACTCTCTTTTTAGCCTGTGTAAGCTATTTTTTTACTGGTGATGCTTGTCCGAGGACAAGATTCGGACAAAGTTGTGTGGATTTCTCAGTTTTTTCCCATCTCAGATAGGAAAAAGATGGGAAATCCTTCCTATTTCTTGAAAAGATAGGAAATGGATGGGAAAAATGCCCTTGTCCTCTAACCCTTAAGAGCCCTCTATTCGTGGTGACATTCTTGACATTTATTGCGACAACTGTTATATTTACAATACAAGGAGCTTAGCAAAAATGAACAATGTCTGATAGAATAAACGCAAGATTATCAAAGCCATTAGCCGAACATGTTGATAGAATGGTGGGCGGAGAAAGTTTGTTTGAAACACCCAGTGAATATATCCGATCACTTATAAGACGGGACATGGAGAGTGATGCTTCGCAAGTCTATTCTAAAATCATTGAAGGTTTTGAAGATATTAATGAAGAACGCTTTTTTGAATCAACTGGAGATTGGAAAAAGGATAAAGAGATATTCAAACAGAAAGAAGCTAACGGCTGGAAGTAAAGCATGTCCAAATTCTTTCTTACAAGGCGAACCAATATCGATCTTCTTGAAATCGAAGACTATTCCTTGCGAAAGTGGGGCGAAGATCAAACAGCCATTTACATGGATGACCTTTACCGAAGATTTGCAGAGATAGCTAAAAAGCCCGATGTAGGAAAGCTTAGATACAATCGTTCTTTTCCGTTCTATATGGCTCCTGTTCGTGAACACTTTGCTATTTACGAGCCTATTGATTCGGGAATAATCATTGCGACGGTTCTTCATAGTCGCCGTGACATAGAAACAATTGTCAGAAATATGGCAGTGACCTTATCAAAGGAAATTGTGGATATGGAAAGTAAGATTTAGCTCCTCCTTCCCGGTACCGCGACGCATGACTTCCTTCCAAATCCGTCCTCTTCCATTTTTATCAAATACCAATTCCTTATTATTTTAACGGGAATAATTTTCAACAACTAGTCAACCTAACCTATGAAAAGTATTGACCAAAGACATGTCTGTCTTGGATCAGCGATCCCAAATTTTCCGATTACACCTGTTAAAAATTTTCCAGATATGAAAAGAATTACCTCCATCCTCTTTTTATTCCTCCTATCAGCAGCAGGCTTCAGCCAGTCTCAAAAACCTCAAGATCTGGCAGCCCAAGAGGCTGGGGCATTTCTTGCTGCCATGGCATCTGGCAACATCCAATCAACGCCAAAAGCAAAGAATAGCCGTACCAGCAATCTGACATTAGGATTAGCCTCAGAAAGATCGTCGACCAAAGAATGGACACTGGATCTGGGTATCAAACCAGTTGGGGTTAGTTGGGGAAGTATCTATTACGAAGAACAAAGTGGCTTGATGACCATCATCACCATCGATAAAGAACGTGACTCGGGCGTTCGCCTGTTGGTGGATCCCGTTTCGAAAGAAATATTGGATCAGGTAGAATTTGAAATTAGCAGAAAGGAATTAAATGGGATTGGAGCGATCTCTCCAGATGGCAGATACCTCGTGCAGGATCGAATATTTACCAAGAAGATGGTCATTTTTGATTTGGAGACTCAAACCGAATTAGCAGTAATAAAAAAGGACCAGGGAGCAAAATACACTGGTACAGCTTTCAATGGTGTCGCCTTTATTAACGATACTGAGTATCTGACAGTTGAAGGTGATGCCTCTCAGATAACCACACTTTCTAAACTTAAAGTTTCAATGGAAATTACCAGAAGAAAGTTGCCTTCCAATGAAGTTGTGGATCGGTGGACAATCCCCGGTACTGATATTGAGCGATGGAAAGTACAGGGGATGAACAGTTACCTGTCGGGCATTAATCAAATCGCCTATAATCCGATTTCACCCTGGGGCGTTCCCGTCCTCGCCATTCACAACGTGCAGAATATCTTAATCTATGATTATTCATCAAAGCGATTACTTCAAAAGATTGAAACCAGCAATAGGAATGGTGCATTTCGGCCATTGTTCTTTTCCATGAAAGATTACATTGTTTCTGCAGGAGATGTTTACAATCTTAAGAGCGGCGAGTTGTTTTCTTCTCTTCGAGGACCTCGAAGAAGCGTTGGATCGGAAGGCATCATCGTTGAATCCAGCCTGAGTGAATGTCAGTTTACGGTAGTCGGCTTAGATCGCGAACGCAAGGAAAGAACCATCGGTATCAAGGGGTATGCTTTGCCCAGAGCAATCACTGAAGAAATTGCCTACAAAAACTGGCTGAAGCGTTGTGCAGCCAAAAAAGATTCATTGGCTGTGATCGCTAGCACCATCGAGCCACTTTACGCCATGAATTCCCCTGAAAATGACTGGGTATATATAGGAACGGAAGGAGCAAATGGGTTAGCTGATGGTATTGGAAGTGCCATTCGAAAAGACGGGGTGCGCTTCATTATAGATGGGTTCTTCATCGCAGGGGAATTTGTAGCCGGGAAAATGGAAAACGTTTATGAAGTCAGCATGGAAGGGGAATTCAAAGACATGAAACTGAACGGATTTGGACGACACATCACTGAAAACAAAGCCATACTCGAAGGAACATTTGTTGATGGCAAGCTGGATGGTCAGGGAGAAACAATCGATCCTTCCGGTATGCAATATGTCGGAGATTTCAAGAATGGCACCTTTGAAGGAAAAGGAAAGATTACCCGTCCAAACGGAGAGATGTACGATGGTGAATTCGTTGCTGGCAAACCACATGGGTTTGGCATTTACAAAGACGGCAGCACCATTGAACGATGTGAATACTACGAAGGCCAGCGCATCGATCAGGCGTATCAAATGAAGCTGCAGGCAGACAGGATTGAGCGAGAGCGTAAGTTGGCAGAGTTGCAGGCGAAGCAACGGCAGGAATACCTTGCCCAACAACAAAAAAAGAAATCCTCCAACGGACTCCTTGGTGCGCTTGCCATGGGTGCGGGAGCCGGGTTACTTGGTTCCAGCGCAGGCATGGATGCCATGCAGGCCGTAGAACTTGGGGGTGCCATGTTTCAGGATGTGCAGTCGGGAGGAACCTCTAACCTCAATAACTACAAGTCAAACATGATGGCCGATTTTGAGGCGAAACGTGCACAGTACGAAACTTACTCCAACGACTATGCACAAAAATTCTACTCACCAGTCAAGAGTCCCTCCCAAAGTGGAACAGGAAGCCAGACTACACAATCAAACCAACAAACAGATCAGGGCTTCTATTCGAAGGAATGGCAGGAGAGGCAGCAAAGAATTGCGGAGATGAAGATCAGGACAGCCCAAAAGAAAGAAGCCCAAAGACAAAAGCAGATACAGGACTGCCAGCTAAAAGATCCTGAGTGTAAATCCTGTCACTGTCAGGGTCTACTTAATTGTAACAAGGGCGCCTCCAATTGTAGCCCGGATTGATGATGAAAAAAAATTTCTTCTTTCTTCAATTATCCCTAATGCTACTATCATACGCAGGTGTAGCCCAATACAACTATACCATTAAAGGGGTAAATACATGGGGATTATGGGGTAAACCCGGTTCATTAGAAGAATTTGGTCTCACTACGGTCATCACCTTTGATGATTATGAGCCGGTTCATGGGTCTGTTAGGGGAAAAGCGTCAATCAACATAAAAGGCGAAGTACGGGGAGATTTGGCCTACTTTCAGGCCTACATGACAGGGTATTCCATTTCATGGGTATACCTGAATGGCAAGTGGCAAACTGTAAAGAAAATACGTGAATGTACGGACAATGATGTTTTCAAGCTTAACAGTTTAACATTTCAGGCACGTCATGATATTTCGATAAAAGAAAAAATCCTCCATTTTATAACCAGAACATATACGATCACTCCACCAGGAGGGGGTAAATCAGTGATAGTGGAGCACTTCGACCCTGAAGGTACGGTTGATTCGACCAAGATAATGCCACACATTGTCTCGCTAATCAGTTCCGGCCTTTCCTCAAATGCCTCCATACAAATGACCCCTCAAATTATAGCACATATGGGCAACATTTCTGAAGATTGTTCGCCACCGGGAGAACAAGTTACAAGGGAAGAAACCACAGAAGCCCCCAAACCAGTAGACGAACCCATGTCCAAGCCAGGCATGACCATTACTGAATCGATTAAAGCTAAAATGCCGCTCTATGCCGAGGGAAATAAATGCATCTCCCTCCATCATATCGATGGTGGCCCACAATGTGATGATGATGCCATCGAAATACGCAATAACTGTGGCAAACTGATGACTGTCCAGCTGGCACTAAAACAAAAAACCGGTCGCTATGCCAGTGAGATTACAACCACCCTGCAAAACGGGGAGAAAAAACGCATCCAAACCGGATGTAACAAATCCACTGATGGTGCCAAGTTCGTAGCTATCAATCGTAGAGAACGAACGAATCTACTCTGTCGACCAGAATGGTACCTCGTGAGCATGATGGATCTAACCGGCAAACCCTATGTGGATGTCCCTTATGAAGCACCAAAAAAGAAACCAACCTCAACGGTCATTCCTGGGAGCAATCCCAAAATAACATTCAACCAAAAAAGAACAGCCCCAAATACTATTCAAGAAAAGAAAAACAGTAGTTCTACCGGGTTTGAGGTCACAAATAGGTTTTTTGCAGCCAGTTATCAGAGCAATGGCAAAACCATCTATTCTATTTATCGATTTGGAAACCAGTCGGGCTATCAGGGAAAGAAGTGGTTTCGCAGATGGGAAAAAGGAAGTCAGGAGTTTTGGAATGCAGGCTGGTGGGAGCGGCAGGGAAATTTTATCATTGTGACCATTTATGAAGAAGGGAATAAGAGGGAGTGGGCACCCCTGAAATTCAAAATTGAAGGAGAGAGTATTCGCTTGGTGGAAGAAGGCCGCAACTACAATCCTACACCGTTTAAAAGGGATCGTTTCTACAAAAAGTATACCCTAAACGGAACGCCTTCCTGGGCACAGCCTGCAATGGACAGAATGCTGAATCGGTTTCCTCCAAACTAGCTGCTACTTCTTCAATTCTAATAGGCAGACGCATTCCACATGCTGCGTGTGAGGAAACATATCTACTGGCTGGATTCGTTTCACTTCATACGATTCGCCAAGCACTTGTAGGTCGCGGGCCTGTGTCGCTGAGTTACAGCTTACGTAAACGATTTTATCAACTTTCAACTCCGCTAACATCTGAGTAACTTTTGGGTGCATGCCCGCTCTTGGTGGATCGGTTATGATGACATCTGGCTTCCCATGCAGATTGATAAATTCGTTGGCCAGCATATCCTTCATATCGCCAGCAAAAAATTCAGTATTGGAAATACCATTCAACTCCGAATTTCGCTTTGCGTCTTCAATCGCTTCTTCGACAGACTCAATACCAATGACTTTCTTGGCCTTTGGAGCAACAAAATTTGCGATGGTTCCAGTGCCAGTATACAGATCATACACCAATTCGTCTCCCTTTAAGTCAGCAAAATCGGCCGTAATTTTATACAGTTCATGAGCTTGAACAGAATTGGTTTGGTAAAAGGACTTAGGCCCAATCCTAAACTTCAAATCATCCATTTGCTCCACAATATGATCTTCTCCATCAAACGGTTTGACTTCCAAATCATAGAATGAATCATTTCCCTTTTCATTCACAACATACATCAATGAGGTAATCTCAGGGAATGTTCTTTTTAGGAAATTCAACACCTGCGTGATCATCTCCTGATCATTTTTAAAAACCTGAAGAATGACCATTAAATCTCCCGTTGTGGAAGTTCTCACAATTAGATTTCTCAACAATCCAGTTTGCTTCTTCAGATCAAAAAATTCCACACCATTCTCGTCCGCATACTTTTTCAATGCCAGACGAATTTCATTGGAGGAATCTGATTGAAGAAAACATTTGTTGACATTTAAGATTTTGTCAAATCTTCCCGGAATATGAAATCCAAGCCCGGTTCTTATATGTTCCTCCTCTGAATCAATTTCTTCCTTTGTCAACCATCGGAAGTTTGAGAAAGTATACTCCAACTTATTTCGGTAATAGGTCGTCTTGTTTGATCCCAGAATCTCTGCCGCTGGTGGCAGTTCCAGTCCGCTCAGTTTTCTTAGATTTTCAGATACATGTTCTTGCTTGAACTTCAGTTGGGCTTCGTAACTCATGTGCTGCCATTTACATCCGCCGCACAGACCAAAATGCTCACAAAAGGGCTCAGCTCTATCTTTCGAGTACGTGTGAAAATTTAGAGGAATTGCCTGTAGGAATTTCTTCTTCCTTCCTGTGACCCTTGCTTCTACAATGTCTCCTGGCACAGTATCCTTTATGAAAACTACCTGCCCATCTACCTTACCGACTCCTTTACCTTCTGATGAGATACTTGTGATCTCCAACTTTTCAAGAATAGTCCCTTTTTGCATTCTGCAAAAATAACGGACTTCCCATCTCCAAACGGAGGGTTTTTTGTAGTTTCATTGTTTATATCATGATATGAAGAAGATACTCCTGGCCCTCCTGCTGGGGATTTGCTTATTTCCCTTGAAAGCCAACCACATTGTGGGTGGAGAAATTGAATTCCTCTACGTGCGTGATGGCGTATACAGAATCAACCTTATCCAGTATTTTGATGAGGCTCAGGCAATTAATCCTGGGCCGGAGCCTGCCATCAATGTCTACATTTTCAGGAGTAGCGATGATGCTCAAATGTCCATTCATACATTGACATTGAGTTCACAAGAACTTGTGGAATATACCAACATTGAATGTGCAATAGATGAATTGATAACCTCAAGAGTCGTATGGTCTGCGGAAATTAACTTGAACCCAAATATATATTCTGATCCTGAAGGCTATTACATATCGTGGGAAAGGTGCTGCAGGAATGCCAGCATTAAGAATATTGTTAGTCCAATAGGCGCCGGGATGACTTACACATTGGACATTCCTCCACTCATGATAAATGGTAAAGTGTTCGTTAACTCCTCCCCGATCCTATTCAAGCCCTTGAGTGATTACGCTTGCGTCAATCAGCTCTACTATATCGAGTTTACTGGCGTTGATCCAGATGGGGATTCATTGGTGTACTCTCTTACCACACCGCTCAATAGTTCCGCTGCGGTGGCGCTTCCAACACCAACCCCTAAACCTTATGGAAAAGTGGCATTTAATCCTGGCTTTTCGGAGTCAAACATGATCCCTGGAAGCAGACCGCTTGGAATCAGCACCAAAGGACTACTAACTGTTACACCTGCTGAGACGGGCCTTTATGTTTTTTCTGTCCTTGTAGAAGAATACCGAAGCAAACAAAAAATTGGCCAGACTCGACGCGATTTTCAGATGCTCGTGATCGATGGATGCGAACCTCCAGACCCACCGGTGGTAGACATTGATGTTCCCGGCGACCCAGGATTTGACCCGTTAACCGATGTGCTTACCTACACGGTCGCTGACGCGAAGTGCTTTGATTTCTTGGTAGCAAATGTCACCGATGGGGAAACCATAAGTTTTAGAGCTGAGGGAGTAAACTTCGATGAGGAACTCAATGATATTTTCCAGTTAAACCAGGTGCCAGTAGGAGCAGGAATTAGTGAATTAAAAATTGAAGTCTGTGTACCAGACTGTCCGCCCATTAGTGATGGGGCATTTATCTTGGACTTAATAGCGGCAGATAATGCCTGTCCACTACCGCAGCTAGATACGTTGAGGTTAACCATAGTAGTCGAGCCTCCACCAAACATTTTTCCCTCAAGTACAACGGCAGAAACTACCGTTGTTGAACAGGAGAGCAATGATCCCATCTACTCACACCTAATCACTGGAGTAGATCTGGATGGAGATGATATGCAAATCTCTCTCTTTGTCGAAGGTGTTGAAGATCCTGCTGTCTTCGGATTTGGATTGGACACTTTAAGCAGTACTCCTGGCAATATTCAGGGACTTTTCACTTGGGATACTGACTGTGAAGTTTATGACTTTAGCAGCAATCAACAATTTAGAGTCGGCATTCTGGTGGATGACCTGGACATCTGTGACGTCTCGAATCCAGATACGTTATTTGTTAATGCAACGGTGATTCTTCCCAACAATACTGATCCTGTGGTTTCTTCTAATGTGGTGATCCCAAATCAAGTGGAATTGGGAAGTCAAATAGGTTTTGATATCTCTGTTTTCGATGATGACGGTGACGATGTCACATTGGCTCTTGTTGGGGGCAACTTCAACCCGGAATTCTATGGAGTAACCTTTCAAGCCGCCTCAGGAAATACAAGAGCAAGCTCTTCCTTTTCTTGGGATCTCAGCTGCAATACAGAACTATTTGCGGACGGACAGCAATTCGAATTGCTATTTGTAGGCGACGATGCTGACAAGTGCAAAGTGAAAAATTTCGATACGCTCCGCCACGTTCTTGCAGTAAAATATCCAGAAAATGCAAAGCCAGTTTTTGAAGAGATATCTCGGAATCAGGTAATACGAGTAAACGAAGACATTCAAATTGAAATCGAGGCCTTTGACGATGATGGAGACCAGCTCACACTTGCATTTGCATCAGGGATTCGACAACCGCCTTCGAACAGTCTGTCCTTTCAACCGGTAACTGGAAGTGGAAGAGTGACTGGCGTTTTAGAATGGCAGCCTGAATGTTCGCTCTTAAGATTCGGCGAAACAAGCACTTTGCAGGACGTTGTTTTTCAGGTTACTGACAATGCTTGCCCTGTTAATAACATTGACACCCTGAAAATCACGTTCGAAATTATCGACGATGGCGAGAGGCAAAGAGACTTTCTTCCCCCCAACGTGTTCACACCAAACGACGATGGTGTCAATGATGTATTCAGCTTAAATGGGCACCCAGATCAAGCTCAGAATCTCCCCCCCAACAATTGCGATAATGCGTTCGAATTCATTGTCATTAACAATCGAGCCGGCAATACAGTGTTTAGATCTGAGAACAGAAATTTCGTCTGGTCTGGAGGTCAATTCCCAACGGGAGTCTACTACTACTTAATCAAGTACACCAATACAGAATTCAAGGGATTCGTGCATCTACTTAGATGACTAGAACCCCACGCCTATTCGGAAGCCATTCGCTGCAGAGGATCCATCTCGAAAGGCCCACCAGTAGTCTACTCTCATAAATTTGAAAATGTGTTCTATTCCAGCTCCAAGCTCAACATAATTACCCAACGCTTTGGTATTCAAATAATTTACTGAGCCCACTGCTTGAAAATTCAGCTTCTTAATCAATGGGAGTTTGTTAAATATGAATTCGTTGAAATGATGTTCGAAATGTGCTTCGAGATAGGCATCCTTTGTACTAAAGTCATAGAAAGGAAGCAATTCAAATTTGTGCTGCTTATCGACCTGGCTTAGACTTGTTTGGTTTCCTGAAAAATGCTTGAAATCCACAAAAGTCAACGAGTTGGCATTCAAGAAACTACCAGCCTCAACAGAATATGTGCTACTTCCTGTCAAGCCAAGACTTATATCATCCTGAATTCGTAGGCTTACAAAATCATAGTTGATATCCGCAAGTCCTTTCTTCAGTGTCACGAACAATTCTGGGTACTTTGATGAGTAAATGAATTTTCGATCTGGTCTGGTTGCATACCTCTGATTGAATCTAATTCTGAATGTTACGCTCGCAGTAACGGCCTTCGAGGTGGTGAATCCCGTTCCAATTACTCCGTCGTTGCCACCATTCAATTCTTCACTGTAGGGTTGATTCGGAGTGAAATCTCTCTTTTCATCACTCACCCAGGCATAGTCCGTGGTGTTGGAAAGGGTATCTCTGGAAGCATATTCCAGTTTCGCGTTCATTCGGATACCATTTACTAGTTCTTGTTGAAACCTCAAGTACCCAAATGATTTTTCAAACAGTTTCATGTAGTTGTCTCCGTTCACCAGTGTGAAATAGGTATTTATAAAAGGTGTAATTGCATCCTCATTGAACTGCGAAACATAGCTTCCACCTCCGAAATATATTCTAGTAAAATTATCATCCAAGAATCGATAGCTAGCATCAATTTTTGAATAGAATTTTTCACTTGAAAACCCGTATCTCAAAGAGGGACGAATCCAGTATGTCGTTCTTTTATCCTTTTGAGACCAAATGGTCGGCTGAAATTCCGTAACCAAGCCTTCTACTGTATTGAACTGAAGCATACCCTGAATTGAAGGTAAGGACCAGTATTTCTCCGCAACACTATTGGAGTGATTATATCCTGACAGTAGTACATTCCCCACGGTTAACTTGTTTCGCTCATGATCGACCGAGTCTTTATAGGGGGTACTCTCCTTCATGACTCTTACGCTGTCTTTGACCTTGTAGTCTTCAACTTCAACCATCGTAAGTGGAATGGGTCTAATATCTTCCCAGTAACTCGAATCGCGCTTGTTAGATCCTTCCTCGACAAAAAGTACCTCTTGCGTGAAGTCATCTTCAGCAAACAAGTCCTTCTCAGGTTCGGCCTGGAAGGTTTCTTCGAAGAGTTCTTCTTTCTTGTAGAGCTCGTAATTCGGTTCTACCTCGTAGTTCGAATACACTCCGAGGTAATATCCTTTTCCCTTGAAGCCAAAACCGCCAAATTGAAATTCAAACTTTTGCAAGATTGGCATCCATATGTCATTTTGTGTAGGGGCAAAAACCTGATTGATTCGGAGTGAATCAGTAAATTCTATTCCTCTGGCCTTGGTTGCCAGGAGATCTATGGTATGAAACTTCCAGGTGTCTTCGACAATGTACACCACACCTTCAAACGCCGGATCACTGGATCGTTTCGGTAAAAGTCTGATTTTGTTTATGAGTTTCCCGTCTTCTTCAAAAGCTCCCAACCACTCAAAATCGTAGAAAATGAATGCCTGATTAGAAATGGGGGAGACAAAAACACGTTCGCCAAGGATATCGTGTTTATAGCTTTTTTCATAGGCATTAATATTGAAATCGGAGGCTTGGTTAAAGCTAAAGCCCTGCTCATTTCCACTCACCTTGGAGGAAATCATGCGTTCGCTTATTCTGTCTGGCCGTTCAAAAGCAAACTCAGAAACTGACTCAGATAGGTATAAGATACCCGTGTCAATGGTTATTTTTTGTCCAAGGATTTTGTCTGGCTTCTTCAGCAGTCTGAACAAACCCTTTATGTAAGCATCATTTTTAAAGGCGCGAACTTCATTTTCATAAAATTTCCGTTTCTTGATGGCCTCTCTAATGACACGGTTGGCTGGGTTGTCATCACCAGCAATGATGGTTACTGTTTTCAGCTGTAGCGCTTGCTCATCGAGCGTAAAATCAATTTCAATCATTTGGCCCTCCGAAACAGTTACCTCTCTTTCCAGAACGGCGTACCCAACATACTGTACCACAATCGTATGCCTGCCAGACGGTGTTCTTAGGAAATATGCAGATCTTTCATTTGAGGTGGTCCCATTCGTGGTTCCTTTGATGTAAATCGTAGAGAATGGAAGTTCTTCACCATTGGTGCTTTTTATTGTACCTCGAATTCCAGTCTGTGCATTGGAGAATGACGATAGAAAAATCAAAAACGAAAGAATTGATAAACGCATGTAGGTAGGCTGTTGGATTAGTTTCTTAACTGATGTATAATGCATTTAGTACATCGAAGGTTGCATGACTTAAATTTTTAATAATTTTTTATTGTGCGCTATTTTGGTAGAAGATAGGCCAGTTGTGGATTAGTAAGCAAAAAGCAGTAATTATTATGGAAGGTTCTTCGGGGTTAGCAAATCTCTGGTCGTGTGATAATCGCATATAGGCTGGTTGTGGGTTTACTATCTTAACTTGTGTATAGTACGATACTTCAAAGGTCGTATGAACTCAAATTTTTAATAATTGTTTTTGGTTGTGAGTTATCTTGGCAAGAGATAAACCAGTTGGTGAATTTAGTATGCAAAAAGTAGCAATTATTACAGGAGGTTCTTCAGGGATTGGCAAATCTCTGGTCCTACGATATGCGCAGGAAGGCTATGCAGTGGTTTTTACCGGTAGGGATTCGTCTCGAATGCGAAGCACAGAAGAAGAACTCCAGAAGGGTGGACATAATTTTCTTTCTCTCGTGTTAGATGCTTCCTCTGAAGAGGACAATCAGAAATTAATTGAGAACGCAATCAGCAAATTTGGCAGGATAGATGTGCTTGTCTGCAACGCAGGGATTTCAATGCGCGCATTGTTTGAAGATTTGGACATTGATGTTTTCAAGCAGTTAATGGATATCAATTTTTACGGCTCCATTTATGTTGTAAAAGCGGCATTGCCTCATTTACTAGAATCAAGAGGGTCAATCATCGGTATTTCCTCCATCAACGGGAGAAGATCCACTCCAGCCAGAAGCGCCTATACTTCTTCAAAATTTGCCATGGAAGGTTTCTTGGAAACATTGAGAATGGAAGTCATGACAAGAGGAGTTCATGTGCTTGTCGTTCGTCCCGGATTTACCAGTTCTAACATTAGAAATGCAGCACTCACTGCAAATGGCAAATCTCAGGGTGAATCGCCGAGAGACGAAAAGGAGATGATGTCATCTGAAGAGGTCGCCTTAAGAACATTCAAAGCGGAGCAAAAAAGAAAGAGAGATTTGGTCCTGACCAGAGATGGAAAACTGGCACTCTTTTTTAACAAAATAGTTCCCGGTTGGGTGGATAAGAAAATCTACGATCGGATGAAGAAGGAGGCTGATTCTCCTCTTAAATAATTTTTATTTTCCCATTTCTTAGAAACACTTCCTCTCCGTCCCAATTGATTCTGGTCCAAACTTCAGACCGATCAATAACATTTACCTTGTGACCTTTGTCAATCATGGTGACTGGTTCCGCTCCTGCTGAGGGGCCATTTCTCAACAACGTGCTGTTGGCACTAATAATCCCGTAGGTACGCTCATAGCTATTGTTTGTTAAAACCAGCAGTGCCGTGAGGGTCAGTAGTTGAAAAACTGAGGCCGTGATTGGCTTTTCGTTGAGCTGTCGTTTTTTGAAAATGTAAATAGCAAAAAACATAGCTAATGCAACCAAGGCCAAGAGAATCTGCGTACGATATTTATTGATCATTGCCTTAAAGAAGTGAGCGTCATTGTAGCTGTATCCGCTCAAATTCTTTTCCTCGCTAATCTCCTCAATCTTTCCAACGACTGATTTGTCAGCGGAATTTTTGTAGTACAAATCCAGATAGTAAAGAGCATCTACATAATTTCCTAATCCATCCTTGATGAAGGCCATCTTTAGTAGCATCGATTCGCTGAACTGTCCTGTTTCGAAAATGGTCTGATAGACTTGGAATGCTTCGGTATACTTTTGCTGTGCAAAGAGTGAGTCAGCTTGAGTCTGCAATTTTTGGGTTGCTGATGAGTCAAGAATTGCTCCGAAAAAAATGAACGCAACTATTAATCTTAAGATCATATGGAATTTTGATTTAAGGTGTCTATTTTTGCATCCGCAATTTAAAGAAGCCTCTTTGAATTGCATTCTTTTTATTACGAAAGGAAGATTCGTTAGCTCAGCTGGTAGAGCATCTCCCTTTTAAGGAGAGGGTCCTGGGTTCGAGCCCCAGACGAATCACAAACTAAACCTGAATTTCGAGTGAATTCAGGTTTTTTTGTGCTCAACCTGGCATTTAATCAAAGGGTGGTCTTACTTAAAAATGAAGCAGAAAAGGAGGCACAAGAAATACATAATATCGAAGCAAATCAGAAGACCTATATTGATACTACGGCTCTCTATCAACAGCAAGACAGCATGGTGCTACTACACGTAGTATCTGAGCCAAGGCCAAGTCAAAAAGAGTAAAAAATTCAGATGACTACCCTCTGCTGATTCAGCTTTGCAATCAGCATCTAATTTAAATAGTTTGGATTTAAAATGCCCTTCCAGATATCTGGAAGAGCATTTTCTCTTCGATCACAGCGTATCATGGCGTCATCGACTAGTTATTCAAAACTTAAACATCAAGATGCTAAGTACGAACTCAACATCCAGAGCGTTTTTTCAGTTTCCGTAATGTAGTCGCTCATCAAGCTACTTGTTCCTTCATCGTCTGCATCTCCGGCGAGGTTTAAAATCGCTCTTTTTTTCAAAATCAAGGGAGAAAAATTCTTAACAATGATTTCAATACCTTTTCAACCATTGGTCACTCCTCTTCTATGTCCGATATTTTAAGGTAATCCGTAAACGTGTGTAAGGGTTCTCCTCCTAATTCCAAAATTCGCTCAGCGATTTCGTCTACTTTGTCGACCGTATCATTATAAAACTCTTCAAACTCAGTGTGCAGTTCAAAAAACTCTTTCCCTTTTATGTTCCAATGCAGCCCTCTCAAATTCTGATAAAACAATTGATAATCCGCTAGTTAGCCATCCAATTTCTCGATGAGCTCATTAGCCTTGTCTTTCTCTATCCTATTAAATTTTTCATGTTTATATATTAATGTAATTGTATTAAAAAATTAGGAGAAGCCTGTGGAAACAGTAAACAATTTCCACAAAACCCCTCCATCACCCATAGCCGGGTGAGTTGATTTCGCTAGATATTTTCTTCGAATAATTTGGAATCAACTGCTAAAACATATTTACTTTCAAATCTTAATATAAAGATGAATTTCGATATTTATCAAATAGATATTGTTGTGCTCCCTATTTATTTTTTAAATGAAAGGTCTTGAGGTGACATCTCTATTTCTTTTGTGCTATACACTAGATCGCCAGACTCCCGCAACTGACTAATGACATTATTCACCGTTTGACGACTGGTTAATGTTAGCTTGGCTATTTCATTATGGGAAAAAATATTTCTTGCAAACGTCCGGCTGTCTTCCTCTTCAGCATTTTCCTTCACATAGTCAAATAGAAAATCATGAATTCTGGAGGGAGCATCCTTATAGAGTATATCTTCTAATCTGGTTTCAATTTTTCGAAGTTTCAAACCTGCAATCTTTAGTATGAAGTTGTGAAGTTTAGGAAACTGTTCAATCAGTTTTTCCATCTTATTGACCTCAATAAAGCAAACGAGACAATCGGTCATGGCTATAGCAGAGTAGGGAAGTGGATTTTCGCCACTGACGATTTTTGATTCACCAAAAATGTTCCCCTTGCCAAGGGTATATTTTAGCAAAAACCGATCATCTCTCCAATTTCCAATTTTGACATGGCCCATTGTTAAAAAATAAATGCGATTACTCTCATCAAACCGACCATGTATCTCACTTCCTTTCTTATAGGTCTTCATGACCATAAGTTCGCAAAGACTCAACATGTCACCCATACTGACACTTTTAACCATGTCAAAGGCCTCTTCCAAAAACCAATATTTAGTCAATCGCATATTTGTTTCAGTCTATTCAACAGTTTGGATCTAAATCTGAGAATTTCTCATTTTACTCTATTCTAATGAGGTAAAGTTCCATAGTAAGAGATTCGATTTTTACCGTATTTTACCCAATTGAAAGAATAGGTAAATCACGAATTGCCTACTATTTTTTTGGGAATCCTAGAGCTTAACGAACAGTAAAATCTGTTATGAAAAGTGATAATCACCACTTGAACATAGCTGGGTTTCTTGGTTTTGAGATCTCAGTATTCGTAAGGAAGCCATCGTGGATATGGGCCTCTTCTGAACATGAGGTTCAATTGAAACCGATTGTGCATCGGTCTTGGTAACGAATGCGATCAATAGCAAAACAATGATAACTATCCATTGGATTATTCTAAGCCTCATCAAAATCTCAATTCGTTTTCGATTCATGAACTCGAATGATGTTTGGAGGGTTGATGGGTCAATTGATAGCCCATTAGAGCTAATTCCTTTCTTCTTCCTTATTCCTACATACCTTAACAAATTTCTCATTTTTTCGAATTTTAATAAAGTAAAATTCGCATGCGGAGGTCGCTTCTGGTACAGTGTTTTACTAAACAATGAGATTAAGTAAATCACGGATTAGAATGGATTACGTGGTTATGCCTATTCGTCAAAATTTAACTAAACAAAAACAGGCAACTCAATAGAAGAGCTGTCGGCTATAATTGAGACAACAAAAAAATCCCAGATGCTAAGGGGTGAAATTTTGCTGTTCTTTTTATTGGAACTGGAATTGATAGCTAGTAGCTCAATAGCTTATGTAGGCTTGTCAAACAAGGGTGATCTTAAAATTGAAATCTACTACCGTTTTTAAGTCCTTCCCAGCTTCTACCAATAAATAGTCCTTCTTATCCACCACCCAAAAGACAGTTACTACCCTCCCATTTTCATGAGCTTCTTGAAGGGTATCTACAAAGTCGTACAGAAACATCAACGTTGTCACGCCGATTTCTTCGTAGCATAGATAGCACGTAAGTTTTCCATGCGACTCTAAGTGGCTTTTAACTTTCTCTGCAAGCTTAGTATACTTCTGTAATGAGGTGAGATTTGTTGATTTTCCCTTTACTACTACGATACCATTTGCTTCGTTGTATTTAACAACAAGCATTTCCTTTTGATTGTCAGACATTTTTATGTCGATTGATGAGTTTATTTTTTTTCCGGTTCTAGCTAATTTCCAAATGCTGTCTTAGTACTTCTATCTGAGTTTTGTGATGTATTTGGGTCTATGATTATGTTTTTTGGGCCTCATTCTACCTAGCTCAATCTTGACGGAAGTAATAAGTGAAGGGGTGATGGATCTAAACGAAAGACCGGGACTTAAGGCTACCCTGTTCACAGGTCGGAATTCCGTGTGTATACCTGGGGATAATAAATATTCACCTTCTTCTGTTATTCCAAATCGAGTTTTAAAAAAGAGCGAAAGTTTTCCCGATTCTAAAATCCTGTTAGTAATGTAAAACCCTGTCAATTCCTTCTCAATCTGCTGATTTTCTGAAACATCAGAACCCTCTCTTATGGCTTTATGATAAAAGAACCCTGCCTCCATTCCATCATTAAAGGTGCATCCAATGGACTTCCCAGATATTGGGTGAGCCACTGTAAACTCCTCATAAATTTCAATGTTCAGATTTTGAGCCCTAGTTGCCCCAGCTGCAATAAGGGATAAAAAGATGATTTGTATTGGCTTTTTCACTAACAGAATTTTCATGTTGTTTGATTAAGCAAATTTTGGTCAGGGTTTATTCGGATATCACAGCGATGTACCTAATGGGAAAAAGCAGGAAATCACCTATTCCGATTGGGGGAAATACCTAGACCCATTGGAGCCAATAAGAATTCTTTATTGCACCGCAAGCACTCCTTGAATTGCCAATCTTTGTCCAATACCATTCGAAGGGTGTTGGAGATTTTTGATCGACTCTTAGTCTCTATGAAAGGACTCCTCTAACCTTGCACTATTACAGAAGGATAAGCCATGTAACCACCAGGTAAATAGTGATGGCATGAGGAGACTCCAACGGGATTTGGACAGAAATAGAACTATCCAAAATTGACCGTTCTCTTCTACCACTTGTCAATCATGGAGCCGTAAACCGGAATTCAAAATCTACGGTAGATTGAAGATCTTGCCCAAAATCTTTTATCACTTCATCGTCTTCTTCAACAACCCAGTAGACAATTACTGTTCGATCCTTTGTTTGTGCATACTGTAGTATTCTAAATAAATTGGACAATAATTTTCTAGTTGCTCCATTAATCAAAGAAAATTGCAAATAGCATACTAGCTTCTTGTTGTCCCTAAAATGCATTTTCACATCAGAAAGCAGACATCTATAAGCTGGCAATACTTCCCTTGTGGCTGATCCTCCTTTGATTAGAAGGAGACTACACTTTTCCTTGTACCGTATGATGAGATCTTCATTTCCCTCAACCTGGTATTTTCAAGAAGGTTATTATCAGTTTTCACCCTCTTTTTCCTTGAAAAAGAGGTTAGAATTTTTATTTGGGGCTTAGTTGTTCTCATGATGAGAAATTTTAATGTCTTTTGATCTTCGGCCAACATCCGCCATTGCTGAAGGACTATTCTTCCTAAGAGCCACTCCAGTATTCATCGATACATTGATTTTTTCGTAATTTCTATTAACTAGTGCAATACAAATTTTGTAACAAACGCACTGGGATAGTTGAGCAATGTGCCTAATAGGAAATCACCTAAGATTGACAGGAAACTACGTAGTGAGACAAATCAGAAGTACGTAGAAGGGGGGGGTGATCTTAATTGCTAGAATTTGGAATTTCTTCGTGAGATCTCAAATAGATCCGAACAAAAATACGAGCAAGGATTGTTTCGCCTAGACGATATCTCTTTCTACTGCGTACATCACCAG
>Ga0316189_10000304_pt1 | contig 48410 bp, 41 predicted proteins | sample LowCovwburrow_MG_FD_204930 | JGI IMG/M metagenome (GOLD analysis project Ga0316189, IMG submission 204930) | Coastal sediment microbial communities from Maine, United States - Lowes Cove worm burrow | ecosystem: Environmental > Aquatic > Marine > Coastal > Sediment | place: USA: Maine... | reverse complement strand
GGTAAACCTCCCACTCGGACAAGGCCTCGGAGATTTTCTGCGAGACGTATATTTTCATTCTGTTCTTTCGCCGCAGCACGATCTTTGCAATACCCGAATCCGTTAGCAAGCGGCGGTAAATTGTCTCGTTCTGGCGATGAGTGAACTTGAACCCTACGCATTCAATGTCAGCCGGTCTGAACCAGACACGTTCAAGAAAAGCCTCGGGGTCGCGTTCACGATCAGCAGTTGTGCCAAGTGTGAAGCCTGTCTCTCGTAATGCGACTGCAAGACGGATGCCCTTGGGGTTATATATCTCGTGGTGGCAAAGAATAGAGGGGTGAGAATCGAGCATTCTGCAAAGCATATTACTGCCCGAACGTGAAGCCGCCAGAATGACAAAGTGCCGTTTGATCTGCTCAGGCTGCAAATTTGAAGCGGCCGGCATCGAAATCAATCAGGAATGACCCGGCGATTGTTCGTGAAGTGATTTTTGATTCATGGCCCGAAGTGTACGCAGAACTTCAAGATCGGGACTAACCAGATGAATGCTCCCGTCGTACGAACAGATGGCCAAATTCTCACCACTTCGTGAGAGCGCACTGATACCGTTACTTGCCACGGATCGACGCCGGTAGGTTTCCGTTTCAAGATCTACAAGAATCAGATCACCCCAGTAGTTGCCTATGATGACTCTGGACGCGTCCCAAAAACAGACGGATTTAAGTGATTTATTGCCGATAGGTATTGAGTGTTCCAGGACACCTGTTTCGACATCATAAATCTTGAGGGAGAAATCTCTGGAGACACTGGCTACACGATGACCTGTCGGGTCCAGATCGATATCGTTGATGATCGCCGTGTGACCAAGATACTGTTGGGCAAGCTGGCCGTCGAAGCTCCAAGACAGCAGGAGACCGTCAGCGCCACAGCTGATTCCCAGGGGTTTGGTCGGGTGAAGACGCAGTGATTTGACAGCACCTTCGTGGAGACGAATCTCTCCCAGTACACGGCCTTCAGGTGATACCCGGACAATGCGGCCAGAGTAACATGCCGTAAATATTTCACTTTTGTGCGCTGGATGATGGGAGATGCGAACCGAGTTGATCGGCCCTTGCCCGAGCGCGACTTCGACTTCTGCATCGAGCTTATTGTCGAGATACTTGAAGATGTGCAGCTTATGGTCATGAGCACCTCCAACCAGGATCCCGCTAGGCTTGTCAAAGGTAACGGCGTTCATCAGTACGCGGCCCTTGCGTGGCTCGAATGTGCCCAACCAGCTGGCTTTGTCGGGCGTGAGGTGTGCTAATCGAATAAAGCCATCGTCGCTGACCAGCGCAGTCGTACCGTCAGCGCTGGTGGAAATATCATTGAAGCAGGGATTACCAGGATCAAGGCTGGTCTGCCCAACCTCGCTAACGAGCTTGCCATCCCCTGGGTTCCAGGTTAGCACTGTCCCGTCAAATGTCCCTCCCAGTATCTGGGAACCATCGGGTGACCAGGTCAGGGAGCGCTCCCAGGTGGATGATTTATGTTCTAAACAGACTTTTTGCGCGAAGGTCTGGGCATCCCAGATGAAAATTTTCTGGTCATATGCGGCGGAGAGAATATCGCCATTCGCAGGAGACACCGCCACCTTCTTGATCCCTGAGTTGTGCCCGTTAATGAGCTGTATGAGCGCACCGTTCGAAATATCAAAAATACGTATACAGCCGTCATCGCAGCCCAGAATTACACGCTGATGCTGGGGATCAATTGCACAAGTGTCCGTTTCATCTTCGAACGGACCCCAGATTTTCAGTTCCTCACCGGTGTCCAGACTCCAGACTCGCAGCGTCTTGTCGTCACCTGCGGAATAAATACGGTCTCCCTGGGCTGCCACTGCCAATACGTCTTTTTCATGACCTTCCAGAGTGCGGCGAATAGTCCCGGTGCGAAGATCCCAGACGATCATTCGTCGATCTCTCGATGCGGAGACGCCGGTCTCGCTGTCCACAAATGCAAAGTCTTCGACGTCGTCGTCGTGTCCTTTGAGCGAGTGCAGTTTGTTGCGTTTTTTCAGGTCCCAGATACAGATGGAATAATCTGAAGAGCAGGATGCGGCAAAGGTTCCTTCGGAGTTAACTGTGATGCTATTCACCAGGTGATCGTGATAACCGAGAAGTTCCACTTCTCCGGTATCAAGATTGAAGCAGCCTACGGCGCTGTCATAAGCCGATGTCACCACGTTTCGGGTACCAGGTACCAATGCAACACTGGTTACTGGTCCAAGATGCCGTAGCCACTCATCTGGCTTGGTATTTGAAGTGAGATCCTGAATATTTGTGACCATGTTTTTATTTACTCCAGGAGGGTCGCCACCTTAATGAAAGGTAGCAGGCCTGCTTTTAAGAACCGATGTGACGGCGGGATATCATTAGCTGATCCGGCCGCTTCGCGTTCATCATGGTTTTAATTCTGCATTGAACAATAAACCATTCAGTTTCGTTACGCTATCCATCTTAATGACGCTTAATTGCTTGCATTGACCGGCGTGGCTACGGATTGCTGCGAAATTATAATCTTATAAGAAAAAACTAATATAAAATATGATGTTGATTCATTGACTATAATTGCCGCGGTGCATTGACTGATTAGTATATGTAACTGTGCGATATTGCCCCGAATTCCACAATATAAACGCTATCTGCTATTATTGGCTAAAAGAGGAAGCACTTTGTTGAGGGGGTACAGTCGGCTGTGCTCGGAATGACGCGGGGTATTTGGACCGGCGTTCTTTCGAGGCAAGCATAGTGTGCTAACTGCTACAAGTAGATTGGTATTACATGCTGTAGCAATAAAAACAGGGGAAGCCAATTGGAACAAATCCTGCAGAAAATTCGGCAGGGCGAAATCATTCGCTTTGACGACGACGCAGATTGGCGTAATGCTGATCCCGCGCCATGTTCTGGATATTTAATGCTGGCAGCGGAACTGGCTTCACACGAAACTTTAACCGAACTCCTGCAGCAAACTAATACTCCCCCCATCTTCAGCACGACTCGTGATCGGCTCGAGCAAATGGGGATATTTTCGAGCTCCTTCAGTGACACTGACGTGGGCAATGACGGAATCGAAACAAGTGGTGTCGAGTACAAGCGGCCAAACGAACTAGCTATGTCGAAGAGTCTTGCGCATGCAGCCTCCTGCTTTGTCGATTTAAATGCCGATCAAACAAATGTGGATTTCACTAACATTAACGTTCGCTGCGTTGACTGGGGTGGCGTAATCAGCTGCCCCCGCCCTTTCGAGGCAGCTGTGGATCTCTGTCGGCTGGCTGGACTTGCTCCCACGGCTATACTCTGGCGTTTTACCCCCGGTGATGCGGAAAACCGTGTGTTACAAGAAGTACCAACAGTTTCAATAGCCAAGCTGATTGAGCACAGAAAGGTGCGGGGCAACGAGTGCCTCCCTCGACGTGGTCCACGCACTCGTATGCCGACCAAGTATGGTAAGTTTAATCTTCAGGCTTACGAAGATGCTTTAACTGGACACCTTCATATCGCTCTTTGGATGGGAGGCTTGCAAGGAACTGTCCTGACACGTATCCACTCGGAATGTTTGACAGGCGATCTGTTTGGCTCATTACGCTGCGACTGTGGTAACCAGTTAGACCTGGCGCTTTCGAGTATCGCCGATAACGGCGATGGCATCTTGCTTTACCTTAGACAGGAAGGCCGAGGAATAGGATTGGCAAACAAACTTCGTACCTATGCCCTTCAGGATCAGGGTTTCGATACAATTGAAGCGAATGAACAATTGGGATTCGGAGCCGATTTGGGTGACTACAGTGTAGCTGGACAAATGCTTGATGACCTTGGCGTTACAAAAGTCTGCCTGCTGACTAACAACCCGCTAAAGATCCACGGGCTCGAAAGCCATGGTATCCAGGTCGACACACGGGCACCGCTGATCGTTGAGCCATGCTCCGATAGCGAGGCTTACCTTGACGTGAAGCGGCAAAGAATGGGGCATTTACTGCCAAAATCCAGCAACTGAGCCCGCTGTAAAAGCTATAGCGTTAACCCGAATACAACCTTCCGAAGGGAATTCAATATAACTGAGCAGCTGCTTTTGGGAGTGGATCTTGGTACCAGCTCCCTGAAATGCGGTCTCTTTGACCTTGCAGGCCAACGCCTCGGGTCGGCACGGATTTCCTATCCAACCAATGAGTGGGTTGGCGGTGCAGAGCAACATGCGAGCGATTGGTGGAAGGCATTGGTGAACGCTGTCAATCTCACCACAAAAAACGTATCTCCGGAAAATATAGCTGCGCTCAGTATCGGCGGACACGCGCCTGGTCCAGTGTTTGTCGATTCCGCACTGGCGCCAGTATGTCCGGTCTTGCCCTGGTGCGATCAAAGGTCCAAAGAACAACATGAACGCCTTCTCCTGGCGCTTGGACGAGACCCGGATAATGGATCAGAACGGCTCATGGCACAGATCGCTGCACGGGCGATGTGGATGCGGTACGCGCAGCCGGACAAGTTTGCTCAGACCAAATGCATTATGCACAGCAGCGATTATCTCATTGCACGCCTGACAGGTCGGTGCATTTTTACCGGTTCCATTTCACTGGGCATTTTCAATGCCGGTGATCTTCCTCTTGATCTGCTACCAAAAATAGAGGTTGAGGCGGGTGAGCTAATAGGTGGAATTACGCCGGATGCTGCCGGGCAATTGGGCTTGCCAGTGGCTACACCTGTGATCACTGGCGGGCTAGATTCCTTTCTTGCTTCATTCGGTAGCGGTATCTGTGAACCGGGTGATGCCTGCATCAATACCGGCTCTTCGACTATCGTTGCGTTGGTCACAGGTCCCAACCACCGGGCACGGTTTCGGTTGGGTGAGTACTCACTCATGAGTCAGCCTGTCCGGTTGGGTGGCCGTATACTGTCATGGGCGCAAAAGCGTTCTGATAAGGGGGTATCGCTACCTGATCTGCTCGAGCAGGCGATACACTTGCAGAAGCCCGTTCTCAACCAGGATATCTTGACTAATTTCCTGCCAGCCATGAAAGTTGAAGACCATGAAGGAGGTGAACTGTATTCCGAACTGTCGCGACGCTACTCCTGTGTCGAAATTTTTCGCTTTCTTCTGGACGCCATCCTGCTTTGGCAACGGCAGACGCTAAATGAGCTTCAGGAAAACAATACGGCTGTATTGCGCGTGCGTTCAGTGGGCGGCCTCACCACTCACCCTGAATTCGTTCAACTGCAGGCCGATGTGCTCCGAAAAACTATAGAGATCCCTCGAATATCTGAAAGCGGTACACTGGGCGCAGCTATGTTGGCAGCAATGGCGCTAGGTTTGTATGACGATCATAAAGCAGCAATATCCGGGATGTCAGGCCTGAGCAAAGTTTACCGGCCGCAGGAGAATATCGCAGCGAGTTACGACGCATTGTTCCAGGAAACTGAATTCCACTAAAACCTTATGCAGAAATCTTCTAAAAAACGCTCTATCACTCGTTCTCAACAGATTCAGGACAGGGCTCGGCGAGTTCTCTGGAAAGGAGGCTCTGAGGCAACACAGCACGAGTTGCTTCAGTCGTGTGGCTACCCCGGTTTTCTGCAAAGCGCTGAAGGTTGTCAGGTCTGGGACGCCGATGGGAACGGTTATCTCGACTATTTAATGTCCTGGGGCAGTGTCCTGCTGGGACACAATGCTGCGGCAGTCGTTAACGAGGTTCAGAAGCAGCTCCAGCAAGGTGTTCTGTTCAACCTCGGTGTTGAGCAGGAGGTAAGCCTGGCTGAACGGTTGGTTACTCACATACCTGGAGCAGAACTGGTGCGCTTTGTCGCCTCTGGCTCCGAAGCCACCAACGCAGCGATTCGTATTGCACGAGCTGTAACAGGCAGAGAAAAAATCGTTCAGTATGGATTCCATGGCTGGCTTGACTGGTGCCAGAGCGCGCACCCTTCAGGCCTTTCAAAGGATTCGGTGCTAAGTTCACTTCCGTTAAAATATAATGACCTGAATTCCCTGGAGGAACTCTTTTCAAATCATCGCAATGAGATCGCCTGCGTCATTATGGAGCCGTTCAAGGATGAAGAACCGGAGGAAGGGTTTTTGGAAGGTGTGCGAGATATTGCGCATCAACATGGGGCTCTGTTTATATTTGATGAAATAAAGACGGGATTCCGTCTCGGCCTGGGAGGAGCTCAAGCGCATTTTGGTGTTACACCTGATCTTTGCCTGTTCAGCAAGGCTCTGGCAAACGGTTATCCACTAGCCGCACTGGCAGGCAAGGCAGAAGTTTTTGAGCAGGCATCGGAGGTATGGATCAGCGGTACCTACCACGGCTGGCCGCTGGCAATCGCTGCAGCACACGCGACACTTAACGTACTTGAGAGCGAGCCTGTCACTCAACACATATGGGCGCTGGGCGAGCGGCTGATGACCGGCTTTAATAACGTAATGACTACCCATGGCTTACAAACGCGGTTAGCAGGACTGCCACCGATGCCCCAGGTTCGCAATCCTGAAGAAGAACAAATCATCATAGAACGACTATTTTCCAATATGCTGGCGCGCGGCTATTTTATCCACCCGATCCGACCGTGGTTTATCTCTGCGAGGCATACCAACGAGAACATCAAGACAACCCTGGCGGATATTGAAGCAGTCGTATGGGAAATACAGGGTACTTAATGTCAGAGATGTACGATTCCATCGCTGAAGATTACCGGGCCTCCAAGCGCAGACCCTGGCGCGCACATGTCGAGGCCTACACTTTCTTCAATGCGTTGGGCGATATTCGCGGATTTCGCGTGCTTGATCTGGCTTGTGGCGAAGGGTTCTATTCGCGACGGCTCGCCCAGGCGGGCGCTGCACAAGTCGTCGGTGTCGATATCTCCCAGGCCATGATTGATCTGGCGCGAGACGATGAAGAACGCCAGCCGCTGGGTATCGAGTATGTAGTCGGTGACGTCGGCGCACTCGATATCGGTCAGGAGTTTGATCTTGTTGTCGGTGTATACATGCTGCACTACGCGCGCTCGGCAGAGAATCTCGGTGCAATGTGCAATGCCGTCACCCGTCACCTGTTGCCAGGTGGACGCTTTGTCACACTCAATGCCAACCCTAACCAGCGGCCCGAAACCGGCCACGACACGAGACCCTATGGTTTTATTGCAGATTTTCCAGAAAAACCCGTTGATGGAGATACTGTTCGATGTACCGTGTTCGTTGAAGATCGGCAGTTCTGCTTCGAAAACTACTGGCTCTCGATGAGCACCCACGAACAGCAGATGGAATCCGCCGGGCTGATCGAGTTTAAAGTGCATCCGCCACAGGTCTCACCCGACGGTCTCGCTACCGTTCCCCGTGAGCATTATGACGCGTTTGTAAGAGCTGAACCCATTGTACTGATGGAAGCCCGCAAGCCTGCACTGTAGCGCCGGCATTGTGTCGATAGCTGTCCTCAAAGTCCCATTCTGTTGAAATTATTTCTTCCGCTTTAACCCCTGGCCCGGCTTGGCCAGAACGTGGAGCTGGAGAGGGTGGATTGTTTGCCATTGATGACGGAATTCAGCGAGAATTCTCGAAAGTGGCAGGTCGAGCCGGATCAAAGGCTGGCCAGTTACGCGTGAACTACCTGTGAACTTAGGGAGAAAGGCCGTTTATTATTCTCATACCCTGAAAGACACATATTAATGATTCGGGATATCTGCGAAAGTGTGGGCGATTCACCACCTCTGGGAAAACTACAGTAAAGGCCACGAACTAATGATTAACTCATTGAAAAACCGGCTTAAAAATACAATTCATCCGTTCAAGGAAAATATATTTTATATTCATATACCGAAATGCGGTGGGACTTCTATAGGGACCGCTATACGAAGATGCTACTTAACGTTAGATAAGCGGCGTGACCACGAGCTGAATAGATTTTCACCGCAAGCAATGGGCAACATCATACGGATACTTAATGAAGAATCTGGTGCTAACAGACTGAGATTAAGGGAGGCAGTAATTTTGTACCTTATGAGTATACGCAAAAGGAATGCGTTACCCATTTTGGGGCATATACCTTTTAGTGAAATTGCTTATCAAGAATTTCATGATCGCTATGCGTTTGTGTCGATTCTGCGAAATCCGGTAGATAGATGGTTGTCGGAGTACACTTTTAACAAGTATAAAGAATCAGGAAGTATGAAACATACTGCGCAATGTGATATCGACAATTACATGGAATCAGACTACGGAAAAGCGCAGGGAGGCCAGTATGGTTTATTCCTTGGTGGATTGAGAAAAGATGGTGACTACACATCAAAGGAAGCCGTACAAAAGGCAATAGAACATATACGTTTGTTTTCAGTTATTGGGTGTTTGGAAAACCTGGAAGACTTCAAGGAACAGTTTTACGATAAATTTGGAACCCGGCTCAATATTGAGCGCAAAAATGTGAACCCAATGCCGGCAGACGCCACCGAAAATACCATAACAGATGAAATACGACGGAAAATAGAGAATATTTGTGAAAGCGACCTTGAGATTTATGAATATCTTCGAAAGCACCTGGGATTCGTTTAGAACGCAGTGTACCTCGTCAGCCCCGGTTGGACAGAATAGCCTGACTGTCTAAGGGGCGGTTTTAGCTCATCGTTAACCCCCAGAGGAAACGACGATGCCAAGAAAAACTAGTAAACCCAGCGCAGAAAAGACTGTTCGTGATATTCGTCAGGCCACCCGGCGGCGTTATTCGACTGAAGAGAAAATCCGTATAGTCCTGGAAGGGCTGCGTGGCGAGGACAGTATTGCCGAGTTGTGCCGCCGTGATGGGCTGAATACCAACGTCTATTACCGCTGGTCAAAAGAGTTCCTCGAGGATGGCAAGAAGCGCCTGTCTGGCGATACGGCGCGAGAGGATGAAGAACACCAGCCGCTGGGTATTGAGTACGTAGTCGGCGACGTCGGCGCACTCGACCTCGGTTATACCGGGTATTCATGCGACATCAACGGCTGGCAAGTTACGCGTGAACTACCTGTGAACTTAGGGAGAAAGGCCGTTTATTCTTCTTATACCCTCACCAAGCACTTGGGACAAGAAAGGCACCACTTATCGTGTGCGTTATCGATGCAAGGGTGATGGACTTTATCCTGCAATAGTGCGTTACGTTCCGAAGCTGTATACTGCAATTTGTCGGTGGATTACGTATAGGTAATTGATGATGACATTTCTGGGCCGCATTCTCAGACTCCATGCAAGTCTGCCGGTCTTCGTTGGACTTGTGCTTTTCGTTACCAGTACTGCATGGGGTGATGACGCGGGAACCAACAAGGAGATCCGGGTTTTCATCGATCGGCAAACCCTGGTTGCCCTTGAAAATGGCGAAGAGGTCTATAATTTCGATATCGTCACCGGGCAGGACGGAAAGGAAACTACCGCTGGCCGCTACCATATTTTCCGCAAACACGAAAAATACACGAGCAAGACCTACGGATCCGAAATGCCATACACCATGTTCTTCACAGAAGACGGCAAAGCGATCCACGGGACACAAATGGCAACCCTACGCTCATACCTGCATTCCTACCTGAGCGAATCGGTGGGCTCACAAGGCTGCGTCGGTCTGACCGATGATAATGCAATGGCGTTGTTTGAATGGGCACCCGTTGGCACCCCTGTCATCGTAATGTCAGAAGAAAAAGACAAAGAAAAATAAGACGCATGGATTTCTGCACCGTAGTAACCGCCGAGAGCCCCTGATGACAGCCAAAGAACTTTCAGAAACACCGGAAAAAGTTGTTACTGCGGTAAAAATGCTTTATTTCCTGATTGCCATCGGAGTTATTCGAACCTCAATGACCGTGATACGGCATGCTGATGTAAGATCGCCGTATTTCCTGATCTTTATCAAGTTAGCAGTCTACGCGTTAGCCCTGTTCATAATCTACAAAATCAGCAAAGGCAAAAACTGGGCAAGGTGGCTTTTACTGGTGGTAGTCACCATCGCCTTTCCGCTGAGCATTCTGCCGATTTTCGATTCGATCGCTCACAATCCATTTGACACGCTACTGGGCTTCCTGCAACTGGCGTTATATATCGTTGCGATGGTTTTCCTGTTTCATAAAAGTGCTTCAAGCTGGTTTTCTGTCAGGTAGATATCCGGTTTAAAGCGTGTTGATGACACCGTAGCTCGAACCATAATTTCGACCACAAAATCAATATCCCTATCGCCTCTGCCAGAAAGACTAACCAATATACGGCCCCTTTCGCCATCACGCCCCATACGAACAACATGCGCCACAGCATGTGATGACTCAATTGCGGGAGTAATCCCTACCAATCTTGAAAGCTCGAAAAATGCACTGATAGCTTCGCGGTCACTAACGGTCACGTCTAAAAGCCGGCCCTCGCACTTTGCAGACCCGGTCACATAACCGAAAATTCGGTTGTGCTATCTATATAGCCGGTCGTTAACCGCTCAGTTGAGTAGAAAAAGTAGATGTCAGATGTCAGATATTGCGAAGAATAATGTGATCAGCCTAGATGAATACGAATCGTCACGCCGCAAATCCGGGGACGGGGCGATTATCAGGGCTCTGGAAGATGTGCGCGAGCTATGTTGTCAGAGAATCACCGAAAATATTAGATATATGATGACAAAATGTGACGATACCCTGTATGGCTGTGCACAGTTGGCTGAAAGCAGCACAGTTGAGAATTTGTATCTCGATGCCATAAATGAGCTAAAAGCCATCAGCAGTGATTTGGAAAAGCTGTTTGCTGATCGTTTTGTCGAGCAATTCAACCTTGGAATTCCCAGGTACACTCAGCCGTTGGGTGTTTCTCAACCCGGCGCAGAACAAGATGGTCCTGACATCCCCTATCTCAAAAAAGAACGAGCCAGTGAAGATCTTGCCGTTTGTAAATTGATCGAGAAAACACGGGTCGGTTGTGCAGAGATACTCGTATCCCTGGACAGGCGTATCGGGTTCCTGGTAGGCGACCCGGATCTTGAACTTTGGAAGAATCCAGTCAGCCCGGAGCCGATCTGCGAAGCCTTCCGCACGACAGTTACCGAAGCTATCCGCCAGCTGAAACATGGCTTTGAGATGCGTCCCGTATTGTTCAGTCTCTTCGATGAATATGTGCTGGGCGACATGGATGCAATCTACAATGAGTTGAACCTTCACCTTATCAAGCTTGGGGTACAACCCCAACTACATACAAATGCGCAGACACCTGATTGCAACGGAGGCATGCCAGGACATCAGGAACTGCTGTTTTCCGATAACCCCGTGCCCTATCCGGAACTTGGCGCCCGTTGTTCGCGCGAGCAAGTCACTATCCAGGCGGATTCCGGAGTTGTCGATAAGGGGGCCGAAAACGGCGAGCAGCAACTACTGAACAACCTTCCCCTGCAGCAGTATGGTCCTGAGGAACCACAGCTGAACCAGAACGCGGGCAGGCCGGACGACATCACCATTGACGTAGTTGCCATGATGTTTGAGCGTATACTGGAAAACAAGAGCATTGCGGACTCGATGAGGGCCGTGCTTGGCCGTCTCCAGATTCCGTTTATCAAGGTTGCCATCCAGGAGCAGCGTTTCTTTTCCGACAAGAAGCATCCTGCGAGGTTACTGCTCGATCGCCTCGCCGACAGCGTGACAGGCTGGGATGAGAATCTTGGGCATGAAGACCCCTTGTACAGAAAGATCGATGCCATCGTCCAGACCATTCTTAACGGGTTTGACCAGGACACGAGCTTGTTTGGAACATTGCTGGAGGATCTGGATAACTTCCTTGGTAACAGAGAAGCGCAAGCCGAAATCAATGTCCAACGCTCGATTAAAGTGCTGGAAGGAGAAGAACAGCTTGAGGACGCCAGATCCAGGGCGATGGATCAGGTTGAGAAGCACACCCGCAGCGGATTAAACGTTGATTTTATCAATGACTTCATAGCGACGCGCTGGAGGGATCTTCTCTTGCTGATATATGCGCGCCAGGGCAACGACAGCGAAGCATGGACACAGGCGCTGTCGACCATGAACGATCTTGTCTGGAGCGTAAAACCCAAAAACTCAAAGGACGAGCACCAGCGCCTGATGAGCATGCAACCGCAACTCTTGAACAGCCTTCGCGAGGGAATGTGCCGGCTTTCCGTTCCAGTGACCGAGCAGGATGACTTTTTTGCCAGACTCGCGCACGCACATGCATGTACATTCCCGGGGAATAAGCCGGCAGAACAAAGCGTGGAGACCGAATACAAGGACGCGAAAACAGAGAAGGTCAACGTTGTTGCTGAAGATGAAGCAGGCAAATCCAATACACAAAATCGATCCTCAAGGGGCTGCGAGGTCGGCATCGATGATATCTTTATTACTCAGGCCAGACAGCTGCAACCCGGGACATGGATAGAAATACAGGGCAATGACGGGAAGACCAAACGTGTCAAACTGAGTTGGGTGAGCCCCATTACCAGGACTTGCCTGCTTACAGATCAGATGGGCCTGAAAGTTGGTAACTATAGTATCGAAGAGCTGGCCAGATTATTGCGCGCCGCTCGGGCCGGTAGCTGGCTGCGGAAGCCGGTACGGTAGCGAAAACACTCGACAGGCCGCGACTGCAGGAAGTGAGATCCTGGGCGCTACCACCACCTGTGACATTGGAATTTGTTCAGCTCATCTGATTGGATGCGGCCAGTTGGCTACATCCCGTTGTTGACTGGCGTTATTCAGACTAATGCGTTGGTTTAACCCTGCGCCTTGGGCAGATAAAACAATTGCTTACAAGTCGCGTAAAATGGCATTTTAGTTCTTGCCATGACTATAATATTTATACCAATCAATGATCCGGATCTGTATGGTAGTTTCCAGATCAATAAGGGGTTGAGACTGGCGCGCCGGCGGCAATAGAGTACTTGGGTTTGATGTCACCCAATACGTTCCTGATTTGATCAGCTGAAGTGCAATCGGGGCACGCACTTCGTGCTGAGAATAAAATGGCTTCCTGTAGTAAGGCTTCCCGGCTGCAGCAACCACAAGGCATTTCCAGTTTAAAAATTAATCTCTCCCAACACCTTCCTCTGCAGTACCACGTAATCGCCCAGGTTGAACTGGCCATCGGGCACGGGTATTCCGCTCGACAGCGACGCAACATCCAGGCGCCCTAACTCAAAAGACGAAGCTGATGTTTGCCCCGTAAGGACTTTCAGCCCGACCAGCAGGTCTGCCAGATTCACTTGGCCATCGCCGTTCACGTCTCCGTCGGCCAGTATCGGGAACGAAGATTCCTCCGCGCAGACGCTGTCACCCTGCGATGGTTCCACGCCGGTTGTGTAGGAATAGTTTCACTAAAATTTATAGCCTGTTTCCAGGTACTAAATGAATGTCTGATGGTTTCTAGGGGCCTCTTTCGACGGGCAAATGACCACTATGTTCGGGATGAGCCACTCTTTCTAAGTGATTGTTTGTTTGGTATTAAAATTTTGTCACATGATGGCCCTGTGCTTGTCTGTGCGTTTTCTGGTGGCTGCTTTACCGGGCATTATCTGCTTCCTCTACAGTAGTCAGATGAAATTTCATGGTATATGTGGGATCAGAGCTCCGTCTAGAATCCATGCTGCTATTTAATTGAATCAATGAGATGCAAAGCGAAAAACCACCTAGTTTTAGACGCCCCTGCACTTTAGAATCCGTTGTAGTTTCAACACGGTTAGGGCAGCAACGATAACCTGCATGGGGTGCAGGTTACCGAAGGTTCAAATCCTCTCGCCCCGAGCATATTTATATCTGCTAGGTAGACATGATCTGGTTAGATGAATTTGATCCGGCGCATTGCGAATAGCACCATTTTTATCAATAGCATCCCGTGTTTCCATCTACGTATGTTGGTCGAACCGTAGGTACGCTCCCGATATCGAAGAGGAATGTCTGAAATCCGCAGGTTTAATCTAGCTGCTCCAAATATCAGGTCAAAATCCCCGAACGGGTCGAAATCACCGAAATAAGACCGATTTGCCTTAATTTTTTGATAGTCTTCGCGCCACAAGACCTTTGTTCCACACAAAGTGTCTTTTAGAGGTTGGCCTAGCAGCCAGGAAAATACGGCGCTAAAGAACTTGTTTCCAAGGAGGTTCAGGAAACGCATTGCTTCCCTGTCCATTGGGTACACGAGTCGAACTCCGTTTGCGAATTCACACCGGTTGGTTGAAACAGCCTCATAAAACTGTTCGAGTGCTTCAGGCGCAACGGACAGGTCGGCATCAAGGATCATAAGGATGCCTCCGGAAGCTACGTCATAACCTAGCCGCACCGCATCTCCTTTCCCTTTCCCGGTTTGTCTATATAAGGAGCATTGTCGGTCTGGGTGATTGTTGATAGCGCGCTCAATTGCCTCATAGGTGTCGTCGCTTGAATGTCCTTCTACAAATATGATCTCTGTGTTTTTCCCCATGTTGGGCATTCGCTCAATAATTTCTTCAATGTTTCCTGACTCATTCCGAGCGGGCACAATCACTGATACTGTCGGCGGTTCTTGTGCAATCGCCCTTGTTGTAATTGGCCGCGCGACTACGAAATTGGTCAGCGCAAGAGCACTAAACGGCCACAGCTTTACGAAATAACGATTAAAAACTTTACTCAGAAACGGTATGGAGATGGGAAGAAGGACTTCCTGTGTGCTGCGTATTAATTCCAGTCCTGCATGATTCAGCAAGTTGAGTACATCAGGGAGCGTTAACCAGTTTTGATCGAGTGTGGATCGGGCAAATCCCAGCCGTTGTGCGGATTTCAGCGGGAATTCCCAGAGATGACTGTAGAAATTTATGAGTATCCGGGTGCCTGCTTTGGAGTGTCGTTTGGCGGTATCAAACACCTCCTTTACATCCCAAACATCGTTAATCAGGTCGGATAACACAATGATGTCAAATGTTTCTTCCAGATTCAGGTTGCCGGCGTCGGCCTGAATAAATGTAAGATCAGGGTGATCATGCCGGGCCAGCTTAATGGCTTTCTCTGAAAAATCTACACCGACTCCGTAGGCGGGTTCAAGTGATGCAAGCAGATTTCCAAATCCGCATCCGAGCTCCAGAACGCGTGATTGCGGTGGAGTGTTGTACTTGAAAACCTCCTGCAGTCGGTTACGATAATAATTGCCAAAGCAGAACAGTTTCGGGGGCGTTGTTAAGCTCAAGTCCCAGTGGTTGATCCGGCGTTGATTGTAGTCCTGATGTTTCCTGTCTGTTACAGACGACATAAAAAGCGATCTCTGAGGAGTGTGAATAGGCTATACGATTCAATGTTCTTGTTGGCTCTTCAGGGTATGTTTTCAGGGGAGGTCTGCCATTTCCTGAGAAAAATATTCAGTAATATAGTCCTTGTCAAGCCTGAACAGCACGGCGTAATAGCCGGCGTTGATTTGTTCGGCCGCCTCAATTTTCATGACTTCCCCGGCCTCAGGCAGCCATGTTCTCGGCTTTCGAATTACTTCCAGTGAGTACTCCGAAATTTTAACATGTCCGGCGATATAGTAGGAGTCCGCTTGAAGTTTCTGCAGGATGCCCGGCAGGTCACTAAATCTAAGGGGTATCCTGGTAATGTATCGATTGCTTTTCCATGTCAACTATTGCTCACCACGCTTAATCGCAATTACGAGGGAATCGGGTTCGGTATGTTCGCTGGTCATCTTGCTTAGGCGATGTCAGGATTCTACTAGTCCACTGGTTGAAAGGGTTATGAGGAACGGAGACAATATACAATTGTTGCTCCTGCCAGGAAATAGTCTACGGTTCCTTCGTATTCAGGTACGATCTGGCAGGTCGGAACAGTATGTCACGATATGCATTTGCGTCATCAGATAGAGAGCCTGAGAAGTCATCGTTGTTGTATGACGGGTCCATTTCATAGTTTAGTGACCCTAGTAAATTTACGAGTTTCTCTGACGAAGAGCCATGACGGTTCAGGTCAGTTTCTGAAACCTCGATGTAAAGGGTCGGTTGGAGTCGTAAAAGTGTTTCTCTGGCACCATGGATCACGCGCGTCTCCGCACCTTGTACATCAATCTTTATTAGTGAAACATCAGGCCATTGCTTTTGTCGAATAATATCGTCAATTGTGATGCCGTTTACTGGCAGTCCGGTTTCAGCTAGTTGATGGTCCCCTGGATGCTCAGGGTTAACCATGAGGTGTAGTGGGCCAGATACGTCTGCCACGGCTGCCTGAATGGTACTGACGTAATCCTGAAGTTTTAGTCTGGTTAAGCGTTTGTTTAATCGGGCATAATTTTCGGGTTCAGGTTCGATTGCTATTACGCCCCCGATTGTAGGAGCGACCCATTTTGCGAAGTGCTCAGTGAAGAATCCAATGTTGGCGCCTATGTCGATTATATGGCTGCCTGGTATGTAAAATCTTTTCAGTAAGTGGATGTCACGTGCTTCAAGGTATTTTTTGTAGCCTAAATAGAAATGATCAAAAATTGCTTCCCCCATCCTGGTCTGCAGGAAACCGGTTTTCTTGACTGCAGAATAGATCTGTATCAGAAGGGATTGTAATGGGCGGTTCATATTGGTACTGCTAGTATGTTAATTCCGGAACCATCCGGGAGGCTCTCGAAGTATTTCAAAGGCTCACTGATTTCATCGTGATTGTGTTCAAATAGCAAGCGATAGCCGAAAGATTTCAGGAGATCTACGAGTTCCGCCGGTGTAACGTTGTTAGGTTTTAGAACGTACGGCGCTATTTCAATAATGATAGCGGGGCGGTATTTCTCAATAGTTCCCGCTGCGCCAGTCAGCACATCATACTCAAATCCATCCACGTCAATCTTTATCAGGGTTACTTCATTGAGATCAAGATCAGTCGCGAGCGTATCCAGGGTACTCGCAGTAGCGCCTTTAGTCTCCTTTGCAGTTCCGCCATGTTCATGGTGAATGTCCGTATTGCTGGATAGTTTCCAGCTGGAAAACAGAGTATCGGGCACGACGGATTTGGCCGGGGCAGAAGCAAACATCTGTTTAGGGAGTATGGCTTCTGCGATATCAGGATTGAGTTCGATATTCCTGAGCATTTTGTTGAATGCGTACTGAGTTGGTTCGACTGCCACTACGGTACCGGTAGAGCCGACTATTGTCGCTGCCGGCAAGGCGTGCGCACCGATGTTTGCGCCCACGTCTATTACCGTATCGCCTTCTTTCAGGAGTTTGCGATAGGTTCGTGTTGTAGTGGGCTCGAAGACGCCAAGATAGAGTGCCAAGTCTATGCCTTCATCCAGATTCAGGTGCCAGGTTACGTTGTTTCTTACAGCGATCACTTCTGCCGGGAGTCTCATAAGGTGACGCGAAGACAGAAATAGACGGCTGATAATACGCGCAAGGCTAAGTTTTGTGCTGGTTTTCAACATTATGTGTATATCGCGGCTAGTAGGCGTTGGTTTCTATTGTCGTTCCAGGGTGATGAGCATTCGAAATGCCATTAATTTTCTCATGAATGCGGGGAAAAGGCGTTCAAACCTTACTAGCATGGGTGCTAGCGCAGCAGGTAATAAAGACCAACGATTGAACCCGCCAGAAAGCGGATATGCTATAAGACTGAGGTAGTCGATGCTGCAGACCCTTAGATACGGCTGGTTGTCCGAGAAACGATCGATAGAGTCTCTAAAGAGAATCGTGGGGACCGCCTGGTTCGCATCATAGGGGTTGCGACCGTTGCTCGCTTTGCTGCTAGCAATAAAAGGATCGTAACTAAAATCGACTGGTTCAGGGTGGAGGTATTTATAAAAGAACCAGCTAACCGGTGTTATCGCGGGTTCCATCATAATAAGGCGGCCACCGGGTCTTAATATTCTGCGTGCTTCGTTAATGAATCTTAGGGGCTGTTCGATGTGGTGGAGAACATCAACCATTACAATATTATTAAAACTTGCGTTCGCCAGAGGAAGCTGCTGGGCGTCGGCAACGAAATCTAAGCACGGCGAGAACTGGATATCGGTTCGAGTCAGTGGGGCAGTTGGTGCCGAATACTGCCCGATTCCGGAACCAATTTCCAGAATGTTACCGGTGGCCAGATGCCCTGATATTTGTCGGTAATAATCCTCGTATATGAGTCGTATTACGCGTTTGTTTTTCCATGCTTCTCTGTGGAGCTGCAGGGTAGGTGTCGCCTCTGTCATTGTCGTTCTGCGATTACCTGCTGATTGGAGGTTGGCTTTCCGAGTGCGATTGCGAGGCGATCAATTATGAAAAACAGGCCGACCGCTAACAGGTTTTCATCGTAAAAGAAGGACGCGAGTTTGTGGTTCCCAGATTTCAGGCTATAGGAGCAATTTCGAACCCAGACAAGTGGTGCAGTTAGAGGTTTACTGGAGATAACCCGAAAACCACAGCCATTTAGCAATTGATTAAGCGTATCGGGTGAAAACAGGTTCAGATGCCTTGGTGCATAGTAGCCACCCCATGTGCCATCGCTAAACCATTTCCGGTCATACCCTTCTGTTGAGGGTGTGCTGATACTGATTAATCCGCCTGGACGAGTATGCCTGTGCAGGCGCTTTAGGGCTGATGTCGGTTGCCATAGATGTTCGATCAGTTGGTTCATGATTATCAGATCGTATTTCCTGTCGAGATCTGCGGTTTCAAGCGGCGATTCGATAGCGCTGATATTCAGTTGATGTAGCCGCGCTTTTGTATTGTCGCTGAACTGGAGGTCTAGTGCGGTGACTTCCAGATCAGGTCGGTGTTCGCGAATAGCGATGGACAGGGCTGCATCACCTGCTCCCGCTTCCAGAACTGCCGCGTTAGATGGCAGGCTTGCAACCAGGTCCCGCACCCTATATTTCAGAACGATGGTTTTCAGCCGATGGATAATCCGGTCGCTCAGCTTACTGCCTTGGTCTCCAAGAGTGTAGTAGTTGCCTGGATATATTAAATGAGCGGATCCCTGTGTTGGCCGGGGGGTCATGTAGACGTGGCCGCATTCGCTGCAACGTACAAAACAGATTTCTTTTTCTGTGGTTTCATATTCGTAGTCACGGCTTCGGGCGATAATACTGCCGCTGTCAGAATTACATAATGTGCAACTTGTCTTTTCGAATTCAACGAGGCTAGCCCTGTTACCAGTCATGGTTAACACTTCCGGCTTTTCAGAATGCTGAAGAACGTATGCAGATAACCACCTTGCGTCGAATGCAGGTCGGGATTGATTCCTGTATTGTCTCGAAGAAAATTCCGGAAGCATGACAGCTGATAAAATGGGATGTATGGGCACAGATGGTGCTCAAAGTGATGCATGTAACCGTATGGTGCGAAGAAAAGTTGTTCCAGTCTGCCGGATAGCGTAGTGCGATTGTCCATTCTGCTTTCGGGCGTTAAGGATGCATGTTCGACGATTGTTCGAATACGGTTGATGAGCGGTGGAATGGTTAATAGGGGGAGTATCCATAGCAGCAGATATGCATAAGGAATACCCGTTGACCAAAACAGCCCATACGCAATTCCAGCCTGTACCGTAATTAGCTTGATAAACGCCCATGGGGACTCAGTTGGCTCTGTGGTACCTCCCGGTTTGTTGATATACCTCGTCATAAAACTGGATATCGCAGTCAATCCGGCAACATCCTTGAGAGCGCCGATCAGTATTTCAGTGCGACTTGCGGTTTTCGCATAAAGGTCGTAGCTCGGATCGCGCTCTGTTCCGGAGTTTTGATGATGTGCAGAATGAAGTCGGCGGTATCCGGCGACGGTGTTAAAAATTGGAAGGCACACAAATATATCGGCGATCCGGTCGTTGATTATGGGGCTTTTATGGAAAAAATAGTGGCTACCTTCATGCATGAGTATGCCCATTGCATTCTGCGTGAAACCCGCGACGATTGCCGTAGCTAAGAAGGCTGGTATTTCCGGGTGGCTGGAGGACACCGCAAGCATAGTCAAAAATGGGATAAGGGTGCCTAAATAGCACGCGATGAATGAGCGAGTTGCGGTCTCTCTAGCCAAAGGAAAATGCGCTTTAACATACTGCCGAACGTCACTCAGGCTGTCTGATGCTATTGTCGTGGTATTGAGTGATGACATGCATTGAGCCTGATCGTTTAGGGTTGGGGTAGCAGTCGGCAAATTGGCATTTGTTTTCTAGTGCTATCCGCTTGGTTAATAGTGTTGATTGGTTTATATGGATATTTTGTGTAGACAGGTAAAAATTGAAACCTGCGTATAGGCAAGAGTGGACCTAAACTTCCGGATTATTCGTTGAATACTACGTATATGGTGTCGCTCGGTCAATAATGATCTTCTTGCGTAAGTTGATATTTCTTAAGGAGTTAGATGTCGGTATGGTGGTTTACGGAGTGAGCGGGGAAAGCCGGAACGATGGCGCCGCCATGCTTTCTATCAGCCGGTGTCGTTGTCTAAAGCAACAGCTGAATTAGTGACCTGTACAAAAAAATTAGTTGCCAACACAATAAAAACATATGCTTACCGGTCGTGTATAATGCCGATCCAAGACTGATCGAGTGGATTATTAATTCACTGCAATCAGAAGGTTAGGTCGGCGCCAAGGCTCTTTTAACGTGTGGTAAATAGTAGGTTTGTTAATCTTCGCTCCGACTAGTTTTTAAATTGTGGAATCTGTTTTAAAGCCAGGTTCAGTACGGGACCGGCGAGCCATCCAAAATGTCATATAAGACCGACGACCTTAGAATTGTCGAAATTCGCGAAGTGGTTCCCTATGCGGAGGTACAAGCCGAGTTTCCGGTTACGGCAACAGCTGCCAGAACAACGTGTGAAACGCGAGAGGCGATTCACCACATTCTTCGCCGTGAAGATGATCGTATGCTGGTCATTGTCGGTCCATGCTCGATACACGACCCCGAGGCAGCACTTGATTATGCCCGGCGGCTGAAAGCTGTGCGTGAGCAGTTGTCTGATGATCTGTTAATTGTCATGCGTGTCTACTTTGAAAAGCCAAGAACTACGGTTGGCTGGAAAGGTTTGATCAATGATCCTGATCTGGATGGTAGTTTCCATATCAATAAGGGACTGAGGCTGGCGCGCAAGCTGTTACTGGATATCAATGAGACAGGTGTACCGGCGGCAACAGAGTACCTGGATTTGATGTCACCCCAATACGTTTCTGATTTGATTAGCTGGGGTGCAATCGGGGCACGTACTGCGGAAAGTCAGGTACACCGGGAGCTGGCTTCAGGGCTGTCCTGTGCGGTGGGGTTCAAGAATGGTACGGACGGGACTTTGAAAATTGCGATTGATGCAATACGTTCTGCATCGCAACCACACCACTTCCTGGCACTGACCAAGGCTGGCCATGCGGCAATTTTTTCGACGGCAGGTAATGAGGATTGCCATATTATTCTGCGCGGTGGAAAAGAACCGAACTATGATGCGGCCGGGGTGGCTGCTGCGGCCGAACAACTTGAATCGGCTGGCCTGGATGCGCGCATCATGATTGATTTCAGTCACGGCAACAGCTCAAAGGAATTCCAGCGCCAAATCGATGTGGGTGACGATGTGGCCAGCCAGATTGCCGCAGGAGACGCGCGCATCATGGGGGCCATGATTGAAAGCCACCTGCTGGAAGGGCGTCAGGATTGCGAGCCTGGCAGTGCGACGCTTGAATACGGCAAGAGCATTACCGATGCCTGTATCAGTTGGGACAACACTGTGCCGTTACTCGAGAAGCTGGCAGCTGCGGTACGTCAACGTCGCTAAGAGACAGTTCAGGCCTCTGCCTGAAGGCTGGTACTGTTCAGCTCAGACTTATTGCCTGGCCAGTAATTTCCGCTCCCAGTCGAGTGATGTCTTCACAATAAAGTCCAGATCGTCGTATCGCGGTTCCCATTTCAATAACGAGCGAGCCTTTTCGGCTTTGGCGATGAGTGCCGGCGGGTCACCAGCGCGGCGCGGTTCTTCCTTTACCTTGATGGGGGTGCCATTTACGCGGTTCACGGCGTCGATGACCTCTCGTACACTGAAGCCATGTCCGTAGCCACAATTCAGGGTGGCCGAGTCGCCACCTTGTTGCAGGTACTCAAGCGCTTTGATATGAGCATCTGCCAGGTCATCGACATGAATGTAGTCGCGGACACCCGTACCGTCAGGAGTAGGGTAGTCGGTGCCGAATACATAGAGCTGCTCGCGCTTGCCGACAGCAACTTCTGCGGCTACCTTTATCAGCAGGGTGGCATGTTCAGTTGACTGGCCAATCTGGGCGTCCGGGTCTGAGCCGGCAACATTGAAGTAGCGAAGAATAACGTGTCGCATGTCGGTGGCCAGTCCAAGGTCGCGCAACATCATCTCGCTCATCAATTTGGAGGTGCCGTAGGGATTGATGGGTGACAGCGGACTCTCCTCAGTACACTCCGGGCCGTCGGGTATACCGTAGACAGCTGCCGTAGACGAGAAGATGAAGTGTTTTACTTCTGCTGCCGAGCAGCATTCGAGCAGGCTGCGCGTGCAACAGGTGTTGTTACCGTAGTATTTGAGCGGATTTTCTACCGACTCCGGTACTATGGTGTGGGCGGCGAAATGGATTACCGTCTCCACCTCATGCTCCTTGAGGAGCTTGTTCACCAGTACCTGGTCGCCAGTGTCGCCAACAATCAGTTCCGCACCCTTGACGGCATCAGAAAAACCGGTGGACAGATTGTCGAGTACGACGACTGATTGTCCTGCGCTGGTCAACATGCGAACCACGTGGCTGCCGATGTAGCCGGCGCCACCGGTTACCAGAATTTTGTTCCCCATACTCTTTACCCTTGCTGGTGCAATTAATATTCGCTTTATGATACCAGTATGCCGAGTTTAAAGCAGGTGTCAGGCAGAGCTGGCACGTTTTTTAAGCAGAGACTGGATGGCATTCGAACTATACATTTCCTCAAGCGAGATCGAGCGGCCATTCTCGCACACGATGCGTGCGTGGAAACGTTTTAGCTCCCGCGGTTCCCGTACTCCGCAGGAGTGCGCAATGACGCCTACTTCATAAATCATATTTTGCACATAGTTTGCGACGCGCTCCGCTTTTACCGAGGGCACCAGGCCCTTCTGTAGTCGCAGGTTATGTGTGGTGATACCGGTCGGGCAGGTGTCTTTATTGCAGTGCAGCGCCTGGATACAACCCAGAGAGAACATGAATCCACGCGCTGATGTTATGAAGTCTGCGCCCACACAGAGTGCCCAGGCGACGTCTGCCGGGGTGATCAGTTTGCCTGATGCAATAAGCTTTACACGGTCTTTCAGTCCGAACTCGGTGAGCTTGTCGGCAACCAGAGGCAAACTTTCCTTTATCGGCAGGCCCATATAGTCCATCAGTGCCATGGGCGCTGCGCCAGTGCCGCCTTCGCTACTGTCGATGGTGATAAAGTCCGGCGCACTCTGCTGGCCACGATTGTTGACTTCGTTGAACAGGTCTTCCAGCCAGCCGTAGGCGCCAACGACGGCTTTGAAGCCTACCGGTTTCCCGGTGATCGTGCGGATACGCTCAATCATGTCGAGCAGATCCCCAATGGAGTTGATGTCCGGGTGTCGATTGGGACTGATAGAGTCTTCGCCAACAGGAATCCCGCGTATTGCAGCGATTTCCCGGGTAACTTTTTTGCCTGGCAATATGCCGCCCTTGCCGGGCTTGGCCCCCTGACTCAGCTTGATCTCGAACATTTTCACCTGGTCAAGTGCAGCCACTTCCCGAAGCTTTTCATCACTCAGGTTGCCTTGCGCATCGCGCACACCATATTTCGCCGTGCCGATTTGAAAAACAATGTCAGCGCCACCTTCGAGATGATAAGGCGACAGACCGCCTTCACCGGTATTCATCCAGCATCCACTCCTGGCAGCCCCGACTGACAATGCCTGCACAGCCGGTTTTGACAGCGCGCCAAAACTCATGCCGGAAATATTGAACAGTGAGTCTGTGATGTAGGGCTTTTCACACCCAGAGCCGATAGTCACAGTCCCGACTTTGGCGGCATCCGTTCCCAGGGTCGGAAACGGACAATTGACGAAAAGAATTGATCCCGCCGGGGAGATGTTACGCGTCGAACCAAAAGCCGTGGTGTTGTCCAGGCCCTTGGCTGCTCTGTAGACCCACGAGCGTTCTGCCCGGTTAAAAGGCATTTCTTCCCGGTCCATGGCAAAGAAATACTGACGAAAAAACCCGCCCAGTGTTTCGAAAAAATACCGGAAATGACCTATGACAGGATAGTTACGCCGGATAGCTTGTTTGGTCTGGGTGATGTCGATGAAATAGACCACCACGACGGCGACAAAACAGAGTCCCACGAAAATCACGAAGAAACTGGCAAGAAACTCCAGAGATCTGAGCATAAACCCTATTTCATGTGTGGGCATATTAGCGGCTTCCTGTCCTTGGTTATGATTGGTTTTTGTTTATCTTTAACGGCTTATGCCAATGAGAGTGTAGTTTCTATTAAAATGTTCCGCCATGAGAAATGAATACACGTTCAACGGTCCGGTGAAACGATTTCAATGCGTGCGGTGACTGAAATACCGGTGAGTGTTGCCCCGATGATGGACTGGACAGACCGTCATTGCCGCTATTTTTTGCGTTTGATCTCGCCAAGGGTGCGTTTGTATACAGAAATGGTTACTTCGGCAGCCGTGTTGCATGGTGATCGTGATCGCTTGCTGGGATATCACCCGGATGAACATCCGCTGGCACTGCAGCTCGGAGGGAGCGAGCCGGAAGCACTGGCGGCTTGCGCTATTGAGGCGCAGGAACGTGGATATGACGAAGTCAATCTCAATGTTGGCTGTCCCAGTGACCGCGTACAATCAGGCCGGTTCGGTGCCTGTTTGATGCTGGAACCAGGACGCGTTGCCGACTGTGTAGCAGCGATGCGCAATGCGGTCTCAGTACCGGTAACGGTTAAATGTCGAATCGGTGTGGACGAACTGGACAGTGATGCCGACCTGGACGCTTTTATAGAACGACTGCTGGAGGTTGGCCTTGAACGGGTTATTGTCCATGCGCGCAAGGCCTGGCTTCAGGGGCTGAGTCCGAAACAGAACCGGGAAGTCCCACCACTGGAATACGATCGGGTGTACCGAATCAAGCAACGTTACCCGGGTTTAAATGTATATATCAATGGCGGTATTACGGAGCTTGATGATATTGATAGCCATCTTATGCAGGTAGATGGTGTCATGATTGGACGCGAGGCGTATCACAACCCCTGGTTGCTGGCCGAACTGGAGTCGCATTTTGACGATACCCCGGTATTGCGCAGTCGTCATGCTATTGTCGAGGCCATGTTTCCCTACATCGAGGAGGCGCTTTCGCAAGGTGTGCGATTGCAGCAGATCAGCCGGCATATGCTGGGTCTCTTTCAGGCGCAGGCGGGCGCCCGAGCCTGGCGCAGACATATCAGCGAACAGGCACATTTGCCCGGTGCCGGAATTGAAGTGCTTGAGCAGGCGCTGAAATACGTGCCGCAGCTGGACGCAGAGCAGGCTAGAGTTGTGACTGTATCCAGTTAGTCAGCGTGCGGGCATCCATGGCGCCAGCCTGTCGGCTGATTTCGCGGCCATTCCGGAACAGGGCAACGGTGGGTATGCTGCGAATATTATATTGTGCGGCTGTCCGCTGGGCCTGTTCCGTATTCAATTTGGCTAATCGCACCCGGGGTTCAAGCTGCGCTGTTGCGGTTTTGAAGTGTGGTGCCATCATCTTGCAGGGGCCACACCAGGGTGCCCAGAAATCGACAACCAGTGGCAAGTCATTGCGTTTCAGATGTTTGTCGAATGTCTGGTCGCTTAGCTCGACCGGCTGGCCGGTAAACAGCCGTTCCTTGCAGCGACCGCACGTCGGGTTGGCAGAAAGCTTGTCGTCAGGAATACGGTTTACCGATTCACAATGCGGACAAACTACATGTTTCAGCTGGCTCACTCGAGTTGCTCCACGGAAATTCTCTTGGTTAAGAGATAAGGGCGGTGTGGAGATATTTCAAGGCCTGGCAGTGCGCTTACTGATCCAGACTTTTTGATACAATTTCGAAAACATCTTTCGAGATTTTGGCAAGGCTTGCTATCCGTTTCAGTTCATCCTGCATCAGCGCCTGGCGATCGGCATCGAAGCGATTCCAGCGGCTGAGGGCGCTCACCAGACGGGCCGCCATTTGTGGATTGATGGCATCCAGCTCTATGACCTGGTCGGCGAGGAAGCGGTAGCCACTCCCTTCCCGGCTATGGAAACGTACCTGGTTACCCATGCTGAAACGACCAATAAGGGCTCTGACCTTGTTGGGGTTGGTAAGCCTGAATGCCGGGTGTGTGGTTAACGACCTGACCTTGTCCAGGGCATCGGGCAAAGGGGAGGCTGCCTGAATCGCAAACCACTTGTCGACAACCTGTGTGTCATGTTGCCACTTCTCATAGAAACGATCCAGCTGCAGTTGCCGCTGCGGTAAATCATGTTGCGCAAGCGCCGACAGTGCCGCCAGCGAATCAGTCATGTTGCGGGCTGTATCCAGTTGCTGCATGCACCGGTCAATTTCATGGTCATCCCCGGTCTCGAGCAGGTAAGACAGACAAAGATTTTTCAGCGAACGTTGGGCCATGTGTTCCGCGTCGAAACGATATTCTGAATCCAGATGGTGCCTGTCGTAGGCAGCGGAAAATTCTGCGTGTAATCGGGTAGCCAGCTGTTGGCGGACAAATTCACGTGCCTGGTGGATGGCTTCGACGTCTACGGTTTTACATTGATCGGCTATGTAGGATTCTGCAGGGAGCGTCAGTGCCTGGCTGATCAGTGCCGGATCAAGCCCCTCCTGATTCAAGGTTGTGTGGAAGGCGTTTATAAACGCGTCATCAAGTTGCAGTGGGAGTCCTTGCTGTATGTCATCAATCAGTGCCAGAAGAATGTTGAGGGACAGTGTTTGTCCGGCATCCCAGCGGTTGAAAGCATCCGGGTCAGAAGCAAACAGGAATGCGAGTTCTTCGTTGCTGCGTTCGATATCGATTTTGACGGGTGCAGAAAAGCCCCGCAACAGTGACGCCCTGGGCCTCTGTGATAATGACTCAAATGTAAAAATTTGAGTGAGTTCCCTCAGCTCCAGCATGTGATGCGAGGCGGATCCGGTATCTGTCCCAACGAGCTGAGTTGTTACCGGTGAACCGTTTGCGTCCAGCAAGGCGACTTCGACCGGGATATGGAAGGGTAACTTGGCTTCCTGACCCGGTGTGGCCGGACAATGCTGTTTCAGGGTTAGCTGGAACTGCTGCGTATCGGCATTGTAGTCTGTGATTGCCTGCACGACCGGTGTGCCGGCCTGGCTGTACCAGTGGCGGAACTGTGTCAGGTCAAGTTTGTTTGCATCTTCCATGGCTTTGACAAAGTCGTCGGTGGTGACGGCCTGTCCATCGTGGCGCTCAAAATACAGGTCACAACCCTTGCGGAACCCGTCACCGCCACATAGATTCCGAATCATCCGGACAACTTCGGCTCCCTTGTTATACACGGTTACAGTATAGAAGTTGCTGATCTCGATGTAGGAATCCGGGCGCACTGGATGTGCCATGGGGCTGGCGTCCTGGGCAAATTGATGACTGCGCAACACGTTGACGTCGGCAATGCGTTTTACCGGGCGTGAATTGAGGTCAGCGCTGAATTCCTGATCGCGAAATACCGTGAAGCCTTCTTTTAAACTCAGCTGAAACCAGTCGCGGCAGGTGACGCGATTGCCGGACCAGTTGTGGAAGTATTCGTGGCCGATAATACTTTGTATGTTGTAATAATCTGCATCGGTTGCGGTTTCCGGGCTCGCCAGCACACAGGACGAGTTGAAAATGTTTAGCCCCTTGTTTTCCATGGCGCCCATGTTGAAGTCGTTTACGGCGACAATCATGAAAATGTCCAGGTCATACTCTCGGCCATACGTCTCTTCATCCCATCGCATTGCCTGTTTCAGGGAGTGCAGGGCATGGTCACATTTGCGGCTGTTTTCATGCTCGACATAGATTTCCAGGGCGACTTTGCGTCCCGAATGCGTTGTGAAACTATCCTGTTTGCAATACAGGTTTCCGGCGACCAGGGCGAACAGGTAGCTGGGTTTCGGAAAAGGGTCCTGCCAGGTGATCCAGTGACGGCCATCATCCAGTTGGCCTTTATCTACCGGGTTACCATTGGACAGTAGTACCGGGTAACGATCTTTGTCAGCCACCAGCGTGGTGGTGTAGCGAGCCATCACATCCGGGCGATCCGGGAAATAGGTGATGCGGCGGAAGCCTTCAGCTTCGCACTGCGTGCAGAACATGCCACTGGAGACATAAAGACCTTCGAGTGTGGTGTTCTGGTTCGGCGCGATCTGCGTTTCGATTTCCAGTAACGCGCCATCGTCGATATTCTCGAGTATCAGGGTATCGTCGTCGAGCGTGTAATCCGCGTCCGACAGCAAATTGCCGTCGATGCGAATCTCGATGAGTGCCAGCTCCTGGCCGTTTAACACCAGCTGTCGATTGTCTTTGTGCACGTCCGGATGAAAACGAACTGTCAATCGGCTGGACACGCGGGTTTCAGCCGGCTCAAGTTCGAAACGCAGTTCCACAGTATCGATCAGATAGTCAGGGAGCTGATAGTCCTTCAGGTATATGGTGCGCGGTGTGGATGCCGCTGAGTCTTTGGCGATGTCGGCCATACTGAGTAATTCCAGAGTAACTAGAAGTAGTGGCTACTATTGTAGTCAGCCTGTCATCCGCCGCCTAGATAAATCACCCAAGCTCTTTCAGGGCATCGACAATCGCCGCAGGTTCCATGCGTTTTGTATAGTCTTTCTCTATGTAAGCCGCGCGAATGGTGCCAGTTGTGTCGATAACGTAAGTAGCTGGTACTGGCAATTCGTAGCTGTCATCGCCATTAGCGGCGGGTACATCCAGGCCCCATTGCAGGTACAAAGGTCTGAGAGTCTCATGAATAGCCATGATCAGCCCGTAATCGCGCGCCACTTTATTACCCAGGTCAGTCAGTACATCAAATTTCAGTCCAAGTTTCTCGGCATGACTTAGTGAGTTGTCCGGCAGCTCAGGAGATACGGCTATCAGGCGGGCTCCGCAAGCTTTGATCTCCGTTAGCATGGCCTGTAACGCGTTAAGTTCCAGATTGCAGAACGGACACCAGGACCCCCGGTAGAAACTTAAGACAATGGGCCCATCCTGTAGTGCTGCGCTCAGGGACAGGCTGCCGCCCCGGACATTGGGTAATTCGAATGCGCTGGCCTGATCATCGATGTTTATAGCGTTCGATGCGACTGTCGACGCCATGAGTGCCTGAAAGGCTTTGGCGACGGTGGCTTGCTGTTCACCCGGTAGTGAGGCCATAAACTCATTCAGTGCCTGCTCTGTCTGGTCCGAGAGTCTCATTTCAAGCATGTTTTGCTCCTCAACTAGTTAGAAAACAAACTAAATATGAAGTTACAAAAAATATCCGGTATTTCAGATAGATTCAATCCACTTGCGGGTTCGCTCAACCATGATATCAATGGCCTCAGTCTGGTGGAGGGTGTTGGCAACCAGGCTCATCCCCTGAAGATTGCAGATAAACTGCAGTCCCAATGCTTGTGGGTCCGGGTCTCCCATCTCGGAAAATTGCGCTGTGCTCCAGTCGAGCAGCGTTCTGATTAATTCGCTGGACGCATCTCGCAAACAGGTATCGTCGCGCGATAGTTCATAAGAAAGTGTACCCAAAGGGCAGCCATTGTTAACAAGTGTGGTCCTGATATCGGCGGGGTAGTCCAGAAATGCCAGCAGTCGGCTCCTGGGAGAGGGGGCTTCCGAACATTTCGCCAGAAATTTCTGCAGGTTGCCCAGGCGTGTATCAATGACGGTCTTGCCAATATCTTCTTTGGTTTTGAAGTAGTAATAGACATTACCCAGGGGTACACCGGAGTCCTCGGCAATATCTGCCAGCGTAGTCTGTTTGAATCCTCGCTGAAGAATCAGGTTGTCCGCGGATCGGATGAGCCGCTCTCGCTTGTCACTGGTTCGGGGCATAGTAAAGCTATTCTAAGTTAAGTAACTAACAACGTCCAGGCATCTTTTTCAAAGAAGCACAGAATAAAACTCCCAAATCTATTCTCTAATGGATTCAAACTACCAATCAGTTTGCATATACTTCTGTCTATACCCCGTCCAAGGAGGCGAGTAGTCCAACAAATAGAAAAAGGGCTACGGAAAGGAGATCCGGCATGAATTCGGACAACTGTTTCGAAATGATCGAAGCTGTTTCACAAGCTGATACAGTCGAAGCGCTTCACGCGGTTTGCGCAGATGCCTGCCAGCAGAGCGGATTTGCGCGGTTTATTTATGGTGCACGAATACCCACTTCGTTTGTCAAACCGTACTTTATTTTCATTAGCGGTTACCCCAAAGCCTGGCGTGAACATTACACAGCCAACAATTACATGGTGGTAGACCCCACTGTGCAGTATTGCTCGCAGAACGTAACGCCCCTGACCTGGGAGGGTGACAGTTACAGGCGTCAGGATGACACGTCACCTGAAATCCGCCGTTTTATGAGTGAAGCGCGCGATTTTGGTTTGCGCAGTGGCATCAGTTTTCCATTGCACACCGCTCAGGGCGACTTCGCAATGTTGAGTTTTGCCCGTGAGCAAAGTGTTGCATCAAATGACAGGCGAATACAGCGGGTTATGCCCATGGGGCAGTTATTTACGGCCTATCTCCATGAAGCGGTGCGTAGTGTGTTCAACAAGGACGTACTGGCAGTGTCGAAAGTAGAGCTGACGCGCCGGGAAAAGGAATGCCTGTTGTGGGCAACAGAGGGTAAGACCGCCTGGGAGACGTCACAGATTCTGAGTATTGCCGAACGTACAGTGACTTTCCACCTGCAGAATGTTCAAGGCAAGCTCGGAGTGAATAATCGCCAGCAGGCAGTTGCCAGAGCAGTATCGTTGGGGCTAATAGAGCCTCAATTTAACCAGTAAAAATAGTATCTAATTCTCCCCCCTGTCACATCTGACAGTTACCTTTCAGGCCAGGTCCGCGCTTTACTGTTCGTGGTTGTTAACACGGAGGGCAGATCATGAGCGCGATAGAGCTTGGTGGTGGTAATTTTCAGGGGTTCGATGCAGAGACATTGCGTCGCATGTTTGCTTTCAGGCGTCAGGTGTTTTCCGACCGCCTCGGCTGGAAGGTTGGTACACATGACGATCTGGAATTTGACTTGTTCGACACGATGAATCCGGTGTACATGCTTGCACGTGATAACCATGGAGATATTGAAGGTTGCTGGAGGCTAATGCCGACAACAGATATCTACATGTTGAAAGATACCTTTCCTCAGTTGCTGCGTGGTGAACCTGTACCGAGTGATTCGCGCGTCTGGGAGCTAAGCCGATTTGCTGTCGATGCGTGCGAGAGTGCCGGGCCCGTGCAAGCACCACTAAATGCAGTGACCTACGAGATGATTCGGCGTTTGTACGAATTTGCCCGGACATGCGGAGTCGAGCGATTCGTAACTGTCACCAGTGTTGCCCTGGAACGTCTGTTGAAACGTACGGGTTTGCCTATCACGCGTTTAGGTGATGGCAAAGCGCAAAAGGTCGGGCGTGTGCTGTCAGTAGCCTGCTGGGTAGAAGTCAATCAGCAGTTTGCCGATGTTGTCTATTCACGGCAAAGTCAATCAATTGGTCAGGCTGCTTAAAGGGCCGGTAGTGAGCAAACCGCAACGTATTCTGGTTGTCGGCAATTGTGAACAGGCTGTCAGTGAACTTCCGCTTGTCGACGCTGATAATTACCGGTTTAGCTATTGTGCGGGAGACAGCCGTGCCAGTGAATTGATTACTAACGGGCGTCCATTTGACTGGATACTGCTAGATGGCAATTCGCTGCATGGGGATCAGATGGATCTGATCCGGTCTCTTTGCGCAATTGGCTTTTTTTATTCCGGGGGAAAGGCATCCGGAAAATCGAGGTGCCAGCTTGAGTGGACTGATCAGGGGGTTTTAGAGCTGCATTGCTGCATGCAGGCGGGTCTGCGGAGCGCTGCAGCGCGGCCATCGGGCGAAGAACAGGATGGCTGTGTTTTTGAGTTTCATGGACCGATGACGCAAACAGGTTGAATCTGGCATATGAATATCAGGGATGCCGGATTCTGGCATGACATCGAACAGCTGTTTTCGAACGTTGGTAAAGCAGTCCCGGGTCAGGAACGACTAGGGGTGGGGCAGTGCCTGTGTACCCTTGAGCAGTTGCTGTCCCGGTTACGGGCTTCCCGCCATCGAGCTGAACGTAACCAAACCTACGTGTTACTGGTATTGATACAGCCAACACAGGTTGGTCGACAAAGAGCTGTTCAGATCAACCGGCTTAGCACCTGTTTGCGGGCCAGCGACAGTCTGTGTGAGCTGGATACCGGGCAGCTGGCGTTATTAATGGATGATGTGCGTGATACGGCGATCATCCCATTGATTGTAGAACGGCTTATAGCAACGTTTGCCGGTGCTACGGCGAATAGCTGTGCAGCGCGTTATTCGAGGCCGTATGTCGGCGCCACCGTGTTACCGGTAGAAGGGTTGTCGGATGAGCAAATATTGGCATCAAGCGAGGCGGCACTTGTTAAGGCATCGGAAATGGAGCCTGGCGCCTATAGTCTTTCACCGATGGTCACAGGACGGGCCGCAATGGAACGATTTGAGTTCAGCAAGGATCTGTATAAGGCTTACAGGAATAATGAGTTTGCGGTTGCGTATCAACCGATTGTTGATCTGGTCGACCAGCGTATTCATGCCGTAGAGGTTTTCCTGCGCTGGCAACATCCAGTGCATGGCAGTCTGGCACCGGAGTTGTTTCTGCCACTGCTCGAGGAAAGTGGGCTTATTGTACCAGTCGGTGAACGGGTGCTTGCTAACACCTGTCAGTTCCTGGCCGGTATGCCGGAAAGTCGTGAGGGTTTCCGTGCCTGCATCAATATATCGCCGCGCCAGCTCGAAGATAGCGGTTTTCTGCTTTCCGTGCTTGATGCCTTATACGATGCTGATCTCGCCCCGGCGTGCCTGCAGCTCGAGTTTCAGGAGAATATTATGGCGAGCCGCACCAGGCTGGTGCGGCGGATGCTGCCGGAGTTACACCATGTGGGTGTTCGACTCGCTTTGGACCACTTCGGTACGGGTGATGCCCCACTGGCAGATCTGGCGCGCTTACCCATTGATTTGATCAAGCTGGACCGATCCCTCGTAGAGAACATTGCGGATGACACTGTTTCCCAGGCCATTGCGACCAGCACACTGGCGCTGGCCAGTGCTGCCGGGATGAAGGTCGCTGCTGTGGGTGTTGAGCAACGTCTGCAAACCAGCATGCTGGAGCGCCTGGGTTGCCGTGAAGCCCAGGGGCGTTATTATTCCCACCCGCTATCAAGCGCTGAAGTCAGTTCCATGCTGACGGATGCGACACATTAAAAAAGCCCCGCTTTGCGGGGCTTTTTCCGGGCTATCCTGGTTATATTCAGTCATCGCCACCGAAAGCACCCAGCAACTGCAGCAGGCTGACAAACAGGTTGTAGATACTGATATACAGGGTAACAGTCGCCATGATGTAGTTGGTCTCGCCACCATGTACCAGTTCGCTGGTCTGGTACAGGATCAGGCCAGACATGAGCAATACAAACATGGCTGATACAGCCAGTGAGAGCCCCGGCATGGTGAAGAACACTGATGCCAGCCCGGCAAGGAATGCGACCAATATGCCTACCATGAGGAAGGCACCCATGAAGCTGAAGTCCTTGCGACTGCTCAGTGCATAGCCCGACAGGCTGAGGAAAATCACGCCGGTAGCGCCGAGCGCAGTCATGACAAGTTGATCACCATTAGGCAGGCTCAGATACATGTTGAGCAAAGGTCCAAGTGTTACACCCATGAAACCTGTCAGGGCGAAGACGAAAACCAGTCCCATGCTGCTGTTGCGGAACTTGTTGGTCAGGAACAGCAAGCCAAAATATCCGACCATCGTCAGTAAAAGTCCGGGATGGGGCAGATTGAGAGCCATGGACAGGCCGGCAGTTACTGCGCTGAACAGCAACGTCATCGACAGCAGGATGTAGGTATTACGTATAACCTTGTTGGTTGCCAGTACTGACGGCTGGCTACGGGTTACCGTGTTGGCCAATCGATTCATGTGTTTTTCGTCCTCAGTTGAATAGGATGCTTCAGGATTATACTTAAGTTCATCGATTTGACGAGGGCTATGGCTATAAGTTCCCGTTAAAAAACCTGATTGGGTCTTTTGTTTTTGGTGTAACTTCGTTTATCCTTAACAACTTATCCGCCGGAGAGGTGACTGAGCGGTTGAAAGTACCAGTCTTGAAAACTGGCGAGGATTCACGTCCTCCGTGGGTTCAAATCCCACCCTCTCCGCCATATGCCGTTAAAACAGGTCCGGAGAGATCTGGAGGTAGTAATCAATCATGTCCAGGATGGACAGCCATTTGTCATTAGTTCTACTCCAAGCATTCAAAACCACAAGGAACGAGGGTTATGAAACAGTCAGAAATCAACATTCTTCTAGTCGATAATCAGGTGCTGGTGCGCAGTGGATTGCGCCGCCTGCTTGACGATATTGATGGTCTCAAGGTTATCGGTGAGGCCGGTAGTGGCGAGCAGGCGGTCGCACTCTGCCGGGAACTGAGCCCACACGTAGTATTAATGGACGCCCAGATTCAGGGAATCGGTGGCCTTGAGGCTACTCGCCGGATTGTTCGCGCCGATCTGGACATAAATATTGTTATTGTGACCTTGCAGGTTGATGATCCGGTTCAGCCCCAGTTTCTTGAGGCCGGAGCGTCCGGCTGTCTTACCAAACACTGTAGCGTTGAAGAAATTGCGGATGCTGTGCGCGCGGTGGTCCTGGGCGAGCGGTATATCAGCGCCGATATTGCCAGGCAAATGGCGTTGTCCATGCTGCCGGGCAGTGTGCAGTCTCCGTTTGACCTGCTGTCACAACGTGAAGTCCAGGTGTTGATGATGGTCGCACAGGGGCAGGGCGTGCATGATATTTCAGAGCGCCTGTGCCTTAGTTCCAAGACCGTAAGCACTTATCGTTACCGGCTGTTTGAGAAACTCGGTGTCGAAAATGATGTGGAACTGACGCGTTTGGCGATCAGGCATGGCATAGTTGGCATTACTGCTGAAGCCTAGGTATTTGAACTCATGTGAAAATATGCTCGCCACAGGTTAAGGAACCCGGTTATCCGCCGTTATTCCGCTATAGACAAATAGCACGATAGTGGTGGTTATGGCGGTTTCTCCATCCTTTGCACATGCGGCGACTGACCCCGTTGATATTCTGTTGGTGGATTCTCGCCAGATGGTGCGAGCGGGTATAGAGCGAGTACTAAATGATTCAGGTTATCTGACAGTTGGTGCTGGAGTGGCAAATTTTGACGAGGCGATAAGACTGGCCCGCAGTCAGGCGCCCCAGGTCATATTGGTGAATTTGCCGGGTATGGCTGTCGATGTGCTTGATGGCACGCGTAAAATCCAGCGGCAATTTGCCGAAATTCGTTTGGTGGTGTTAATTGACGAAGCGGATTTTATTGTTCAGGAGCGTCTGCTACAAGCTGGCGTGGCAGGCATCGTCAGTAGTACCTGCTCTGTCGAAGAGCTGTATTCAGCATTGGATTCAGTCGCCCGGCGGCAGCGATATATCAGCGACACACTGGCGCAGAAGCTCGCTGAACGCCGCATGCCCGGAGGCAAGGGCTCTCCGTTTGACAAACTAACGCACCGTGAATTGCAGATATTACTGCTCGTGGCGAGCGGAAAAAGCACAGGCGATATAGCCCGGGATTTGTGCCTGACGCAAAAGACGGTCAATAGTTATCGCAACCGCTTGCTGGAGAAATTGCAGGCCAGGACCGAGGTCGAGTTGATGCATCTGGCATTACGCCACGGGCTGGTATCCATACCAAGCTATACTGCAATCTGAGTGCAATCGTAAAACATGAACCAGGTCCGGGATTTGCGGTCTGATGGTGTTAGTATTCGGCCTGGTTACTTCAGGCACCTTAAGGATGGGGAAGCAGGCGAAAATGAATGATGCGACGCGAATTCGGGCACCAGAACTGCCTGCATCACTCGACTGGTTTAACACCGAACAGCCGCTGACCCTGGCTAGCCAGCGGGGCAAAGTGGTGTTGCTGGATTTCTGGAGCTACTGTTGCATCAATTGCATGCACGTATTGCCTGACCTCAGATATCTCGAACACAAGTACCCACAGAATCTCACTGTTATCGGTATACACTCACCAAAATTCGAAAATGAGCGGGTTTCGGAGCAGGTACAAAAAGCTATTAACCGTAATCATATCCGCCACCCGGTCGCTAACGACCCCCAGTTTCAACTATGGCGCGCGTATGGCATCAAGGCCTGGCCGTCGATTATTTTTATCGATCCTGAAGGTTATGTAGTTGGCATATTACGCGGCGAAGGTCGGCGCAAGCAGCTCGATGAGCTTATAAGCAAGCACATTGATGCAGCCGAAGAAAAAGGCATTTTGAAACACTCCCCCATGCCGGTCAAACTGCAGCCGGAGAAGGCGTCTACGCTGAGCTTTCCGGGCAAGGTTCTGGCAACACGGAATAACCTGTATATCGCTGACAGTGGCCGCAATCGGGTGCTCGAGACTTATCATGACGGCAAGATCAAGCGTGTCTTCGGGGGCGGTACCGGTGGCATGCTGGATGGTAAAGAAGATGCTGCAATGTTTGATAATCCCCAGGGCATGCTTATTGTCGGAGATTTTCTATACGTGGCGGATACCGGCAATCACTCAATCCGGCGTATACACCTGAAGTCGGGAGAGGTGATGACCCTGGCGGGTAACGGTAAGCAGGGGCGCTATGTGTCAGATACCTTCAGGGAGCCGCTGGATGCTGAACTGAATTCGCCCTGGGACCTGAGTTACTATGAAGGTAACCTCTATATCGCCATGGCCGGCCAGCATCAGATCTGGAAAATGAATCTGAATCACCTTGCCATAGAACGCTATGCAGGTAGTGGCAGGGAAGATATTGTCGATGGCGCTCTGGAGCATGCCTGCTTCGCCCAGCCCTCTGGAATTGTCACCCTGGGTAGCCATGTGTTTGTCGTCGATTCAGAGACATCTGCGGTCCGTGACATCGAGATTAACAGGGGTGTAGTGAGTACCGTCGTTGGTAAGGGGCTATTTGATTTTGGCGATCGTGGTGGAATCGGACGCGAGGCGCGTTTGCAACATCCCATGGGTATTACCGTGGATGACGAGCGTAATGCGTTATGGATCGCAGATACCTATAATTCGAAAATAAAACGCATAGACGTGCAGACCAGTGAAGTCACTTCGTTCAAGTTCAGCTACCAGTTGAATGAACCGGGTGGTCTCAGTCTGTTCCGCGACAAACTGTTTATTGCCAACACTAATGATCACCAGATCATCGCGCTCGATCTTAAGTCGCGTATCGCTGAGGTTGTGGATGTCCGCGAGTGAAACCGGTGTCGCGTTCGACCCCGCATGTAGAAGTTGTTCGCGATTAAGCGACTTTCTTGACCAGGTATCGGTCGACCATCCAGACTATTTTGCGCGACCAGTGCCGCCATTCGGTGATCCTCAAGCGAACCTGCTGATCGTAGGTCTGGCGCCCGGTATGCACGGTGCTAACCGGACCGGACGGCCATTTACCGGGGATTATGCCGGCGTTTTGCTGTATCAGACGCTGTTCGAGTTTGGTTTTTCGAGTGCGCCCGAGTCTATATCCGCCGATGACGGCCTGGTGTTGCATGACTGTCGTATATCCAATGCAGTTAAGTGCCTGCCGCCGCAGAACAAGCCGCTCACCGAAGAGATTCGAAACTGTAACCCGTTTCTGGGTGCGGAATTAGTCGGTCTACCCGAAGGCGCGGTTGTTCTTGCGCTTGGCAAGATAGCTCATGACGCTGTTCTAAGGGCCTTTGCGCTACCGTTATCACGCCATCGATTTGCACACGCGGCCGAGCATCGTCTGGGGCACCTTACGCTGCTTGATTCCTATCACTGTAGCCGCTACAACACGCAGACGCGACGTTTGACTGAAGACATGTTTCGCGCGGTTGTAGGGCGCGCCCGGGAGATGCTGAACAGCGGGCCATAAGGTATGGTGTAAACCTATGGCCGATCCCGAAAACCAGCCGGTATTCGATGCACAATCATTTCTGCGCGCACTGACGACGCGTCCGGGCGTTTACAGGATGCTTGATGCTCAAGGGGACATTCTGTATGTCGGTAAAGCCAGGAATCTGAAAAACCGGGTCTCAAGCTATTTTCGCAAATCCGGTTTGCCACCAAAAACACAGGTGATGATGCAGCAGATGGCCAGTGTCGAAGTGACCGTCACTCACACTGAAGCTGAAGCCCTGATCCTTGAAAATACACTCATCAAAACGCATCTTCCGCGCTACAATATTCTGCTGCGTGATGACAAAAGTTATCCGTATATCTTCCTTAGTACTGAGGATCAATTCCCCCGGCTCAGTCTGCATCGTGGTGCGAAGCGGCGTAAAGGACGCTATTTTGGCCCCTATCCCAGTGCCGGCGCTGTGAGGGATAGTCTCCATTTGCTGCAAAAGACTTTTCGTGTCCGGCAGTGTGAAGACAGCTTCTTCGCCAATCGCAGTCGCCCGTGTTTGCAGTATCAGATTAAACGCTGTACGGCACCCTGTGTCGGTCTTGTCGACATTGAAAAGTATGCCGAAGATGTCAGGCATACAATCCGGTTTCTCGAGGGCGGCAGCTCAACACTACGTGAGGAGCTGGCTGAAAAAATGGAGGCGGCCGCCCGGGCACTTGACTATGAGTCTGCTGCGACTTACAGGGATCAGATTGCCAGCCTGAGTCGGGTACAGGAACGCCAGTATGTTAGTGGAGAGACTGGCGATCTGGATATTCTTGCCTGTGCAGTACATGCCGGCAGCGCATGCGTTCAGGTGTTTTTTGTCCGGCAAGGTGTAAATCTGGGTAGCAAGCTGTTTTTCCCGAAATTGCCCCGGGACAGTGAAGCGGAAGACGTATTGTCTGCGTTCCTTCCCCAGTACTATCTGACACGCCCGGTGCCTGCAAATATTCTGACCAGTGGTCAAATCAGCGATGTAGATCTCCTCGAACAGGTATTGGGTGAACGTGCTGGTCGACGTGTGCATATCATCCACAGGGTGCGTGGCGAGCGAGCCCGCTGGCTAAAGCTGGGCGTGACTAATGCGGAGCAGGCGTTAAGTGCACACCTTGCAAGCCGGGCCGGGGTTCAGCAGCGGTTGCAGTTGTTGAAGACAGCGCTTGATCTTGATGAATTACCGCGGCGCATGGAATGTTTTGATATCAGTCATACTCAGGGTGAAGGGACTGTCGCGTCCTGTGTGGTGTTTGATCGCGAAGGTCCACGTAAATCAGATTATCGGCGCTTCGGGATTCGTGACGTGCAGGCGGGCGATGACTATGCTGCCATGGAGCAGGCGCTCATGCGACGTTATACACGTTTGAAAACCGAAGACGCCCAGCTGCCGGATGTCCTGTTTATTGATGGGGGCAAGGGCCAGGTAGCTGTCGCCCGGAGGGTGCTGGAAGAGCTACAGATCGAAGAAACACTTATCGTCGGGATCTCCAAAGGGCCAGAGCGACGGCCAGGCATGGAGATACTACACATACCCTCACAGGCGAGAGAGCTTGACCTGGATGGCAGTTCTCCCGCTTTGCACCTTGTTCAGCAAGTGCGAGATGAGGCGCACCGTTTTGCGATCACGGGTCATCGTCAGCAGCGCGCCAAGGTGCGCAAGACTTCTACACTGGAAGCTGTTCCTGGTGTCGGTCCGCGTCGACGTCAAAGCTTATTGAAGCAGTTCGGTGGTTTGCAGGAGGTCGCCCGTGCCGGTGTAGAGGATCTATGCAAAGTGCCCGGCATCAGCCGTACCCTGGCGCAACAGATTTATGATACCTTTCATGGCGATACCTAATACCGGATAGAACATGCGCTGGACCATACCGAATATACTGACCTTGCTGCGGATAGCGCTGATCCCGGTGTTTATGATCGCCTACTACTTGCCGGTTTCCTGGAGTCATGTGGCGACGACCGCGATTTTTGGCTTGGCAGCCATTACAGACTGGTTTGATGGCTATCTGGCAAGGCGTCTTGAGCAAACCTCGCCGTTTGGAGCGTTTCTGGATCCGGTTGCTGACAAGTTGATCGTGGCAGTAGCATTAATTGTGCTGGTGCAGAGTAATCCAACGCTACTGTTTGTGATACCGGCTTCCATCATCGTCGGCCGTGAAATTGCGATTTCGGCATTGCGGGAATGGATGGCTGAGATTGGCGAGAGGGCGCAGGTGGCCGTGTCAACGATTGGCAAAATCAAGACAACAGTGCAAATGACAGCGCTGTTATTACTTCTCTATCGCGAGCCGTTGTGGGTAATGCCGACACAGGAAATCGGCATGGTGCTGCTTTACCTCGCTGCAGGCTTGACGCTCTGGTCAATGTTTATTTATCTCAAAGCTGCCTGGCCCTTATTGTCCTCGCAGCAAAACTCCTGATCATTCAGGGGTGTTGACAGTGCCGCGAAGTTCCATACAATAGCCGGTCTCGATTTGCGCGGGAATAGCTCAGCTGGTAGAGCACAACCTTGCCAAGGTTGGGGTCGCGAGTTCGAATCTCGTTTCCCGCTCCAAATTTCTCGGCCTTGATGTGTTACCTCGGTTGGTTGGCCGGGGTTTTTTCGCATCTGGCACAGTGTTAATGGCTGGGTGGCAGAGTGGCTATGCAGCGGATTGCAAATCCGTGGACCTCGGTTCGACTCCGGGCCCAGCCTCCATCTAAATCTGTTCCTTTCCGCGAACGCTCTGTACAATTCCTGTTCTTTTCAGCTGCCCGGGTGGCGAAATTGGTAGACGCAAGGGACTTAAAATCCCTCGGTGGCAACACCGTGCCGGTTCGATTCCGGCCCCGGGCACCAGATATTCTCACTAAATATAAATGAATGACATAAAACGAAGCGATCAACCTGTTAAAAAGTAAAATAAATCGACACGATTGCCTGAAGTACCAAAAATCATATAACATTATGAAAAAAAACATATAAATAATTAATTATTCAGACGAACGGTTGGATTATTTTCCAGGGTGTCTGAAAGCCATCAAACGTCACGCCGTAGTCGACTTCACCAGGTAATTTTCTGTTATTCAATCTAACATTATGTAAGTTAAGAAAAATAATAATAATTCGCAAGGCCTGGCTTGGCCTGGATGTTAATTTCGTCGAACCAGTTTGACGGGAAACCTTACAAACTTATGCCTGAGAAATATAATTATTCATTGATAACAGTAAGATGCGATGTTGGCAAAAATTTTGCATTAGGTGTGATGATTTGTGGTTACTGGCTAAGCGCCTATTATTTATCAGTTAACTGAATGGCTAAGTGCTGAAAGTTCAACTACACTATAAAGCGCCAGATAGAGCCATATCTATTCTTAAAGATTAATTGCAAGAACAATACTCTGGATGGGTTATGAAAGATAAAAACTATGAAGGCCTTGCTAACCGGCTGTTATGCAATGGGAAAGTAGCCCCCGTCGCGACGGCTGTAATATTTTCTGTTCTTTTGCCAAGTCTCGTAATTGCAGAACCTGGAGTCGTTGAAAATACTGCAGGTCAGGAAATTATCCTGGAAAATTCTAGTTCCGGGAAACTGGCTCCTGATAGCCAGCCGCTGAATCTTGATGCCCTCTCTTCTGCGCCGGTTACCGAGTTAACAGCAGTTGACGAACCTGAAGCGGATAGTTCGGCAGCACCAACGAAATTAGCGCTGGCCGTACAAGTTTTACCGAATGGCTCCAGCATGACTGGCATGGCAAAGGAACCAGCTGTTATTGATACTGGTTCTAAGACATCGGCTGGTAGCGAATCTCCCCAGAAGCCATACGCATTGATACTTGCGCTGGTTGCGCTGATCAGTCTGGTGCCAATGTCTCGCCGGCATCACTAGTAAGAGAATACCGACTGTTAGTTAAGTCGCCTTCCATGCTCCTCCGGACAGTATTTTGAGTGAACTCCGGGGGGGCGGTTGCAATGTATTTGTACCCCCACCCCGAACGAGCCTACGGCTGATGCCGGCATATCAAGCTGGCCTTATGCCCATTCATCGGAGTGTAATGTCCTGTTTCGTATATAATGGCCGGCTAAGCAGAGACTTGGCGAAAAATACTTAACTTGGTGATAAATCAGTCGTTATTGGCTATGAAGAGTCCGATACAGATTGAATGTCGACTAGGGAAGGGTAAGCCATTGATTTGGCCTAATATAATCCGGATGGATACAAGTGAATAATCTTCTGGCGCTTATCGCTGCGATGGCTATCAGTATGGTACTGATACCGTTGATGACCCGTCTGGCGCCGCGCCTTGGACTGGTCGATTATCCCGATCCAAGAAAGGTTCATGCGGCGCCCATTCCTCGCGTGGGTGGGATCGGTCTGGTAGTGGGCAGCCTTATCCCTCTCATGCTGCTGCTTGAGCCAAGTAAACTCAGTCAGGCCTATGTCTACGGCGGATCGGTGCTGTTTCTCTTCGGGCTGTGGGATGATGTGTTCGAAATTGGTCACTACCCGAAATTTATCGGGCAGCTTGCCAGCGCGCTGATTGTCGTACTTTATGGTGAGCTGTACGTCGTTCAATTTCCGTTTGTGCCTGGCGGAGAGGTACCACCGGAGTTTGGTATTCCTTTTACGCTGGTGGCGATTGTCGGAATGATTAATGCCATCAACCACTCGGACGGACTGGATGGACTGGCGGGTGGTGAATCGCTGTTTAGCCTCGGTGCTATCGGGTTGCTGGCGTTTCTGGTCGCTGGTGGGCAAGAGGTGCTTACAGTTTCCTTTACAGTTATTGGCGGCATTCTAGGCTTTCTGCGTTACAACACACACCCGGCGCGCGTATTCATGGGTGATTCCGGCAGTCAGTTTATTGGCTACACACTCGCATTTCTCGTTGTCTTGTTGACCCAGAAAGTTGATCTGAGCCTAAGTCCGGCTGTGGTTCTGTTGTTACTGGGATTGCCGATTGCCGACATATTGGTTGTGCTTTACAAGAGAGCTCGCGGGGGAATGAATGTTTTTCGCGCCACACGAAATCATATCCATCATCGCTTGCTCGATCTGGGTTTCGTGCATCGTGAATCGGTCATCATAATTTATTCGCTGCAGATGGTATTCGTCACCAGTGGTGTGCTATTGCGGGATGATTCAAATGTTCTGCTGGTCGGACTGTACCTGGCCTATTGTCTGGTCATATTCGGCGCGATCAAACTGGCAGAGCGTTCCGGTTGGTCAGTGAAGCGCAGGGAAAGCGCCAGCAACCAGGTTATGGCGCACGAATGGCTGAAGAGTATTCTGGTTGTGCTACCGCGCCGGTTTATGGCCATCAGTATTCCTGTATTTCTCGTGGGTGCCAGCCTGCTGACTACCCGCGTACCGGACGATTTTGCCAAAATGTCACTACTGGTGTCGGGCTTGATACTGGTCGATCTTTTTGCCGGAAAAACGCAGCGCTCAATCATGCGCCGGGCGCTAATCTATGTGATTGCCGCGCAAGTGGGTTACCTCTGGGTAAGCTATCCACCCTGGACCGTTTTCGGTGGTTACACGGAGTTGATCGAGACGCTGTTCTTCATGTTGGTGGCAGTTGCTTTTGCAGCGGCCGTAAAATTTTCACCGCGTCGGCGAAAGGTTGAGTTTGAATTATCCGCGACAGACTATCTGGTTGCGTTTTGCCTGCTGGCGGTGCTAGCCATATCCAGAGCGGACTTCTGGGGAGGCGACAATCTTGGATTTGTAGTGCAGATGGTTATTATTTTCTATGCCTGTGAGTTACTGATCACAGAGAAGCGAAGTGGCTGGAACTGGCTGAGTCTGGCATCGATGGCGGCGGGCATAATACTGGGTGTGCGAGGAATGTTATTCGGTTAATGACCATCAACTGCGAAAATATAATTAAAGGCAGTATGTGGAATCAGGGTTTTTTCTTTGGGGCTCGGTCAAGTTATCTTGACAGGGCTTACAGGGATATGGCTTTAACAATATGTTAATAGGTGTAATGTAGTGAAAAATTCAGCGGATGTTATTAACGCAGATCTGGGCTATATCTGTGAAAATTTAAAAAGTGAATTTCCAAATCTTTCAGGGAAAAGGCTTTTGATAACCGGAGGTGCAGGATTCCTCGGGTACTATCTCGTTCAGGCCGCTCTGCACTGGAATAAGCTGAACTCGGACGCTGCGCCTATCAGCCTGATCGTCTATGATAATTTTATGCGCGGTGTTCCCGAATGGCTAACAGCGCTTGAAGAAAACCCCGCTCTCAGTGTTAGCAAGTACGATGTTGTGGATCCTCTCCCGAATGACCTGGGTGACGTGGAGTACATCATTCATGCAGCGACTATCGCATCCCCGATTTATTATCGTTTGTACCCCATAGAAACAATGGACGCAAATGTATATGGTCTTCGGCACCTGCTTGATTATTGTTTGCAACAAAAAGCAAACAATAAACCTGTGAACGGATTCCTGTTTTATTCTACGAGTGAAATTTACGGAGACCCCACGCCGGAAAACATACCGACTCCTGAGACTTATCGCGGTAATGTGTCATGTACCGGTCCACGCGCCTGTTATGACGAGTCGAAACGCTACGGAGAAACTCTGTGTGTCAATTTCGCTCGCCAGCATGGGTTGCCTATCCGTCTGGCAAGGCCCTTTAACAACTATGGGCCGGGGCTGAAAATAACAGATCGCCGCGCATTACCCGACTTTGCGCGAAACGTTCTCGACGGCGAAGATATTGTGCTGCTGTCAGACGGCGCTCCTACTCGTACGTTTTGTTATGTTGCAGACGCGATAGTTGGATATTACAAAATTCTGATCAGAGGCCAGGATGGCGAGTCTTATAACATCGGATTGGATAAGCCGGAAATATCGATAAGGGAGTTGGCTGAAAGAGTGGTAAATATGGCGCGTGATCTGTTTGATTACCAGGGCGAACTGGTATACAAGACCAGCGATGACAAAGAATATTTAACCGACAATCCCAATCGACGCTGCCCAGTGATAGAAAAAGCCATGGAGCATCTGGACTATTCGCCAGGTATTCAGCTTGACGAAGGGCTGAAGCGCAGCCTTTTGTGGTATGCAGATAACCGTGAAGCTGAGGATGCATAAATGAAGATTGCAGTAGTGGGCACAGGTTATGTCGGGCTTGTTTCTGGTGTCTGTCTGGCCGAGAAAGGTCACGAGGTGATTTGCGTAGACAATGACTTAAGCAAGGTGGATAAAATAAATTCGGGAATCAGTCCTATCTATGAGGAAGGGTTGGACGAATTGCTGAGGAAGAATATTGGCAGCCGTTTGAAGGCGAGTATTGATCTTGAGGCGGCCATTGTCGGATCCGATATGTCGCTTATTGCCGTTGGGACGCCATTCGATGGGGACGAAATTGACTTGAGCTACATACGCCAGGTCTCGGCAGAAATCGGCAAGGCTCTGAAGGAGACGAATAATCGCCATGTAGTGGTGGTGAAGAGTACTGTCGTACCAGGTACAACGGATTCGGTGGTTTTACCGATTCTTGAAAAGAATTCTGGCAAAAAAGCCGGAAAGGATTTCGGTGTTGGCATGAATCCGGAGTTTTTGCGTGAGGGCGCCGCAATAGAGGACTTTATGTGCCCTGACCGAATCGTCCTTGGAGGGATCGATGAGGAAACCCACCAGACACTGGCGGCGATGTACGCACCGTTTGCAGATGTGGATATGCTAATGACCAATAATAAGACAGCGGAGATGATAAAATACACATCGAATTCGCTGTTGGCGACGCTTATTTCATTTTCCAATGAAATCGGGAATCTTTGTGCAGAGGTTGGTGATATCGATGCTCTTGACGTAATGCATGGTGTGCACCTGGATAAGCGCGTCTCGCCCATTCTAAAAAGCGGCGAACGGATTAAGCCTGCGCTGACAACTTATCTGGAGGCAGGGTGTGGATTTGGAGGTAGTTGTTTTCCCAAAGACGTAAAGGCGTTGATCTCTCATGGTAGAAGTGTGGGTCAATCCATGGAACTGTTAAGTTCGGTAATTAACATAAACATGAAGCAACCGCAGCAGGTTTTAAACAGGCTTTATAAGCATTTCAGTTGTATTGAAGGTATCCGTGTAGCCGTGCTGGGGCTGGCATTCAAACCCGATACAGATGATATGAGAGAGTCGCCTGCAATTCCTATTGTCTCTGAGCTGATCAGAAAAAGGGCTCAAGTAAGAGCGTATGATCCGGTAGCGGAAGATGAGGCTAAAAAGGTATTTGCTGACGGTGGTGTAACTTACTGCTCATCAATTGAAGAAGTTCTCGAGGATGTAGACGCTGTACTCCTGTTGACACGTTGGAGCGCATTCGAGAAATTACCGGAAACGATCAGGACAATGAATATCAATCCCGTGGTAATAGATGGTAGACGTATGTTACCTGTTGACGTGGTTGAGCGTTACGAAGGGATAGGGCTCAGTGTATCTTGATAACTATGGGGATTCGTCAAGGTAGACAGTGCTTTTTTAACACGGCAACATATCAAAAATGAAGCCTCAAATACGGACTTGAAACCAATGAAAGAGAATGACATGAAGTGTAGATTTTGCAACTCTGCTTTGCACCATACTTTTGCTGACCTGGGTATGTCGCCGCTGGCGAATTCCTATCTCAGCAAGAAACAAGCGATGCAAATGGAGCCATTCTACCCACTGCATGCCTATGTATGTGAAAAGTGCTTTCTGGTCCAATTGCCCATGTTCGAGACGTCGGAGAACATATTTAGCGACTATGCCTATTTTTCGTCCTACGCGGAGAGCATGCTGAAGCATGCCAAAGATTACGTCGACATGGTCGTTGCGCGGCTGGAACTAGGCACAGAAAGCCGGGTGGTTGAGCTGGCTAGCAATGATGGTTACTTGCTCCAGTACTTCAAGGAATATAGTGTACCTGTGCTGGGAATCGAGCCGGCACAAAACGTGGCCGAAGTGGCAATACAAAAAGGTATTCCCACGTCGGTTAAGTTCTTCGGTGTAGAGACTGCGAAAGAACTGGCCAGGGAAGGAAAGTATGCGGATTTAATGCTGGGCAATAATGTTTTGGCTCATGTGCCGGATTTGAATGATTTTGTTGCAGGCATGAAGATTCTATTGAAGCCGCAAGGAGTAATAACGATCGAATTCCCGCATCTCGCAGTGCTTATGAGGGATCGTCTGTTTGACACGATTTACCACGAACATTTTTCGTATTTTTCATTTATTACCGTCGAACGGGTATTTGCGGCCCACGGCATGACGCTATTTGATGTTGAGGAAATCTCTACGCACGGAGGTTCGCTAAGAATATACGCGAAGCACACCGAGGATGACAGTAAAACGGTCAGCACAAATGTCATACAGATGCGGGAACACGAACAGAATGCCGGGTATGACGGAATAGATGTCTACGAGAATTTCGCTCAGGAGGTGATCGAAGTCAAGAGGAACATACTTGAATTTATGATCGATACAAAACGGCAGGGCAAAACAATCGCGGCCTACGGTGCTCCGGCAAAAGGGAATACTCTGTTAAACTATTGCGGAATCCGCTCCGATATGATCGATTTTACAGTCGACATTAGTCCCCACAAGCAGAATCATTTTCTCCCGGGCGTCCATATACCCATCTATGCGCCGGATAAAATTAAAGAGGAGAAGCCCGATTATGTTGTCATATTGGTCTGGAATCTGAAGGATGAAGTGATAAATCAGATGTCATATATCAGAGAGTGGGGTGGAAAATTCGTTACGCTTCTTCCTGATGTGCACATCACGGATTAGTACCTGATGCGGCGATATTTACAGATTTTGTGAATGTGCTTTAGTAAATCCATAATACTGACCTCTTAGTCTATCTGCTGTGATTACAGAACTCGACAATATCGGCACGGAAATGCACCAGCTCGTTGCGGAGCTGTACCCCATATGTCGAAGTATAACTGGTGATGGTGTTCGGGATACGCTTGGTATTATTAACCGGCATATACCACTCGAAATTACCGAATTAGCCTCGGGCACCAAAGTATTTGACTGGGAAATACCCAAGGAATGGAACATCAAGGATGCCTACGTCAAAGATGGTAATGGCAAACGGATTATAGACTTTAATGCTTCCAATCTGCATGTTGTTAACTATAGTCAACCGGTTAACACGACAGTCGGTCTGGAAGAATTAAAACAACATGTTTACACGTTACCTGACCAGCCGGAGTTAGTGCCTTACAGGACATCGTACTACGAGAAGCAGTGGGGGTTTTGTGCGAGCCATATGTTGATGGAAAGCCTTGGGCAAGACAGCTACGAGGTATGTA
>Ga0316189_10000303_pt1 | contig 48421 bp, 40 predicted proteins | sample LowCovwburrow_MG_FD_204930 | JGI IMG/M metagenome (GOLD analysis project Ga0316189, IMG submission 204930) | Coastal sediment microbial communities from Maine, United States - Lowes Cove worm burrow | ecosystem: Environmental > Aquatic > Marine > Coastal > Sediment | place: USA: Maine... | reverse complement strand
CATCAAAAAAACTTGGTACATCCTGCCACTTCATCGCAGCATGATGCTTTGGCTTCTTGGTAACCTTTGGTAGAACCCGTGCATCCTTGATAGCGGTCACTGGGTTTTCCCCATCGCGAAAGCCTTTGGACTTTGCTACATCAAGAACAATCTTAATCCGTTGAGCCAGCCGCCTAGCTGTTTCATGCTTGTCTGTCCAGATAGGGGATAAGCACATTAACACTTCTGGCTGGCCTATACTGTCCACTGGCATGCGCCCTATCTTGGGAAAGGCATAATCCCGCAAGGTGTTAATCCATTGCTGCCCATGCTTGGCATTCTTCCATGTCGGCATACGGTCGATATGTACTTGTTGAGCTATTTCTTCAAAGTTTGGAGTTTCTTGCTTAGCATTAAACCTAGGGTTAAGCCCCTGCTTGGCCATACGGCGATATTCTAAAGCTCTGCTTCGCGCCTGGTTAAGTGTGATGATATCTGCGCCACCCAATCCAAAGTCTGTTCTAAGGGGCGCGCCTTTGCTGTTTCTCTGTCCCTGCACGACGACACGGGCAATCCAACTCCGTGATCCAGAAGGCTTTACAACAAGATATAGGCCGTTACCATCACCATGACGCCCCGCCCCTAGGTTCTCTACCAGCTTCTTAGTTAGCTTTCCCGTCATATGAGACATTTAAAGATACCACATTCGTTACCACCTCACGAAAACGTACAGGGGTAATCGAATAAAAGCCAGTACAATTTAAATTAACATATAAGCCAATAAAATAAAGTCCTAAACGCACTATATGCATATCAGGATAATACTAGAAAATGGTAGATTGGCGGAGAGACAGGGATTCGAACCCTGGGAGGCTCTCACCTCAACGGTTTTCAAGACCGCCGCATTCGACCACTCTGCCACCTCTCCGCGCATAAGTTAAAAGGTCGATGCTTTTAACAAGTCTCTGACTAATTCTGGTAGACACAAACATCAACCCCAAATCCAAGCAAAACATCGCCTAAGTGCAAAAAAGGTGAAAACAAGACACTTCCAAAAGAACCCGTTCTTGTCTAGGGTGCACACAGAGCAATCCGCAGGATAGACAATCCGCAATAAAAACAAAAAAGCGGATGCAGGAGAGATGGGCATGAGCAACGTCATTTTTACCAGTAAACTTATGAAAATAGGATTGGCGGCTGTCATTTCCGTCACATTAGCCGCTTGCGAAGAAGGTAAAGCCCCCAGCCTGTTCAAAGGGAAAGGACAAGGCGGCGGGTTGTTTAACAAGAACAAAGACGGGACAGGAGTTTTGGGCAAGAACACGGCTGCAGCCAAGACGTCGGGTGACGGCTCAATTAAACTGGTAGAACGCGATGTGGAATCGCCCGAAGTTTTTCAAGTGACCGAAAAAGCCCTGTGGGACGGTCGGCCATCCTTGGGCGGTGTTTGGGTGGCGCATCCTGACAGCAAGCAACCTGAACGTGTTATTATCCGCAATAAAACCAATGGAAAATTCGTAATCGGGGCTCTGTTCAAGCGTGAGCGTAACAATCCCGGGCCCAAGCTGCAGCTTTCATCGGAAGCGGCTTCTGCTTTAGCTGTGCTTGCAGGTGCACCAACTACATTGAACGTCACCGTATTGCGCCGTGAAACGGTCACTGTAGACAACGGAGGCGGCTCACCCACAACACCTGAAAACGTTAAAACAGAAATTTTGGCGCCGACACCGACCCAGGATATTGAAACTGCCGTTCTAAAATCCGTGGCCGAGGCTGATGCCAAAGTAAAAACAAAATCGGAAGTGGCCAAGACCACCGATATTACCCGCACACAGCCAACGATCAAACCCAAGATCAGACCTACGGCCAAGCCAAAAGCGGCACCAAAAGTCACGGGGAAAGCGGAAGCGGTCCCAACCATTACGTCCAGTCTAAGCCAACCCTATATTCAACTTGGTTTCTTTAGTGTTGAAGAAAACGCTAAAAATACACTGAAGTCACTGGAAATACGCAAAATACCGGGCAGAGTTTCGAAAGCCTCAGCAAAGGGCAAGGCTTTCTGGCGCGTATTAGCCGGTCCAGCACAGACCAAGGGCGAACGCGATGCTTACTTGAAAGAAATCAAGAAAATGGGCTTTACGGATGCCTATCTGACTAAAAATTAAGGGATGAAGATGACTGCTGTGAAAGCCGTTTTATGCGCGATTGCATTACTTGCCACAACGGTTTCCAGTTGGGCTTTTGAAACTGTCGCACAATCCGCGTTTGTTCTGGATGTTCAAAGCGGGGTGGTGCTGTTTTCAAAAGATGCAGCGCGCCCAATTCCACCTGCATCCATGTCAAAGCTTATGACCCTGAACATGTTATTTGAAGCTTTGGAAGTTGGCCGTGTCACAATGGAAACAGAATTTTCCGTATCCCAAAAGGCGCATCAGATGGGTGGTTCAAAGATGTTTTTGCGCCAAGGCGAACGGGTCACGGTCAGAAACCTGATACAGGGCATTATCGTGCAATCCGGCAATGACGCCTGTGTTGTTGTCGCTGAAGGTTTGGAAGGATCCGAGGCAGAATTTGCACGCAAGATGACTATCCGCGCGAAAAAACTGGGGATGACACAATCCACATTTGCCAATGCCACGGGATGGCCGGATCCAAATCAACGGATGAGCGCACAGGATTTAGTTCTACTGGCCACACGCTTGCAAACGGAATTTCCTGAATATTATCGTTTTTTCAACCAAGAATCCTTTACGTGGGCCGATATTAACCAAAATAACCGCAACCCGCTTTTGAAGCTAGGGATCGGCGTAGACGGATTGAAAACCGGTCACACACAGGAAGCAGGCTACGGTCTGGTCGGGTCTGCAGTGCAAGGTGACAGGCGTGTGACATTTATGATCACGGGAATGCAAAGTTCTGCGGAGCGCGCATCCGAAGGCGAACGTGTGGTGAACTGGGCTTTTCGGAATTTCGTTAAAAAGACACTATTTAACAAAGACACCGTGATTGGAAGAGCTGACGTCTGGTTGGGTAAAAGAAACACTGTCCCACTTTATTCGCCAACAGAAATCACAGCTCTTTTACCCTATGACGCGCTAGACGATTTCAAAACCACCATTCAGTACAAGGGACCCATTCAAGCCCCTATTATCAAAGACACGCAAATCGCCACATTGGTACTGGAAGCCGACAATATGGCACCCATGAAATTTCCGCTTTATGCCAAAACCGACGTTCGCAAAGCCGGGCTTTTTGGACGCATTAAAACCTCTGCGGGCAAGATAAAAGAAGAGCTTTTAGGCCCTTCCGATGATCGGTAAACCTCATGTTCATCACCTTTGAAGGCATTGACGGGTCGGGCAAATCAACACAAGCCAAAGCACTGGTTTCAACTCTGCAAGCGCAGGGTAAGTCGTGTATCTGGACACGCGAACCGGGTGGTTCCGAAGGGGCTGAAATCATTCGTAAACTACTGGTTGAAGGTGACCCCAACCGCTGGTCGGCTGAAACGGAAATCCTTTTGTTCAATGCCGCACGGCGTGATCATCTGGAAAAAACCATTCAACCCGCGCTATTGCGCGGGGCAACTGTAGTCTGTGACCGCTACGTTGACAGCACAAGGGTTTATCAAGGTATTGCGCGTGCTGATTTACGAGAACTTGTTGATTTAATGCATGGAATCATAATCGGCCGCGAGGCTGATTTAACTTTTATCATTGATATTGATCCTGAAGCTGCCCTGACGCGCGGTTTGGCGCGGAACTCCGGCGAAGATCGGTTCGAAGATATGGGGCTGGATTTTCAAAAGCGCCTGCGGGCCGGCTTTGTGGAACTTGCAAAGCAAAATACAAAGCGGTGTCATGTCATTGATGGCACACAAAGTATAGAATCTGTTGGGCGTGCAATTCTGACAATCTATGAAAGTGTTGCATCGTGAGTGATGACGCCGTCCCACAAGCAGATTGCGTTGAAGCCGCCCCACATCCACGCGAAACCCCGACACTACTGGGCCAAGATAAGGCACAGGCGGATTTTCTGGCGGCGTTTCAATCAGGCCGCATGCATCATGCGTGGCTGATCACGGGCCCACGCGGGGTTGGCAAGGCAACTTTGGCATGGAAAATCGCACGATTTTTATTGACCAAACCTGCGGGTGATGGCGGCATGTTTGCAGAAAACTCACCTATCCCCGACACACTTGATATTGCCCATAACCATCCAATTACGCGCCGTGTTGCCACCTTGGGGGAGCCGCGCCTGTTCCTGTGCCGCCGCCCGTGGGATGACAAGTTAAAACGCCACAAACGCGACATTACCGTAGAAGAAACCCGTGCGTTAAAGGGGTTTTTCCAACTTTCAGCCGCAGATGGCGGCTGGCGTGTGGCGATTGTTGATGCAGCGGATGAAATGAACAATTCCGCTGCCAACGCCCTGTTGAAAATACTGGAAGAGCCGCCTGAAAAAACCATTATCCTGATGATCAGCCACCAACCTGCCCGCTTATTGCCGACCATTCGGTCGCGCTGCCGTGAATTGCGCTGTAACAAGCTAAGCAGCGCGGACATGTCTTTGGCCTTGCAAAACGCAGGATTTGAGACAGGTCAACACCCCGAAAGTCTGGCAGAATTGGCTGATGGTTCAGTCGGGGAAGCTATTAGGATCATTGCCGAAGATGGTATAAAACGTTATGCGGATTTGGTTGGCTTGGCGGTGCAGGCCCCGCAAATGGACCGCGCAACCGTCTTGCGACTGGCCAATGCTTGTGCCGGCAAGGGCAATGAGACGACCTACGACCTTTCATTGCGCCTGATCCGCCAAATGCTGGCACGCATTGCCCGTTTCGCGGCCCTGCAACCCAGCACAGTTCAAGAAGCCGCCATTGGTGAGGCTCTTATGTTATCAAAACTGGGGCCAAATCCGCAAGCGGCGCGTAAATGGGCCGATCTTTCTGCGGATTTAACCGCACGATCTAATCACGCGCGTGCCGTGAACCTTGACCCTTCCAGCGTCATCCTAGATATGTTGCTTAAGATCAATGAAACCGCACGGGATTAGCCCGTAAAAGGCCCCGACAATGACACAAGCCCCATCAATTGTAGACAGTCACTGCCATCTGGATTTTCCAGATTTCGAAGGTGAAATTCCCGAGATTGTGAAACGGGCAAAAGCTGCGGGTGTAGCCCGTATGGTTACGATCTGCACCAAGCTGAAAAACGAACCAACTGTGCGCGCGATTGCAGAGGCGCACGCCCCTATATTCTTTGCCGCCGGCACCCACCCGATGAGTGCGGCATCCGAACCGCTGGCGACTGTAGATAAGTTGATTGCAATCGCCCAGCATCCCAAAATGATCGGTATTGGTGAAACCGGGTTGGATTATCACTACACTGCCGAAAGCGCTGATATTCAAAAGGAATCTTTGCGCATTCATATTGCAGCGGCCCGTGAAACAGGTTTGCCGTTAATCATTCACGCGCGGGCCGCAGATGATGATATGGCACGTATTTTGGCAGAGGAACACAAGGCGGGCGAATATACCTGCGTGATGCACTGTTTTTCATCCTCGGCAGAGCTGGGCAAAGCCGCATTGGATCTTGGGTTTTATTTATCTATGTCGGGAATAGCGACGTTCAAGAAATCACAGGAATTACGCGATATTTTTGCCGCAGCCCCTATTGACCGGATATTGGTCGAAACCGACAGTCCCTATCTTGCCCCGATGCCTTACCGTGGCAAACGCAATGAACCTGCGTATTCGGCACATACCGCCCAAACGGGCGCCGAAATATTCGGACTGGATTATGCGGAATTTGCCGCAGAAACCACTGCCAATTTCGATCGCTTGTTTGTCAAAGCAGCCACATGGACAGCACCATGAAGAATGAGTTGAAATTCACCATTTTAGGTTGTGGTTCATCTGGTGGGGTGCCCCGTTTGGGGGGGAACTGGGGTGAATGCAACCCCGACAATCCCAAGAACAACCGTCGTCGCTGTTCTATGATGGTGCAAAGGATAACGGACACGGGCACGACCAATGTTTTGATCGACACCTCACCCGATATGCGCAACCAGTTGCTGGATGCAAATATCAGCCATATGGATGGGGTGATCTATACCCATGCGCACGCCGATCATACCGCAGGCTTGGATGATTTACGCCAGTTCGTGTTAATGCAACGGGCACAAGTGCCTGTTTATGCTGATATTTTAACACGTGACGCCCTACTTGACCGTTTCAATTATGCATTTCAGCAACCCAAGGGCAGCATGTATCCCGCGATCCTGCAACTGAATGATTTAGACGAGGTTACACGGATCGATGGCCCCGGTGGCGTGATTGAATTCATGGCACTGGATGTGGATCACGGCAGTATGCCTGCCAAAGGGTTTCGCATTGAAAATTTGGCATATATCCCCGATGTGATTACAATCCCGGATCAGACATGGCCAAAACTGGCTGGTCTGGAATGCTGGATTATAGACGCATTGCGCCGCAAACCGCACGCCACCCACACGCATCTGTCAAACACCATTGATTGGATTAACCGGATTAAACCAAAACAGGCCGTGATCACCAATATGCACATTGATCTGGATTATGACGATGTGATGATTGAGACCCCAGAAAACACTGTTCCGGCTTATGACGGGATGACGATAAGCTATCCGATCTGATGCTGGATAATCTGCGAATAATTATGCCCGTTTTTTTGTTGGTGGGCGCCGGTTTTTTAGCGACAAAACGCGGTATTTTCAGTTCCGAGCAGGCCGATGCCGTAATGAAGTTTGCCCAGACATTCGCCATCCCTGCCCTGTTGTTTACGGCTGTTGCAAACCTTGATCTGTCTGCGGTGTTCAAACCGCACTTACTGCTTAGCTTTTATGCGGGCAATACATTTGTATTTATCGCAGGAACCCTGATTGCACGCCATTTCTTCAAACGCCCGTCAGGGGCTGCCGTGGCAGTTGGCTTTTCAGGCATGTTTGCCAATTCGGTTTTACTGGGTTTTCCGATCATCGAACGCGCCTTTGGGCCAGAGGCACTACAACCCGTTTACGCTTTGGTTGCCATTCATGCACCCTATTGTTACATCGTTGGCATTACGACGATGGAGGTCGCGCGTGCCGACGGACAGCCGTTGGGCAAAACTACACGTCGTATCCTGAAAGAGATATTTACCAACAGCCTGACCATTGGCCTGCTGCTGGGGTTTGCAGTCAATATTTCAAATATTGCCCTGCCCACGTTTGTTTGGTCACCGATCAAGATGATGGTCAGTGCGGCAATCCCAACCGCATTGTTCGCTCTGGGCGGTATTATGGTGCGATATAAACTGGCGGACCGTATTGGCGAGACCTGTGTGGTATTAGTCCTAAAGCTGCTGGTACACCCCGGTATTGCCTATCTACTTGCCACGCAAGCATTTGATATGTCTATTGAATTTACCCGCGCCGCAGTCATGACCGCGGCAATGGCACCCGGCATTAACGTCTATGTGTTCGCTAGCATGTACGACCGCGCCAAAGGCACGGCCGCAAACGCCGTGCTTCTGGGCACGGCGGCATCAATTGTATCGGTCAGCTTTTGGCTGTTTATGCTGGGTAGTTAGACGCAACTTCGACAAGCTTTACGTCTTCGGCTCGTAAACCTTGTGCACCAACAACGCATGCAACCAGCTTACCATTCAGAAATAAATTGCCTGCTTTGCCATCTTCCGAACGTTCCACGGTAACCAATGGGGTTACGCTTTGACCCGTTACCGGATCATTCACAACCATATATTCCAATTCGACATCATCGAACTCCGGATCAAAACCCAATAAAAGTGGCGGTGTAAACGGCTCTGCTGTTTCGGAACTTTCTGCTGCAGTATCATTACACGGGTTATCTTCAGCTTGAATTTCCCATTGCGCCAGAATTTCATCAGCCGCACGACGGGTTGAAAACTCTGTTTGATCTTCGTCTTGGATATCTTCGTCAAAAAGAAGTGCATCATCATTGACGATAGCCTCTGGTACCGGCTCTTCAACGATGGCTATAGCTTCATTACGTCGTTGCGGGTTACGCAAAGTCGGTCTTGTGAAGGAAAACTCAGATTTTTTGGGCTCATTGCTTTCACCGAGCTTATTCAGCATAGCTGATCTTGCAGCACTAATCTTGCCAGTCCAGTCACCGATTTTTTCTGATGCGCCGCCCAATTTTGAGATGCTGTTTAGCATTTCACATACTCCTAGAACTCGTTACACGCCGACATACAATCGTCGACGGTTCTAGGTATAATTCCCAATTGCGGCTTTTTTTTGATGCAATTGGGAAAATTTACAGAATATTTAGCTTGGGCTCAATCCACGCATCCGTTCAGAACGGCGACGTAATGCCTCGACCACGATCAATAGACAGATAGATATGATCACAAGTACGGTTGCAACCGCCAGAATTGTCGGGCTGATTTGTTCACGGATACCACTGAACATCTGGCGCGGTATAGTACGTTGTTTCACATCCGCCAGTTGCAATACAACAACCACCTCGTCAAAGCTGGTGATAAAGGCAAAGAGCGCGCCAGAAATCACGCCGGGCAATATCAATGGCATCTGGATTTTAAAGAACGTTGTGATCGGGTTTGCGCCCATATTGGCCGCTGCACGTGCCAAACTTTGATCAAAGCCGACGAGCGTCGCAGTCACGGTGATGATCACATATGGTGTCCCAAGTACCGCGTGGGCAATGATGATCCCTGTATAGGTTTTTGCCAGCCCCAAATCCGAGAAAAAGAAGAACATACCGGACGCGATGATCACCAAGGGTGCAATCATCGGTGAAATCAGCAAGGCCATGATCGGACGTTTGAAAGGCATTTCAGGACGCGAAAGACCGATAGCGGCCAACGTACCGATGGCCGTGGCAAGTATCGTTGCGCATGTGCCGATAAAGAAGCTGTTGCGGATAGAACGGATCCATTGTGCATTGTTCCACATGTCGGACCACCAACCTGCAACCGCATCAGGGGCCGCCATGCCATTGTGCAGCATATCAGCATACCAGCGCAACGAATAAGCCTCCGGATCAAAGGACAACATGCCTGCTGTAAAGCTGAAATAGGGTTCCTGATTGAAGCTAAGTGGCATCACGACCAGGATCGGTGTAATCAGAAACACGAATATCATGCCGCAAATCACGCGAAATGTATAAAACCACAGTACTTGTTTTGAGGTCACATAGGGCGGTTGGTTCAGGCGATAGTCACCTGATGACAACCATATGGCTTGTCGCCCGATAACCCAGCCTATGAGCCCCATCAATACACCGTAAGACAGAGCAAAGAAACTTAGGCCCAGTAGAAAGAAAGCGACAGCACCCGCAAGGCCGGATAGCACACGTGTTTTCAAAACCGTAATGGATAGAAACGCAAGTCCTGCAAATAATACAGCACCTACCGCCATATAAAGAGGCATCAAGTTGAATTGCCCCTGTGCTGTTAAAAAGCCTGCCAGTGCGCCAAAGCCGCCTGTCCATGCAAGGTTGAACCACATAGGTGGGCGCGGCGGGATGTATTTATAGGACTTAGGCTTGCTCATGTCATTAACCCAACTTCATATTGTCGATACCCACGACTTTGTCGTAGAGATAATAAAGGAATAGAACGATGACCAACAGTACCCCGCCCATGGCGGCTGCAAGTGACCAGTTCAACGAACTACGCATGTGAAAGTCGATAAAATTTGAAATCATCGTACCGGATTCGCCGCCAACCAAGGCAGGCGTAATGTAGAAACTGATCGCAAGGATAAAGACCAGAATGCCGCCCGCGCCGATGCCCGGAATACTTTGCGGGAAATAAACCCGCCAGAATGCCGTCCAGTCGCTGGCGCCCATGGATTTGGCCGCGCGCACATAGGTCGGGGGAATCGTTTTCATTACCGAATAAAGCGGTAGGATCATAAACGGCAACAGAATGTGTGTCATCGCGATCAATGTTCCTGTCTTGTTATAGATCAGTGAAAAGCGGTCATCATCCGTCGCCAGACCAAAGACCACGAATAAATCGTTCAAAACACCTTGGCTTTGCAGCATGGCAATCCATGCGGTTGTACGCACCAAAAGGGACGTCCAGAATGGCAGCAACACCAATATCAATAACAGATTGGATGTGCGCGCAGGCAAAGTGGACAGCAAAAATGCTACGGGATACCCCAATAGCAACCCCATTACGGTCACGATTACAGAGATTTCCAAGGTACGGACAAACAGCTGTAAATGGATACGACGTTCTTCGGATTTCCGTTCAAATGACCCATCCGCGTTATATTTCAAATCAACTGCAGAGGCCAAATAGGCCGGCGTCAGTGATTTGGAAGAAATTTTCAATGCCTTCCAAACCTCGATATCAGCCCATTTATCATCGGCACCCACCAGAGCGTCCTTAAAAGGTGCTTCCATTTTTTTGGCCTTGCGGGCCGATTTCGTGAATAAAGACCGGGTTCCTGAAAGTTCCCGGTTCACACGGCTGGCAACCTTGCCAATGGTTTTTGTTTCCTTGGCCAAAACCAAGTCCGCCACAAGGGCTGCATACATCGCTTCGGTCGGTTCACTTGTTGTATCCCACTGCGCCAGTTCAACCGACACTGCAGGCATATTTGCTTCAAAAGTATCATTATAAATGCCGCGCCACAGAAATATAAGAATAGGAACCAAAAAACAGAAAAATATCAACAACAACAACGGCGTTACCAAACCAAGGGCGCGCATTTTACTGCGAAACAGTGCCTGACCCAACCTTTTTTTCAGTAGGGTGCCATCGGCAGCCAGTGCCATTCCATTGGTATCAGTTGTTGCGTCGGTCATATGATTACTTTCCAAATCCGCGTCAAATAATGCGGTGCAAGGGACATCGCCCCTTACACCAACGTTTTTATATTATTGTGCCAACCAAGCGTTGAAACGCTCGTTCAGTTCGTCCTGATTGTCAGCCCAGAATTCAAAGTCGTTTTGAATAGCTGTTCCAAAGTTTTCAGGTGCAGTTGGCATCTGTGGGCCCATCGCCAGATCAGGATTGGTATGGTAAGCACCAACCAATGACGCAGATGACTTACGTGCAGGACCGTAAGAGATGTAGGAAGCTTGTGCTGCCAATTGCTCTGTTGCAGTTGAGAATGCCAAGAAGTCCATAGCAGCTTCTTTGTTTGGGGCACCTTTAGGGATTACCCATAGGTCCAAGTCAAAGATTTGGCTATCCCATACGATGCCGAACGATTTACCTTCAGCCGCTACAGCGTTGAAAATACGGCCATTATAGGCAGTTGTCATGGCAACTTCGCCATCAGCCAAAAGCTGTGGAGGCTGCGCGCCGGCTTCCCACCATACGGTATCGGCTTTAATCGTGTCCAGTTTCGCAAATGCACGATCAACACCTTCCGGTGTTCCCAGAACATCATAGACGTCTGCAGCAGCTACGCCGTCCGCGGCCAATGCCATTTCCAAGTTGGCTTTCGGACCTTTACGCAGACCGCGTTTGCCGGGAAATTTAGCCGTGTCAAAGAAGTCACCAATGGTTGTTGGGCCATTTGGCATTTTTGATGTGTCATAAGCATAGATTGTTGACCACACGATGTTGGCTACTGCACATTCAGAAACAGCGCCCGGAATGAAATCATCCAGTGCAGCTGTACCATCAGCACCATCAGGCAGGATTGATGGGTCGATTGTTTCCAATAGACCTTCGTCACAACCACGCACGGCGTCAGACAATTCAACGTCAACAAGATCCCATGTCACGTTACCGGCTTCAACTTGTGATTTAACTTCTGCCAGACCACCGGAATAATCTTCGGACAGAATTGTATTACCTGTTTTGGCCATCCAGGGCTTATGATAAGCTTCTATTTGTGATTTGGTGTACGCACCGCCCCATGACACGACTGTAATTTCGGCGGCCATTGCAGATGATGCAACAATTGCACCAGCGGCTGCACCTAAGAGTAGTGATTTAATCATTGTATTCTCCATGTTATATTTCCCGTTCTCCCATTATTCGTCCGGATTCGGGTTGATTCGAACGAACATGCGGGCGTTTATGCATCTAACGCCCGACAATCCTCTTTACCCCACGACACTGTCGTTGTTTCGCCCACCTTAAGATGTGTATGGCCGGCGGAATTCGGGACTTTGACAATGAAATCTTCGTTGCCATGTACATTCATCCGGCAACGAATATGGTCGCCCAGATAAATCAGTTCCAGTACTTTTGCATCTGTCGAGTTTTTGGTTTTCTTACCAGCAACTGTCACACGCTCGGGGCGTATCGATAGTATCGTTTTGTTACCAACTTCACCACAATTAACCGCCAAAGCCTCCATAATAGTGCCATCGTCCAGTTTTATGGTCGCCCCATCACCTTTTATTGCCTGAACCGTACCTTTTAACGTATTATTTTCGCCTATGAATTGCGCCACGAACGCATTTTCAGGGCGCTCATACAAAGCTTCAGGCGTAGAAAGTTGCTGGATGATTCCATCGTCAAAAACCGCTACACGGTCAGACATTGTCAGGGCTTCTGACTGGTCATGGGTCACATAGACGACCGTGATACCAAGATGTTCATGGATATGTTTGATTTCATACTGCATATGTTCGCGCAATTGCTTGTCCAATGCACCCAATGGTTCATCCATCAAAACCAGTTCGGCATCAAATACCAGCGCACGGGCCAATGCAATCCTTTGCTGCTGTCCGCCTGACAGTTGTGCAGGGCGTCTATCGATAAAATCGCCCATCTGAACCATATCCAGTGCGTATTTTACTTTTGCTTCACGTTCGGATTTACCCATTTTGCGGACTTCCAGCGGAAATGACAGGTTTTCACCGACCGTCATATGCGGAAACAAAGCGTAGTTCTGGAACACCATGCCAATACCACGTTTGTGCGGTGGAATATTGTTGATGGGGCGCCCCCCCAATAAAATATCACCATGTGTGGCGGTTTCAAACCCGGCCAACATCATCAGGCAAGTCGACTTGCCGGACCCCGATGGGCCAAGCATTGTCACGAACTCGCCCTTCTCAATTCTTAGATTTAGGTCTTTTACGACCAGAACCTCGCCATCATAGCTTTTTTGAACGCGATCGAACACGACAGAACCGTCGCCGGAAATAGTGGCAGCCAAAGTCTTCTCCCTGAAATTACGGGGTTGGTAAAACAACCCTCTTATTTTCTATTGATCAGATAAACCTATTAAAAAAGTTAATGCAAGGAATTATCGACAAGAAAAATAAACAAAAACCGACATTCAAACGCCAGAAAACGACAAGTGTGAGAATACCGACGTCAAACATATCCTAATCACCGTTATTAATTAAGGGGAAAAATGGTTATGTTTTATAGTAAATACCAAGATAAATATCTTAGATTGCACCAATATTATTGCAACCGACAAATGGAATAACAAGACGCATATAGATTCTAAACACCACACAAGTTAGGCCTGAGTATAGTATTGCCTAAAATTAAACTTACGATATTCTATCTACTATCGAGCAGAACTAGCATCGAAACAAATTGGTAAAATTACTTTTCGGAGTACAATAATCAATGGCTGACACGCGCACTTATTCAGTTCTGTCACTTATGAAGAATGAAGGTCCGTTTATTCTGGAGTGGGTGGCACATTACAAAGCACTTGGCTTCGATCATATAGTGGTTTGTACCAATGATTGTGAAGATACAACGGTTGAAATTCTGCAGCACTTGGAAAAAATGGGGTTGGTGCGGCACCACCCAACTATAATACGCGGTGGTGGCATTCAAAGAAGCGCATTACGCCAAGCACGAAAACTACCGGAGATCCAAAACGCCGATTGGGTTTTTGTAAATGATGCCGATGAATTTCTAAACATTCACCTTGGTAATGGAACCGTGCGTTCACTTGTAGAACATTCAGGTGATAATATTGATATGATTTCTATCCCTTGGCGTGTTTTTGGCCCAAAGAATGTGTTTAAGTTTCATGACAGGCCAGTAAAGCAGCAATTTAATCTAGCCGAATTTGGGTATGACCAGAACCCAGAAGTTGGTAAATTCGTAAAAACTTTATTTACAAATCATAAAATATATAAGCGCCTCGGCCTTCACCTACCGGTGCCGCATCCCGGGCAAGATTACCCACCGCTTTGTGTGCTGCCCGGCGGAAAATTGTACCTAAGGCGGGGAAAGAGAACAAAAAACCCGCCACTTTTTGAACATGCGCAGGTTAATCATTACGCACTTCGATCAGCTGAATCATTCTTAATCAAGCGAGCACGTGGGCGTGCCAATCATTCCAGCCACATTCTGGGCACACCGTACTGGCATAGGTTTGATCTAAATAACGTTGAGGACAATACCGTACGCCGATATGATATCACGGCGGGCGCTTGGCAGGAAAAATTTGAAACCGATACAGAGTTGTATAACCTTCATCTGCAAGCGGTTGAATGGCATCGCAACAAAGCAAAAGAATTACGGCAACATCCCGATTTTTTACCTTTGGTTAAAGATATCCTTATTGCCATGTCCACTGTCGAAAAAAACGGTTGGCCAAATCCAGTTTAGCAATACCTCCGAAATCTGAAGTAATGAAACTTAAGTTGACCGTTTGAATAGTTTATTTGCTTTCCAATCCCGCTCAAGCTGATAACCGCATTCTTTCAGACGGGTGTTTAAGTCGTATTTCCAAGTTTCGTTATGTTTATCTTCAAAGTAAATACGTTCCGGGCGCAACTTTTCCGAGACCTGTTCCAACAATGGATATATTACCCTATCTTCCAAACCTTCCACATCAACCTTCAAAAAATCAACCGAGGTTTTACCTTTAAAAAAATCAGCCAGTAATTTGACATCTACAGTAATGGAATTTGTACGGGATTGCCGTGCATCTGTGCGAAGTTGCCCATTGCCCAGATTGCCATCCTCTTCAAAAATCAGATCAGCGACACCGGCTTCATCCGATACGGCACAATTGTGAACTGTAATCGATTTAAATTTATTCAAGGCAATATTGTATTCGAACCGTTCCCGCATAATCGGGTTCGGTTCAAAAGCGATGATTTTAGAGCCCTTGCCTGCGGCCAAAGCCAAACGAAGTGAAAAAATACCGGCATTTGCCCCCACATCGAAAGCAGTAATTTTTTTGCCGGTAAAAAGGTTGCAAATGTAACGCAAACTTGGCTCTTCGAAGGGGCGCCCGCGCCGCCATATTTGAAATTCCGTATTGTTGTTACGTGGGAAAATTTTCATTTTGCAGCCACGAAAATCCACCTCGCATGACCCCAAGCTTTGGCGAATAAGATTTCGAACCTTTCCACTGTCAGATGTATTCCATGCCGCGACTAATATGTCATTTCTGACCGCATCCATAGTTGTCATGTGCATAACCCCAGTATTGCCTCTCTAAATTTCTAATGCCTGGGTTAATTTATGTAAAGTTTCATACGCATGTTTTTAACACTTAGATATGGTATGTTTACCTAAAATCTGTGCTCCCATGTCCAAGATCAGTTATTATGGCCGGACGATGTAAGGGGGCCCCATTATTCAGTAAATTTCATCACAAAACAATGTTTCAAAAGAACTGTACGCGTTTTGCTGCGCATAAGACCCGTTCAGGCCTGTTGGATGCAATCAAAACATCCCGTTTAACATGAAAAAGCTTACCCAAAGGTAAGCTCGTTCATATATTTAGCCTGTTATATACAGGCAAAGTAAACCTGTGCGTCATTTTCCAAGAAGGATAGGTTTGTGTACATACCCCAAACATCGATCAAACCCAAATCCATTCAAAGATACACATCGAAATCGTTTACGCGGCTTTATACATGCCATACTCGTTAAATCGTTACACTACCAAAAACTCATTTCACTCACTACACTGATACTAAACTCAACAAACTCGTTACACATTACATTGTCGCTCTGACCCCTACTTTAGATCAGTTAACTTTGACATAACTATGTTTTAAAGGCATTTTGAATATAGACTTAAGTATAGGTTTTGGAAAAAAAGTAAAAATAAACTGCACAATCTTTCTAATTTTGGACACATTACACTTAAAAGCTGCAACAGTCAGTTTCGGTTGAAATTCAAGATTCTGGCGATAAAACCCATCAAACAGAAAGGCACGACGGTAACGCGATCTGATCCCCCCCAGACAGAAATTAATGGAAAAACTGGGCCGGACTGTCTGTAAATAAAAAGGACCCACCGTGAGGTGGGCCCTTTCACAATCTACAGTCTGGTTTCATACAGGCAAACTAAGATCGTTGGCCAGCTAGCCCAAGAAGGCATAGATAAGGGTAAAGCTGATAAAGCCAATCACCAAACCTAAGACTATTCCCAGTGCAAACACAGTCGCAATTAACATTACTAAACTCACATACTCTTTACGCGTTACGTTGCCGTTACTGGCCCTTACTTTAGATCATTAAACTTTGACACAAATGTGTTTTAAAACAGCTTTCTATATAGACTTAAGTATAGGTTTTGAAAAAAAATAATAATTTTTTTATACAATACATCCAATTTAAAAACATTACCCTCTGCTTTTGAAACAATAAGAACATAAATAAATCCCAAAGTGTTTTTTGCATAGAATCATCGTCAATTTAGATTGTAAAATATACCTATCAGGGTAAAAAATTACTTTAACCATTTGATAATTATAATAAAATATATCAGACGCTAATCTTCAATCATAAAAGAAACATAACCAGCCTTGCAAAACGACTTTTACCGGGCACCTTTTGGATGACCGTTAAAGCTATGCACTGCCACGATAAACGTACTGATTACGGAAACCCCAAAGCACCGACGACAAGCGGCACGCGTATTTAACACACGGTCATGTCTGCCTAAACCGATGCAGCTGCTTGGCACATAATGCGCAGTTTTTCCTCGGCCAGATCCGCAGGTAGCAAACCAAGACCGCAATCGGGTGCTACAACCAGACGATCCCGGTCAATATGATCAAGGGCGGCTTTCAGACGGGCAACAACCTCTTCAACGGTTTCCACGCGGCTACTTGCGATTGCAACCGCACCGAAGATGACGGTTTTTGATTGGAATTTGTCCAACAGATCAAGATTGTTGCAGCAGTGTTTGTCTTCGATGGAAACCTGATCAAACGCGGCCATGTCCACTGCCTTGCTCAGTTGGCGATAACTGTTTGGGTCAGCTTTTTTATAGTCATCATCGTCCAGATGATCCGGATAGCCACAGCACATATGTACGATCCGCGTAACCGATTTAGGCACACCGTGAAAGCAGCGTTCCAAACCTTCCATGCCAAAATCCAGCGCATCACTGACTTCTCTGGCAAAAAGCGGCTCATCGACCTGAATATACTGACAACCCGCTTCCACAAGTGCCAGGATTTCTTTGTTCACCGTTTCGGCCAAAGCTGCATTCAGTTTAGGGCGGTCATTGTAAAAACAATCCGCCGTCGTATCCATAATTGTCAAAGGTCCGGGCAATGTGAACTTCACGGGCTTTGCACTCACCCCCTGACTGGCCAGATAATCATGTGTGCTGTAGCACTTGCCCGAATGCACGATCGCGTTGCGAATGGCCGGCAGATCGGTTTCATAAGCCCCGTCACGCAATACGCGATGTTCCAGATTGTCAAAATCAAACCCGTCCAAATGGCGGCAGTGATAATGAATATAATTTTCGCGGCGCACCTCACCATCCGTCGGGATGGAAATCCCAGCACGCAACTGAATATCGATGACTTCCTTGGCCGCACGGATAAACAACGCTTCATGCGTGTCTTTGTTTTTTTCCACGTCCAATGTGTAATCAAGCGTTGTCTGGGCCGCATTCATCCCGCCCGTTTCACGTGCGGCATCAAACCAGTCACGCACAGGAACATAATTGGGTTTGGGAAAGGCCCCGATCGTTGTCGTTTCAAGTCGTTTTTTCATAAGGAAACATTACAGACAAAACTGTTTTACAATCAAGTCCAGAAATAACGTGAATGAAACCCCCTGCAACAAGTACAGTCGCCATCATATCAACCAAGTATGCGTGATCAAAATGGTCAGGCAGCGTGGTTTTGTATGATCCCATACGCTTCGGGACAAACTTCTTTAAGATATTGTTTCATATCCTCCGGCGATACATATGTGCTCCGCGATACAATATGCTTTCGCAATTTTTGTTTCAACAGCCCATATTGCCAGTTTGACAGGCCCCTGATTTTAAGCGCGAGTGACAGTTTCATCGATGTATTTCGCATTGCTCTTATATGGGAATACAGACTCAATTCTTCTTTCAACCGAATATTGGTATAATCGCGCGACAATTGCTTTAACGCCCCATATTTCCATTTCGACACACCCATATATTCAAGTGCACACGTTAATGTCATTCCACCGACACGCAGTGATTCTATCCGGGACAGAAGGGATAAATCGGACTGTAATTTTACACTGTTAAACATAATCATTTCCTCACTAATGGTTTGGGTATCCTCATTGTTTTGATTGATCTGATATGTGTGGATTAACCCAAATCATCATCACACATTGGGTTTACGGTTTATCGGTGCTTCGGGATGGGTGTCGAATTCAGTGCCCTTAAACAGCAATCAGCCATTTCAGTTTTTGTTGCGCCCTTGCCTTGAACTATTTCATAAATTCGCCTTATAAACATTTCATTCACCTACTATATAACCACTACAACTTCGTAACCTCGGGCAGCTTAAACGCATGAAATATAGTCTGTGAAGTACGCATTATTTTTGCATATAGTAACAATTACATTACTTAGTAATTATTAATTTAGTGTATCAAACACAGATAGTTACAGGTTTATGTTAATGAAATAATACACTTCAATCAGCCCGTCTTTGACTGACAAAGGCCCAAGATTGAGAGTTGAGAAGTCATTAACCGAACCTGTTTAAAAACTCCGGTTTAGACATTGAAAATTGTATTTTTAAAGTGTGATATATTTTAAAAATGCGATCTATTAACGTCACCCTTCCAACCGCAACCAATAATGCAGACACTGCGTGTTTAGTGAAGGGGCTGGTTTATATCCTATAAAATCATCAAAGTAATCAGGGAAGTGGGTTTATAAATATTCATTCGCCAAACAGAGGAAAAAATGGACCTTGGCGTTTAGCCCAACAGATCAATATATGCGCAAGCACCTTATCGTTGCCGAGAAAAAAGCCCAGCACATGCTTGGTATAGTTATTCACCAAACTAAATCTATTGCAGCCACACCTTGGCAAGAAATCCCTGCCCTCTACAATAAACTTGACGAAACCCTGAACAGTCACTTAGCTCTCAAATGGTTCACATTAAATCTTGTTCGATCGAAAGGGTCAGGCGGGGCAATGTTTAATGAATTTAAAGTCAACGTATGAACTGTGCCGGCGGTAGACCTGTTGCGGAATTGTGCCGCCCCTTTAACCGGATATTATGCGCAAAAGGAGAACGGCTATGGGAATGAAATGCACAGCAGAATTTAAGCAAGAAGCGGTTCGGGTTGCACTGACGCGTGGACTGACAACAACTTCTACAGCTTCGCATTCTCCTGTTCCTTAAGCATTAAAATAATCTGCGCGGCTGTGAATCGTTTATTCATTTGTCCGTCCTTTGTGGGACGGTTTCCACATCATTTTGGAGTAAATTTAGAGGCCCAAGTCAATATTTATCAGACGACGGACACACAGTTTTGCAAACTAATTTTACAAGAAATTGCACTATTGCAACACTCAAACAAATAATTTCCTTTTTAATTTGATATACCAAGATCAAAATGTAATCCATTTAGAATATACTAAGTAACAAATGGTTGATATGATAATGCGCGGTTTATTTATAACTTTCACTATAAAAACAATATTACTTTCATCTACAATAGCATGGGCAGATGCATCTGATGCATCCAGCTCAATTATTATCGAAGGTGGATTGTCTTACAGTGGGGTCTCTCGAAGCGGTAGTGCCTTGAACAACCCTACCCCCACAAACATACGGGAACTTGAGAGTTTTGAAATTGCGACTGTTGATGGTTTTATCGCATTACCAATCGGGAAATCATACTTATTCCAAATAGAAGGCATTAACGAAATCAGTAATGCTGATTCTATAACCCCAAGTGGGAATCCTACTCGTTTCACATATGACAGGAGCAGTTTTATCGGGGCGCAATTTGGGCGCAACCTAGGTGATAACCACTATTTCGGCGTTTTCTCCGGAACCGGCAATACTGAATTTGTCCCAACAAATGCAGCACAAGCGCGTGCTGCGGCGAATTACAATGTTTTTGGCCTTTCGGGTGCTTACCACACAGCTAACTGGTCGTTCACCGGCCAGTTTGGCCGCATAGATGCCGACTCTCAGAATGCTGAAACGCTCTCAAACTTTACGTTCAGCCGCTTCATAACACAAAGATTTTTCAATCAAGGGAAAACCGCTGTAAACGTTTCTATCGCAATTGGTAGCGGCGATCAGGATTTTGATAGCCCAACTCCGGACAAAACTGCACTGCGTGCTTTTGAGTTAGGCGTAGAACATTCTTTGCCGATCAATATCTTCGGCAGTACTACGTCCGCATACGCGTCATTTGAGCACATCACAGTAGATGAAAAATCTGCCGCCAATGGTGATATAGACGATACAATTTTTTCTATCGGATTTAACGTCAATTTCGGAGCAAAATCTTTAAGGGATCGCGAAAGACGCACGGCACAGCGTATGCCAAAATTTGGCCGCTGGCTTGCTTCAGTCCCAGCTGTCGATTAATCAACGGCCCAATGTGAATGGGACGACATATTCTCATAAATTATAGACTAATATCATTTTTTGCCACGTCGCAGTGTGTACGCCTGAACGGCTTATTTCAAGCATAGCGATTTGATGCTGGGAAAAAAGTTACCTCAAGGCCCAAGAATGATATCGCGCCCAACGCATGCGATTTCCCTTTGGGCTCTGGCCTATGTTGCTGGATACGAGAATAATTGAACATATAACTTTTGCCGTGAAAGCACGATCATGAACAGATGCTTACTTCCTGTTATTAATAGAAAATATCTCTCTTTTGAACAGTAGCTTATATGGTAATTTTTCGAGCGTGATATGCACAATATGCGTTGCAATAAGTGTAGGGATCACAACAGAAATAATAAAAATCATCATCGATAGCAAAATATTTTCTGTAAACCATGCCATCTTATCAAAAAGCAACCGAAGTGGCAGGTATATATAGGGGTGAACAAGATACAGGCTGTAGCTGACGCTTCCAAGATACAATACCCAATGATTATTTAACGCTCTACTTGTCAAACTAGTTTGACCAACAGCAAAGTAAAAATAAAATGCCGTCGCAAGTAATGTTAATTGGGCTATAGGGTCGCTCATTTCTGAAGGCTTATAAGCAAAATGTCCCATGCTGGCGATGATAGCCAAAAACACAACAGCGAGCAGTTCCAAACCCAGCTTCATGTATCCGGTCACCAGCAGACCGCGCTGATACATCAGCTGTGTGACAACGCCAATCAGAAAAAACAGGGCTGCGGGAAAAGCTAAAACAAATACAAGCGACAGGCCCAATGCAAGCACTGAGCCAATCACAGATTTCTTCTTAACCAAAAAGAATACTGCCAATGCGGTCAGTGCATAAAACATGACCTCATAGGTTAAACTCCACGCATTTGGGGTTAGTTGTTCTGTACCCACCACCAAATTCAGAAATGTGAAACCCGCAAAAATGGGCAAAAAGGAATTGGTATCCGGAATGTAATTTGTGATCGCATTTAAAACAACGAACAAAGCTGTAAATACAAAAAATATTGGATAGATTCTTAGAAATCTACGAACAAAAAACTCTCTAGGTGAATAACGCAGAACACTTGGCAGAATTACAAACCCGCTGATGGCAAAAAATAGGTAGACACCATATGTTCCAAAATTCCAAAAAGGCTCTACGCCGCTCACATAACCCGGGCGGTCAGCATATATGTGCTCTGCAGTTCCGCCCAACAGATGTGCCGAAAATACCATCAATGACGCAACCCCGCGCAAACCGTGAACAGACGTGTTAAAGCTATTGTGGTCTGACTTCATATCTTTGTTTCCCAAACCCGCCGCAATTCTATAGAGATCATATACGCTAAATTAAGGATCAAAGTGACTATCTTAATAGTTTGTATAGATCGCTTTAAATATACTAGGTTTTCCCTGTTACTCGTCTGATGTAAAATACAACACACGATTGCGAAAAAACCAAGAATTATCTTGGCACAACTGATAAATGGGTAAGTGTATTCTGTTGAGTTTTGAGGAAAGAGATGAAGGTTATTCTGATTGGTGCCGTCGAAAGCACAAAAGTCGCGTTTGAAGCCCTTGTAAAAGCGCAGCTTCCGCCAACCCATATTGTGACTTTACCGCCTGACAAAGCGGGGCGGCACTCTGATTTTGTGGACTTAACAAAACCAGCTTTGGAGATTGGTGCCGAAGTCATATATTCAAGTAATATTAACGACGACAAGACGATTAAAAAGCTTGAAAGGATCGGGCCAGATCTGTGTTTGATATTGGGCTGGTCGCAAATATGTCACGAAAAATTTCGATCTATTGCGCGGTTGGGAAATCTTGGATTTCATCCGTCCCCTTTACCAAAACTACGTGGGCGCGCCGTGATTCCCTGGACAATCCTTTTGAACATGAAAGAGACAGCTTCAACGCTGTTTTGGTTAGAGGAAGGCGCGGATACCGGCGATATAATTGCACAAAAATTCTTTGAGCTGACTGCGGCAGAAACCGCGCGCAGCCTTTATGGCAAACACACAGCAGCCCTAGCAGAATTGATACCTGACGCCGTGCGCGCCATCTTAGATGGAACAGTCAAGCAAATCAGCCAAGATCACACAAAAGCGTCTTATTGCGCGAAACGCACGCTACAGGATGGTCAAATCAATTGGGCAGACAGTGCCGTAAACATTGAACGCTTTATAAGAGCCGTTGGCGACCCCTATCCAGGTGCATTCACCTCAACATCCGATGATGGCCGACTGTGGGTAGATGCGGCAGCTTTCCCAAATGACACCATAGAGTATATTGGAATACCGGGGCAAATTCAGGCAATAACGAAGGATGGTTTCGTTATCTTATGTGGCGATTATAAGTGCATTGAAGTCCTCGCATGGCGATCCGAAAGCCAAAAAGCACCGCGTCAACATACTGTACTTGGCCGATAGGACAGCCGCGCCCATTAGATATCTGATCGGCGTTTCTTAGCGGTATGTTCTAGGCTTAATTCTGTTTGGTCCGGTACATCCATTAAGACAGATACATTGTTATGGATCAGGCAGTGCGCACCGACTGAAACGCCAAACAAAATGGTTGCACTCATCCCAACAACTGTCTCTGTACCAATACGAACATTCCCCGCCAAAACAGCTGCTGGTGTCAGATGCGCGTGATCTTCAATGATACAATCATGTGCCACAACCGAGCTTGAATTGACAATAACATTGGCGCCAATTCTGCATCTTGGCCCTATCATTGCTTGGGGCAGAACATACGTCGCCGGGCCTAATTTTGTATCGGTCCCTAAATGTGCAGATGGATGGACCAAAGGGGGCAATATAAATCCGATCCTTTGTAAAGTTTCAAAAATCTCTTTACGCCTTTGCGAAGACGTAGCCCCACCAACGCCAATAAAAGCTGTTGTGACCCCTGCATCAAACAACTCTTGAAGATGGCCATCAGAGTCAGTCACATCTATTCCAGAGATCACATTTGTGCCTTTGCTGAGATGTTTGTCAGCGGCCCCACTTATATTCCACCCCGCGGCTAATGCGATCTCACCAATAGTGGCACAATGTCCGCCACCGCCGACAATAATTGCTTTCATTTCAGTTAGATTTGAAGATTTTTCCACCTCTGAATCACTTGCGGTATCCGTGTACTTCGCGGCGGCCTGAACCTCCGCAATTCCGATCCGGCCCGCCTTCGGTTGAACCGAACTTATGTCGATATTCAGTTCCTTGGCCATAAGCTTGGCTTTGGTTGTCACCTTAACATCCCTATTTGTGGCCAGTTCCTGACTTGCAGTTCCTTGGGCAATCGTTTCACCACCCATATCTATGATCGCGATTGTTGCACCGGTTTCGATCATGCGGCCTGGTTTGGACAGAATTTTCAGAATGTGCCCGGCCTCTTGTGCCTCGATTTCAATAGCCGCCTTTGTGGTTTCAGCCGTGGCAAGTATATCCCCAACCTCTACAGCATCCCCGACAGCGTAGTGAATATCTGTCACAAGGACTTCATCCTCGTTTGCGTTGACCCGCGGTATTTTTACTTCGAAAGTTGCCATGCGAGACTATCCTCTAAAATGTTCCAAGTATTTGATGTTCAATTCGATCCACATTCGGAAGAATTTGTAATTCCCAATTACGCGCACTTGGAATCGCAGTGGGGGCGGCAGCAATCGATATAAAGTGTTTAGGCGCAATACCTGCACTTAGGATATGTTCGGCGCAAGCGGCACCAAACCCCCAGCTTTCTGATCCTTCTTCAACAGTAAAGATACGGTCTGATTTTGCCGCCACTTTCTGGATCAGCTCCATTGGTAATGGTGAAAGATACTCAATCGGAACAACTTCTATGTTAATTTCCTCTTCTTCCAATAGCCTTTCGGCGACTTGAACGCACATTTCTGAGACGCCGCCATATGTAAAAATTATGCCATCAGGATGATCGTAGGAGACAAGACGTTCCGGCTCAACCAACTTTGAATACATGATTTTATTCTCGATGAACAAAACCGGACTGCCAATAGAAACTGCTTCATCCAGTAATCTTCCCGGGCTTGAAAACTGATTTACGGCCAGAACCGTCAAGCCAGGAACACCGCAAAAATGTTTTTCGATGCTCTGTGAATGGGTGGGTCCGTATCCCCGGCCACCGCCCATAGGGGTTCGGACAATAAGTTTGGCGTCAACCGCATCGTTGAACATCCATTTGACCTTGGCAGCATGGTTTACAAGTTGATCCATTGTTAAGGTCAGAAAATCGCCAAACATAATTTCGGCAACAACTGTTTTGCCCCTTAAGGCCATTCCCAAGCCAACCCCAACAAGCCCCGCTTCAGAAATAGGGGTCGTAATAACATTATTGGGAAACGCATCTGATAGACCTTTTGTGACTTTAAATGCGCCTCCATATGGATCCAGTAAATCCTCACCAATGATCATTGAATTCGGATTCCGTTGAACTATCCCAAACAGGCTGTTTCTTAGATCTTCTACGACGCGCATGCTGGAGCATCCTGTAATGCAATTTCTAGGGCCTGGGCAATATGGGTATCGCACCAATTTTCAAGAGCAAGGGGGTCTTTTGTTTTGCTCCGATAAATCGCGAGCGGGTCTAATTTCTCGAGTTGTTTTACGAAAGCCAGATCACGTGTATCATCCCCTTTAGAATGTGGCCCAAGACGGACAGTTTCAAGATGTAGCCACTTCGGGCATCCGGTTGCACGTATTTCTCCGACAAGCGAGTGGGCCAAATCAGCGATTGAGTTAGCGTCTGTGCCAACATGATGATGGCATTCAATGCCAAAAGCGCGTGCACGATCTGTAATGGATCCCGAAACGGCCAAATGCTTTGGTGTTGTCTGTGCAATGCCGTTATCTTCAACAACAAAAAGGACAGGTGCGGATAGAAGAGATGCGAAATTCAGGGCCTCGTAAACGGCCCCTTCGCCCATTGTACCGTCTCCCATAAACACACAGCTGATTGCACCATTGTCTTTTTCTGCCACAGCCGCTCCGACGGCTGATGCCACAAAACCACCTTGGATGCCGGAAGAATAAAAATTACGCCAATGCAAATGTTGACTGCCACCTCGCCCGCCGCATGCGCCAGTTTGGCGTCCCAAAATTTCAGCGAACAAACGATAGGTCTGCCCACAATATGCAAGGAAATGCCCATGGCATCTGTGATTGGACCAAATCATATCTTTCTCACGATCGAGGGCATCTACAATACCCACTGCATCGGCTTCTTGACCAATGGAAGTGTGCGTCGTCCCCGCCAAAAGATTATCAACAAACAATTCCAACAGTTTATTTTCAAAACTTCGAATTAAGTATAACTGCCGATAAAATCTATCTTCTCGGGCCAAATCTGATCCAATAGTTGAATAGTCGATATCTTGGTTCTGTTTTATCATACTAAATCACTAACTCATTATGTTTAACTTCAAACCTTTTTCCATTGGTTAAGATATATCATCACATTACGCTGCGATTTAGACATATCACTTTATGAGTGTTGTATGTTCGTCACAGAATTGTAGTGAGATAAGGACGAATACCACTCAAATCCCATCAATATAGCTTACCTCGCATAGATTGATTGTCTCCAGGAGTGATAACATCGCCTGAATTTGGTCATCAAATGTCTGGCTGACATTTAAGCTAATGCGCTTTCAGATTGAATAGCACTAGCCTTTCTGTAAGCGGGAATTGTCGTGGTAAGACCTATTGCCACGATCCAAGGAACAACAAGAAATCTCGCATAAACATGTGGAAGCCCGGAAATTACTAATGCGAAAACTATGACGGTGACCATGAGAAATGCGCCGGCATTCAGGCTTCTTGTACGCAATATCACCATACTAGCCTGTGTGAAAATTGCTATTAATAGAATTAAGAAACCGAATAGGGCAAATACACCACCTTCATTTAAAACCAACAAGAATATGTTGTGTACCGGCGCGCCATGTACGCTTAATTCGCGATATTGATCAAAGCCCATTCCTATAAAAAGATAGGATTCAGTCAAATGGATGGATTCCGAAACTAATTCCAAACGACCAACCAGCGTTCCGAGTTGCCCAATATCGCCAGTTCTAAATGCGGATAAAACGCGTTCCTCAAATACGTCAGGCAAAAACGCCGTGCCAAGAACTGTCACGGAAATAATTAATACAATCGCAATCGAAGACAAATAGATAACGTTCCGTAATAAATTGTCACCGATTAGCAGCGTCCCAACAAATGCGAGAACAAAGCAGGCCATTCCGGTATTGGACCCTGTCAGCATTATGGTATATAAAATTGAAAGTAAGAGAAGCCACCCAAAATAAAATGGGAACCATTTTGTACGGATCAACACGATCACCAAAGGAACACTCATCGCCAATAGTCCACCAAGTTCATTCTCACGTTCCACCAGCCCACGTAACCGACCTGAATATGATACAAACCGTGCCCCAACATCCATATCAAACGTTATAATTATGATACCATGTAGGCATATAATCACCATAGCTGCCAGAAAGGCAAAGGCAATAATCCAAGCTTCTTTATGTGTGCGGCGTATTAAAACAACGGGCAAAATTAGATATGCAAAAATATATTGCGCGACCCCGACAAACCCTCTGACACTGTCCCCATTAACAATTGAGCTCAAAAGCAGAGAGCTGCAAAATACAAAAAGGCCAAATAAGTAAACCTCCGTTAATGCCCCAAAGACACGCCTTGGAACGCCACGGTTGGCAAAGATAATAACGAGACATAACAACGCTGAGATATCTGCAAATGTAATATAAATCCCAGATAACCTAGCAGCATTAATTGGTGCTAAAAATACCGTTAAACCAGCTAGACTTAACTCCAACTTATCCATTTTAGTTAGGTTAGAGGTTTTTTTTCTGAACATTCCATTTGCTTCGCAGTATTTGGTAGAGGTCATATTTCTCTGGTATTTAGGTTATAGTTTCAACAAATTTAGCACCATTCTATCATAGTTGTTTCATTTTTCTGAAGGTTTCTTTAGATATTAAGCTATTGACCCAAGTATTCTTAAATATAACCAGCCAAAAAAAAGGATTATTTAAAGAGTGATAAAAATGTATATAAAGACTAATTTGAATAAAAATCAACGTAACATAGCGTAGGATAGCATGGAAAACGAGGCTTATACCACTCCGTATTTCCTTTACAAGGATGATGAGAATGCCGGGTTGGGGTTTTCAAATATTGCGGCTGCATTATTTCGCAATTCAAGGAATATCATAATACTAGCTATTATTGGAGCGGTGTTGGGTTTTGTATTTTCTCAAATTAGAGGCCCTATATATGTAGCAAGTGCTGTCGTTGTTTTAGAACCAGAAAACACAGCTCTTAGCTTATTGGAAATTTCAGAAGGATTAAGAACTAACCGATCCACTGTCGAAACACAGCTGGATGTTTTTAAGTCTACTGAATTATTAGGTGATGTAATAAAGCGTATCAAAGAGAAACATAAAAGCACTAGTACTGGTATTTTAGATCCCTCTCAAACTGTTCCTGATTTGCCAAAAGAAGAGCAAATCAAGTGGCTTTCAAATGCTACTGTTGTCGGACGGAAAGGCGAAAGTCTAGCTTTGACGATCGTAGTTAGAGCCCAAGATTCTACATTAGCGGCGGATCTCGCAAATGAGATTGCGCGCACCTATATAGATCGACGGATTAATCAAAAAAGAGGCGAAATCTTAACTGCTGAAAATATTTTGAAACAACGGACATCAGAAATTAGATCGCAACTCTCCGTTAGTGAAAAAGAACTCGCGATCCTTGTACAGTCAAAACAACTTAACGATTTAGAATTAGATACAAGACTACGTGCACGCGTTTCACAACTAAAGGCACAAATGGATAATATTGTTCCGGAGACCACAGAGGATCAACAAAAATTGATCCTTTTGAAAGACGAAACCGAAGCTATTCAAAAAAACCTAATTGATCGCACAATAGCCACGATCCGAAAAGAAGAACTAATCCGCGAAATTGAAAGCAGCCGGTATCGTCACGAGCAAATTTTTGAACAACTTCTTCGTGTAGAAGCAGAAAATATAATTATGAGTCCGGGTGCTCAGTTAGTTTCTGCGGCAAATGCACCTCTAAAACCTGCAAATCTTAGCCCCACAACTGCTTCTGTGTTTGGGTTACTATCCACGAGCTTTCTATCTATTCTCGTAACCATATTTTTGGCGGCTTTTGATAGAAGATTGCGGACCACTGCTCAGCTTGAAAATATTCTAAATGGACCATGCCTAGGCACAATCCCTTTGCATGAAAAACCTAAAAAAACCTTAGTTTCGCATTTCATGGCCCTAATTCGAAAAGCTTCACCAAATGGCGATGGACGTTTTTTAAAATGGTCCGATGTGGTTTCAGGTTCAACGGGTTCGCCGAAGTTTAATGAAGATGAAACGTTGGAGGAAGAAGGGAATGTTTTCAATCAAATGAAGAAGGGTAGCCGTTCGATCTTTTCGACGTCAGTCCAAAAAGCTTTCTTTAATCTTAATCTGCAGCTACCAAAAAACAAGAACACGATTATCGGCGTGACTTCTTGTTCTCAGAACGAAGGGAAGTCTACGCTTGCAGCTTGCCTAGCAACCGCTGCTAGCGTTAAAAAAGAGCGGATTGCGATTGTAGATTTTGATATGTGGCACCATGGTGTTGGCGAACTGACAAAAACTGTTGATGCATCAGAAGGTTCACCAAAATCTTTACCCAAGCAAGGGAAAAGTGAAGATCCTGATGCGCACGTACCATCTTTGGAAGATTGGTTTACCAAAAATAAAAGTCTTGATGAGATCAGCGTCAAGTTAAGCGGTTTCGAAAATATCGACATTTTTCCATGGGTTGCCAGAGATGACGGTCATTTTGTTGATCTTGGTGAAAGCAAAATTAAAAAACTATTTAAAGATCTGCGCTCACAATACGCTCTAACTATCGTAGATACCGCACCTTTTCTACTCGTAAGTGAAACAGCCGCGGTTTCAACTGAATTGGACGGATTTATTGTGGTAGTGGCATGGGAACAAACAACAGATCATGTCCTTCAAGATCTAAAAAAGGCTATGGATTTAGCAAGGATTAATATTATCGGGTCAGTTATGAACCGCGTCGATCCCAAAAAGCAAAAGCTATATGGGTTGAGCGAGTATGCGCAATACTACCAAGGTGAAGGCGGCTACCATTAAATCTGACATTCAGAACCCAGAAGCTAAGCAAGGCTAACTCATTGACACTCAAGTCTACATTAAAGAAATACCTGAGTGGTTTTGATTCTTTTGACGATATACTCAAAAATATAGGCATTATATTTTCAGCCAACGTAATAGTTGCAATTCTGGGTCTATGCACATTGGTGGTTTTAACACGTTCCGTCGGTGCTGCAGGACTGGGCGTTCTTGCACTCATAGAAGTTTACCCGCGTATTATCGATCAAGTCGTCCGCTTTGAACCTTCACAAGCAGTTATACGTTACGGAACGAAAGCTTTAGATGATGACAATAAGTCTGGGTTGATAAAACTCATAAAGTGGGCGACCATATTGGATATCTGTGGTGCCGCCGCCGCCGCGATATTAACGCTAACAACACTTAGTTTTGCAAATTTCTGGTTGAAGCTTTCGCCGGAAGAACTCCAAATGGCTTTCCTATTTTCGCTTACTCTATTTGGCTTTATATCTGCCACATCCGTTTCTGTAATGCGGTTGTTGTCAAGATTTGACCTCTACGCTAAAACACTTGTATTTGCTGCATTCCTAAGATTTATTGCCGCAGTTTTTCTTTGGTGGATAGGCGCGCCTTTTAAAGCATTCTTCTGGTTGATTGCAATTGATGCTGTGCTTCAGCATCTTTTACCATTTATAGTTAGTTGGCGCTTATTGCTAAATCGAATAGATACGCCATTAGCTTTGGTACCTTTAAAGGGAGTGCTCAAAGACAACCCAGGTATCATACGGTTTATATTCAACTCAAACGCCAATGTATTATCTCGTAATTCTACAAGGCAACTTGATATATTTTTACTGGGCGGTTTGATCGGACATACGGAGATCGGACTCTATCAATTAGCAAAACGCGTGTCCCTATCCATACTACGGATTTCGCGCCCTGTGCAAACCGTAGTGTTTCCGAAACTTTCACAATTGTGGGAAAGAGGAGAGCAAGATGAATTGGTAAAGCTGGTTTGGAAATTCAATCTATTGTTAATATCAGTGGGTGCTCCAATCATCCTACTTTTCTTATTCTGGGGAGATGTATTTATTATCACCATATTTGGTGCCGAATTCAGAGAGGCTAGGCCTTTGATGACAATTCAACTGGCAGCGTCGACAATCTTCATGGCTTCTTCAATTTTAAACGCAGCACTTCTAAGTATTGGCCAAGACAAACAACTCTTGCTTGTGACACTTGCTTCTTCGGCAATATTTTTTGCGGGCATTCTGTTGTTCGTACCCAATTTCGGTATTATTGCAGCCAGTTGGCTCACTCTGGTAATGAACATGATTTGGGCGCTTGGGTGTAGTTATTTTTTCTTAAAAAGAACGATTTACAACAAAGATATAAGTTAGTGTTATTCTATAATTTTTTAGCTTTTCCGGACATAACCGTACTTACTTAAATTCATGCCCAGTAACTCTTGCAGTTCCGCATTGCTCTTTTCATAATAATCCCCCATTTTTTCAAGAATTACACGTTCCCAATTTGAAGAAATTCGATTGTCAAACATCCTAGCTCCATAGATTTTACCCAAAGTTTTGGATGTTTTCTTTAGATACCCAAGCGGTATAAAACCGCCGGGCGAGAGTTGCGTTTTGCCAACGGTTCCATTTAAGAATCGAAGAACAAGCAAAGGGCAAAGTGGGCGCGATTTATTAATGACCTCATTCACCAAATGCAAATCCATTCCAAAAAAACTGTTTAAGCTTTCCGAAAATGTTTCAAAATCATTCACCATCAATTCATAAGGCAGCGCAAGTATATTAGCCTTGCCGAATAAATCGTTATAAAGTGATATCAATTCGAAATAGTTCAGATAATCCAACTCAAATCTTGGCATTTTGTATATTTGTGGATGAGGATTAGTAAGAAAATCATTAATCGATTCACTCCCTCCATCAGCAATATATTGTTGGTAAAAAGATTTAATCCAAGTGTCTTGTTTGCGAAAAACAATTAAAATTTTTGCCTCTGGAAATATCTTTACCAAACGTTTTGCTATAATGGCGCGGTCAAACCCACCTGAAGCAGGGTATCCTGATAGTCTCTCATGGGATATTACCAGTGTTTTATTTTTGGTGCCTGCCCACCTCTTTTGTTGAATAAACAAATCTCTGTCTATTTCCTTTGCATGCCCAACAACTGCTTTTTGTACGTCCGAACGTTCTACATATTCAATTGCTCCATTCTTTCTAAAATGGTCTTGTAGAGTTGACGTGCCGGTTTTATGTAATCCGATATGAATGATTGTGGGCATGCTTTTTCTCATCTGCGGCTGGCGGGCCTGTTTATAGGAACTATTTTCCACAATACCTCGCTTAAATGACTGTACAATCATTATAATTTTAAACCGCACTTATTATAGGTAGTTTTAATATAGAGAAGTTGGCAAAGACATCTTTTAAAATGGTTCCGAATTAACCATCAATTGTCTGCTGGACCATTACTCCAATCCCATTCTTGTCAACAAAATCTCATTCACCTTGTGCACATCAAAAGTATCACATGCATGTATGCGTCCAGAGTGCCCCATTTCAATTGCAAGCTGTGGATCCTTGATAAATTTTTCCATAGCTTTTTCCAATTCGCAAACATCACCTGTTTTCACAATAAACCCGTCTCTTTTATCAATTATACTGTGCGCGCAACCAGGCATATCTGATGTAATGACTGCCCTTCCTGACGACATAGCCTCCAAAATCGAACGTGGAATTCCTTCCCTGTACATTGAAGGTAGGACTACAACAGACGACTGTGTTAAAAATGGCTTCACATCTTTAGTTGCTCCTAAATACTCCACGGTTTTTTCATTAACCCATTCGTCCAGTTGTTGTTGGCTGATGGCGTCCGGATTAGCATCCATCGGGCCAAGTATTGCAGCCTCAATTTTATACCCCTTAGCTTTCAGTCGCGCCACCGCTGCGACAAAAATATGTACTCCCTTACTTTTAAGCAATCGAGAAACCATAAGAAATCGCACAGGGTTAACATTAGGAACAGAATCTGCGTATAGCTGCGTATCAACACCAGAACCCGGAACCTCAAGTATAGGTGTAGAGGGTGGAACTAGTTTAAAGTACCGAAGATCTTCGGTTTCTTTTGGATTGTAGGTAAACGCACACTCCATACCCTTTGATGAAAACCGGTAAAGAAGAATTGCTATTTGCCGTATTAACCATTTCTTACCCACGGGGTGCTCGTCGATAAAGGCAAACCCTAATCCTGTGAATAACGCAAACCTATGTTGTACATTTTCCAACCTCCCCACTAAGTTCGCATAAATAATCGGTTTCGCGGTATAAGGGATGATATAATCAGGTTTGAATTGTCGAAATATTTTCCTGAGTGCTAAAATAGTTTGAAAATCATGAAAAGGGTTTAATCCCGCGCGGTTCATCGGGAATGATCCCGTTTCTATACCAAATGTTGCTAAAACCGCTTTCGTTTCCACGTCTATTTCTGGCGCCAAAGCCAAAACATGATGCCCGTTCGCAGCCATTCTTTTTAACAGTTCGAGACGGAAGTTAACCAACGAACTTCCCAAGCTTGCAACTACTATGATTTTTTGTCGCGAGAAATTATCAGTCATAAAACACCACGCTAGAGCTACCGCTTCTATCCGAAGCTACTCGTTCAACTAAAATATTATAAGTAAAAAGTCTTGCTATTTATATGCCAATTTGAACCCGCCTTCAAAAAAAATAACAGCCGTGGTATCTTAAACTTGATTTATTAGCGAGTTTCGCGCACTTTATCTCAATTGAGATTGATGAAATCCTTAGTAAAATGGAAGCACGCAATGTGCCTGAAAAGTTTTAATGACAGCAAAACCCCGTGATGCTTCCAAAAACAAGATAAAAGTTCTTTTCCCTTATGTTGGCGGGGACGATTTTGGTGGAAGCCATATCTCATCACTCAAACTCATTGAATTGCTTAACAATACCGATCAGTTTAGCGCCATCGTAGGCTTACATCGCCCAACGGGACGATTTCCGGACTATTTAGCGGAAAACAATATTGGGTTTGAGCATCTTCCGTTTCCAAATCTTATTGAACCAAGAGAAAAGCGAAATAAATCTGTCCTCAAAGGCGTTTTTGATTATTTGATAAAAACAGCTCCTAAGATGATATCCTATATTAGTGATAATAAAATTGACATCGTACACACTAACGATGGAAGGATGCATCTAAACTGGGTTGTTCCAACCAAATTATCAAATGCAGAGTTCGTTTGGCATCATAGAGGTAGCCCAACCGCTCGGGCAACCAACCTACTCGCTCCTCTTTTTGCAGATCAAATTATTACTGTTTCTAAATTTTCGAAACCCAGTAAGCCTATCAAGTCGATCAATGACAAATGGAATGTGGTACATTCACCGTTTGATATTTATGAAAGAGTCGACCGGATAAGCGCAAAAAACAACTTATTAGCTGAACTTGGTTTACCAAATAATACACATATCTTGGGGTATTTTGGAGAACTCATCGAGCGTAAACGCCCAATCGTTTTCGCAGAAATTATTTCCGAATATTCAAAAGCATATCCGAATTCAAATATCGTTGGTATTGTTGCAGGGGCAGTACCTACTGGCGCGCGTAAACTGGATGAAGAAATGTTGGCGAGAGCGCGCGAACTTGGTGTGGAGCATTTGATTAAGCCGCTAGGATTTCGTAGCCCCATTGAACCTATTATGGCGGCAACAGACATCCTTGTAGTTCCAGCCTTTAATGAACCTTTTGGTCGTACTCTTATAGAAGCCATGCATCTCGGAACAGCGGTTGTCGCGACAAATCACGGTGGTAACCCGGAAGCTATTCAAAATGGGAATACAGGCTTTCTGGTTTCAGTAGAGACGCCTGCTAATTTTGTGGAACCGATACACACCCTTCTCACTGATAAGAATATATTTGAGAAAACTACGAAAAATGCTCAAGCCTATGTAAGACAAAATCTTACGCTCGAAACCCACTTAAACGGCGTAATGACTTCATATAAAAGTTTGGCTAAAGCAAGTGAAAAGCTATGAAACCTAAAGATGTCGACTTTCTTATTATTGGCGCTGCAAAATGTGCAACAACATGGTTGCAACACCAGCTCCAAGCGGACCCTTCTGTTTACATGCCCGACCCGGAGTTGCATTTTTTCTCCAGAGAATTTGATAAAGGGCAAAACTGGTATCTGAACCAGTTTGAAATTCCCAAAAGTGCAAAAATTATTGGTGAAAAATCTAATTCCTACCTAAGCGACCCTAATGCAGCTAAACGTATTCACAAAATTCTACCTGATGTTAAGTTAGTTGTGCAACTTCGAAACCCAATAGAACGCGCATATTCCGACTATTGTATGCTCTTCCGTCGCGGGTCTGTTGGTTCGGACATTGAAAATTATCTTGACCCAAATAAGTCAGCTGGGGATCGCTGTATTAATGATGGTCTTTATGCGCCGCAAATTCAAACTTTTTTAGATTTTTTTGGGCAGGATCCTCTTTTGATATTGGACTTCGACGATGTTACACAAAACCCAGAGGCACAGATGATCACTTTACGCAAACATTTAGGATTAGACACACATTTACCTCTTCATACTATTAGCGAAAAAATTAAGGATAAATCAGTCAATCGCATCCCACCCAATATGCGTAAAAAACTTGGTTGGTTAAAACCTATTGTCAAATCTCTTCGTGGAACCAAAACTTTTAAAGCGGCATGGACGACTCTTTCTAAAGCTTCTGAATACCCAGAGCTAACACCCAAATTACGAGGCGCATTAAGTGAATTCTACCAACCGTATATTCGGCAGCTTGAACTTATAACAGATCGTTCGAAAGCCCATTGGAAATAACAGTTTGGTGCGAACGGGGTAAATCTTAATTACTCCTATAAACCATAATGCGTAAGCCCTGCCCCGCTCCCACTTTCCGGTAGCTGGGCAAATCAGCGATTTAATCTTCAGTATGTTTTCAGCCCATACCTGTCTAAGCAGTTGAAGGACCCACTATTACAAAGTATTACTCAATTTTCTTGAGACATTATTGTAAAGTTCATTGTGAGATTTAATATAAAGATCCAACGAAAATAGCTTTTCAATTCTTTCACGTGCGGCCATGCCCAAAGCATCTCTGTCTGATTTCGGCATTTGTAGAAATGAATCAATTCCTTCAGCTAATCCAACTGGGTTTTTAGGCTCCACAACGATACCAGCATCGCCTACCAACCAATCGCAATCTCCCACCTGCGTAACGACGGCCGGCACTTGGCATGACATAGCTTCACCCACGGATAGCGGGAAAGCTTCGCCCCAAGCTGAAGATAAAACAAATAAATCTAATCCAGGCACAACAAGCGGGATATCATTGCGTGCTGGAAGCATTGTAAATCGGTCCAAAATATCAAACTCGACCGCAGCTTTGGCAGCTTCGCTTCCTTCATGCCCATCACCAATTAAAACCAAATGGATATTTCTTCCGCGATCTATCAATATTTTTGCGGCCTTCACTAAGGATAACTGGTCTTTCATAGGGTGATTTCTATTTATATTACCAATTATACAACGCCCCGATGGGATGTCACCCAACAAGCATAAATATTTCCTGGCGCTTGGACGTGGAGTATATAACTGAACATCAGTCCCATTAGGAATGATATATTTCCGTGAATTCGCAAAACCCAAGTTGCTATGTTGTTTTTCGGATTGCTTTGAACAATACGTAATTGCGCCGAGGTTTTTAGATAGTGGCGCAGACACCTTAAGTAAAAGCCTAGTGCTTTTCGATTCCGCTTTTATATCGTTTAAAGAATGGTGAACTGACCAAATTACACGAGAAGCTGGCGCTAATCCGAAATTTGCGACACTGGCAGCAATGTTCCCATGATACATCCAGCCATGAACTATATCTGGATTAAACTGTGAGATATGCGATCTGATCTTGCGAAATCCAGATAGGTTAAATCTCCCTACCGGGAAGTTTGCACTGGTTACTTTGATACCCAAATTTTCAATTTCCTGACTGAAGTGTGCAGGAGGTAAAAGAGAAACAACCTCATGATTTTTTCTATCGCTGCCCAAGCCCTTTAAGAAACGATGGAGCATTACTTGTGCGCCGCCAAATCCTAAACCCGTTATGCAATGTAGAACTTTTAAAACTGGTTTTCCCAAAATATACCCAACTTATTGTGACTATGTTTCCCGAAATATAAAGAAAGAAGATTTAATCCTACTGCCTTAGTAACGATTCCCATGAACTAAATAAACACGCTGGAAACGGGAATCTGTCAACAGTTGACTTTAATCGACAGCTAAAAACAAAGAACCAAGGCATCAAAAAAACTGACGGAAATCTATTCAACTAGAAACAGTTAGGCAATTATCAGGAGATTAATTCCTAGCTGGAAACAATAAGGCTTAAAATTGAATTTATGTGTGACATTAGTCACAAAAACAGAACGGAATCAATGGGCCCCCTTATTATTTATTTTACCTAACATCAATATGTTGCTATTGTTTACTAAGGTACATATTTGTTAGTTACGCATATAATTTTACTCTAGTTGCCTATTAGTTAGTAGAAGGGTTAATGTATACTTATATAGAAGCTATTCCCCGATCTGTAAAAATAGCAATATTTCTAATAGCAGATCTAATATTTTTGCCTGTATGCTTGTATATGGCATTTGCGCTTCGTAATGGCGTACCGACTCCTTGGGTGCAGATAAGAGAATCTTTTTTATTATTTCCGCTGGTCTTAGGGTTTGGAGTGATTGTCAGTTTGGCGTTAGGCATGCCGCGCACCAAGCTATCAACCTATGAAGTCAAGGATATTGGCAAAAGTGCACTTTTCGCTTTTGTGATGACCGCCATAACCATTTCTATTAGTTACATGGCAGATCTCAGGACCCCTCGTTCTTTACCGTTGATCTTTGGGGTTCTACTTTTCCTTTATACTAGTGGTAGCCGTTTAATCGGGCGCGCATTTTTGCAATTTCTCTTTGATCACTGGCAGGAACGCAAGGCGGTTGCAATATATGGAGCAGGATCCGCAGGAATTCAGCTTGCAAATGCATTGGGACGTTCAAAAATTAAACCGGTCCTATACGTAGATGATAATAAATCACTACACGGGCTTACGGTAGCGGGCCTTCCAGTTTACTCGCCCCAAAAGCTCAAAAATTTTATAAAGACGGGTAAAATTAAAAGCATCGTGCTTGCAATTCCAACAACAACAGAAGATCAAAAGAAAAGAATTAACCTCTTTTTAGGAGAGCTGGACGTAGATGTTCTAACGTTGCCTTCATATAATGAGATTATCGCTGGCAAAAACTTAGTCGAAAGCTTGCGCCCAGTGTCACTGGATGAGCTTTTAGGCAGAGATAGAGTCGATTTGAACCTTAATGGTATCTCAGAAATGTATACAGGAAAATCAGTGTTTGTTTCTGGTGCGGGTGGGTCAATAGGTTCAGAGTTATGCCGCCAAGTCCTTAAATATAAACTAAAACGTCTAGTTTTATATGAGCATTGTGAATTCGCGCTTTATTCTATTGATCAAGAACTTCGCCCATTGGCTAAAAAAATGGACATAGAGCTTGTAGCTACGATTGGATCAGTTTGCGATAAAAAACACGTTCTAAAAACAATGCGCCAGAATGCGACCCAAATTGTACTTCACGCAGCTGCATACAAACATGTGCCACTTGTTGAGTGCAATGAGCTGGAAGGTCTACGTAACAATGTTTTAGGGACAAAAGTGCTGGCCGACGCCGCAAAACAATGTGGTGCGGAACGTTTCATTTTAATTTCAACCGACAAAGCCGTTCGTCCTACAAGCGTTATGGGTGCTTCAAAGCGCATGGCAGAACTCATTATACAAGACATCGACAGCCGTTGTGAATCTACTCTGTTCTCTATGGTTCGATTTGGTAATGTCTTGGGATCATCTGGATCAGTCATTCCCGTATTCCGCGAACAAATTGCAAAGGGCGGCCCAATAACTGTCACGCATGAAGATGTGACGCGTTACTTCATGACAATCCCAGAAGCCGCTAGGCTGGTCCTGATTGCCGGGACCTTCTCTTCTGGTGGCGAAGTCTTTGTTTTGGATATGGGTAAATCCGTATCAATCATGGATCTCGCAAAACGGATGATCAGATTATCCGGGAAAACCATTCGCGACACAGAAAACCCCGATGGTGATATCGAGATCAAAATAACAGGTTTGCGACCTGGTGAGAAGCTATACGAGGAACTCTTAATAGGCGGGGACATGCTACCTACCCCACACCCAAAAATAATGCGGGCACAAGAAGATTCCTTATCGGAGGTAGAAATCATCAAAGCGATAAATGAATTAAACTTGGCTATAATAAATGGTGAGGATTCCTTGTGTAGGTCAATACTGAGTCGTTGGATTGAAGGTTACGAGCAGCATCCAAACATGAAATCTGGATGCGCCCCGCCAAGAAAGATGCCCTCTTGATTTATACATTTTGTGCACGACCAGTTGGCAACTGGGCGAAACTTACGTGTTCTGACTGTTGTAGAATCGTTCTTACATTACGTGCCAATTCTTGATGTGACGTTCAGTTACCGTGGCAAGACATGGTAAACCCTCTTGAATGCGCCTGTACCCAAATTGGGTTTCCTAAGACGACATGCATAGACATTAAACCAGAACTTATCTCCTGGGGTTTGGATTTATGGGCCTATCTTCCTAGCGTTGTTTTGGACGTCTCGCGACCAGAAAAACCAAAGGATAATGCGTACATCGAAACCTTCAATGGTAAGTTCCGGCCTGTACACGCATTAGTTTTTAAACCTTGCCGATGCCGTCAAAAAATTAGAAACTTGGCATAGATACTACGATGAAGAACGGCCCCACAGCGCGATTGGAAATAACTGCCCGTTTATGCTCGTTAAACCAGAGGGTGAAACCAGCCCACCAAACTGATCAAAGCCGGAAAAATCTAGACCAAAGCAGCCCAAGGTTAGGGGCAAGTGCAGGGTTGGGCGGACTCTATATCATTTTGGAGGCGTTTTAGGGGTACAGCTCACAGGTTGAACAAATAATCGCCAATCTATTGATGTTACTTGCAACACTTTAGAAAAGCAGCATAATCATTAGAAAGAAAAACTATCGCAAGAACTCAATCTAACGTTCGCGGTTTTGTTTTTCTGATGATCCGCCGTCTTAGGTATTAATGTAATGATTTATTTGCAGACACGTGTTTTAAATTTCTATCTCACAAACTTATAGTATCTAGTCAGTCATAGGGTATTTTAGCCTAAATAGTTTTAGGGAGCTAATATTGTGCATTTGCTAGGTAGCTTGCTTGACAAAATTAGAAAAAGAAATGGCAACGTTTTTGATGCGGACATTCAACCTGACGAGCGTCTATTCGTTATAGGCGATGTGCATGGGCGTTCTGATCTACTATTGAAACTCTTGGAAAAAGCACCTGAGGGTGTGAGAATGGTTTTCGTAGGTGATTTAATAGATCGAGGTGATGATAGCGCAAAAGTGCTATCAATTGTTCACAAGCTTTGTGATTCAGGTGCCATTTGCGTGATGGGAAATCATGAAAGAATGATGCTTGATTTCCTACACCTACCAGAAAAAAACTTCCGAACATGGATACGGTATGGAGGTTTTCAAACACTGCAAAGTTTTGGAGTGCAGTTGAACAAAGTGGCGATTGACGCAAAAAACTTTGAAGGGGTAAGGGACCAGCTTTGTGAAGCTTTGCCAGATGGTATGGAAATTTGGCTGAGAAACCTGCCAACACACTGGTCTAGTGGGAACGTACATATAGTTCATGCAGCCGCTGACCCTGAGATTGCAATGGACTACCAAAACAGCCAAGTGCTTTGCCAAGGGTGCCGTAATTTTTTCCATAAAGTGCGCAAAGATGGCCAATGGGTCGTACATGGTCATACTATTGTTGAGCATCCGGTTGTTGAGGCCGGTAGAATTGCTGTGGATACGGGTGCTTATCTATCGGAACGGCTTACTGGCGTTTTAATCGCCAAAAATAAAATAGATTTTATAATGGTATAAGATAATTTCTACATAAAGCGAGCTACTGATTATTAATCAAAGGTCAATCCCGTGTTCAAATTCAAAATCAAGAAGACGAAGGCATAGCTTATCGGCCCAAATAGCTTTTTCTCCCGAGAAATCTCGAGACGGGATTTCTTTGCAAATTTTCTGGTACTTTAGTTTAGCACTCTCATAATCCGATAGTGTGTTGAGCACTGGCAGCTCCTGCATTGGTAGTTTTATTACTAGGCTGCCGGCTTTGGCATCAACCCCAAATGGCAAAACTATGTCTACAGCTGTGCCTTGTATTTGGTTTGTCCTGTCTAGCATTTTCACTTATCCTTTTCCTGCCCTTGTGGTTTAGTACTTCACTCTCGGTACTTTTCTTCACGCTCAAACCATATCGCACTTGAAGGCAATACGTCAAACTTAGTAGGCTGAATAACGCTCATTCTTACTTATTACTCAAAGAAAAATTAAAATCATAAGTCAGCTTTCTAAGTCGCGCTTAAGCATAACCTTGAAATCAATACTGTTGACTAAATTTGGCGTAATTAAGGCGATACCCACTTAAAGTTCAGTTAATACATGCGAAATATATCAATATATAGTAACTTACTAATCACATTATCTTGAGCAAGCCCAATATGTTAACTACAATCGATTGACATAACTTTTATTGCGATTGTTCTAAATCGTTTGTCACCTCGGGCACTCTTACGACAACTGTATCACCAGGTTTCAACCTAGTTGTTTCGTCAGAAATGTTATTTTCTGATTCTGTATTACCATGCCCGATAACAAGTATAGATAATGGTTGATCCCAAGAAGTTTCTACATTATTTGCCCCAAACTCCAGAGCGGTCGCATACAGATCCGTCTGAAGCTCCACCCCTAGAGTCAACTTAGTAAGCTCAGTTCTTGCATCGTCCAGTTGTTCAAGTAATCTAGATCGATTTTCTTTCTTGATGTCAATTTTCTCGCGTTGCGCTTGGTTAAGCGACTGTTCCGCACGCAATATTTCAACGGTCAATTCTATATCACGAAGGCGTAATTCCGTAACTGTACGCGCCAAAGCTGTGACATCATTTGCACGAATGGTACCGCTTTGTAGAAGCTGCTTCTTTTTCACCAAGTCTGCTTCACTTCGAGATATCTCATTTTGGTTCAGTGAAAGTTGGTTTTCTAACTTTTCTATCACTATAGTTAGCAATTCGATTAATTCATCAACGGATAATATCTTTTGTTCCAATGCCTCAGTATTATTTATAAAAATACTCTTTTCAATTTCAATCAGGCCGCTGTCAAAAAGCCGGCTTTGAATTTCATGTGGAGTCACAAATTCTTGTCCGTCTTTATTTTCGGCTTCTAATCTAGCAATTCTCAACAAAATGCGTTGCTGGTTTTGTATCAGCAATCGTCGTTGACCAAGGGCTTTTAAAATATCGCGTTGTATGTCACCGCTCGAACTACCGGCACGCCCTACCCCCCCGGCCATGGCCATGGCTTGACGAACGGTCATTCCTGGTCTGAAATCGTACTTGCCCGGTCTGTAGACATCACCAGTCACAAATATCGGATTATAGGATGCAATTTCAATTGCTACAGCCGGCAAGCTTGGAAGCCCGATAGCAATCTTCAGGTTTTTTGCGATCGTTTTTGAGATGTTTTCAAGATTTTTACCATTCACGGCCACAGACCCAACATATGGATAGGATATTTTTCCATCCATACCCACAGTATATTCCCCGCTTAAGCCTTGCCATTCATCATATACTTTACGTGTAATATCCCAATTACCAACACGAATTTCCAGAACATCTAGAACATTCACAGTAAGTTCCGGCGTTTCCTGTGCTGTTGCTTGGTGCGGTATTAAAAGGCTTGCAAGACATACTGATAGAACGAGCAGCGTTTTATTGAGCCGAATTCTTAGATTAACCATAGTTTGATCTCTTTTAAAGCTATTACTACATACTATTGATACGCTATGATTCTAAATTATAATACGAAATTAAAACTATACACGAGTAGTCATGATCTTTTTTAGTATTATTCTTCACCAACTCAGTAAAATCATTGAATTTTGCGTATTTATCGCAATCGGATTCATTGTTTACATTGATCCTTGCCTAAGCAATGACACAGCCTTCCCAGGTGCCATTGGCTTTGGCAAAAACACTATTGGCTGGCGCAATGGCGAAATAATTTCCATTACAAACTTGAATGACAATGGACCGGGATCGCTTCGAAATTGTTTGCAAACTAACAAAAATCGCAGAATTTGCATCTTTAATGTCTCTGGCACAATTCTATTGGATAGCCCAATTTTTGTGGCATCAAATGTTTATCTTGCTGGCCAAACAGCACCCGGACAAGGGGTGCAATTGCGACTTCGTTCAGGAGACAAGACACCTATTATTATCAAAAATGCCAATAATGTATTAATCCGCTTTTTGAAAGTTCGCCCGGGGGCAGGTGATAACCAAAGCGCTAATATTGATGCGGTAACGATTGAAAGCAGCAATCACGTATATTTAGATGCTCTGTCTCTTCAATTTGCATCCGATGAAACATTCAATATTCACGTAAACAAAAAGCCAACTTATAACATAACACTTGCCCGCTCCATTCTATCCCATTCGCTGGACCATTCCGTTCATCCAAAAGGAAGGCATTCAAAGGGGGCTTTGGTTTGCTCTAATGAAGGGTCACTTGAAAAAACTGCTGTCCCATGTGGATTGATTACAGTCGCCAAGAATTTGTTCGCGCACCATCGAGATCGAAACCCAGACGTAAAAGGAACAGATATTGGACCGATCGAAATCATTAATAATATATTCTATAATCCAATTAGCCAATTAGGCGAATTTTATGATCTTCTTGGTGATGTAACTATCCATTATGTTGGTAATGTCACTTTATCTGGGCCAAGTTCAAATGGCTTTATATATAGTTTACCTTCTGTTGAAGCTTTTAATTGGGACAAAGATCGGAATATTTGGATTTTTGAAACCGACAATCTGAATTACAGTTCTAAAGGATGCAGGGCCAAGTCAGGATTTCCAATATTGGACAGTGAAGCACAAAAGGTGCGTATTGATGCACCGATACTTCCATTGAGTTTCGAACCATATGCCGCTGACGAAGTTATCAATAAAATTATTGACAAAGTAGGCGCCAATTTATCTATCTGGGGAGGATCAGATGCGCTGGACAAGCGTGCAATTGAGGATTTTCAGAAATGCGAAGGATATGTCATTGACACGCCCGAGCAGGTGGGCGGATGGCCAGAGTTAACGTTGATTTCACAAAATGTGGATGGGGATTTGGACGGCCTACCTGATGCTTGGGAAACTTCCCATAAAGGGCTGGACCCAACAATTGGCAATCAGACGTGGGAAGATCGAGACAATGACGGTTGGTCAAACATTGAAGAATACTTGTCGTGGCTGGCAGGTGATAAAGAATAAGGCAGAAACCATGAGAAGTTATTGTATCTAATTTATTGGTATCTTTTTAGTTAATTTTCTTGACTGGCGGTCTACTTGATGTGTTACCCTGTAATGGTAAATAAGCAATCTCACATCCAGTTAAGGTTCGCCGACGTATGCCCAGAATAATAGAGCTCGTGCTAGTTCTGCTATCAACATTGGTTCTGGCAGTTCCAATTCTCTTAACGGGATTGGTAATTTTTATATCTTTAGGGCAACCCATTTTTTTTCGGCAATCTCGCATTGGGAAACTAAAATCACAATTTAACATTCTCAAATTTCGAACAATGACAATCGAGGTTGATAGAGATGGAAATTTGTTGCCTGATGAGCTTCGCCAGACTGCACTTACACGCTTCATAAGGCGCGTAAGATTGGATGAGCTACCGCAGATTTTGGCCATCTTAAAGGGAGATATGGCATTAGTGGGGCCAAGACCACTTTTACCTGATACAATTGATGAGTTTGGTCTGCTTGGGGAGCGAAGATGTTTCGTTAAGCCAGGATTGACGGGTTGGTCCCAAGTCAGCGGAAATGTGCATCTAAGCAACATTGAAAAACTTAAATTGGATTTATGGTATGTAAATCACAGATCATTATTTCTTGATGTTAAAATCATCTACGAAACCTTCATTGTTCTTCTTTTTGGGGAAAAGATAAAGAATAACAGGATAAAAACTGCAGACATGTGGCTGTCTGAAGAGAGTTTAGGCCATCAGCTTGAAGCCAAAAAGGCCATTAAAAAATGAATACAGATATTTTTACCAGCGGGTCAGGATCTATCCTTGTTATTGCCCCTCATCCTGATGATGAAATTCTAGGAGCAGGCGGGACAATCTCAAAGTTGTGCAAGGCTGGTCGGGAAGTTCATGTTTGTGTAGTAACCTCGGGCAGACCTCCACTCTTTACAGCGGCGCAAACAGAAAGAGTGCGTGAAGAGACAACCAAGGCACATGCATTTTTAAATGTTAAACAAACGCATTGGTTGGACCTCCCAGCGGCAGAACTAACTGAAGTTCCTACGCGTGAATTGAACGCAGCGATTGGTAAACTGGTTGCACAATTATCCCCCTTCGCTCTTCTTATCCCTCATGTTGGTGATATTCATATTGATCATCAATTGGTCCACTTGTCGGCAATGGTCGCTGCGCGTCCTCACCAAGAAGAATTCCCCAAGTTGATTTTATCTTATGAGACTTTGTCAGAGACTAACTGGAATACACCCAATACAACGCCCGCGTTTATGCCAAATGTATTTGTGGATATTTCGGAAAATCTAGAACAGAAGTTAAACGCCTTTGCGATGTTTGAAAGCCAAGCCCGTACTGCGCCGCATGAAAGATCAATTGCAACGCTTCGAGCATTAGCGACATTGCGAGGTGCAACCGTTCATAAAATGGCGGCAGAGGCCTTTATGTTAATTCGGCATGTAGGATAGTTTTCATGAGTAGTTGGCCACAATTTGATACTGATCAGATTAACGCAGTCGTAAAGACACTTGAAGAAGGCAAAGTTAATGCATGGACTGGTAAAGATGTTGCTGATTTTGAAAGAAAGTTTGCAAAATACTTCCAATCAAAACATGCAATCGCATTAGCAAATGGATCTGTAACATTAAACTTGGCTTTAGAATGTCTAAAACTGAAACCTGGCGATGAAGTTATTGTCACCCCCCGCAGCTTCATAGCATCCGCATCTTGTGTATTATTGTTTGGAGCGACACCTGTTTTCGCCGATGTAGATAGAGATAGCCAAAACATAACGGTTGATACGATTGCCCCTTTAATTACAAGCAAAACAAAAGGGATAATTCCAGTACATTTAGGCGGTTGGCCCTGCGACATGCCAAAGATAATGGATTTAGCAAATGCGCATAAATTGTGGGTAATCGAAGATTGTGCCCAAGCCCATGGGGCAAAAATTAATGGCGTCCCAGTCGGTAATTTCGGCGATTTCGGTTCTTATTCTTTTTGCCAAGACAAAATTATGACGACTGGTGGTGAAGGAGGCATGCTGACAACCGAAAACACCGAACTTTGGGCCAATGCTTGGAGTTATAAAGACCATGGAAAAAATTATAATACGGTCTTTAACAAACCCCATCCTCCTGGATTTAGATGGCTACATGAAAATCTTGGTACAAACTTACGTATGCCAGGAATTTTGGCTGCGATTGGGGCGGTACAGGTTGATAAGCTTGATAAATGGTCAATCGCACGACAACAAAATGCTGAAATTTTATCACAAGCGACGACACGAATACCACTCTTACGAACGCCGACACCCGAAGCAGGCTTTCAACACGCTTGGTACAGGTTTTACACATTTGTACGCCCTGAGATGTTGGCTCCAAACTGGAGTCGTGAACGAATTATACAGGAAATCTCAGAGTGTGGTTTTCCTGCTTTTTCCGGAAGTTGCTCTGAAATATATCTGGAAAAAGTCTTTGTTGAAAGGGGTATAGGGCCGTCAAAGCGTTTACCTATTGCCCGTGAATTGGGGGAAACTAGCCTAGCGTTTCTTGTGGATCCCACTGTCACAAAGGATCAGGCTTTTGCATTAGCGGATTGCATCACAGATATCTGTAAAAAGGCCAGTAAATGAAACAAACAATTGTACTTGTACAATCAGGTTTGGGTGCCGGGGGCGCAGAAAAAATCGTAAACTTAGTAGCAAAACATCGCATCGAAAAAGGTGATGATGTACATGTTCTTGCAATTTATGGAAAACCAGAAGACAGTTACTTTGAGTACCCCCCCCAAGTCCAAATACACACATTATATAGCGACGACTCAGAAAGCAAATCACGTATTAAAGCTACTTTTCTTAAAATTAAATGGCTTCGCAGCACATTTCGAAAAATCCAACCCGATCTAATTCTTTCTTTTCTTACAAAGATAAATTTTATTTGTGCTTGTGCCCTTCTACATTCGAAAACCCCCTTTCTGGTCTCTGAACGCAACAACCCCATCCAGCAAAGACCAGGTAGAATTTGGAAAACCTTGTTAAAGCTAACGTTTCGAAAAGCAGATCGTATTATTATGCAAACGCAAGGTGCAATGAGTATTTTAAGTGCCAACGCGCAAAAAAAAGCGATCATTATTCCAAATCCCTGCCACACCATTAATCAAGCGGTGACCCCAAAAAATACACCCACTGATATCGTTGCTGTTGGACGATTAACCCAGCAAAAAGGATTTGATGTATTGATCGCTGCTATAGACATTGTATCCAAAAAATTTCCCACCACACATTTGACAATTTGGGGAGAGGGCGAAGAGCGTGCGTCTTTAGAGAATTTAGTCTCATCTAAAAATTTAGATAAAAATATCTCGCTGCCAGGAAATACGAAAACTCCAATGGAATGGATCAATACAGCCAAAATCTTCATATTACCATCGTGGTATGAAGGATTTCCGAACGTACTCGTGGAAGCAATGAGTGCCGGGATGGCGGTAATCGCCACCGATTGCCCATGGGGACCCGCTGATATGATAACCAACGGTAAAAATGGCATATTGGTTCCAGTTGGAAACCCAAAAGCGCTTTCTCAGGCAATCGCGACATTACTGAACAGCCCAAAACAACAAAAATTATTAGGTAAGGCAGCTACTGTAAAATTAGATACATTCTCTGAGAATAAGGTTTTGGATTTGTGGGATAGTGTTTTAGATGCTTACCAATAAAGCAATATGAATATTGGACCTGTGGCAGTTTAGTGCCCACCATTCTAGGGACTGTTCAGTGTTCATAAGATAAAATGTTGATTGAGGACATATTTTTCACCATGTGAGGGTGCATTTCCGGTGCATCAAGATATAACCAAGCAAAAGAGGTTCCATATTTCTCAATTTTTTTGTGATAACT
>Ga0316189_10000302_pt1 | contig 48464 bp, 38 predicted proteins | sample LowCovwburrow_MG_FD_204930 | JGI IMG/M metagenome (GOLD analysis project Ga0316189, IMG submission 204930) | Coastal sediment microbial communities from Maine, United States - Lowes Cove worm burrow | ecosystem: Environmental > Aquatic > Marine > Coastal > Sediment | place: USA: Maine... | reverse complement strand
CAACATACTCATATACCCTCTCCTCCTAAGTCTGGATAACGTGATAGTAGTTCTTAGTATAGGACTTTGGGCAACCGCCCAGCCTCCCATTCTTGTCCTACTATAAGCGTAAGCCCTATCACAATCCCTAGCTGGTCCGAGCGTATGCATGATGCTAGTTCGAGCTTGCAGCTCGGACTCATAAAATTTGACAATCCTTACTAGATTTGGTAAGAATTTTTTGTCTGGAGATATGAAATGGATACGAGCTAAAAGCTCGCACCAGCCGAGGTTTCATAAAGAACAAAACAATTTACAACCGAGCCTCTACGCTCCTGTCATTTCGACGATAGGAGAGATCTATTCAAATAAGAATGATCTGTGAGTAGAGATTTCTCGCTGTGCTCGAATTAGTTGACATCTACAGAAATGACAAAACTGAATAGGATTCTGCTTGGAACCTCATGAGAACTTCTTAAAATATTAACATTTCACAAGTCTATTAGATGCTGGCGAGGGTTCGCGAAGACGTACTCATTAAACTTAACGACATTGAGCTTGTAACAGTAAGGACAGGTCTTCGCATCGTGCAGATTACCTATCCACAATTTTTCAATGTTACCTTAATGTTAAGTAATAGTGGTCAAATTTGATTTCAAGTAAACTTTACGTAATATAGTGGGGCGCACAACGTAATACATACGTAATACTGATTGATGCCTTGATAATAGCAGAATAACACTAAAGAAGGAGGTAGAAATGAAAAAAATAGTAGCACTCTCATTTACATTGACATTCATTTTAGCTGCGGTTGCAGCGGACGGAAAAGCTGAAAAGGCAAAAGCAACGAACTATAAAGAAGTGCTTAAAGAAATTGCTTATCCACAAGCAAGTATGGAGCAGGGAATTGAAGGAAGAGTGATTGTGGAATTGAGAATCAACAAATCTGGCGAAATGATCAGTTACACGTTTAAGTCGTATCCATCTATCGATATGAAGGAAGTTGTTGAAGAATCATTGAAAAAAATAACGTTCGCTCCCGCTACTAATAGGAAAGGCGAAGCAGTGAACGGAAGGGTAACGTTACCAGTCAATTTCCAATTGTCGATTTAAGTTTGATAAGATTAAAAGAGGATCAGCCCTGACTTCGCAGTCAGGGCTTTTTTTATGTTCAAAAATAACCTTCTTTATATTATTTACGTTTAGCAATTTTATCTTTTTATTTACAATTAGGAATTTAATAAAATCGAAGAGATGAGAGAATATCAACTAGGTGAATTTGAAGAGATCGTTCTGCTGACTGTAGCAATTCTGTACGAGGATGCTTATGGTGTTTCGATCAAGCAGGAAATCGAAACACGTCTAAAACGAAATGTTAGTGTCAGCGCTTTACAAACAGCACTTCGGCGACTTGAGAAAAAAGGGTATCTGAAGTCGAGTTTTGGAGAAGCTACGGCAATAAGAGGCGGGAAACGCAAACGCTTTTTCAAAGTCACGAAATCAGGCAAATCAGCACTAGACTATACGAAAGATATTCGCGTACAGCTATGGTCTGCCATTCCAAATGTGACATTTGAATATGCCGGAGTATAAGAATCGACCTTCTGCTCCCCTTTGGTCAACCCGCTTTTTAGCCTGGTTTATCAAAGAGGATTACTATGAAGATATACAAGGTGATCTGGAAGAGGAATTTCAACAAAAGGTTGAGGGAAGTACTCTCGGCCGAGCAAAATACTGGTACCGCTGGCAAATCATGCGCCTGTTCAGACCAAGTATGATGAAAAAAGTTAAACCACAGGACTCAATCGAAAAGGAAACTATTATGTTCAAAAACTACTTAAAAATCGGCCTAAGAAATCTCTGGAAATACAAATCCAGCACGATTATTAACATTGTCGGGTTGTCAACAGGACTCGCCGCCTTTGTACTCATTGCATTATTCGTGCAAGACGAATACAGCTATGACAAACACTTTGATGGTGTAGAGGATGTTTATCGTGTTACGGTAAAGAACTACACCCGAGACGGAGATATGTCCAGACACTGGGCATTTGCTTCAGGTGGTCACGCTCCGCGTTTGAAGGAAGACTACTCGGAAATTACACATGCTGTCAGATTCTTTCCCTGGGGCTTTCCTGATCTGATTCGTGGCGAAGAGAAGTTTCCAGGTGAACAAGTGATTTTTGCTGACGATGATGTATTCGACATCTTCTCTTTCAAATTTTTGGTTGGAAACCGTGAAAATGCCTTAACTGATCTTTACTCATTAGTGCTGACTGAGGCAACCGCCATCAAAATTTTCGGTAACGACTGGAAAGAACAGGACATTCTTGGCGCTCAGGTAATGCTAGCAAGTCAGGGACAAGAAGCCCCTTTCAAGGTAACAGGTGTAATGGAAAATATGCCAGAACAACAACACTTTCACTTCGAATACCTGGCACCACTACGATTTCTGGAAATCGTAATGGGCGAGGGGCCTTTGAACAATGTAGGCGGCAATTACAACTGGCTAACCTATGTGCGCATGGCTCCAGGAGCTGACATAGCCTCACTGGAAAAGAATGTAAACGATGAATTTTGGGACAAATACATAGGCAACGTGCGTAGTGGAGCGCCAGCCAGTGATTTTTATGATATTGAATTTCAACCAATTCTGGACATTCACTTGAAATCAGATCTGGAAGGAGAATACGAAACCAACGGATCTATCGAACAGGTCTACGTATTTAGCACCATTGGAATTTTGCTCTTGCTTGTTGCCTGTGTCAACTACATGAACATTGCCACCTCACATTACTCTCGTCGAATGAAAGAAGTTGGAGTACGAAAAGTAATCGGAGCATTCAAGTCAGCACTCATCAAACAGTTCCTGACGGAATCAACATTAGTCACCATCATCTCCTTTCCACTATGCATCCTATTAATCATATGGGCGCTACCATTCTTAAACGGTTTTATGGGTAAAGAACTAGCTTTTAATCCATTGACTCAGCCAGAACTTTCTTTGATACTGCTAGCTCTCTTACTTGGTGTTGGAATATTAGCGGGACTTTACCCAGCGTTATTCCTGTCCAAAGTCAATCTCGTGCAGGCGCTTAAGGGTGAACAATCTATGAATGCCAGCAAATGGAATTTTAGGTCTTGGTTAGTTACGTTCCAATATGGAGTGACCATTGCCTTGATATTCGCAATTGCCGTCATCGAAAGCCAAATGCAGTTTATCAGAAACTCCGATCCAGGCTATGAAAGAAGCCAGGTACTTAGTCTTTCTATTAACAGAGGGATGAAACTGGAAACCTTCAAAAATGAACTTCTGACTCACCCGAAAATTGAAAAAGCTTCCTATTCCAAAAGAATCCCAACAGGACGCTTGCTGGACTCTTGGGGGAATAGGTATTTCTCTGGTGACTCGTCAGTTGCTGGCGGATTCCGTCTTCCGATAGTACACGTGGACAAGGATTTTCTAGATACTTATCAAATTGACCTAATTGCTGGTGAAAATTTCCGAGATGGAATGAAAACAATGACGCAACCAGATACTACAGTTGCTGGTCACTACATCATTAATGTGACGGCAGCAAAGGCCTATGGGTTTGACGATCCTGCCGAAGCGGTTGGCTTTCGCTTGAACTACGGATCAACAGTCGGTAGAGTTGTCGGGGTGATGGAAGATTTTCATTTTGAATCGCTCCACACTTCGATCGTCCCAATGCTTCTTCTGTACACTGAAAACTACAGACAAATTAGCATCAAGCTAACCCCTGATGACATGAAAAGTACACTCTCTTTTATCGAAGAGACCTACGGAAAATTTGAGACTGAATTACCCGTGAATTACACCTTTGTTGATGAACTATTTAATGAGCAGTATCAACAAGAGCAAAGACTATCGACAATGATCAAAGTTTTTGCAGTAATTGCTATTCTTATTGGCTGCTTAGGCTTGATCGGAATGGTAGGATTTATTATCGAGACAAAACTCAAAGAAATTGGGGTGAGGAAGGTGCTTGGCGCATCTACTTCAAGCTTGTGGATGCTAGTGAGCAATAGGTTTCTCATCTTAGTGGGAATTGCATTTCTGCTAGCATTGCCAATTTCCTACTATTTCATGAATGGTTGGTTACAAGAGTTTGTATATCGCACGAATATTTCCATCCTCATTATGCTGCTTCCGATAATCCTAACAGTAGTAATCACGCTACTTGCCATTTCTTACCAGACCATGAAGGCAACGATGGTGAATCCCGTGGATTGTTTGAAAGATGAGTAAAAAAACACAGTAATAAAGGGAAAGCCATTCGAAATCGGATGGCTTTTTTTTTGTAACCTTGTTCTCATAATTTCAAATCATGATTAACAAAGTTGTAGCCAATGCCGAAGAGGCCACGCAAGGTATTCAGGACAACATGACCTTGATGCTGGGTGGTTTTGGTCTTTGCGGAATCCCCGAAAATTCCATCGCCTCGCTTGTCAAACTTGGTGTTAAGGGGCTGACGTGTATCTCAAATAATGCAGGTGTCGATGATTTTGGTCTGGGCCTTCTTTTGCAAAGCAGACAGATTAAAAAAATGATTTCTTCTTACGTGGGAGAAAATGATGAGTTTGAAAGACAGATGCTAAGCGGAGAACTCGAAGTGGATCTAATCCCCCAAGGATCTTTAGCTGAAAGATGCAGAGCTGGGGGCGCAGGTATTCCAGCTTTTTTCACTCCGGCAGGATATGGCACAGAGGTAGCCGAAGGGAAAGAAGTTCGGGACTTCAATGGCAAACCCCATATCTTGGAATCGGCACTAACGGCGGATTTCGCAATCGTTAAAGCGTGGAAGGGTGACACAAACGGAAACCTAGTGTACAAAGGGACAGCCAGAAACTTCAACCCGCCTATGGCAATGGCTGGAAAAATAACGGTGGCTGAAGTAGAGGAATTAGTAGAACCTGGAGAACTGGATCCAAATCACATTCATACACCAGGAATTTTCGTCCAACGAATTTTCCAAGGAGAGAAATATGAAAAGAGAATTGAACAGTTAACGATTCGTCGATTAGATAATTAGATGATTTGAAGGTTAGATGATTTGAAGGTTAGATGATTTGGTGATAGGATTATGAGAAGTGAAAAAGGCAATTTAATTGTAGATCTGAGTTTTGATTTTGCGCTTGGTATTATTGAATTCTCCGAAACATTGGAAAAAAGCAAAAAATTTGTTGTTGCACGTCAGGTGCTGAGATCAGGAACATCAATTGGTGCCAATGTTAGAGAAGCGCAAAATGCCGAGAGCAAAGCAGACTTTATTCATAAACTTAAAATTGCTGCAAAAGAAGCAGACGAAACAGAATACTGGTTGCAGTTGTGTGAATCATCCAAAACATATCCGACCACAGGAGACCTTAGAATGAAATTGACATCCGTAATCAAGGTGCTATCCAAAATAATTGGGTCATCGAAAAGAAACGGCAATACCAAATCTCCAAATTATCAAATTTCCAAATTATCAAATTGACATGTTAGACAAAAACGGAATAGCCAAAAGAATCGCACAAGAATTACAAGATCGTTGGTATGTGAATCTGGGCATAGGAATTCCTACACTAGTAGCAAACTATATTCCAGAAGGACTTAGCGTAGAATTTCAATCTGAAAATGGCTTGCTGGGAATGGGGCCGTTTCCGTTTGAAGGCGAAGAGGATGCTGACATGATCAATGCGGGAAAACAGACAGTGACCACTTTACCTGGTGCTTCTCTTTTTGACTCCGCTACATCCTTTGCCATGATCAGAGGTCAGCACGTACAACTCACCGTACTCGGAGCAATGGAAGTAGCAGATAATGGAGACATTGCCAACTGGAAAATTCCAGGTAAAATGGTGAAAGGCATGGGAGGCGCCATGGATCTCGTTGCATCTGCGGAAAATATTATCGTTGCCATGATGCATGCAAACAAGGCTGGTGAATCGAAACTACTACCTAAATGCACACTACCAATAACCGGAGTTCAATGCGTCAAAAAAGTCGTGACGAATCTGGCAGTTTTAGACATTACTCCAGTAGGTTTTAAATTAATCGAGCGTGCGCCTGGCGTATCAGTGGAGGAAATCAAAAACGCAACTGCAGGTAGATTGGTCATTGAGGGGGACATTCCCGAGATGAATACCTGAAAACAGAAACTATCATTTATACTTAATACGCTCGTAAAATTTGATGACCTCTACTGCGTCGTTTTCGTTTCCTAAATCATAATTATTGGCCTTTATATATCCTTTAAGGTCTTTATAATTATCAAGTGATTTTAGAGAGTTTTTGGTGGGCTTAAACACCATGTAAGATTCCTCTTCTTTTTCAAAAAGAAAATAATGAAATGAAGAAACAATTCGTGTGTCTTTCGTGCCAATATCAAGTTGCTCGTTGTAGGATGATTTCAAAATCTTTAGCTCTGTCTTTTGATAAAAAGAAAGATTTGGAGATTCAAACAAAACTTTCAAAGCCAGGTTGGGCTCAACTCCCACCAAACCTGAAGAATTAAAGAATTTCTGATTCGACTCCTTCACCACAAAATGCTCAACTAGGTTGAAATCAATTGAGAAGTTCTTTCCATTGTGTAGAAGGATCAGCTGCGAATTATAAATGTCGTAATTAATCCATACATCCTCCATTGTTCTGCTCGCTCTAAAGAACAAATCACATTTTGCGCTTTTCTCAAAAAGGTAAATATCACCCGTCACTTTTGGATCTGCTGAACCAACAATTGGAATTATTCCCATATCTGTAAACAGTCGATCCTGGCCTGCCATGAGCACGTTTGATTGCCCATTTAGTGATATGGATAGTATCATTAACAGAAATTGCACTAACGGTCTTCCAATATTCATTTACAATATTTCAAGTTGAAACAAAAGTTTTACGTTGGTCTTTTAGAGAACCGTCAAAGCCAACTAAACACCTAGAACTATTCAAGAAATCTGATGGGAATCAATCAATACCAAAAAAATCTACTGATTTTCAATAGCTATTCTAGCTAGCACGTCTTCTAGAAAATCAACGTTTATTGGTTTTGAAATAAACTCTTGCACATCAGGATGCTGCTTGGCTCGTAGTTGATCCTTTGGATCGATCGAAGAAGTTACGATGTAGATCTGGATTCCGCTTTTTTGGTCTTCACTCAACTTAGAGAAACCCTCCAAGAATTTCCAGCCATCACAGATTGGCATGTTGATGTCAAGTAAAAGAATATTGGGGCGGCAGTTAGAGGTATCAAGTAGATACTCCAGTATTTCATCTCCATTGTAAAAGGATATCAATTCACATGGGTTCTTAACTCTTTGGAGGTTTCCTCGAACAATCCAATGAAAAACCTCTTCATCATCGACCGAGCAAATAAGCCTATTGTCTGCCATCTTGATTCTTGAATTTTATCCTGATCATCGTTCCCTTATTCGGCTGACTCTCAACCTCAATCTCATCACCCATCGTACGGATTTGATTTTTGACCAAATAGAGACCAAGCCCTTTACCTCCTTTGTTGGAATGGAAGGTCTTCCCAAATTTGAATACATCGTCTCCATTCTTCTTGAGATCAATTCCGATACCGTTATCCTTAAACTCAAAATGAATATCTCGATCAATCCGTTTCGATTTAATCAGAATTTTCGGCGCTTTGCCAGGAGCAATGTACCTAAGAGAATTGCTCAGAAGATTTAGAAAAATACTTTCCATGTAGATGTTGGGATAGCAAACCTCGTCTGCTTCTCCAAAATCTGATGTAATAACTGCGTTTTTCTCTTTCAGGTTTGCGCTAAGAAGCTCTTTCACCTCCTCAAGGGCATTTTCAAATTTGATGACTTGCAAATCCATGTGCTCACTTTGCTGCACTTTGAGAACTTCATTCAAATCATCGATGGTACTGAGTGCTTTCTTTGTCACTTCCCTGATAAACGCAACCGCATCATCTTTTTCTTCCTGAGAACCAATTTCATAGAGGTCCACTAACCCTGAGATATTGCTTAATGGAGACCTTAGATTGTGCGAAACAATTTGGGCAAACTCCAGTAATCTTTCATTTTTTCTACTCACCAAATCTGAGGTGATCATGAGCTGCTCATTTTTTTCAGCTAGTATTTCCTCCACACGTTTTCTAGCAGAAAAATCAGAATACGTGCATATCACATGACGTATTCCCCCTTTCTCGTCGAGCAATGGATCTGCATCCACCATTAACCACACTCTATCCTTCCTTTTCGCTCGATAAATCCCCATCACCACCTGTCTGCATGGCATTTTCGTAGAAATCGCCTGTGCTATAGGAAAATCTTTCGGAAGCACCTTGTTTCCATCGATGTCAATGACATTCCACTCTGTGTCGACAGCTACTCTTCCAGAGAACTGCTTCTCTGTCATCCCCAGGAGTTTAAATGCAGCTTCATTGTATACAATAGGCACCATAGATTCATCGTACAGCCCTACGCCAATACTTAAATTATTAATTAAGGACCTAAATCTATTCTGGCTCTCACTTAATGCCTCTCTTGATTTTCGCCATTCCGTCACATCACTCATCATACCCAACATTCTATAGGCGCTACCATCCCTTTCTAAAAAAGTACCGCGATCATAGACGTCGCAATAACTGCTATTGCTCTTAAGAAATCGATAGTACACCTCGTATGTATCAAGGTTTTTCTGAGCTACTTCTAACTTCTCAAAAGCATCCTCTCTGTCCTCGGGATGGATCAACTCAACCCAGCGGTCGATGTTACCCATTTCTTTAGATGTGAAACCTAAAACCTCCTGGACATTCCCACTCCATAGAATGTCCCCCGATAGAATATTGTAGTCATAAACGATGATTCCTGCTGCACGGGCTACTAGTTCATGACGTACCTTCCAGTCCTCGCGTTCAATCTCGAGTCTCTTTTTCTCCGTAATATCCTGAACCGTACCGGCCATCTTTAGTTCTCCTTTTTCCTCAAAAACCATCCCATTTCCCTCCATCCAGTGATAGGTGTTATCAGACCAAAGCACTCGATGTTGGTTGAAAAAATTTTGATTAATCTTTGCGTTTTGAATCAACCCGACCACCTCATCTAAATCAATAGGATGAATTAATTTAAAATACGCTTTGAGAGACTTATTTACGGCCTTGGAAAATTTGGAAAAATGACCAGTCGGAGGGCCGGACCATTTCACCATTTCATGGGTTAGGTTAATTTCCCAAAGCGACATTTTGGCCCCAGAAAGAGCCGTTCGTAATCTTTTATCATGATCCTGCGCAACAAAGGCAGTCTCATTTAGACCCAATTTTTTCATCAAATGGTTAGCTGGTTAATCTCACTTTTCCAGAAATATTAGTCCTGGTCACAGTTCCAAGTTAGTATATTTTATCAAAAAAGAAGTAGGTGAAATTTAAAATTTCCTTTAACAAAATCAAGTGAAAAAAGACTAAGAATTTAGAAACTGGGCAAGTAGTGAATGAAAATGATGGACTCCTTTTTCCCTTGTTGGAGAAAAGCGCCCATTGGTGTAGTATCTCGATTTCAAACCCTTGTGAACCCCCTCTACTACAAATTCGTCTTCACGTTCGACCTTATCCAATAGTGCTCCAGCACCTGCGTTCAGTTTGGTCTCGTCATAGATATACGTAAGAAAAGAAACCTTCGATTGATTCGGCGAGAGTGGGCGAACTATGTTTATTGAAAGCCCCCACGGATAAAAATTGAACATCATATTGGGAAACACCCAGAAATAATAGGCCGCTATTCTTTGTCCCTCATGTATATGACCCTTCGGTAAATCAAAAATATCCTCAGCCCCATCACTGTAACCAACTTGCAAGTTGAAGTGATCTCCTAGAATTGTTTCATAGTTCTCATAGTCCAATACCGCATTCAGATCTTTGTGAACAAATGGAATATGGAAACCTTCCAGGTAATTATCACAGTACAGCGCCCAGTGCGCATTTACAAGGTAATCTTTTGATTGGGCAGCACTAAAAACAAATTCATCAATTGGCAAAAACCCTACGTATGTATTCATTTCTCCAATCATTTGGGCAAAATCGATCTCTCCTCCAAGCCTTGCAAACAAGAGCGAACCCCATTTCTCAAGGTCGAACGAATGCAGACTTTCACAGGCTCTCGGAAAGCCTTCAGCCTTCTCAAAGTCTGGCATAGAAATGAAAGATCCATCCAAACCGAATTTCCTTCCGTGGTAGTTGCAGATGAGATTACGCTGGCTAGAAGAGCTATCGGCAACCAGATTTCCCCGATGCGTGCAAACGTTACTTAAACAATGTATTTTCTCGTTCTCGTCTTTCGAGATAACCATGGGTTCTGTTAGAAATCCATCTAGCAAAACGAACGGATGAACATACTTCGCGAGTTTTACAGGACTATCGTCTCCCACAAATTGCCAGGAACGATAAAATACTTTCTCCTTCAGTTTTTCAAAAACTTCTGAATCTCGATAGAAGGAAGCAGGAAGTGTCTCTGCCTTTGAAATGTCTGGATCGATTTTGAATTTAGGGAGCGTCATAATTTTCAGGTATATTTCAAAAATAGTGATTTTCCCTCGCCTCAAATTATACGCATGAGTAGAAAAAAGCTTGGATTCTGGACCAGCTCTTCGTTAGTAGTTGGGAACATGATTGGCTCAGGTGTTTTTCTTCTACCAGCAGCGCTCGCCGCTTTTGGCAGCATTAGCCTTTTGGGTTGGATCATTTCTGCTGTGGGAGCGGCAACACTTGCTTACGTATTTATCGAGCTGAGTAAAATGCTCCCTGGTAAATCCGGTGGCCCTTATACCTATTCCAGAGACGGATTAGGTGATTTTGCCGGGTTCTTGGTTGCATGGGGATACTGGGTCTCCGTTTGGTGTACCAATGCCGCCATTACCGTCGCTTTGGTAAGCTATCTCGGCGTCTTCTTCCCTATCCTGCAAACGAACGTGATCTTATCGACGGGAGTTGGTTTAGCTATCATTTGGTCGATCGTTTATCTAAACACTCGGGGCATTTCAGAGGCTGGTATGTTTCAGTTGTTCACCAGTATTCTGAAGATCACACCTTTGATTGCCATCGGGATTTTTGGACTCTTCTACATCAAACTCGAAAACTTCTTTCCTGCAAACATTAGCGATCTATCAAACTTTGAGGCGATCACTGCAACTGCGACGCTGACCTTCTTTGCTTACATGGGGCTTGAGTGCGCTACTGTTCCTTCAGCTGACGTCGAGAATCCTTCTAAAACTATCCCCAGAGCAACCTACTTTGGTCTTGGGCTTACAGCACTGGTCTACATACTAGGAACGTCAGCGTTGATGGGAATTATTCCAGCAGAAGAGCTCCAACATTCAACTGCTCCCTTTTCAGATGCAGCTGCCATTATGTGGGGTCCATGGGCTGAGAATCTTGTTGCAGCCGGAGCGGTAATTTCAACGCTTGGCGCACTCAATGGCTGGATTTTGATCCAGGGACAGATACCAGCAGCAATAGCAAAGGACAAACTCTTCCCTCCTATTTTTGGAAAAGAAAACAAAAATGGAGTACCCGCCACAGGCATCATTCTCTCCAGCATTCTCATATCAATTTTGATGGTAATGAATTACACAAAAGGACTGGTGGAAGCTTTTGGATTCATGCTGCTACTAGCAAGTATGACGGCTCTGATTGCTTATCTCTTCACCTCAGCATCGTATGTAGTGGTCTCTATTCGAGAGCAAGGATATTCAAAACAGACTGCATTTCGGTTGCTCGTTGCAAGTGTTGCCTTTATCTTTTCAATCTGGGCAATAGCAGGTTCTGGGGCAGAAATAGTCTACTGGGGATTTATCTTGCTGATGGCTGGTTTACCCGTCTATGTCTGGATGTTAGTAAAGAAAAATAGAGAAAAAAATGACCAAACTTAGTGCTCATTCTGAAGTAGGACTGATAAAATCCGTGCTCATCAAAAAGCCAGAAGACGGCTTCATAAATCAAGCGTTTGTTGACCAAGAATGGGAATCACTCAATTTTCTTGGGGCTCCAAGTTTTGAAAAGGCTAAAGAAGAACACAAAACGCTTGAGAATCTATTAGCCACCAGACAACCTGAGATACATTATTTACCAACATCCGATCAAGTTACGCTGGACTCAGTCTATTGCAGAGATGCAGCAATCGTAACGGATTTCGGAATCGTTCTTTGCGACATGGGCAAGGACAAAAGAAAAAAAGAACCCGAAGAAGAGCAGCGGTTTTTCGAACACAATAACATCAAAATTCTTGGTCGCATCGAGTCCCCAGGAACATTGGAGGGTGGTGACGTTGCCTGGCTGGATCAAAATACATTGGCAGTCGGTCATACGTATCGGACCAACTACGAAGGGATAAGGCAGTTGAAAAGTTTACTTAACCCTTTAGGTGTTGAATTGATAGTCGCCGAAATGCCGCACTACCAAGGACCATCTGATGTCTTTCACTTGATGTCGGTGTTGAGTCCGGTTGATTTCACAAAAGCAGTTGTCTATTCTCCTTTGATGCCGATCCATTTTCGAAATGAATTGTTAGCAAGAGATTATGAACTGGTTGAGGTTCCTGATGAAGAATTTGAATCGATGGCATCCAATGTTCTGGCTATTGCGCCTGGTGAATGTATTATGGTTTCTGGCAATCCAATCACAAAGTCGAGATTGGAGGCTTCTGGCTGTATCGTTCATGAGTACGAGGGCGAGGAAATAAGCGTAAAAGGTGGTGGTGGTCCTACTTGTTTGACAAGGCCTATTCTCCGAGAGATTTAAACCATGAAAGTATGAGAATTTTAATGACCTCCACACTGCTATTATTGATCTTCGTCAGCTCCTACGCTCAGCGCCCACGAGACTATGGGATTGAAATTGGTATTTTCAAACCGGGAAAAGAGAACGCTATCACAGATGTGCCCGGTGTTAAAGTCGGTCATACCACATTAGTTGAAGGAGAAAATATCCGCACTGGCGTAACAGCCATTATTCCTCATGATAAAGATGTGTTTCAATGGAAATGTCCTGCTGGTATCTACCTGGGAAATGGATTCGGAAAACTTGCAGGGTACAGCCAAGTCGAAGAATTGGGTAATATTGAAACACCAATTGTTCTGACAAATACACTTAGCGTAGCAACAGGCATGAATGCCCTGATTTCTTACACGCTTGATAAGCCTGGAAATGAAGATGTTCGATCAGTCAATGCAGTGGTTGGCGAAACGAATGATGGTGGGCTTAACGATATCCGAGGAAGACACGTGAAAGAGGAACATGTGCTGGCAGCTCTGCAAAACGCAGAGGGTGGTGTAGTAGCCGAGGGCAACGTTGGTGCTGGAACTGGAACTCGGTGCTTTGGCTTTAAAGGGGGCATTGGAACCTCTTCCAGAAAACTCCCGAAGGATTTGGGGGGCTATACCGTTGGGGTTTTGGTTCAAACAAATTTTGGCGGCATTCTTGAAATTAACGGAGTCCAAATTGCCAAGGAGCTTGGAAACTATCCCTTTAAAAATGCGATCGAATCAGCCGACGGCTCTTGCATGATGGTGGTGATCACGGATGCTCCGGTTTCCGATCGAAACCTAAAACGAATGGCAAAGCGAGCCATGCTGGGCTTAGCAAAGACGGGTGGCGTAGCTTCAAACGGAAGTGGTGATTATGTGATCGCCTTGTCCAACGCTGAGCAAACTCTAATTCCGTATCAATCGGAAAATACCACAGCCTCATCGACATTTCTAAGAAATGATGATATGACTCCCCTATTTGTTGCGACAATTGAGGCAACAGAAGAAGCGATAATCAATTCGCTTTTCGCCGCTAAAACGATGGTAGGTCGAGATGGAAATACAGTTGAAGAGCTGCCTGTAGGGAAAGTGTTGGAGATTATGAAGAAGTATGGAAGGGTGGATTGATACAACTGCAAGACAACTTCACAAAGACGCTCCTTCATCTCTTCCTTTTAGTTTTTTTGCTTTTTGCAGTTCTTCAATATCAGCAATATCTCGGGTTCTGTTAGCAGCTTTTTTTGCTTTGACTAAGACATGATATTCCACAACATTAATTGGAATTTTCTTGTCAATGATAAATTCTTCCGCATTCCTGAATGCTTCTTCAAATGTAATACCCTTACAAGCGGTCATCACATCTATTTGAACAGGGGAAACTCCAAAAGTGTAAACATCGTACTTTACTGTATCAATAAAATTCTCCACTTTCTCCATTTCACCCATCATCATTCCAAAATCACCATGAACCTTTTTCATTTTGGCGTGATTTTCTTTTGTTGGATTTACAAATAGATCCATATCCCCGGTAGATCTCCTATAGCCATGTAAGTTCACAGCCATTCCTCCAACAAGTACATATTCAGCTTCGTACTTGTTAAGTAGATGTAGGTATTCAACGAAATCCTCATTGAACAAGTCAGCCATTTAATCTCTTATTGGCAGATGTGAAACACCTTACCATTTTAATGTCCAATGGTACATTATGGTTTCTACAGTTTAGTCTCCAACTTTCTGCAAGCCTCTCCGAAGGTGTTTTTTGCGTAGCCCAATAGATTATATCAAGCTCATCCTTCTCTGATACAGTCCCAGCATATGTAGGTTTTCTTATCACTAATCAATCGTCTTGTGAGATTCAATCCTCACCCTTACTTCAAAAGTAGCCCGAATAATTGAAGAAAGCCCTTCTACGTAAAATCATACAATTAAGCTATAGAAAGTTGTTGGTGATAACACCAACAACGGCTGGAATGTCCAATGGTACATTATGGTTTCTACAGTTTAGTCTCCAACTTTCTGCAAGCCTCTCCGAAGGTGTTTTTTGCGTAGCCCAATAGATTATATCAAGCTCATCCTTCTCTGATACAGTCCCAGCATATGTAGGTTTTCTTATCACTAATCAATCGTCTTGTGAGATTCAATCCTCACCCTTACTTCAAAAGTAGCCCGAATAATTGAAGAAAGCCCTTCTACGTAAAATCATACAATTAAGCTATAGAAAGTTGTTGGTGATAACACCAACAACGGCTGGAGCGGCAGAAGATCCCACATCATAGCAACAATAGATGCTTCCTGCGCCCGCCTGAACGAACGGGCAGGTCCGCATGACAGCTCGACAAGGCATCTATTTACACCTTTCTGAAACCTTTTTTTGCTTTTTCAGTTTCATTAATCTAATGTTGTACTGTATTAGTTAGATAGTACACTAAATCAATAGTAATGATTGATATAAAACAATTAAATTTTGCCTACTCAAAAAAGCAGCAACCGCTTTTTCAGAATCTGGATTGTCAGTTGCAGCCTGGGAGCATAGCAGGCCTGCTTGGTAAGAACGGAGCTGGAAAAACAACGCTACTCAAAATTATGATTGGCTTGCTCTTTCCAACTGAGGGTGAACTCAATGTAAATGGTGAGAATCCTCGAAAAAGACAACCGTCCTTTTTAGAAGATCTATTCTTCGTTTCTGAAGAATTTCAACTACCAGGAATTTCCATAGAAAAATATGTCAAGGCTAATGCAGGATTTTATCCTCGTTTTGACGAAAAACTCCTGCACAAACTACTTGTGGATTTCGAATTGCCGGAAACAAGAAGCCTACAGAAACTGTCGTATGGTCAAAAGAAGAAGTTTCTGATCTCTTTTGCTCTATCAACAAAATGTCGATTGCTCGTTTTAGATGAACCAACAAACGGGTTGGACATTCCATCCAAAGCGATCTTTCGTAAAGTACTGGCTGGATCTCTGGATGAAGAACAGTTGGTTATCATATCTACGCATCAAGTAAAGGATGTGGAAAATCTAATCGATCGAGTTCTGATGCTGGAAGATGGTCGATTCGTCATGCAGAAGGATCTATACGAGATTTCGTCAAAATTGAATTTCTCCACAAGCGCAAGCGGCGAGGGCGAAGAGGTTCTTTACAGTGAAATGGTTCCCGGAGGATATAAGGTCATCACTCCGCAAGCCAATGGCGATTCTCAGGTGGATATCGAATTATTGTTCAATGCTGTAACCCAAGGCAGTCAAAAACTCAAGGATTATGTCAACTAATAACACGTTTAAGTGGAGTCGATTTAAACTGCTCTTCAAACAAGCAGCTATCCACAATAACAAAATGATGCTTTATTCATCAGGTGGCTTTTGTGGGGTTGTTTTTCTGATTCTGGTCTTCAGTCAGCTTGGGAACGATTTTCGGCCACATGATGCCGAAATGTTTCTCGGGTTTCTGGCAGGGTTTGTCGCTGTATTTGGAATACTCTACACCGGTTATTCATTTCCAGCATTTCGCAACAAGGAAAACACCACTACTTACCTGACCGTCCCGGCATCAGTTTTTGAAAAATTTCTTTTTGAATTTATCAGCAGGATCATATTCATGTTGATCGTACTGCCATTCCTCTTCTGGCTTACGTTCAACTTGGAAGGTTACGTATTTAAGCTCTTTGGAGGCCCCGTTTTTGATCCTGTTGGTATTTCAGATTTGCTGAAGACACCTCCGGCGGAGGCAGATATTCCGTTTTGGGCCTATACGTTCATGACGTCTGCTGCGTTTCTCATCTTCGTATTACCATTTACAGGTGCGGCAATGTTCTCAAAGCAGCCGCTAGTAAAAACGCTGTTTTCCATTGCGCTGGTGATCGCATTTTTTGTAACCTATGCATACATCGTGATCGAGCCGTTTGGCCTCAGTAAGTATGATGTAAACGAATCTAACATGTGGTTAATCCCCAGAAGTGAGTCAGGGGCACTGAAGCTTGCCACCTTTCTCGCTGTCGTTTCAAACTTGACAATGCTCTCGGTTGCTTATTTCAAATTAAAGGAAAGGGAGGTCTGATATGGAATTTCAAAACTTAAAAAGCATCTTTCTGCAGATCGCAGACACCATCACAGACAAGGTGGTTAGCGGAGAATTTCAAGCTGGTGAGAAGATACCATCAGTAAGAGAATTTGCCTCCGAAATGGGAGTTAACCCAAACACAATCATGAGGACATACAGTGAATTGCAAGCCATGAACATCATAGAAAACAAAAGAGGAATAGGATACTTCGTAAATCCGGAAGCGCAACAAGTCATTTTGGAAAGTAAAAAGAAGGAGTTCTTCGATAAGGTACTACCAGACTTTTTGCGACATGCCGAAGTTTTAGGTATTACAACTTCAGAACTTAAGAAACATTTAGAAAACTCAAAATCATGAATATAAGTACCAAAATACTCATGGGATTCTTCGGTAGTGCTTTCGTTTATATGTCTGCTGTCTTCATAGAAGTCAGACTAACAGGAGAAGACGAGGATCTCCATGGCGAAAATACTAAGATTGAATCGGTGCCTTTAGATAAAATCAATTATGTCATAATTGCTGACTTAGGGCAACGCATTTATCTGAAATCATCAGATAAGCCAGGCCTTGAGTTTAAAAGTAGATCCGGTGATCTTGCATCAAAGCTAATCTACGAGATCAACGGTGATACGCTGAATTTAAAGAAGCTCAATCTTGAGGAAAATACCCGCTTGGATTTAACTCTTTTCGTCCCGAAAGAACTTACTGGGATGGAGGTGAATGCTGCCTCTGTACATATTTCAGATTTTGAACAATCAACTTTTTCTATCATCCAAACTGGTGGACGAATTGTTTTTAACGATAATATCAAGTTAAGCAAGCTGAATATTGTAAGCTCACAATCTGCAGAGTATGATGACTTCGGTTCCGACATTGACACGCTGGCACTCGATCTTGATGATTCTAGTGTTGAGATTCGAACATATGTTGGTCGAATTGAGGGATCAATGAAAAACGACTCCTATTTGTACGTGGAAAATACCGATGATATCGAATTCAAAAAAGACGATAGCAGTACCATAAGATTTTGAGTCCAAAGCTGAAATCGATGGGTTGGTAGCATTGCCGTTCATGTATTTTTTTCAGAAACTGTAACAATTGTGTGGCGACACGCCTCATACCAAGAAGCAAATAAACTTGACCTCATTTACCACCATACCTAGCAGGATAGTCAATCCATGAATATTGAAATCAAAGGGCTTTCGAAGATCTATTCTAACGGACATGCTGCCATTCGCGACATCAACCTTGAGATAGGCAGCGGCATGTTTGGATTGCTAGGGCCAAATGGAGCAGGTAAGTCAAGTTTGATGCGGATACTGGTGACGCTTCAAAAAGCGACCACAGGAACGGTTGTAATGGATGGGTTGGATATCGATCAGAATCGCAAGAAAATTCGTCCCTGGATCGGTTACCTCCCGCAAGATTTCACGTTTTTCTCAAAATTGAAAACTTGGGAGTTTCTGGATTATTCAGCAAAACTAGCCACCTCTTTTAAGAAAAAACAACGAATCATTGAAGTAGACAAAATGCTCGACCAGGTTGGGCTACTTGATGTGAGAGACCGTTTGGCGAACAAGCTGTCGGGTGGGATGAAACGTCGATTAGGAATTGCGCAGGCATTAATTGGCGATCCAAGAATTCTGGTGATCGATGAGCCAACAACTGGTCTCGATCCCGAAGAACGGATTAGGTTCAGAAACATTCTGTCTGATCTCAGTCAAAAAGATGTCACCATCGTCCTCTCTACTCATATCGTTGGAGATATCAGTAGTACCTGCCACAATATGGCCATGCTACATCAAGGTGAGGTTGCTTATTCCGGGGCGCCGGAAGGGATGATTGATGAAGTTCGCGAGCACGTTTGGCAGGTCACCGTCAGCAACGAGGAATTCAACGTATTGAAAACCAAGTACCCTGTCATTTCTACGATCCCAACATTAGGAGAGTGGGAAACACAACTAATTGCGACAGAAAAACCTCACCCCTTGGCACAAAACATTTCGCCAAATCTGGAGCACGCGTATGTCTATTTCATGGAAAACAAACTTGGAATCTCGCTGGTATGATTTCGCTGAGCAACATATTGACCATCGCAAAATTCGAATCAAAAGTCATTTGGCGTAATTGGTTCTTTAGGATTTTTTCGGTTGGCATACTCTTCTTCCTTTCGATGTTCAACACGTTTGCCTTTTCGCTGGCAGATGATAGTCCACGGTGGTTCAATATTTCAAACAGTTGGGGAATTCCGTATGGGAATATGTTTCTGCTCAGTATAGCTCAAGCGGCGGCCATCATATTTCTGGCTTCAGGGCTGATCAAAAAAGATAAGAAAATCGATACGAATGAAGTCTTCTTTACCCGCTCAATTTCTAACGCAGATTATGTATTTGGAAAAGCCTTAGCACTCTTCAAATTGTTCTTTTGGCTAAACGTAGTGATCCTGTCTATCGGACTGATTGTTAACTTGACAAACCCCAACGCTGCTTTTAATCCGATGGGTTACATCATTTACCCTCTCCTTTCCAGCCTGCCCAGCATCGTCTTTACTACTGGTTTAGCATTCCTATTGGTCACGCTTCTTCGCAACCAACCCGTAACAATCGTTCTCCTCTTGGGCTTCTCGGGAGTTATTTTGATCTATCTGTTTGGGAAGTTTGCCAATATATTTGATTACATGGCCTTCAGGTTTGCCATGCTGGCATCTGAAATATCTGGGTTTAGCGATCTCCGTTTTATTCTACTTCAAAGATCCTTCTACTTCACCGCTGGGATTACGTTTCTATTTGCAACCTCCTTGTTCCTAGACCGACTATCAAATCATCAAAGGATCAAGTATGCCGTAGGTTTCGTCACGTTCATTCTAGCGGGTCTCTCCACCTACTTAATGTTGACTCTTTGGAATACCCGTCAGGACAAAATCTCGCTGCGCGGAGATATGATCGCCTTAAATGGGGAATGGGCGAACGCTTCCGCTCTGGACATTCTTTCCAATCACATTGAGCTGGAACACCTTCAAGATGAGATAATCGTCACCTCAAATTTAGTAGCACAAAACAACTCCAATTCACTATTAAGCACCATCTACTTCACATTGAATCCAGGCTTAGAAGTCGTTGAATTCAGCATCAACGATGAGGGAGCAGTGTTCGAAAGAGATTTGCATATTATCTCCTCTAAACAAAAAGTTGAACCAGGAGAAAGTGTACGTGTCAAAATAACGTACCAGGGAGGAATTCGAGAGGAAGTTGCTCACCTTGAGGTGAAACAAGAGCGCTATGAAATCGTTGAAGAATCTTTCTACCCTGTTCAAAGAAGGTATGGTTTTCTGCAGTCCGACTACGCCCTCCTAACCAATGATCTCATGTGGTATCCAGAGACACAGATTGGATACAGTCGGGAATCTCCGATAAAAGAAATGGAAATGTTTACGGAGTTTTCAATGGACGTAAAAGTTAATGAAAACCTGATCCCGGTCTCACAAGGCGCACGCGAACAAAAAGACAACAATTACACATTTCGCCCTGAGTTTCCATTACCTCAAATCTCACTAGCGATCGGGCGCTACGAGAAAAAGGAGTTGACAGTCGATAGTGTCGATTATGTGGTGTATCACTACCCAAAAAGCGACTATTTCGTTCAACACTTTGATTTGCTAGGAGATACGCTGAGTACGCTGATTACAGACCTTGTGACCGGTTACCAACACGATCAAAAAATCGAGTACCCATTTCGGAGATTACAGTTGGTGGAAACGCCTATTCAGTTTATGGCATTTAGCAAAATTTACCAGAGCCATCAGGCATATGTGCAACCAGAGACTGTCTATTTCCCCGAGAAGGGCGGTGATTCGCGCGAATTTGATCTTGCGCGACAACATCGAAACATGGATCGCCAATCCAAAGAGGAAAATCAGGTACTTAGCGACAAGGAAAAACAAGCCAACGTATTTACCAATATGGTAAAAAAAGTGTTTACCAAACAAAAAAGTAGTGGCCGCTTCTTCTTCGACGGACGGGATGTTGACGATGAGAACTACTCGATTTTTCCAAACCTATACACCTACAATACAGGTATAGTAAGCGATGATATGGTACTACTAAACAAGAGTATTTCCAGCTACCTCAACAGTGATAACCTCTCTGTTCGTGACTTCTCCAGAAACATAAATGGCATCTCATTTACGGAAGAATGCAATCAATTGATGGGCACCTCGACGCTCATGGAAATTCTAACACAAGAAGAAGAGTTTAACAAGATTCAAAAATCCGTTTCGCTCAAAGGTGAATACTTATTCTCCTACCTGGATCAAATTGTTGGCGCAGAGACTTTCAAGTCGTTTCTGCGCAGCTGGATCAATGAGCATCAACATCAGCTCACCAACTACCAAGACTTTAGCCGTGCAATTTCAGCAGCATTCAATATAGATATCGACCCAATCATTCGGCAGGTATATTCTGAAACAAACCAGCCAACCTTCCTTATTAGCAATACGGAGGAATATGAGATTCTAGATGGGGATCGAAAACGCTATCAGGTATTGGTTGACGTTACCAACACAGGTGATAATCACGGTGTAATCAAGGTTTCGTTTGACACTGGCAGTGATGCGGAATCAGGATTTTTCAGGCAAAGAGATGAGGATGAAAAACCTGTTGACCCTGGTCATTTGGCAGTAGTACGTATGGGAGAAACCAAGCAGTTGGGTTTTGTGCTTGACGAAAAGCCAGGGCAAATCTCAATCAACACACTGGTTTCAAGAAATATCCCTTCGGTCATCAACCTCGCAACCAACCGATTTGATGTGAGAGAGAAAGCAAAGCCATTTGAGGGCGAGCGACTGGTCGAAAGGAAGGAGGATTCTCAGCAGTATGAGGTAATCGTAGATAACGAGGATCCTGGCTTTTCTACTTTTAGTCCAATCAAAGCCACCTATCTGCGCGATTTTCTGGACAAGAGAAATCCAACGGATAAGAAATACTATGGTGTCTGGAGGCGGTCCTACTCAAAATGGTTGGCGACAACGGGCTCTGATTTCTATGGCCAATATGTACGATCAGCTCATTTTACCAGAGCGGGAAAGGGCGAAAAAATCACTGAATGGACACCTGAATTAAAAGAAAGTGGATTTTATGATCTCTATGTTTTCATGATGGGGAACAATCAAAATAGTAGCAGTCGGAGCAACAAAACCTATACCTATCAATACCTAATTAACCATGGTGACGGGAAGGACGAGATCAACTACAATGTTTCAAATGCTGAGAGGGGTTGGAATTATCTGGGATCGTACTACTTCGAAGAAACTGGAGGAAGCGTGGTTCTAACTGACAAATGTGACTTAAGATCTGTCTACGCAGACGCCATAAAATGGGTAAAGCAATAAGAATATGAACACTAACTCCAAAATAAAATGAATAAACGGTCAGTAGCTTTCATGAACAAAACGACAGCGCTCCTCCTACTTATCTTCTTGGGACTTGTCTCGTCGCAAGTTGCTACAGCCCAACAGGTGTTGACACTAGAAGAGTCCATAGATGTGGCTAAGGTGAGCAGTCCCGATATTAAGAAATCGATCCTAAATCTACTTAGCAATCGAAAAAGTTTGGATGCTCAAAGAGCCAGTCTTAAGTCAAGATTTGGACTCGATATAACTCCGATTGATTTTAGCAGAACCAGGCTCTTCAATGACTTTTTCTCCACTTTCAACACGAACGAGGATTACAACTCATTTGCGAATTTTTCAGTATCCCAACCGATCATACAAACAGATGCCACTATTTCATTAAACAATCGATTGGGATACAGAAATAACTTCAGTGAGGCGCAAGATTTGAGAACTAAGAATTATAGCAACAACCTATTCTTACAGCTTGATCAACCAATATTCACCTATAATCGGACAAAACTTCAGCTCAAGGAACTTGAACTGAATCTGGAGAATGCCCAATTAAGTAATTCCATGCAATTGCTGACTTTGGAGCGAAATGTGACCCAATCATTTTATAGCTTTTACCAGGCCCAAAACAGTCTTGAAATTGCGCAAGATGAATATGCGAACCAGCAAGTCAGCTATGACATTACCAAAAACAAAGTGGAAGCTGATCTTCTTGCCGAGGAGGAGCTCTATCAGGCGGAACTCAATCTCGCCACCTCAAGATCCACGCTCCAAAACCAGCAAGTAACACTGGCCAATGCCGCTGATGATTTCAAACTTCTACTGGGTGTTGACCTGGCTGAGGATTTAGCTGTGGAAGTGGACATCAATTTCATCACGAGAGAAGTAGATCTTAATCAGGCAATTCAGCATGGGCTTGATCAACGGATGGAGCTAAGACAACGGGCGATCGATATAGAACGATCCGAGTTTGAACTGATCCGTACCAATGCATTGAACGAGTTTAAAGGCTCAGTCTCACTTTCCATGGGCGTATTTGGTAACAATCCAAGTTTCACAGATATCTACGAGGCCCCAACAAACAACCCGAGAGTTGCGCTGACCTTCAGTATTCCACTATGGGATTGGGGCGAAAAAAGAGCTCGAATGGCAGCCTCTACTGCTAATCTTGATATCACAAAAATTGATTTGGAGCAACAAAAAAATGACATTGTCATCAACATAAGAAAGGTGTACAGGAATCTTCAAAATCTGGAAACTCAGATTGAGATTGCTCAACAAAATGTGAAGAACGCTGAACTTACCTACGAGATAAACCTGGAGCGCTACCGAAACGGAGATTTGACAAGTATGGATTTAAATCTGTTTCAGAATCAGCTTTCCGAAAAGAAAAGCTCACTGGCAACGTCACTAATCAATTACAAAATAGAATTATTGAATCTTAAGATCCTTTCGCTCTACGATTTCGAGACTCAGACACCCGTACTACCTCAAACCTTTTAGAATGACCATAATGGTCTCTTAATTATTTAAGCCAAATACTAATCATTGATCATTAAAGAGTACCAAATGAACTCTCAAACAAACATTAACACATAAAGTATATGCTTGATATACTAACCAAGATTATCAAATCCTGCCAAAGGCCAATAGCTAAATGCAAATAGTCAAAATTAAAATCATGCAATCCATGAAAACGTATAAAAAACTCATACTACCAATTGCCCTACTAATCGTACTCTCCAGCTGCGAGAGTGACAATTCAACCATTGACACAGAGATTAAAATTCCTGTTTCTGTTATCAGTTTGAAAGAGCAGAGCATCTCACGATTTATCGAAACCACGGGAACGGTTTATTCTTCAAAGGAAGCTGTCCTAAAATCTGAACTTGCTGGAACGTACAGACTGCAGAAAAACTCTGTTACAGGTAGGCCTTTTGCTCTTGGCGATCTTGTTAAGCAAAATCAAGTCTTGATCAAGCTTGAAGACAAAGAGTATGAGAACAACCTACAGCTTGAAGGAAAAAAGCTAAACCTTGAGGTTTCTCAAAACAATCTCAACAAACAAAAGTCACTGCATGAAAAAGGTGGTGTCACCTTGACAGAACTGAAAAACGCCTCCATTGAGTACGTCAATGCTAAATACTCTTATGAAAATGCTCAAATTCAACAAGCAAAGATGTCCATCAGAGCGCCCATTGATGGTGTTATAGTGGAACTCCCCTATCAGACTGACGGCGTCAAAATTGAGCTGGGAAAAGATCTTTTCAAGATCATGAAATTCGACCAACTACTACTAGATATCGAGCTGCCAGAAAAGCATCTCAATGAGGTTGAAAAAAATCAACTAGTTCAAATTACGAACTACAATATTGGACAGGATACGCTGAAAGGAAGAATAAGCCAAATTGCACCCGTAATAGATCCAGAGACTCGCACATTTCAAAGTGTTTTGGAGATCAACAATGACAGATTGTTGTTACGCCCTGGGATGTTTATCAAGGCAGCAATCCTGTCTGAAAAACGAGATAAGACTATTGTGATACCAAAGGAAACGATCATTTCGCGCCAAAGTGGCAAAGTGGTTTTTACGGTGGAGAATGGTATTGCCTCTGAAAAATCTATTAAAACTGGTTTGGAAAATCAGGATAACATAGAAGTTGTTGATGGTTTGAAAATCAACGATCGATTGGTCATTGCAGGATTCGAAACCCTGAGAAATAAATCGAAGGTTAGCGTCATTCAGTAATCACACCAGTAAACCCAAAGTATCGTGAAGAAAATTGTTTCACTGGCCGTAGGCTACCCTATTTCGATTCTGATGCTAGTTCTGGCGATCATTTTGCTAGGCTCCATCTCATTCAATAAGCTAGGAATAGAGCTCTTTCCAGATTTAAAGAATCCAACATTGTTTGTTGAATTGAAGGTTGGTATCAGACCGCCTTCAGAAGTGGAAAAGCAGTTTGTTGAAAACATCGAGTCGGTGGCTGCCCGCCAAAACGGAGCGGTGGAGGTAAGTTCCATTTGTCAGACTGGGTACGCCCGAGTCACTGTTCGATACGATTGGGGCAAGGACATGGATGAAGCTTTCCTTGATTTACAAAAATCATTGTCCAGCTTTTCACTCGACGAGGAAATTGAGGAATTTGCCATTTCCCAATTCGATCCCAACGCAACGCCCATCATGATCTTGGGGATCTATCATCCTACTTCCAAAGACTTTGATGCATTACGAAAGATTGCTGAAACCAATTTTCGAAATGAACTCATTCGGCTCCCCGGTATAGCTGAAGTACGGCTAGCAGGTGAGCAGGAGAAGGAAGTGGTGCTAGAAACTGATCCAAATTTGTTAGCCTCATTTGGACTTTCTGTTGATGATCTGGTAGTGAAAATTCAGAACTACAACCGAAATGTGTCTGGAGGGTTCATCGAAGAGCTAGGGAAGAAGTACGTAATCAAAGGATTGGGAATTATTGATGAGGTGGAAGATCTTGAAGATCTGGTCGTTGGTTACACCACCCAACAAACTACTGGGACAGCCACCCCGGAAGATCAAACACAAACGAGCCAACAAAATCCCGCCGCTGATCAAGTTCCTGTTTTGCTAAGAGAAGTGGCAACAGTTAAGATCATGGACAAAGAAGCAAGCAGCATTGTTCGGGTAAATCAGCAAAGGAGTCTGGGCTTATCGATTTACAAGGAGACTAAATACAATACGGTAAATGCGGTGAATGAACTCGAAGAGGTACTAGAAGGATTGAAAAAAACCGTTCCTGGATACGAGTTCATCGTTATTCAAAACCAGGGAAGTTTCATTCAGGGTGCCATTGACGAAGTGAAAGATTCTGGTCTCTATGGTGCACTATTTGCGATGATCGTCCTATTCATCTTTTTGCGAAGAGTAGGTACCACGTTGATCATAAGCATTGCAATTCCAATCTCCATTATTGCCACATTCAATCTTATGTATTTCAATGGTCTCACATTGAATGTGATGACACTTGGTGGGCTCGCTTTAGGTGCGGGAATGCTGGTTGACAACGCAATCGTGGTTGTTGAAAGTATTTTTAGAAAAAGAGAAGAAGGCCTTAGCGTCATTGATGCAGCCATACAGGGTACAAGCGAAGTAAGTGGTGCAATCACTGCTTCCACCCTCACAACGATCATCGTTTTTCTTCCAATTGTTTACCTGCAAGGGCCTTCTGGTGAGTTGTTCAGAGATCAGGCCTGGACAGTGGCCTTCTCACTTGTCTCATCATTGGTTGTGGCCATCCTGGTCATCCCGATGCTGTTTTCAAGAATTTTCAAAAAGGAAAAAGCAGCACCCGTTGATAAGTCCCTCAAATTTCAGGGCTATCGAAATTTCCTTGATAAGGTGCTCAAATATCGAGTGGCCTTTATCATAGCTTCATTCATGCTAGTTGTGGGTTCTTACCAACTGATCTCAATCATTGGTAGCGAATACATGCCGAAATCTGATACGCGAGCAATCTCAGTGGATCTTAACTTGCAGGATGGAACTCCACTAGCAAGAACATCAAGTACCGTTGCTCAAATCGAAAGTCAATTGTTTCAACTATTTGAAGGTCAATTGGACAAGGTCTACAGTCACATAGGCCCTGAGCAAAGTCAATCAGGTGTTGAGAATGAAAATGTATACGAAGAAAATCAAGCGAGCCTAAAACTGATCTTCAAGGAAGAATCCACGTTGGAGATTGTGAAAATAACAGATCTTCTGTCAGGATACTTTGAGAACATTCCTGATCTAAAAGTTTCCTTTTCCAATGATGAAAGTGCCTTAAACTCTGTACTTGGAGAAGAACAAATGCCACTGGTTATCGATATCACGGGATCTGAAATTGATGCTTTGCGTCCGATAGCCGACTCCGTCATATTGATATTGAACAGAGACGCAAACGTGTACGAACCCCTATCCAACATGGAAGACGGTGTCCCCCAAATTCAGGTAGATATAGATAAGTACAGAGCGGGGCTATTCAGCCTTTCGATTGAGGATGTGCTCGGTCAAATCAAAGATCAACTTCAAGGAAAGAATGCGGGCACCATGGAACGCGGAGGTGAAGTTCAGGACATTCAGATCAAGATCCCTGAAGTCTCTCTTGCTCAGTTGCAAAACATGAAAATCAAAAGCAATCAGAAAGAACTGAGACTTGGGGAAGTTGCTGACATAAGTACCAAGATGGCATCAAATGCCATTTTTAGAAAAAACCAAAGCCGAATCGTTTCTGTCAGTGCACGAGTGAATCAAGATCTGCCATACGATCAAATTGTTAAGTCTGTGCAGTCGGAGTTTGCAAACTTGAGCGTGCCTCCACGATACAAAATTGATGTGGTTGGTCAGGAGTTAAAACGTAAAGAATCGATGCAGAACCTGACGTTCTCCTTGATCCTATCTGTCCTCCTTGTATACATGGTTCTGGCCTCACAGTTTGAATCACTCGTCCATCCATTTACGATCCTCTTAACGATTCCACTCGCGGGAGTCGGTGCGCTCCTCTCCTTCTTTATCCTGGGAATGCCGCTCAATATGATGGCCTTTATTGGGATCATCATGCTAACAGGTATTGCGGTGAATGACTCCATTATTCTCGTTGATAGCATTAACAAAAACAAACAGAATGGGCTCAACTTAAGAGAAGCAATTTTGAATGCTGGTCAGAAGCGATTTCGGCCGATTATCATGACTAGTCTTACGACTATCCTGGCCTTGCTGCCACTAACCTTTGGGTTTGGTGAAAGTGCCTCGCTACGAGCGCCTATGGCTATCGCGGTGATTGGAGGCCTTGTGACCTCGACCCTTTTGACGTTGGTCGTGATTCCATGCTTCTATGAAACGATAGAAAACGCAATCACTCGATTTACAAATTTCAGACACAGAATTACTGGAAAAGTCAATGGGTAAGACTGGACTTCTAAACACAATCATCAAGAGGAAGACCCTCGTATCGATGCTCTTTATCGGGTTTTCGGTCATGGGGTATATCTCCTACAATAAACTTCCAGTAGAGCTATTCCCAAATGTAGAATTCCCAATACTCATCGTTCAGGTGAATTCAGCCACAGATGTGGATCCTCGGTACATGGAAAGTCAGGCGATTATCCCTCTGGAAGGTGTGATCAGCACATTAGAGGGGATTGAAGAGCTGAGCTCAAACATCGACAGTAGGCAGGGAATGATCTTTATTTCCTTCAAACAGGGTACGAATATCAAGTACTCCTACCTCAAACTAGAACAGAAGGTTAGCAACATCCAAGCTGATCTATCAGGTGAATTTGTTGTAAACATTATTAAGATCGATACGGAGCAATTCACGAATGCCTTTATGGATCTTCAGGTCTTGGGCAGCGGTGGAGTGGATCGTGTTCGAAATGTGACCGATCAATACATCACGGATCGTCTTAACGATATTGACGGAATCGGCGGGGTGGAAGTGTTTGGCGGAAGGCAAAAAACGGTGGAGATCATCATGGACGATGAAATCTGTGAGGCAAATGGAATTACCCCCAATACGATAAGCAATGTCCTCTCTCAGAATTCCAACAAGAGCGCATACGTAGGCCGAGTGAAGCAAAACGGACGAAACGTATTCGTGAATGCTTCTGCCGAACTAAAGAATATAAAGAACATCCAGAGCCTAGTGGTTGCTGAAAAAGGGCCATTACTCCTGAGTGATGTCGCTGATGTCTTTTTTGGAGTCAAGGAACAATCAACATTGAGTCGAGTAAATGGAAAAGACGCTGTATCCATTCGTCTGTCAAAGGATTCTCAAGCGAACCTCATTTCGCTTTCAGAAAAATCACTTGCAGCAATCGAGGCAATCAATAAAGATTTGGAGCCAATGGATGCTGAGATTGTGATCCAAAGCAACAGAGCCGAAATCATGGTAGACAACATCGACCAGATAAAGAATCTTGCTCTACTGGGAGGTTTGCTGGCTGTTTTCGTGCTTTGGATTTTTCTACGACGTTTGAAATTTATTCTCAGTATTGCGCTGGCTATTCCTATCTCAGTCTATACCGCTTTTAACTTCTTCTATGCCTATAACATTTCTGTAAACAGCCTGACGCTTATCGGGATGGCACTGGCAATAGGGATGCTTCTCGATAATAGTGTGGTGGTTATAGAAAACATTTATCGCCATGTGGTGAACAAAAAATCAGCGGAAGATGCCGTAGTAGACGGGACGAAAGAAGTCATGAGATCGGTCATTGCTGCTACGTTGACAACAGTCACCGTATTCCTTCCTTTCGTCTTTTCTTCCAATTTCCTAATCACGATGATTGGGACACATATCGGAGTTTCCATTATCTCTACACTACTGGTATCACTTGTGGTTGCTCTTGTTCTTATTCCTATGCTCGCCCACACGGTGATCAAAAGTGAGGATAAAGTAGACAGACCACTCATAAAGAATGCCTCGATTCGCCAGCGAATTATTCAGGTCTACATTGTGGTGCTCAAAGCTTGCTTCCGAAAACCTGCTGCGACTATTATCGGTGGATTAGTCCTTTTCTTCGTAACCATCGGACTGAGTTTACTTGTCAGTGCTGCGAGTCTTAATGAAGTCGAAACAGAGGAGATGAACCTGTTTGTCACCATGCCTCAAGGGTCTACCCTAGCCACCTCAGATATTAGGGTGAGAAACATTGAGGAGCAGCTAATGGAAGTGGACGTGATTGGCAAGGTCATTAGTCAAGTTTCTGAGGGTTCCTCCGTAATCACCGTGCAGCTGGTAGAAGACTTCGATAAACTAGATACCATTTCCGTGGTGGAGGTACGAGGCATGCTCAACAAAATTGCAGATGACCAAAAGGATCTTGAGATTTCGCTGGATCAAGCACAAGCGGCTGGCGGAGGCCAACGAAGAGGACCATCCAACTCTCAGAATTTTGAAAGATTGTTGGGATTGGGCTCAGCGTCGGAACGGATCATCATCAAAGGCCAAGATTTTGAGTTAATGCAGACAATCGCAAATGATCTGAATGTGTTTATTGGGAGCCTGCAGTCAATCGAAGAGAGTTTCATCAACGTGAGTCCAGAGCGACCAGAAGCTCATATCCTTTTCGATCAAATGACCATGAGTGAATATGGCATCACACAGGAGAATGTGATGGCGGGGCTAAATGACTTTCAGCCTTCATTCGCTTCAGGTTCAAATTTCATCAGTGGCGACGAGGAATTCGAAATTACCATCCGCACACACAATCAGGTGAAGCAAGCTGCCAAAGAAATGCGAGATCTGCGTGCAATGCCAGTGGTCAACACTACTGGCGCAACGTATGAGTTGGAGGAGTTTGGGTCAGTCATCTATTCCACGGGAGAAAGTGGGATTCAACGACTAAATCAGGAAAAACAGATTGAGTTGACGTACCGCTTTATTGACGAAGTGTCAGCATCGGAATCTCTACTGGAAGCTTCCAGATTGGAAATTGATCAAATTGTAAATAGCATAAACATTCCTTCGGGGGTGGTGGTGGATGTTCTGCACGAAGAGCAACTATTTGATGAATTTTATTTTTTGATACTAGCAGCGGTGGTCATCATATTTATGATTCTGGCTTCAGTCTTCGAGTCTTTGTACCTCCCCATCGTCATCATGTTCACAATCCCACTTTCGGCCATTGGTGCATTCATGGGCCTGACCCTCACTGGAAACTCATTGCTGAATGCAAACACCTTGATTGGCTTCTTGATCTTGCTTGGAGTCGTGGTTAACAACGGAATTATTTTGATTGACTACTCAAGAATTCTAAGAAGAAGAGGGTACACAAAGTATCGTTCGTTGATAATGAGTGGGATTTCAAGAATTCGACCCATACTCATCACTTCGATCACAACCATCGTTGCGATGCTCCCACTTGCTCTGGGGGAAGCAGAATATGTAGTAGGAATAGGTCAGCCCTTTGCGATTACAGTTATGGGTGGATTGGCATTCAGTACGATTCTCACGCTGATTTACATCCCCACGATGAGCGCGGGCTTGGAAAGTGTTCTTAAGTGGTTTAAGAATTTGAGACCTTCAATAAAGATTAGCCAGATCGCTCTGATGGTGGCAACCTTCACGCTTGTCTACCTACAGGTAGAAGGTCTGATCTGGCAAATGCTTTGGATTTTATCGGCAATCATTTTGATCCCAGGAGGAACGCACTTCGTCATGACCTCTTTGCGACAAGCCAATGCGAAGATGGTGGACGAAGGTGAGGAAATGAGGATCGAGATCCAGAATTTAACCAAGGTTTACGGAAGAGATAAGCGATGGATCCGCGAATGGAAAGGCAACAAAAACCTGCACGAAACAAGAGGCGAATCGGTAGTCTCAGTTAAATCAATACTGCAGAATCTAATCTGGCAGATTGCCCTTATCACTTTCCTCGTGTACTTTATCTACTTTTTTCTTGACAAAGCTTTCTGGCAATTATGCTTCATGATCGGGCTTCACGTCTTACTCATTTCCATTTTTCATGAAGTTGTCCATTTGATGGGGTCAAAAAGAAAAAGGCTCTCTAGGTTTCTCTACACCATTCTATTCTGGGGATTTCCAATCATGAGTTCGGTGCATATCTACAACGACATCAACCCCTTCTTTAGAGCGTTCGCAATTTTTCTGATCATTGTTTGGTTTCTAGGTCTTTTCCTAGTGAATGCCGCAAGAAGAATTAATAGCAAGCCCATCGATCTTAAGAACCTGAAAGGCCCGTTCAAGAAAATTCGAAAGCTGTACTTCAAATTCATCATGGCTCTACCGATCATAGGGAAGAAGAAAGAGCCATTCAAGGCGCTTGGAGGAGTAAGTCTAAACATCAAGCAAGGAATGTTCGGCTTGCTAGGCCCGAATGGTGCTGGTAAAACTACTTTGATGAGAATCCTTTGTGGAGTTATGGATCAGAGTTACGGTAAGATTTGGATCAACGGTCACGACACGAGTGTACGACGTGAGGAACTTCAAGGGCTGATTGGCTATTTGCCTCAGGCATTCGGAACCTATGAAAATATGACTCCGTATCAGTTTCTTGATTATCAGGCTATTCTTCGGAAGATTACCAACAAGAAAGAGCGTGAAGACAGAGTACAGTATGTGCTAAAAGCAGTCCATATGGATGAGCACCAGAACAAAAAGATTGGTTCTTTTTCTGGTGGGATGAAGCAACGAATTGGCATTGCGCAGATTCTACTTCATTTACCTAAAATTCTGGTTGTAGATGAGCCAACCGCAGGACTTGATCCGCTGGAAAGAATTCGATTCAGAAATCTCTTAGTAGAATTGAGTCGAGAGCGAATCGTAGTATTCTCCACACACATCATTGAAGACATCGCGAGCTCCTGTAACCATCTGGCCGTCTTGATTAAAGGAAATATCGAGTATGTAGGAAGCCCAGCCACCATGGCTGACCTTGCAAAAGACAATGTGTGGGAATTCTCGGTGTCCCCTGAGGAATTTGAACACATCAAGAAAGAGCATACGATTGTTCACCACATGCGTGACGGAGACAAGATCAAGGTGAAATGTCTATCAGATACTAAACCAGATGAGCAGGCTATTCAAATACGAGCAAATCTCGAAGACGCCTATCTATGGTTGATGAAAAGTAAAAACAAAAACGGCAATGAAGAGCTATCTGGCACTAACGTATAAGCTTGCGACATACAACATCAAGGTGATCTTCGCCAACAAGTTCATTTACTTCGTTCTGGCTGCCTTGCTGTTCTTTGGTATGATCATTACGATCACAATCTTTGAAGATCCAAACTTCAACGAAGCTGTTATATATGGTTTTCTGGTCTTTCCAGGACTCATTTTAATCTTTTATCCCATGGCTTACGGCATCCAAAATGATGATGACTCAAAAATGTTGGAAACCATTTTTGGTATCCCTAATTACCGATACAAGGTTTGGTTGGTGCGTTTTGTTCTTACAATCATTGTTGCAGCGTTTCTCCTGCTGGGTTTGGCAGTTATTGCCAATCTAACGCTCTACCGTTTCAATATTCTTCCAATGCTGGGGCAGGTCTTGTTTCCTATTTCCTTTCTTGGATCCATGGCCTTTATGGTATCAACGATAGCTAAAAATGGAAATGGCACAGCCATTATCATGGTAATTATCAGCTTCATTTTCTTTGTATTCGCTGAGGAAATCGAATACAGCGCTTACAATATTTTTCTCAATCCATTCAGCGAACCACGTGAAATGAGTGAGTTTATCTGGCTGAATGTCATCTTTAAAAACAGGATTTACCTGATCGTCGGAACGGGGCTCTGTCTGCTTTATGGCATGTTCAATCTCCAGTTTAGGGAGACGTTTATTTAGAAGTTCTTCCCAATGTTCGCGTAAGCTAAAATTGATGTTTCGCAATTTGTTTATTTATTTAAATGTTACTTATCAGTAACATTTAAATAAGTGACGACTACAAAAACACCAAATCTTGTAGAAACTGATTCCATCTGGAAAGCCCTAGCAGATCCTACAAGGAGAAGATTGATGGATTTAGTTCGGGAATCTCCCAAAACTACAGGTCACCTGGTGGAAGAATTTGAATCCATTGGTAGGTGTGCGATCATGAAGCATTTATCGGTTTTGGAAGGTGCTGGACTTATCATCCCGAAAAAGGTGGGAAAAAATTGGTAGGATCACATCAACGCAATGCCCCTGCAGGAAATTTACGAACGGTGGGTCAAGAATTATGAAGCACTCTGGGCTACCAATCTTTTACAGCTAAAAGAGCTGGCAGAATATAAATCAACTATTGATCAACAAACAGAAAGACTAATTATGGAACCATCAAAATCAATCAATATCCTTTTGGAGATACCAATCAATGCCTCCATCACTCAGACATGGGAATGCCTAATCAAAGACGTTGGGCTCTGGTGGCGCAAAGATTTCTATACCTCACCCAAAACGAAAAACTTCATTATTGAACCGAAACCTGGTGGAAGAATGTATGAAGACTATGGGAATGACGAAGGACTGGTCTGGGCTGACGTGATTGTCATCGATTCACCCAACGTCATTGAGTTTAAGGGTCACTTGTCCCCGCAGTTTGGAGGACCAGCCTTTTCCTTTCTCAGACTATCATTAAAAGAAGATGGAGACACAACTGTACTCACTCTTTCCGACACCGTCATTGGCGAAATATCTGAGAAATTAAAAGATGATCTTTCATCTGGGTGGACATTACTCTTTGAAGATGGATTCAAGAGGTACGTAGAACAAAAGTAGGCTGAAATTCGCTTTTACAGCTTTGCGATATTTCTCAGATTGCATTCAAAGTACTTATATTGTAATAGTACATTTTGCCGTTCATAAAAAAACACAACCGATGATCGCTTTAGTTTTTCGAATAAGAATGATAATGACTGTAATTTGACTTTGAATTCTTGTGGATGTTGTTTTTCATTGGTTTGGAGATAAGTGAACATCCTCAAAGGAATCAAATCAAATTCAATTTGCGTTGAGTTGTCCGGAGCTACTTATGATAAGTAGCTCCATTTTATTCTTTCTTGAGGTAAATAATTCAGATCGGTTATTCAGAACCAATCGCATCCGCTGGATTGTTATTAGCTGCGCTATAGGTGATGGTACTGATTACCAAAAGAACCATTATTACAAATGCCCCTCCAACCAGAAGAAAATAGGTAAGCTCAATGCCTGGTGAGTATGCGTAATTGTCCATCCATTGACTAATTAGGATGTAGGCTAATGGCCAGGTAATCAAATTAGCTATTCCTGACAGGATCAAAAACTCCTTTGACAGCAAGGTCATGATTTGCGAAACACTGGCACCCAACACTTTTCGAATGCCGATCTCCTTCACCCTTTCAACTGCGATAAAGTACGATAAGCCAATCACGCCAATACTTGAAATAATAATGGCTAACACCGAAAAACTCTTAAACAGTGAAGCAAAATTTCGCTCATTCTCATACAATTCATCAAATTCATCATCAAGAAATGAAAACCTCAGCACTTCTCCAGGAGCATAATCAGACCACTTACTTTCGATGGCATTTACCGCAGCTTCAACGCTTGAGTTATTCTCCAATTTTACTGAAATGATAGACGGTTGAGTGGTGTCAAGACTAACCTCAGGTAAGCCTATAAATACCATAGGTTTGATGGGTTCGTGCAATGAGGTGAAATGGAAATCTCTCAGCACACCAATTATTCGCAGCGGTGCTGACTGACCTGTAATCAGAATTTGTTCTCCAATCGCTTTCTCAGTGTCCCAGCCGACCATCCTTGCACATGCTTCATTGATAAGAACAGAAGCGGTATCCGCAGAAAAATCATTACTAAAGTATCGTCCACTCGCCAATTCCATTCCATAGGTACTCTGAAAATCATACGCTGTTAAGAACAAATTGAAAAGAAATCTCTCTGTAGCAGGGATCCCGATGGCTTGAAACGTGCCACCTCCACTTCTCCTCCCTGGCACGTGAAAACTCGACGTAATTGAAGAAACCTGCGGTAGGTTGCTAACCTCATTTTTAAACGAACGAAATCTTGATCCCAAATTATTGGAAACCTCAAGAATCATCATCTTGTCTTTTTCAAAACCCAATTTTTGTTCTCTCATGAAGTTCAATTGAAGCACAATAAACACTGTCGCAAGCATCATGAAAATAGAAGCAGCAAATTGAAAGGTTACCAAAATATTACGTAATCCGAATTTCCTATTTGAAAGTTTTACACCTCCCTTGAAAATTTTAACAATGTCAAGCGAAGACATAAAGAATGCTGGATACAACCCCGAAAGAAGCCCAACGAGAAGCGTAAGGACAAGGAAAAACACAATCAACAGTACTCCATTAAAATCGCTGACTGCCAGGTTTTTACCAGCGAGTTGATTAAAAGTAGGCAGCAACAACAATGCGATAACAAATGAAAGTAGTACTGCCAAGAATGTGATAATCAAGGATTCCGTTAAGAACTGGGCAATCAACAATTTTTTAGTAGAACCCATGACTTTGCGAACACCAATTTCCTTACTCCTATTGACAGAATTAGCGGTGGAGAGATTCGTGAAATTGAAACAAGCTATGCTTAGAATCAAAATGGCGATAATAAGAAAAAGGATCACATATCTTCTATCTCCATTGGGTTCCAATTCATTTGTAAATCGGCTATCCAAGTGAATAGACTGAATGGGTTGAAGGAAGTAATCATGGATATTTCCTGCTGCTACATATTCTTTATATGTCTTTCCTAAAATTGATTCTACCTGTGGTCCAAAAAACGCTTCAAGTGAACTTTTAATCTTTGATTCAACTGCTTGCTTTTCGTTTTCATCATTAAGTCGTACGTAATTATGAAGGGAATACGCCCCCCAGAAATTACTCTCAGATACAGGAAAAGAGCGCAATGAAATCAGCATATCAAATTTGAAATGACTTTTCTTGGGCACGTCCTCACAAATTCCCGCAATCGTATACTTCGTGGTATCGCTGACCTCCAGCGTCTGGTAAAGTCCACTTTGCGAACCAAAATATTTTTCATTCATCGATTTAGTGATCACCACTGCATTTGGTACCTTTAATGCTTCTGTCGGACTACCTTCAATCATCTTCACCCCAAACAAATCAAAAAATGAAGAATCAGCTCCATACACATCCGTTTCATAAAAGATGCGATCTCCCAGTTTTACCCTTGTCTCTCCTCCGAAACTGAATAGACGACAGAAGGCCGCAACCTCAGGAAATTCATTGAACAAAGTCGGGCCTAGTGGTGGTGGGGTTGTTGCATAACTATTTTGACGATCCGGAAAATGCCTTGTTAATGCCACGCGAAAAAGTTTCTCTTTGTCTGGATGATATCCATCAAAGCCCACCTCGTCCCAAACATAAGCGAACATCAAAATAGAGCTGCACAAACCAAGGCTAAAACCAATGATATTTACGAGTAGAAAAATCTTTCTCTTTAGCAAACTCCGAATGGCTGATAAAATATAACTTTTAATCATAATTGTATTGTCCTATTACAATTATACTGATCATCGACACTTCCTTCCTCCTATTTTACTTGAATGGTCATATGAGCTTTCGTGCTACCAATTTGTCATCAATGCCTTAAACTAACCACTGGATTTTGGTGAGCAATCTTTCTCGAGCGAATTACTACCGAAAAGAAAGTACTGAATGCAACCAGAAATATGGAAATAAAGAAGAACATTGGGTTAATTCCATTACTATAAGCAAACCCATTCATCCAATTTTTCATAATTAAAAAGACAAGGGGAACTGCCACAAGACTCGATGTAATCAATAGCTTGTAAAAATCTGAGAGAAACAACCATTGGATTTTCAGTACAGAACAGCCCAACACTTTTCGTACTCCAATTTCCATTATTCTATTTTCAACTTGATAGGATGTCAGACTTAAGATCCCCATTGAAGCAAGGAGAATTCCTATGATAGAAAATGCAAGCGTCAGATTCCCAAACCTCTGCTCATTCTGATAGAGCCGATTATAAAAATCGTCCAGATAAAAATATTCAAATGGATTTCCTGGGAAATGTTTGTCCCACTCCGAACGGACCAGGTCGATGGAGTTAAGTGCATTTTCTCGTTTGAATCGAATACTGAAAAATTCACCACCGTAATCAGAAAAGTAAAACACAATTGGACTGACTGGAGACTTTAATGACTCTTGATTATAGTCATTGACAACACCGATAACCTTAGGTTTGAAATTCATCCCCAAACCCTGAATTCTTTCATTGACTATTTCATGCGGAAGAAATCCTAATTGTTGGGCTCCTTCCTTCGTAATGACTACCTCGCCTTCGGTATCTGCTTTCTGGTCCTTGGGAAAGACTCGGCCAGCCAAAACATCCATCCCAAACGTATGGACAAAATTGTAATCCATGCTATTCCATCGAAACACAACCGCATTTTCATCTGGATCCTCAGGATTTTTGAACTGAACCTTATATTGCCGTTTCTTGCCAGGAATCGTCAATGAAGCTGTAACGCTCTCCACAATCGCCAACGAACCAATACCGGACCTGAATAAATCCACTTGTTTAGCATAGGCATCCGGACCTTTAGTAATAACGCCAGGACGCTCAACAACCAATATGTTGTTTTTGTGCAATCCAATATCTTTCGACAACATAAATTCAATTTGTTGAAAAATAATTAATGTGCTTGCAATCAATGATATTGAGGCAATATATTGAAGTGAGACTAATATTTTTCTAAGAATCATCCCAATTCCAACATCTCCTAATTTACCCTGCAACACACGCACAGGTCGCAATGAGGAAAGAAAGAAAGCAGGGTAGAAACCAGAAACTACAGAACCTAAAATCCAGATACTGATGGTATTTAAGATGAAAGACCAATTTATGATTTGGAGAAGCGTAAAGTGATAGCCAGATAGAAGATTAAAAAATGGCAGAAAAAGATAAATGAGAAGGAATGAAAATAATACTGCCATCAAATTCAGAAATGCAGCTTCACAAATGAATTGAACTATGAGTGCGGATTTAGGTGCGCCGACAACTTTCTTCAACCCTACTTCACGAGATCTTCTTACCGCTTGCGCTGTTGACGCGTTTACATAGTTAGTCCATGATACGATTAAGATAATCCACCCAATCAGATCAAGCAATTGAATGAGGTCTGCATCTCCATTTAGCTCAGCTTCTTCAGCTAAAGAAGAATTAAGATGTATGTCAGAGATCGATTGCAATTGCAAAGCATATTTTAAAGTGGAATTCTCTTCGTTTTTATATTTCGAGAGGACTTGATTCATATTCAGCTTTAGCACTTCAGTATCAGTTCTCGGAGTCGTCTTGATGTAGGTATACATGTCCTGTCTGTCCCATGATTGCTGATATCTGGGAATGGCATAATCGCCTCTGGCAAAAAGCGTTTCATAAGAAAAAAGCACATCAAATTTCAAGTGGGTATTTTCAGGCAAATCCTTGAAAACCCCAGTTACTTTGCATAGTTCATTGTTCCTATCATCATCCTGCATCCGGACAAACTGACCAATGGGATTTCCATTTCCAAAATAAATATTAGCATAGCTTTCAGATATAACAGCACTGAACGGCTCTGCGAGAGCACTTTCAGTAGCACCGGAAATCATTGGATAGTTCATCAATGCCAGGAATGCCGAATCGGCATACAAAAATCGCCGATGCTTGACTGCAACAGGCTCTCCTGTCTTGGGTTCCGAAGATATTACAACATTGTTTTTATAGCCTAGATTATAAAGTCTGGCAAATCCAGATATCTCCGGGATTTCCTGAAAAAGAGATGGACCCACTGCCGGAAAATTCTCAGCGCTATGTTGTGTTTCCTCCTCACCATTGAACTGCCTTAGTGTGACTCTAAAAATTGACTCATGATCTGGAATGAATGACTCAAAGCTTTTCTCGAAGTTGACATATTGGACGGTTAGAAAAAATGTAGTGTATCCTATGGAAAGCGCGAGCAAATTACCAAACGTGAAGGCACCATCCTTCTTTAATGACCTAAGGCTTGTCCTCAATAAATATCGAAACATTTGACAAATTAGATTTTTATATATTTTGTAATAGTACGATAAAGAAATAAGAACTTCCTTCAAATTATCATTAATGGTCAATCTGGCAGTAATCAACAATGGTTATAGCCGGAAAAGCATCTACCTTAACCGTTCAAATAAAGTGTATAGTCTAACAAAATATTATCTATATACTATTGTACTATTACTTTAATTAGATACTATGAAGAATATTTATCACTCCTTCTATGGATTTTTGGTTATTTGCATTGGCTGTACTTCGGTAAAGACACCAGAAGACTTTTCCGAAATGATTGATGCCGATAATATCGAGCGTCACATAAAAACACTCGCGTCTGACGAATACATGGGAAGGCGTCCTGGCACGATCGGTGAAAGCAAAACAATTCAATACATCCAGGACAGATTTAATGACTATGGTCTCAAGCCAATCAATGGAGGATCCTTTTTACAACCGTTTGTAATCAATGAAATCAAACCAGTTCCTCCCCAAAAAATGAACGTTGAGATTGGATCGGAACAGATTGAGTACCTCCTAAAAGAAGATTTCATAGCAAAAACAAATTATCGTGATGACCCTGTTACAATTGAAAACAAAGAATTAGTCTTCATTGGATTTGGAATTGTAGCTCCTGAGTTTGACTGGGACGACTATCAGGGAATTGACGTAAAAGACAAGGTGGTCATCACATTATATAGTGATCCTGGTCTGTACGATTCAACATTTTTCAATGGAATAAATGCCACCAAATACGCTTACATAGAACATAAGAAAAAAGAAGCCTTCAGTCGCGGTGCGGCGGGACTCTTTACCATCTTTCATGATACCGGCCCCACTGGTATGAACTGGCCGCTTGTGCAAATTTTGGCTACTCGTTCCAATCACTACCTGGAGGGGGATCTACCCGAAGTAAGTGAAGAACTCCTTTTCTCGGGAATGTTGTCAGTAGAGATGACGAAAGAGCTTTTAAGAAAATCAGGCAACAAGGATGATTACATTAAGAATGCCTTGTCCAAAAATTTTAAACCTGTAAACCTAGGTGCTAAGATTTCAATGACATTGTCATCCGAACTCAGAGAATTTACCACCAACAATGTGATAGGTATGGTGAAAGGATCAAAGCGACCTGAAGAATGTGTTATTTACACCGCTCATTGGGATCATGATGGCATCAGTGAAAACCCAGTTAATGGCGATTCAATTTTGAATGGTGCAATTGATAACGCCTCGGGTACGGCAATGGTGATAGAAACAGCGCGGGTTTTTTCAGAACTTCCAAAAAAACCAGAGCGCTCTGTGTTGTTTTTCCTGACATCTGCAGAAGAAATGGGGCTGTTGGGAGCCAAGTACTACGCAAATAAACCCTTGCTTCCCATTCACAAAACTGTAGCTGTAATTAATACCGATGCAAGTCACGCCACATATCCAATGCGGGTAGCTGTAAATGTCTTAAAAGGTCACACCGATTTGGATTCAATTGTTGATGCGTCAGCCATCACAATCGGTCGTGAAATAATTCCCGATCCAACTCCTCAAATTGGTGCATTTCAAAGATCCGATCATTATCCATTTGTACAAAAAGGAGTTCCTGGGATTTGGGCAGTAGGTGGTGATGACCCTCTGGAAGGAGACTCGACAGAAGCAATGCGCTTAATTTATGAATATGGATCGACCAAATATCATCAGGTGACAGACGAGTATTATGAAGGTTTTTTAATGGGCAATATCCGCTTAGATGCCACATTCAATCTCGTCGTTGGCCATAACATAGCAAATAGCAATATTTGGCCCAATTGGCTTGAAGAAGGAGAATACAAGGTTCTGAGAGATTCGGCCATGAGTATCCGTTAACAAAATCGCTTCATCAAAAACATCATCGCATTCATTCTTGCTATACAGGCATTCACCCTTCCTGCACAGGAAGGCACACTGGTTGTGGTTAACAAAGCTGACAACACTGTAAGTATATTGGATCTGAAGGAAAGGAAAGAAGTCGCCGAAATAGAGACTGGCAGAGGCCCGCATGAAGTCGCAATTTCCCCTGATGGAAAGCTGGCTGTTGCTGGAAATTACGGAGATCAGCAGCCTAATAATACCCTTTCGGTCATAAACATAGCTACCCGGAAGGTTATTAGCACCATTGATTTAGGAGAACATGTACGGCCACACGGTATTGAATTTATAGACAACACCAGAGGGTTGGTTACCTCCGAAACCAAAGGAGCCTTGCTTTCCGTAAATTTCTCAACAGGAGACTGGAAGGAAGTCACCCAGACAGGTCAAACTGCGGGACATATGGTTGCCTATAGCATGGGCGATAGTTACGCATATGTTGCAAACATTGCTTCTGGTACAGTGAGCAAAATTGATATTCAAAACAACCAACTCATACAGAACATTGAGTTGAAAAAGGGAATTGAAGGAATTGACGTAGCTCCGGGGGGTGGCGAAATATGGGTTGCCAATCGTGTGGATAGTACGGTTACTAGTGTAAATACGAACAGCTACGAGATCACTGCTGTACTGCCGGCTCATCGCGTGGCATTTAGAGTAAAAGTGCTTCCAAATGGAAAATATGCCATGGTTAGCAATGGCGAAAGTGGTAACCTAAGCGTCTACAATGTAAATAAAAAACGCTGGATCACTGATATTGACCTGTTCGGAGTGAATCAACCTGAATTTCCCGATGTAGAGAAGGACACCGAAGATCCACCTATCCCTGTTGGTATTGCGACAAGCACCGATAGCAACTATGTTTTTGTCGCTTGTGCCAACTACGACCTGGTAGCTATTGTCGAAACTGAAAACTGGACACTAGCCGGAACCATAAAGACGGGTAAGGTTCCAGATGGAATCTATTATGGACCAGCGATTGAATAATGTGGTTTGCCTACATCCTTCCCTTAAGATGTAAATGACAATTTTGACTGGTTTCTTCTAATTACCCTCGCCTAATAGAACCAATGTCAATTCTGCCTTTCCGTTTTTCGTAACAGAACCTGCAATAGCGTAACCAAAGCTTGTCTTTCTTATCCCATAAAAAGTGTTCAGACCTCTCTCTCCATATGTATTATAAGAAATTAATTCTCCATCATCCGATACTTCCAAAATGCAAGCCTTGAAAAATTGATCTTCTGGACCTCTTGAATAGCCAACCAGAACATGCCCTTCATCTGTTTTCTCCCCATTCATGATTCTGACATCATGTTCAGGCATTTGAATTTTAATCACTTTGGAATCTTTTCCCGTGATTGAAATTTGTGTGACAACTGGATTGAATATTGAATCGAGTTGATAATAACCATAGACATACGCATTCTTTCCGTATGTTTTTACCGCATGTCCAACATCTCTTTTTTTCCCGACCTCAACGATTTTCTTCCAAACGATTTTACCTTTTCCATCTATTCGCATAGCAAGGATATCATCATCTACTTTTTCCTGTTTGGCATTTATACCAGCTACAATAATGTCCTTTCTCGAAACTTCCGACCCATAAAAGGTGCGCTCCATATTATTCTCCATACCTGTTTCTGATTCCCACGACATGTTTCCATCCTGATCCACATTGAAAATCCAGGCAGATTTTTTACCAGATTCAGTTGTTGTCTCCCCAATGATCAATAAGTTTTCACCCCTTGATAAAAGTGACCAACCAATCTGACTTGTTGCATCTCCATATTTCCTTTCCCAAACCACTCCACCATCTTGATTCGTCTTGGTAAGTAAAACTCTGGTCGTATCATTCAAGTCAGAAAACCCCAATAGGTAGTAGTGATCATTCAATTCCATCAAGCTCCACCCGAAAGAAGACCCTTCCGAATCAATGGATTTCTTCCAAAGGAGCTCACCAGTTGCATTGGTTTTAATCAGAACTGATGAGGCCCTTCCATTTTCTGGGTAGAAGACATTTCCCGTTAGGAGATAACCTCCATCATTCAATTCCTTGACATCAATACCCCTTGTTGGGTTATCAAAGTTGAATGAAGTCAATTTTTGTCCGATCAAAAAATGACTGAATAAGAACGTAGAGACACATACACACATTATCCTCATTATATCAGTGTTTTAATTGCCCTCTCTAACGATTTCGAGCGTTAAGGTTATTCTTATTTCTTTCCCCACTACGGCACCACCAGTCTCCAGAAGCGAATTCCAATTCAAGCCGAAATCAAAGCGATCAATAGTGCATGTTGCTTTGATGCCTGATTTCACCTGTCCGTAAAATTCAACGGTTCCATTTTTAATGACTTGAAAATGCACCTCTTTGGTGATTCCTTTGATCGTCAGATCACCGATGATTTCGTAGTTACCATCACTGATCTCGCTAATCTTTCTACTGGAGAAAGTAATACTAGGGTGGACTGATGCTTGAAAAAAATCATCTTGAATCAAATGATCATCTCGTTTAGTATTGCCTGTATTTATAGAGCTCACCTCTATTTGACCGCTGATCCTTGCAGAGGAGAAATCATTTCCATCCTGAATAATCGTGCCTTCAAATTGCTCAAACTTCCCAGTAACTTCTGACACCACCAGATGGTCAACAGAAAATTGAATGGATGAATGTCCAGCATCTATCTTCCAGGTTTCTTGTGCTGCAGCTTCAAGCCAAACGAAGCAAACATAAAAGATAAGAAAAGTGAACCTGTAGCTCAATCTAGTACGTTTTGCGAAATCAGTCAATTCCATTTCCTATTATCATTTGTTGATTTTTCCCGTTGCTATCCATTTTTAGAATTTGAAAGTATCCATCAGATTTTGCCTGATAGTAGACGTTTTTCCCATCTATTGACCATTCTGGAAGTTCACAGTGATCTGAACAATTGGTCAGCTGTATCTCCTCCTCCTTCTTTCTGTCATAAACCATGATTTGACTGACACCATCAACTCTTTTCTGAAACGCAATCATGGAACCATCGGGGCTGAAAGAAGGACGCTCTCCAGTTTCCGTAATTCGAACCGTTTTATTGCTTTTAAGGTTTTTTAGATGCAAGCCTTTGATCGTTCGGCTGAATACGCAATACACCAGCTCATCTTCAAACAAATCAGGTCCGTAATTCAACCCAACAGTATCAGTTAATTGGGTTCTACCCGTCAATTCCAGGTTCTGCATAGAATAGATATTGGAAGTTGGATATGAACCTTCTGAGAAAAGAACCTTATCCTCAATCCAGACAGGCCCTCCGATCGAAGGATACTTACCATTGGTTAAGTTCACTAATTCCTTATTTGAAACACCTACTGTATACATTTCAGATCCTCCATCTTTTTCCATGGCATAAAAAATGATCTTACCCCCTTCTTTTGACCAAGATGGTGAAGACTCGTAGGTAGTTAATTCAACAAGCTTCGAGGTAGTCCCAGATGATAAGTCATAAAGGAATAAAGCATTGTTGGCTACTCGGTCTGAACAAAACGCCAGGGTTTTCCCATCGGGAGAAAGGCTGGGTTCTGTCGAGTTAAATTGAGCCAACAAAGCACTACTTATCAAACATGCCAAAAAAGAAGACACCAAAATTTTCATGGTACTTTATATATTGTAATAGTACAATACTAACGAATTAATAGAAGTGAGATAGTATTATTATTTAAAAGGATTATTTTCACCCTTGAAAGGAGATTCATAGCACTTCATGTGGACCAAAAAGTTTAATAAATCTGATAGGAAAAAATTCCTGCATTTAATTGAATACATCATTGATGCCATCAATACCGGGCAGCTCGAATCAGGACAGGCACTGCCTTCTCAGCGAGAGTTATCCAAAAGCCTCGGTGTATCTATTGGAACCATAACCAAGGCCTTTAAAGAACTTGAAAAAATGGGCTATCTCTCGGGCCAAATTGGCAGGGGTACCTATGTGAGAGACATCACAAAAGATTTTTCTCAATTCTGGTACAAAGAAGAGAACGTTCCTTATAAATACAATCTTGGTCACTACCGAACCACCGAGTTGTTTAACCACTCCATTCAGCTGAGTCTGCTATCCAGCATCAAAGAAGTTACCAACAGTGATGATCTGTATGCGCACCTTCATGACCTCAAAAACTTTGGTACCGAATCGCAAAAAAATGTGTTTGTAGATTGGCTCTCGCCACTTGGATTCAAATCATTATCCACCAAAGAAATTACCATCTTATCTGCTGATGTATTCAGCATACATGTGCTCATTAGTATCTTGAGTAAAAAAGGAGATTATGTCCTGGTTGAAGAAATTGGCGATCGAATTAGCCGCGATCAATTGCTTGCTACTGAGCGTGCAGTAGCCACTGTAAAACTAGATAGTGAAGGAATTGATGTTGGGGATTTAGCAACTCAAATACAGCGTACAAAGGCTAAACTTCTGATCACGAATCCTACCTATCATAACCCAACAGGCATAACAACAGGCTTGAATAGAAAAAAACAAATTGCGGCTGTCTGTGCTCAATATGGAGTAAAAATCATCGAAGACGGGAAAGTAGATTTTTTCAGCGATACCCCCATCCACCCATATTTTGACATTAATCCAGAAATAGGCATTTATACAACTGGTCTTTACTTTCATATCAATCCATCGCTAACTACTTCTGTTGTTGTGGGTTCATCTGAAGTCATTAAAAAAGCAGAGGAGTTCTATGCTTTGACTCACTGGACTGGATCACAATTACTTCAACGGATCAGCACCCACCTCATTGAATCGGGACATGCTGCGACTGTTATTTATGAGAAGAAAAAAATGTTAAAGGACAGAAATCAACTGTTTAATGAGGTTTTTGGAAGCAAAGGGAAACCAGGATCTGAAAATAGCGTTTTGAGATGGCTCAAAATACCTAGCAAAAAGTCGAGTTCAGTTCTAACTCAACATGCTTATGAAAATGGTATTCTGATTCGAAACAGTTCTATATTTTCACTAGATCAGGAAATGACTCCTCCTCCCTACGTTCGGATATGCAATGCAGCAATTCATAGCTTGGATCACTATCGCAAAGCACTTAACGAGCTGAAGGAACTCATGGATGATGATTCAACAGAACTAAACCTTAGATGAAACCCCAAAAGTTACTCGTCCTGGTCATTGGCCATTTGATAGGTGCTCTCCTACTTACTTCCTGCCAGGACAGTTCGCAAGGAAAACAGCCTTCTCAAGAGGTTATAGATACGTTTCTTGAATTTGTTGAGGCGTATAAAAATCTTGAAAGTCGAAAGGCACTTTCCTTTTTTTCAACTGAAGACGGGTTCATGATGCTTCAAACCCATCAACTGAGTGGTACTGAAATTAACGACTACTTTATTTCATCGATGCAACAAACTTCGACATTTGACTCTGTGAGTTTCAGCAATACAAAAGTCCAAATGCTGTCGGATCAAATTGCTGTGTTGAGATGTAATTTTTTTGAGCAATACACATTGAAATCTGGAGAAAGTCAACGTTTCAATGGTGCTGGTTTATATGTTTTTAAAAAATTTTCCAATCAATGGAAAATTGTGCATTCGGCAGGAGCTGTAGCCAACTAAATCAATTTAAGTAGTTCATCAAAATTCCTTTGAAGGCTACTCTTTTCATCTGATAGTTCTTTCGATAATAAATCCAACGCAGATCATTCGTCACGTAGGGAGAAAAATCTGGCCCTGTACTATTCAACTCTTTAAGTTCAACAGGTTTAGACCATCCCAAATCAGTCCTTTTTGATAGGTAAAGGTCGCAGGAAGAGCCCCAATTGTTTTTGTTATACCTAGTAAGAATCATAAATGCATGATCTGGGGATACCCACGGATCTCCAACCTCATAGGGGTGTTCCATTTCAAAAATCTTCTTCCTTCCAATCGCTTTTTCACCATCAAATTTGGAATGAAAAATACTATACCCTGAAGTTGAGTCGGCAAAAAATTGCCCAACGAAATACAGGTTTCCGCCGCGGGTTATTGTAGCATAAGATTCTTCTCGTTCTTTCGTATTGATCCCTTCTAAATATGCTGGACTGTCCAAACCCCGTTCACCCTACTTGATACCCATATATTATTTTTTTCGAATTCAACCTGATTTTTATAGGGTCTTGTGGAGTTTAGGAACAGGAAATTTCCGTCTGGCGAAATGGACGGCTCATAGTCTTTGTAGTATCCAGAAATATCTAACAAGCTAGGGTCACTCCATGCTTCTCCTACCTTCACGGCATAATAAATTGCTAGCCTGGGGGCTTCATGGTCTGAAAATTTGTCCCGTCTGCATCATAAATTCACTATGAGGAAGGGTGAAGTACATGGTATCCTCTGATGTAGAAAAACTTATCCCCTGCACAAACCTCTTGTGCTGCTCACTATAAGGAGAAAAATCTTGTCCATAGGCAAAGCAAGAGATTAGCAAATACAAGACAACAAGAGGTTTGAACATACTATTCGTTCTTCAAAACATGATTCAAAAGCTTTACAAAATCACCGAAAAAACGTTGCAGATGAGTAAGTTCACTGGAGTTAATCTGCATGGCAAAGGACATTTTAGATTCAGGGTGGTAAAGTCCTATGGAATTATACCCTGGGAAGAATCCAGCATGACCAATAAATTCCCCAAGATTTGGTAAATTAAATTTCATCACGCCAAGTCCATATTCACATCCGATTTCGGATCAAGCAATAAATCTGTGGGATACCCAAGAAAAGTATAATTTGTATTTCAAAAAGATACATTGGAGACATCAGCTTGGGAGCTACTTTTGCCAGAAGGCATGCTTACATATTTTGAGGTT
>Ga0316189_10000301_pt1 | contig 48473 bp, 37 predicted proteins | sample LowCovwburrow_MG_FD_204930 | JGI IMG/M metagenome (GOLD analysis project Ga0316189, IMG submission 204930) | Coastal sediment microbial communities from Maine, United States - Lowes Cove worm burrow | ecosystem: Environmental > Aquatic > Marine > Coastal > Sediment | place: USA: Maine... | reverse complement strand
TAAATGTGTGTATGAATTGTCATAAATCTATTTATGAGTATAATGGTGATGTAACTGCTGAGTATGACAAAGAGTTTTATGATGGAGAAATCAAAAAATTATATGCAGCAGCTGGTTGGGATGATGCCGAACAAGAATATACTGGGGAAACGCAACCAATAAAATGGGTAAGAATACATAACCTTCCAGATTTCGCTTATTATAATCACTCGCAACACGTTTCTGTTGCTGGAATAGAATGTCAAACATGTCATGGACCTGTTGAAGAAATGGAAATTATGTATCAATATTCACCATTAACAATGGGTTGGTGTATAAACTGTCACAGAGAAACAAATGTGAAAGTTCAAGACAACGAATATTACACAAAAATACACGAACAATTATCAAAAAAATATGGTGTTGATCAACTTACAGCTGCTCAAATGGGTGGATTGGAATGTGGTAAATGTCATTACTAAAATATTAAGAAGTTAATTTTAATTATAATATGTCATCAAACAAGAAATACTGGAAAAGTGTTCAAGAGCTAAATGAAAATGGAAGCTCAGTTGTTGAGGCGCTAAAGCACAAAGAATTTGTTCAAGAAATTCCTGTCGATGAATTTTTAGGAGATAAAGAAACACTAGAATCTTCTTCTACAACACGTCGTGATTTCTTAAAATATGTTGGCTTTAGTACTGCTGCTGCTTCATTAGCAGCTTGTGAAGGGCCAGTAATTAAGTCGATTCCTTACGTAGTACAGCCAGATCAAATTATACCTGGAGTTGCAAATTATTATGCATCTACTATAGCAAATGGTTATGATTTTGCAAGCGTATTAGTTAAAACACGTGAAGGACGTCCTATTAAAATAGAAAATAATGATTTAGCATCTTCAAATGGTGGTGCAAATGCAAGAGTGAATGCTTCTGTTTTAGATTTATATGACAGCTTAAGAGTTGCAAATCCTAAAAAGAATGGTGAAGATAGCTCATGGATTGAATTTGATGCTGATACTACACAGGGATTAAATAGTGCTACTGCTACAGGAAAAGATATTGTGTTATTGACACAAACTTTTGCAAGTCCATCTACTTCAAAATTAATTTCTGAGTTTAAAGAAAAATATGGTAATGTTCGTCATGTAGTTTATGATGCTATTTCTGAATCAGCTGCTGCTGACGCTTACCAAAACAAATTTGGAGAACGTGGTTTAGCTAATTACGATTTCTCTAAAGCAATGACTATAGTTTCTGTTGGAGCTGATTTCTTAGGAGATTGGCAAGGTGGAGGATTTGATTCTGATTATGCTAAAGGACGTGTTCCAGATCATGGAAAAATGTCACGTCACATTCAGTTTGAATCTAATATGAGTCTTACTGGTGCAAATGCAGACAAAAGAGTTCCGCTTAAACCTAGTGAACAAAAAATAGTGCTTGCTAAATTATACGGTAAAATTACTGGGAATACAGTTTCAGGTAGTTTATCAGCACATATTGAAGACGCTGTTAACACTGCTGCTTCTGAATTAGTAAAAGCAGGAAGTAAAGGCGTAGTAGTTTCCGGAGTTCAAGACGTAAATGCTCAAACTGTTGTATTAGCAATAAATGAGGCTTTACAAAGTGATGCTTTTGATCCAAACACTCCAATAAAAACGAGACAAGGTAATGATAAAGCAGTTGCTAAATTAGTAGCTGACATGAATACTGGAACTGTTGGAGCCTTAATTATGAGTGGTGTAAACCCAGCTTATAGTTTGCCAAATGCTGATGAATTTATTTCTGGATTAGCAAAAGTAAATATGAGTGTTGTGTTCTCAATGAAAGAAGATGAGACCGCTTCAAATGAAAACGTTAACTATATTGCTGCAGCACCTCATTACCTAGAATCTTGGGGAGATGTTGAAATTAAAAAAGGACATTTTGGTTTAGTTCAACCAGCAATTCGTCCATTATTCGATACCAAACAATTTCAAGACGCTTTATTAATGTGGAATGGAAACGATGTTTCTTACCATGATTATATTAAAGATAATTGGAATACAAACATATTAAATGGTGGTTCTTGGAATCAGGCATTACACGATGGTGTATTTGTTAGTGCTTCAAGCGTAACCGAAACAACTTCAGATGATAGTGAAGCAACTGAAGTTGATGAACTAACAAATTCAGTTACTGGAGCGGCTAATACATTAGCGTCAACCTCTGTGCCTTCTGGTTTTGAAATAACGTTGTATCCTAAAACAGGAATGGGAGATGGTCAACAAGCCAATAACCCTTGGTTACAAGAATTTCCAGATCCTTTAACAAGAACAACTTGGGATAATTACTTAACAGTTTCTGAAGCTGATGCTAAAGAATTAGGTTTATACTTAGAGCCAAGTACATTCTTTAATCAAAGTAGTCATGATGCTGCAGGTGGATTAAACGGAAAATATGCTAATGTTACTGTTAATGGTATAACGATAAAAGCTCCAGCTATTATTCAACCTGGTCAAGCAAAAGGAACAGTTGGTTTGTCATTTGGTTATGGAAGAACTTTAGGTTTAAAATCTGAAATGCAAACTGGTGTAAATGCGTTTCCATTCTATGCCAATTTTAACTCAACTCAAGAAGCTACTATTGAGGTAACTACTGGTAAACATGAATTTGCTTGTGTTCAGTTGCACAATACTTTAATGGGTCGTGGTGATATTATTGTAGAAACAACATTAGAGGTATTTAATACCGAAAAATCAAGTGTTTGGAATCCGATGCCAATGGTTTCTTTAAACCATATTGAAACTCCAGTAACATCTCCAGATGTTGATCTTTGGGATGAGTTTGATCGTTCCATAGGACATCATTTCAATTTATCAATTGACTTGAATGCGTGTACAGGATGTGGTGCATGTGTAATTGCATGTCATGCAGAAAATAATGTTCCTGTTGTTGGAAAAGAAGAAATTCGTCGTAGTCGTGATATGCACTGGTTACGAATAGATAGATATTATTCATCAGAAGAATCGTTTGAAGGAGATGATGAAAAGAAAGACAATATAAAAGGTTTAGGAAGCTCATTAAGTACATTTGGCGAGATGGAATTCCCATCAGCTAATCCTCAAGTAGCATTCCAACCAATAATGTGTCAGCATTGTAACCATGCACCTTGTGAAACTGTTTGTCCTGTGGCTGCAACATCACATGGTCGTCAAGGACAAAACCATATGGCTTATAACCGTTGTGTGGGTACAAGATATTGTGCAAACAACTGTCCTTATAAAGTGCGTCGTTTCAACTGGTTCTTATACAATGGTAATGACGAGTTTGATTTCCATATGAATGATGATTTAGGACGTATGGTTATTAATCCAGATGTTACTGTAAGATCTCGTGGTGTAATGGAGAAATGTTCAATGTGTATTCAAATGACACAGAAAACAGTTCTTGATGCAAAACGCGATGGAAGAGAAGTTAAACCAAACGAGTTTAAAACAGCATGTTCTGCTGCATGTAGCAATGGAGCAATGATGTTTGGTGATATCAATGAAAAACACAATGATATTACTGCATTAAAAGATGATGAAAGATCGTATCACTTACTTGAAAGTGTTGGTACTAAACCAAATGTGGTGTATCAAACTAAAGTAAGAAATACAAACAAAGCATAAATTAATTAAGAAACAATTATAAAAGGATTATGGCGTCTCATTACGAAGCACCTATTAGAAGACCTTTAGTTACAGGAGAAAAATCGTATCACGATGTATCAGTGGACGTAGCTGCTCCAGTTGAAGGAAAAGCAAATAAATCTTGGTGGATTGTGTTTTCAATTGCATTAGCAGCGTTCCTTTGGGGAATAGGTTGTATCATTTATACAATTTCAACTGGAATTGGAACTTGGGGATTGAATAAAACCGTAGGTTGGGCTTGGGATATTACTAACTTCGTTTGGTGGGTTGGTATTGGTCACGCAGGAACATTAATTTCTGCAGTACTATTATTATTCCGTCAAAAATGGAGAATGGCAATTAACCGTTCTGCTGAAGCAATGACAATTTTCTCAGTGATTCAAGCAGGTTTATTTCCAATTATTCACATGGGAAGACCTTGGTTAGGTTATTGGGTTTTACCTATTCCTAATCAGTATGGATCGCTTTGGGTTAACTTTAATTCACCCTTACTTTGGGATGTATTTGCAATTTCTACATACTTATCAGTGTCCATGGTATTCTGGTGGACAGGTTTATTACCAGATTTTGCGATGATTCGTGATAGAGCAGTAAGACCATTTCAAAAGAAAATATATTCGCTGTTAAGCTTTGGCTGGACAGGTAGAGCAAAAGATTGGCAACGTTTTGAAGAAGTATCTTTGGTACTGGCTGGATTAGCCACACCTTTAGTACTTTCAGTACATACAATTGTATCTATGGATTTTGCAACGTCAGTTATACCTGGTTGGCATACTACTATATTTCCACCATACTTTGTTGCAGGTGCTATTTTCTCAGGATTTGCTATGGTAAATACACTACTTATTATTATGAGAAAAGTGTGTAGTCTAGAAGATTATATTACAGTACAACATATAGAATTAATGAACATTGTTATTATGTTAACGGGTTCTATTGTAGGTGTTGCTTATATAACTGAATTGTTTATTGCATGGTATTCTGGTGTAGAATTTGAGCAATATGCATTCTTAAACAGAGCAACAGGACCTTACGCTTGGGCGTATTGGATGATGATGTCTTGTAACGTATTCTCTCCACAATTTATGTGGTTCAAGAAATTAAGAACAAGTATTATGTTCTCTTTCTTTATTTCAATTGTGGTAAACATAGGAATGTGGTTTGAGCGTTTTGTAATTATTGTAACATCGTTGCATAGAGATTACCTTCCATCTTCATGGTCTATGTTCTCTCCAACATTTGTTGATATTGGAATATTTATTGGAACTATAGGATTCTTCTTCGTATTATTTTTATTATACGCTAGAACTTTCCCAGTGATTGCTCAGGCAGAAGTGAAAACGATTTTGAAATCTTCTGGTGAGAGATACAAGAAAATTAGAGAAGCAGGTAATAGTTTAGTAGGAACAGGATCAGATGTTAGAACTTCTGATAAATCTAAAAACGAAAAGTAGCATATGGAAACTTCTAAAGTAATTCACGCTATATATACAGATGATGATGTATTAATGTCTGCCGTTAAAAAGGTTAAGGATGCTAAACATCATATTGAAGAAGTATATACACCTTTTCCAGTACATGGACTAGACAAAGCTATGGGATTAGCACCAACACGAATTGCAATTGCAGCATTCATGTATGGATGTGTTGGATTAACAGTTGCAATTGTGATGATGAATTTTATTATGATTGATGATTGGGCTCAAAATATAGGTGGTAAACCAAGTTTTAGTTATATAGAAAACATGCCAGCCTTTGTGCCAATTATGTTTGAGATGACAGTATTTTTTGCAGCGCATTTAATGGTTATTACGTTTTATTTAAGAAGTAGAATGTGGCCATTTAAAAAAGCTGAAAATCCAGACCCAAGAACAACAGATGACCATTTTTTAATGGAAATTCCAGTTCATGGAAATGTGAAAGATTTAGAAACACTGCTTGCTGAAACAGGAGCAGTAGAAATTAATATCGTAGATAAAGAAGCACACTAGAGATATGAAAGGCTTATTAAAAATAACACTAGTTGTAATGGTAATGATAGTAATTGTATCATGTAAAAAAGATACGAGGCCTAATTATCAGTTTATGCCAAATATGTATGAACCTGTAGGTTATGAAACTTATGGCGAATATGATGTATTCCCTGGACAGCAATCGGCTATGTTACCAGCTGAAGGAACAATAGCTAGAGGATACACGCTGTTTGATTATGGAAATTCTAATGAAGAATTCTTAAGAGCTAAAGCTGAATTAATGAGTCCTCTGGATTCAACTCAAGTTGACTTAAACAGAGGAAAAGAGCTTTATGATATATATTGTGGAATTTGTCATGGTAATAAAGGCGCTGGACAAGGTAACCTTGTAAAGAGAGAAAAGATATTGGGTATACCTAGCTATGCTGATGTTGGAAGAGCTATTAATGAAGGAAGTACATACCATACAATTTATTATGGTAAAAACGCAATGGGTTCATATGCTAACCAATTAAATGAAGAAGAACGTTGGCAAGTGGTAGCTTATGTGCTTAAGTTAAAATCAGATTTAGAGAAATAATAATATTAGATAAAGATTATTACAGAATAATATGTACACGTTATCAAATAGATTAAAAATATTTTCAGTAGCATTAATCGTGTTAGGTTTAGCAGGATGGCTATACAGTTATTCAGCTTCACATGTTACGATTGACGAAGTAAAAGTAATGCTAGCTGAAGAGGCATCTCATGGAGGTGGTCATGGAGAAGCAGCTGAAACGCATGACGCAACAGCTGAAGAAACTCATGGCGAAGTATCAACTACAGATTCTCATGAATCTGAAGGGCAAGATAATGCTGAAGCTCATGATGATGAACATGCAGAACATGTAATGCATCAAATACACAATAGACCTTACTCTGCACTTTATATTGCAGCATTCTTTTTCTTTATGATTGCTTTAGGTGTTTTAGCATTTTATGGTGTTCAATATGCATCGCAAGCAGGCTGGTCTCCTGTACTGTTTAGAGTAATGGAAGGAATAACCTACTATGTATTACCTGGTGGTTTAATAGTTTTAGCGATAGCACTTTGGGCAGGCGACCATATATTTATTTGGATGGATCCAGAAGTAGTAGCTCACGATGAGTTAATCCAAAATAAAGCAAGTTGGTTAAACAAACCATGGTTCTTTATTCGTGGACTGATATTTCTAGGTGGTTGGAGTTTATATAGATATTTTTCTAGAAAATTTTCTCTTGCGCAGGATAATGCCGACATAAATGATAATAGAAACTTTAAAAAGAACTTCCGTATTTCAGCAGCATTCTTAGTGTTTTATATTTACACAGAATCAATGATGTCATGGGATTGGATTATGAGTGTAGATCCACACTGGTTTTCTACATTATTTGGATGGTATGTATTTGCAAGTATGTTTGTAAGTGGAATTACAGTTATTGCATTAATTACAATATACCTTAAATCTAAAGGGTTAATGGAGTTTGTAAATGATAGCCATATGCATGATTTGGCTAAATTTATGTTTGCAATGAGTATATTTTGGACCTATTTATGGTTCTCTCAATTCATGTTAATTTGGTATGCCAATATTCCTGAAGAAGTAACATATTTTGTAACAAGAATAGAGGATTATAAATTACCTTTCTTTGGAATGCTAGCACTTAACTTTATTTTCCCATTCTTAGTATTAATGAATAGTGATTATAAACGTATACCTTGGTTTATAGTAATGGCTGGACTAGCTATATTAGTAGGACATTATTTTGATGTATATAATATGATTATGCCTGCAACTGTTGGTGACAGATGGGGAATTGGATTAGCTGAAATTGGAGCTCTATCATTTTTTCTTGGACTATTTATGTTAGTTGTATTCTATGCAATATCAAAACATCCATTATTGGCAAAAGGAAATCCATTTATTAAAGAAAGTGAACAGTTTCATTATTAATTTAAATAAATAAAGAAGAGATATAACAATGACTGCTTTATTAACAATTATAGTTTTAGTATTTATTACAGTTGCAATTTGGCAAATGGTAAAAATCTTTGATTTGGCCAATGTTGATAGTGAAAATGCACAAATAGCAAATTATAAAGACAATAAGTTGAATGCTTATTTGATGCTTGGGTTTTTAGCTTTCATATATGTAATCACTATTGTGTGTTTTGTATTATGGGGAGATTTACCTCTAATGTCAAATTCGGCATCTGAGCATGGTCCAGGAGTAGATAATCTAATGATTATCTCTATGGTTCTTATTTTTATTGTTCAGACTATTACTCAGTTTTTACTCCATTATTTCGCTTTTAAATATAAAGGCGAAAAAGGAAGAAAGGCATTATATTTTGCTGATAATGATAAACTTGAATTTATTTGGACAATCATACCAGTAATTGTTTTAGCTGGATTAATTATCTATGGGTTGTTTACTTGGTCAGACATAATGAATATTGAGCAGGATGATGATACAATAGTTGTAGAGTTGTATGCACAACAGTTTAACTGGAAAGCAAGGTATGCAGGAGATGACAATGTTTTAGGAGAAGCTAACGTAAGATTAATAAATCTTGATAATGCTAATATTTTAGGGTTAGATGAATCTGATCCTAATGCACAAGATGATATTATTACTACAGAATTGCATTTACCAGTTGGGAAGAAAGTACTGTTTAAAATGCGTTCACAAGATGTATTGCACTCAGCATATATGCCTCACTTTAGAGCACAAATGAACTGTGTTCCAGGGATGATTACTCAATTCGGATTTACACCAACAGTTACTACTGCAGAGATGCGTCAAAACCCTGATATGATTGATAAAGTTGCTAGAATAAATAAAATCAGATCTGGTAATAAGGAAGAAATAGAAGCAAGAGGACAAGATGTAAGATATGAGTTTGACTATTTATTACTTTGTAATAAAATTTGTGGAAAATCTCATTACAATATGCAAATGAAGATTATTGTAGAAACTGAAGAAGAATATAATGCTTGGTTGAAAGAACAGAAAAAGTTCAAGAACTCTTTAGTACAAAATTAATTAAAATTAAGATTTAAAAATTAGATATAGATTATGTCAGCACACGCAGATACTCACGATCACGACGATCACGGACATCATCACAAAGAAACGTTTGTTACTAAATATATATTTAGTCAAGACCATAAAATGATTGCTAAGCAGTACCTTATTACAGGTACTATTATGGGAGTTATTGGTGTTTTAATGTCAATGATGTTTCGTATGCAAATCGCATGGCCAGAAGAACCTAATGTCTTATTTGAAGCATTATTAGGTAAATGGGCTCCTGATGGAGTTATGGATGCAGATATCTATTTGGCATTAGTTACTATACATGGTACTATAATGGTATTCTTTGTTCTAACGGCAGGATTGAGTGGTACTTTTAGTAACCTCTTAATTCCACTGCAAATAGGTGCACGTGATATGGCCTCAGGGTTTCTTAATATGGTTTCATATTGGATGTTCTTCTTATCTAGTGTTGTCATGATAATTTCATTATTTGTTGAAGCTGGACCAGCATCTGCAGGATGGACTATTTATCCGCCTTTAAGCGCATTACCTATGGCTCAAGGAGGTTCTGGAATGGGAATGACATTATGGTTAGTATCCATGGCAATCTTTATTGCGTCATCCTTATTAGGATCACTAAATTACATTGTTACTGTAATTAATTTACGTACAAAAGGAATGTCTATGACAAGACTTCCATTAACAATCTGGGCATTCTTTGTTACAGCAATTATTGGAGTTGTATCATTTCCAGTGTTATTATCTGCAGCTTTATTGTTGATTATGGATAGAAGTTTTGGAACATCATTTTTCTTATCAGATATATTTATACAAGGTGAAGTATTGCATTATCAAGGAGGTTCACCAGTCTTGTTTGAACACTTATTTTGGTTCCTTGGTCATCCAGAAGTATACATTGTAATATTACCAGCTATGGGACTTGTTTCCGAAATTATGGCAACAAATTCACGTAAACCAATATTTGGTTATCGTGCTATGATTGTTTCAATTTTAGCTATTGCATTTTTATCAACCATAGTTTGGGGACACCATATGTTTATTTCTGGTATGAATCCATTCCTTGGTTCGGTATTTACATTTACAACGTTACTTATTGCAATTCCATCAGCAGTTAAAGCATTCAACTGGATTACAACCCTCTGGAAGGGTAATTTACAGATGAATCCTGCCATGTTGTTTTCAATTGGTTTTGTATCTACATTTATTACTGGAGGTTTAACAGGAATTATATTGGGAGATAGCGCATTAGATATTAATGTTCATGATACTTACTTTGTAGTAGCTCACTTCCATTTAGTAATGGGAATTTCAGCACTGTATGGTATGTTTGCAGGTATTTATCATTGGTACCCTAAAATGTTTGGTAGGATGCTTAATAAGAATTTAGGATACATTCATTTCTGGATAACAGCTATTTGTGCTTATGGTGTATTCTTCCCAATGCATTTTATTGGTATGGCCGGATTACCACGTCGTTATTATACAAATAGTAATTTTCCATTATTTGATGATTTAGAAAATGTTAATGTTATCATTACTGTTTTTGCTATTATTGGTGGAATCGTGCAAATAGTGTATTTATACAATTTCTTTGGAAGTATATTCTTTGGAAAGAAAACTGTTCAAAATCCTTGGAGATCTACAACTTTAGAGTGGACTGCTCCAATAAAGCATATTCATGGAAACTGGGAAGGTGAGATTCCTCACGTACATCGTTGGTCTTATGATTATAGTAAACCAGGACATGATGATGACTTTGTTCCTCAAAATGTGCCAATGAAAGAAGGTGAAGAGGAATTGCATCACTAATCTAAAAGTGGTTATATAATATATTGAAAGCCTTTCTGATTCAGAAAGGCTTTTTCATTATATTTGTTTGATATGAACGAAAATCTAGATCCATCAAACGAATATATTTCTCCAGAAGAATTAGACGTTGAAAAAAAGTTGAGACCCTTAACTTTTGAAGATTTCACAGGTCAGGATCAAGTATTAGAGAACCTTCATGTTTTTGTTCAAGCAGCCAATGGAAGAGAAGAAGCTTTAGATCATACCTTATTTCATGGACCTCCGGGATTAGGAAAAACAACCTTAGCACATATTCTAGCCAATGAATTACAAGTTGCTATTAAAGTGACTTCAGGACCTGTTTTGGATAAGCCAGGAGATTTAGCTGGATTGCTTACAAACCTTGAAGAACGTGATGTCCTTTTTATTGATGAGATACATCGATTAAGTCCAATAGTTGAAGAGTATTTATATTCAGCAATGGAAGATTATAAAATTGATATCATGATCGAAACTGGACCAAATGCTAGAACGGTTCAAATCAATCTTAATCCATTCACTTTAATTGGCGCAACTACTAGATCAGGATTATTAACGTCTCCAATGCGAGCACGTTTTGGTATTCAAAGCAGATTACAATATTATAACACAGAACTTTTAACTACAATTGTACAGCGTAGTGCAACTATTATTAATATTCCAATATCTATGGAAGCTGCAGTTGAAATAGCTGGACGAAGTAGAGGAACACCAAGAATAGCTAATGCATTGTTGCGTCGTGTTAGAGATTTTGCCCAGATAAAAGGTGATGGTAAAATTGATATTAAAATAGCAAAGTTTGCACTTGGAGCTCTCAACGTGGATGCGCATGGACTAGATGAAATGGATAACAAAATTTTATCGACTATTATAGATAAGTTTAAAGGAGGGCCAGTTGGTATTACAACAATTGCAACTGCTGTAAGCGAAAGTGCTGAAACTATTGAAGAAGTATATGAGCCATTTTTAATTCAGCAGGGCTTTTTAATGCGAACACCTAGAGGTCGTGAAGTTACTGAGCAAGCGTATAAACATCTTGGGAAAATAAAAGGGACTTCGCAAAGCGGTTTATTTTGATAAATAACACATACACACATACAAGTCTTATAAAAGCCGAAGCAGAACGCCTCGGTTTTTTGTCTTGTGGCATTAGTAAAGCAGCGTTTTTAGAAACCGAAGCACCACGTTTAGAAAATTGGTTAAAAAAAAATATGCATGGCGAAATGCAGTACATGGAAAACCATTTTGATAAGCGTTTAGACCCAACAAAATTAGTTGAAGGCTCAAAAAGTGTTATTTCGCTACTACTTAATTACTTTCCTTCAGAAATACAGAAAGATGAATCTGCTCCAAAAATTAGTAAATATGCTTACGGAACAGATTATCACTTTGTGATAAAAGATAAGCTGAAATCGCTTTTGCATTTTATTCAAGATGAAATTGGAGAAGTTGAAGGGAGAGCCTTTGTTGATTCTGCTCCTGTATTAGATAAAGCTTGGGCAGCAAAATCGGGTTTGGGTTGGATTGGTAAACACAGTAATTTGTTAACACAACAAGTTGGTTCGTTCTATTTCATTGCTGAACTCATTATTGATTTAGAATTAGATTACGACCACGCAACTACAGATCATTGTGGTACGTGTACAGCATGTATTGATGCTTGCCCAACGGAAGCCATTACAGAACCTTATGTGGTAGATGGTAGTAAATGTATTTCATATTTTACCATTGAACTTAAAGAAAATATTCCTAACAATTTTAAAGGTCAATTCGACGATTGGATGTTTGGTTGTGACATTTGTCAGGATGTATGTCCATGGAATAAATTCTCAAAAACACATAGCGAACCTCTATTTAATCCTCATCCTGAATTGTTAGAAATGACAAAAGAAGATTGGGAAGAAATTACTGAAGACACCTTTAAAAAAGTGTTTCAAAAATCAGCAGTAAAAAGAACTAAGTATTCTGGACTGGTTAGAAATATTGACTTCCTAAAAGAATAGTAATAATATTTCCTATTTAGCTTCAACAGTTTAACTTTGTCAATTCACTTAATAGCGAATTATGAGTAAAGAAAGTAAACGTCGAGAGGCTTTATTATACCATTCAAAACCACATCCTGGTAAAATAGCAGTTGTCCCAACAACAAAATACGCTACACAACGTGATTTGTCTCTAGCCTATTCTCCTGGAGTAGCCGAGCCTTGCTTAGAGATTGAAAAGAACCCATCAAAAGCATATAAATATACAACTAAAGGAAACTTGGTTGCCGTGATATCAAATGGAACAGCTGTTCTTGGATTAGGAAATATTGGACCTTTGGCGTCTAAACCAGTAATGGAAGGAAAAGGTTTACTCTTTAAAATTTTCGCAGATATTGATGTGTTTGATATTGAAGTAGATACTGAAAATATTGAAGAGTTTATTCTAACGGTGAAAAATATTGCACCAACATTTGGTGGTATTAACCTTGAAGACATTAAAGCTCCTGAAGCTTTTGAAATTGAACGCAGATTAAAGGAGGAATTAGATATTCCAGTAATGCATGACGACCAACATGGTACTGCTATTATTTCGGCTGCAGCTTTGTTGAATGCTTTAGAAATCACCAATAAAAAAATTGAAGATGTAAGGATAGTGGTAAGTGGAGCAGGTGCTGCTGCAATTTCATGTACAAGATTATATCAATCATTTGGAGCCAATGCTGAAAACATTGTGATGTTGGATAGTAAAGGTGTTATTAGAAACGATAGAGACAATCTTACATCTCAAAAGGCAGAATTTGCAACTTCTAGAAAGATAGATACTCTTGACGAAGCAATGATTGATGCTGATGTGTTTATTGGATTATCAATGGCAGATATTGTAACACCTAGCATGCTCAAGGTAATGGCAAAAGATCCTATTGTGTTTGCAATGGCAAATCCAGATCCTGAAATTCCTTACCAACTAGCAATTGATACAAGAGATGATATTATCATGGCTACAGGACGAAGTGATCATCCTAATCAAGTAAATAATGTACTTGGATTTCCATTTATTTTTAGAGGTGCTCTAGATGTAAGAGCTACTAAGATAAACGAAGCAATGAAAAGAGCAGCTGTTTTGGCATTAGCTGAATTAGCTAAAGAGCCAGTTCCAGAACAGGTTAATGTGGCATATTCTGAAACCAGATTATCCTTTGGAAAGGATTATATAATTCCAAAACCGTTTGATCCAAGATTAATTGCAGTAGTGCCACTTGCTGTTGCTAAAGCTGCCATGGAAACAGGAGTTGCTAAAAAATCAATCACAAACTGGGAAGCTTATCAGGATGAATTAAGGAGTAGATTAGGAAGTGATAACAAGATTGTAAGATTAATGCACAGTAGAGCAAAACTAGACCCAAAACGTGTGGTATTTGCTGAAGCTGATCATATTGCTGTATTGAAAGCAGCTCAAATTGTGTATGACGAAGGTATTGCTGAGCCTATTTTACTTGGAAGAAAAAAGGCTATAGAAGCATTGATGGCAGAAATTGAATTTGTTGCTAATGTTACAATAATTGACCCTAAGAGCGATGAGGAAGAGTCACGTAAAGATCGTTACGCTGAAGTATATTGGAAGCAAAGAAAGCGAAGAGGGATTACCTTAATTGCAGCAAAAAAGTTAATGAGAGAACGTAATTATTTTGCAGCAATGATGGTTAATGAAGGAGATGCAGACGCATTAATTTCAGGATACTCAAGAAGTTATCCAACAGTTGTAAAACCAATTTTGGAACTTATTGGATTAGATAAAGGCGTAACTCGTATTGCTACCACTAATTTATTAATGACAAAACGAGGGCCATTGTTTTTAAGCGATACTTCAATAAACATTAATCCAGATTCTAAAGATTTGGCAACTATAGCAAATATGACTGCCACAACCGTTAAAATGTTCGGATTAGAACCTGTTTTGGCTATGATTTCATTTTCTAACTTTGGTTCATCACAAGATCAAAGCGCGAAAAAAGTAAGAGAAGCAGTGTCATATTTGCATAAGTTTTATCCTAATTTAATCGTTGATGGTGAATTGCAAACAGATTTTGCACTGAATAATGAGATGCTTCAGGATATATTTCCATTTTCTAAACTAGCAGGAAAAAAGGTTAATACACTGATTTTTCCTAATTTAGATTCAGCAAATATTACATATAAACTCCTAAAAGAGTTAAACAAGGCAGAGAACATTGGCCCAATAATGATGGGTTTAAAAAAACCAGCTCATATTTTACAATTAGACGCAAGTGTTGATGAGATTGTAAACATGGCTGCAATTGCTGTTATTGATGCTCAAAAAAAGCAAAAAAGAGAGCAGTTAAGTAAGAGTTTGAATTAAATAAAAGTGAGCTTATAATGTAAATAATTTTATTACATTTGAGTCGCTAACAAAACGGAATTGATGATTACTCATATTCAAGGGAAGCTTACTGAGAAAAATCCTACTGACGTTGTGATAGATTGTAATGGTATTGGGTATTTGCTCAACATATCATTGCATACCTATTCTCAAATTCCTGATGCCGAAAATTTACGTCTTTATACGCATCTTCAGATAAAAGAAGATTCGCATACACTTTATGGATTTTCTTCATTAGCCGAACGTGAAATATTTAGGTTGCTAATTTCTGTTAGTGGTATTGGTACTAGTATAGCTAGAACCATGTTGTCATCATTAACGCCAAAACAAGTTCGTGAAGGCATTGCGTCTGAAAATGTTTCTCTTATTCAATCTGTAAAAGGAATTGGATTAAAAACTGCTCAACGTGTAATTATTGAACTAAAAGATAAAGTACTTAAAGTTTATGATATCGATGATGCTGCTTATATTGCAAACAATACAAACAAAGAAGAAGCGTTATCTGCTTTAGAGGTTCTTGGTTTTGCGAAAAAACAAGCAGAAAAAGTAATTGATAAACTAATAAATATTCAACCTGAAGCCAATGTTGAAACGTTAATAAAAGAAGCCCTAAAAAATTTATAATAAATTTGAAGACAACCAACTTTATATTTTCTAAATCTGCTAAAATACTTGTATTCTCAGCATTCATGCTTTTTGTGTATGCAACATCTTTTGCTCAACAAATACCTATAAAAGTTAGAGATTCTACGTCAACAACATTTTCTTTTGGTAATTTATCGTTGCCAAACCCAAATAGTATAGTATCAAAATACACCTACGATCCGCTTACAGATAGATACATCTATAACGAAACAGTAGGAAATTTTAATATTAATTATCCAATAATTTTAACACCAGCTGAATATCAAAAATTGGTGCTTCAAGAGAATTTGCGTAGTTATTATAAGCAAAAAATTGATGCTGCTGACGGGAAAAAGGATGGTGTTGAAGATTTACAAAAGAATCTAATTCCAGAATTATATGTTAATTCAAGCTTTTTCGAAACACTTTTTGGTGGAAATACAATTGAAGTAATCCCTCAAGGATCTGTTGAAATGGATTTAGGAGTGCTTTTTACAAAACAAGATAATCCTTCATTTTCCCCAAGAAATAGAAGTAATTTTACGTTTGATTTTGATCAAAGAATAAGTTTAAGTTTACTAGGTAAGGTAGGAACAAGACTGCAAGTTACAGCAAATTACGATACGCAATCAACTTTTGATTTCCAGAATTTAATCAAATTGGAATATGCACCAACAGAAGATGATATCATTCAAAAAATTGAAGTTGGTAATGTGAGTATGCCATTAAATAGTTCTTTAATTTCTGGAGCGCAAAGTTTATTTGGTGTAAAAACACAACTACAGTTTGGTAAAACAACCATTACCGGAATTTTTTCTGAACAACAATCGCAAACCAGAACTGTTGTATCTCAAGGAGGTGGAACTCTAGAAGAATTTGAGTTTTTCGGACTTGACTATGATGAAAATCGTCACTTCTTTTTAGCTCAATATTTCCGAAATAGATATGATGAAGCCTTATTAAATTATCCATGGATAAACTCTCAAGTGCAAATTACACGAATTGAAGTTTGGGTAACAAATAGAACAAATCAAACAGAAAATATTCGAAACATTGTTTCGTTTCAAGATTTAGGAGAATCAGATGTCTTAGGTTCTACAGTAAGTGTTAATGTTGGACCAAATTCATTACCTAATAATGGAAACAATGACTTTGATCCAGCTAATATTGGTGGTGGAGGATCTCAGTTAACGGATGCTGTTAGAGACATTGCAACCGTTCAAGCTGGTATTTTAGTACCAGGAGTTAATGAAGGGTTTGATTATGGTAAATTAGAAAATGCACGAAAACTAGTTCAAGGAAGTGAATTTTCATTGAATACGCAATTAGGATATATTTCATTAAATCAACGCTTGCAAAATGATGAAATTCTAGCTGTTGCTTTTCAATATACAGTAGGTGATCAAGTGTATCAAGTTGGTGAGTTCGCAAATGATGGAGTTGACGCTACAGATGTTTCTATTGATGGAAGTACAGGGAACTCGATTATCAATAACAACAACTTAGTAACGAAAATGCTTAAAAGTGCTGTGACTAATGTAGATCAGCCTATTTGGGATTTAATGATGAAAAACATCTATAATACTGGAGCTTTTCAACTAGATAAAGAAGACTTTAAGCTTAATATTTTTTACACAGAGACATCTCCATTAAATTATATTACTCCTGTTGACGGCACGCCATTTCCAACACCTGGAGCATCAGATACTGCTTTACAAGAAACACCATTATTGAGAGTTTTTAATTTAGATAGATTAAACTTTAATGGTGATCCGCAAGCAAATGGTGATGGGTTTTTTGATTTCGTTCCTGGCATTACAGTCATTCAACAAAACGGAAAAATAATTTTCACCAATGTTGAGCCTTTTGGGAAATATTTATTTGATGTTTTGGATATTGATGGGAATCCTACAGATAATGATGCAGATTATAGCGATCCACTCTTGTTTAATGCAAATCAGGAAAAATATGTTTATGATAAGCTTTATAAAGAAACTAAAACAGCGGCATTAGAAGATGGTGAAAAGAATAAGTTTCAAATTAAAGGACGTTATAAATCCTCGGGAAGTTCAGGGATTCCAATAGGAGCATTTAATGTGCCAAGAGGGTCAGTTAAAGTTACTGCAGGAGGACGTGTTTTGGTTGAAGGAGTTGATTATACAGTAAATTATCAAATTGGTACTGTACAAATTTTGGACCCTGCACTACAAGCGTCAAATACTCCAATTCAAGTATCTGTTGAAAATAATGCAACTTTTGGTCAGCAAACAAAACGTTTTACAGGAATCAACGTAGAACATAAATTTAATGAGAATTTTGTGGTTGGTGGAACCTTTTTAAATTTAAGTGAACGACCAATTACACAAAAAGCTAACTATAATAGTGAACCAATAAATAACACAATTTTTGGTTTAAACGGAAATTATTCAACTGAAGTTCCATTTTTAACAAGATTGGCTAATAAGCTCCCAAATATTGATACTGATGTAGAGTCAAATTTTTCAATTCGAGGAGAATTTGCATATTTACTTCCAGGATCACCAAAGGGAACAGATTTTCAAGGAGAAGCAACTTCTTATGTTGATGATTTTGAAGGCACACAAAATGCTATCGAATTGTTAGCACCACAATCATGGTTTTTATCAAGTAGACCAAGAGGTTTAGGAAGAGTCTATGCTGAAGGAGCAGAAGATGATAATGGTTTGCAAAATGGGTTTGATCGTGGATTTTTAAATTGGTACACCATTGACCCAATATTTTATAGTAGTCAAAAACCAAGTGGTATTACAGAAGATGACCTTTCAGATATTTATACAAGACGAGTATTTATTGACGAGATTTTCCCACAAACAGATATAGTGCAAGGACAAACTACAATAATACCAACATTAGATTTATCCTTTTTTCCATCTGAAAGAGGACCATATAATATGGACCCAAATGAAACTGACGATGTGCTTGATAATCCACAAGACAGTTGGGCTGGAATAACAAGACAGCTTACATCTACAGATTTTGAACAAGCTAATGTTGAATATATTGAATTTTGGTTGTTAGATCCGTTCTTAACCAATCCAACAAATCCAGGAGGAAAACTTACAATTAATCTTGGTAATATTTCAGAAGATATTCTTAAAGATGGTAGAAAGCAATATGAAAATGGTCTTCCTGAAAATGGTGATATAAGTACTTTGCCACAAACTGTTTGGAGTAGTGTTGTTCCACAAAACCAATCATTAATTTATGCTTTTTCAACACTTGGTGGAGAACGAGCTAATCAAGATGTTGGGCTTGATGGATATGATGATGCTGAAGAAGCTGTAGTATTTCCTGCTTTCGCTGGAATTGAAGATCCTGCAAAAGATAATTACACCTATTTCTTAAATACAGAAGGAAATATTTTTGAGCGTTATAAAAAGTATAATGGCTTGCAAGGAAATTCGCCAGACGCATTTACTGATACCAATAGAGGGTCTACACCTCAACCAGATGTTGAAGATATTAACAGAGATAACACGATGAACACCATTGATAGTTATTTTGAATATGAAATGGATATCACACCAACTAGCTTATCAGATTTAAATAATCAATTTATTGTAGATAGAAAAGAAGAAACCGTATCGTTGCCTAATGGAGATAATGCAACAACTAAATGGTATCAATTTAGAATTCCATTAACAGAGCCAACTAGTGAAGTAGGAGGAATTACTGATTTTCGATCTATCAGATTTGCAAGATTATATTTAAAAGAATTCACACAAAATGCCATATTGAGATTTGCGTCGCTTGATTTAGTTAGAAGTGATTGGAGACGTTATAAATTGGCACTTGATGAAGAAGCAAATAATGATAGTGATAATACTGACTTCTCAGTTGGAATTATCGGATTATTAGAAAATGATGGTAATTATGTATCTCCTCCTGGAGTTGAACGAGAACAGTTAAATAACAACAATACATTAGTAAGACAGAACGAACAATCCTTAGTAGTTAATGCTTGTGGTTTAGAGTCTCAAGATTCAAGAGCTGTATTTAAAAATATTAGTGTAGATATGCGTCAATTTAAAAAATTACGTATGTTTATTCACGCAGAAGAAGGCACAAATACTGGATTATCTGATGGAGATGCAGTTGGGTTTATAAGAATAGGAAATGATTTTACTCAAAATTATTATCAAATAGAAGTACCTCTTCAAGTAACAGTTGGAGCTTCAAATGATCCAGCAACAGTTTGGCCAAATGTAAATGAGATCAACTTACCCATTGAAGTATTAGAGCAAATAAAATCTTTAGGAATTGCCAATGGAACTTTAAGTAATCAAGATGCAACGTTTTATGATGTTGTAGATGGGGTTTTAGATCCCAATGCGATACCTGAATTTACAGCGTACACGATAGGACAACAACGTGTTGCAATTAAAGGAAATCCTAATTTTGGTGATGTTAGAACCTTAATGGTTGGTGTTAAAAATGGAATTAGGCAAGACGTATGCGCACAAGTTTGGTTTAATGAATTACGTTTATCTGACATGGATAATGAAGGTGGTTGGGCTGCAGTTGTAAACATGGATACTAACATTGCAGATTTCATGGACATTTCTGCAACTGGAAGGCAAAGCACAACTGGTTTTGGTACAATTGAACAAGGTCCAAATGAACGAAGTAGAGAAGATATAAAGCAGTATGATGTTGTTACTAATGTTAATTTAGGTCAATTACTGCCTAAAAAATGGGGAATACAATTGCCATTTAACTATGGACAAAGTGAAGAATTAATTACACCTGAATATGATCAGCAGTATAAAGATATTAAACTTCAAAGTAGGCTGGATGCTGCAGACACTAATGCTGAAAGAGATATAATAAAAGAGCAATCAGAATCCTATACAAAGCGAACAAGTGTCAATTTCATTGGTGTTAGAAAACAACGAACCAATGAGGAGAAAAAACCTCGTTTTTATGATGTAGAAAACCTCACCCTCAATTATTCATTTAATCAAACAGAACATCGTGATTTTGAAATTGAAGACGCTTTAGATCAAAATGTAAGAGTTGGAGCTAATTATAACTTTAATTTTAATCCAATTAAAATAGAACCTTTTAAGAAAAATGACTCACTATTTAAATCTAAATATCTGAAACTTCTTAAGGATTTCAATTTTAATTTATTGCCAACAAGTTTTTCTTTAAATGCTGATATAATAAGACAATTTAATAAGCAAAAATTTAGAGAAATTGATTTAGGCGGTGGAAATATTGGTTTAGAGGAATTATTTAGAAGAAATTATACATTCGATTTTCAGTATACCATAAATTATGATTTAACAGATGCCTTAAGTTTAAACTTTACAGCAGCTAACAACAATATTGTTAGAAATTATTTTATCGATGATAATTTAAATGGCGCACAAGATTCTGAGCTAGATGTTTGGGATGGATTTTTTGATGTTGGAGACCCTAATAGGCAATATCAGCAATTAGAGCTTAATTATGAATTGCCATTTAGTAAAGTGCCCTTTTTACAATTCTTAAAGGCAAGTTATGCCTATACTGGAGACTTTCAATGGCAAAAAGGATCTGATTTATTTGGGAACCTAACAGTCGATGGGCAAACTTACGATTTAGGAAACACCATTCAGAATTCCAACACGCATCAACTCAATACATCTTTAGATATGTCTAGGTTGTATCGTTATGTTGGTTTAGTTAAGAAAACAAATAAAGGGGCTGCTAATAGAGGAAGAGGAGTACCAAATACTGGAGCTCAAAACCCTGATCAAACAAGTACCAAGTCAAATAAGGCTTTTAACACCATGATTGATTTAGTGACTATGATTAAGCGTGTTCAAATAAATTATTCAGAAAACAATGGAAGCTTTTTGCCTGGATATTTACAAACTCCAGGGTTTTTAGGAACATTAAAACCTTCAATTGGATATACATTTGGTAGTCAACGAGATATTAGGCGAGTAGCTGCTAGAAATGGTTGGTTAACAGTATTCCCAGAATTTAATCAGCAATACACCGAAGTGCATAATGAAAATTTAGATTTTTCTATAAATGTCGAGCCAGTTAGCGATTTGAAAATTGATTTAACTGGAGGAAGAAGCTATGCTGATAGCTATACTGAAAACTTCAATACTATTGACTCCAATGGAGACGGATTTAGTGATATATATAATTCTCAAATTCAGAACACATTTGGAAACTTTAATATTTCCACCTCTTTAATAAAAACGGCTTTTGGAAAAAGTGATGAAACAGGATCTGATGCATTTAACGATTTTAGAAAAAATCGTTTAACCATAGCAAACAGGCTAGCAACTAATGCTGGAATTGACATTAATAATCCTGGAAATATAGATGCAGAAGGTTACCCTATTGGGTATGGAAAAACTAATCAAGCTGTATTATTGCCTGCATTTTTATCGGCTTATTCTGGTAAAGATGCTGGAAAAGCAAAATTAGGAGCCTTCAGAGATGTTCCAATTCCAAACTGGACATTAAAATACACTGGATTCATGAAAATGAAATGGTTTAAGAAACATTTTAAACGTTTTTCATTAACACATGGTTACAATGCTACATATACTATCAATCAGTTTAGAACTAACTTAGACTATGATGCAGACAATCCAAATGCACTTGATCAAGGAGGTAATTTTAAAAATGAAACGTTGTTTAGTAATGTTAACTTAATGGAGCAATTTAGCCCATTAGTTAAGATTGACATGGAAATGAAAAATTCATTTAAAATTTTAGCTGAAGTTAAAAAGGATCGGTTATTATCAATGAGTTTTGATAATAATTTATTAACCGAAATAAAAGGTAATGAATACATTCTTGGATTAGGATATCGATTTAAAGATGTAAAAATAAGATCAAAACTTGCAGGACCACGCCAAATAATAAAAAGTGATCTAAATATGAAAGCTGATCTTTCATTAAGAGAAAATAAAACTATTATAAGATATTTAGATCTTGACAATAACCAAGTAACAGCAGGACAAACTATTTGGAGTTTAAAATATTCAGCAGATTATGCATTTAGCAAAAATCTTACTGGGATTTTCTATTTTGATTATTCGTTCTCAGAGTATGCAATCTCAACAGCATTCCCTCAAACAACTATACGCTCAGGACTAACCTTACGTTATAATTTTGGAAACTAATTAACTAATATATTCGAAAAAAAATTACATTATGAACATTCCATCAGATTTAAAATACACAAAAGACCACGAATGGATTAAAGTAGATGGTGATACTATCACTGTTGGTATTACAGATTTTGCACAAAGCGAATTAGGAGACATTGTTTATGTTGAAGTTGAAACTGTTGACGAAACATTAGATGTTGATGAAGTATTTGGAACTGTAGAAGCTGTAAAAACTGTATCTGACTTATTTCTGCCTGTATCAGGTGAAATAATTGAGTTTAATGAATCTTTAGAAGATGAACCTGAAAAAGTAAATACAGACCCTTATGGTGAAGGCTGGATGATTAAAGTTAAATGTTCTGACGTATCTCAATTGGACAACTTACTTTCAGCTGATGATTATAAAAGCATAATAGGTGCATAAAAAAGTTCTGCTATTATTAGCATTATTATATACTATTGCTTTAGCAGTAGTGAGCCTTTTAAGTTCTAATAACTTGCCATCTATTGATATCAACAATGCCGATAAGATTGGGCATGCTGTAGCATATAGTTTGCTTTGTTTGGGATGGTACTTAGTAATTAAATCACATGAAATTTATCAAGCACTATTAAAAGCTGCTATTATTGCTGTTATTTATGGTATAATTCTTGAGATACTTCAAGGAACACTAACAGAAGAGAGGATAACTGATGAATATGATATTCTTGCTAACTGTATTGGAGTAGCTTTTATTTCCATTATTATTGTAATTAGAAATAAAACTGACGTTAAAAAAATATAAACCCTTGCTTTTTTAGCAAATTATTGGTTATTTTACCAATCTAGTAAAAACACAATTTGATTATGGAACCTAAAAAAAATCCGAAAGCAGATGTTAGCAGAAATGGATCAGTCTATTTCGCTGTTGGTCTTGCATTAATGTTATTTGTAACATACAGCACTATTAATTACAAAACTTATGACAAAAGTAATATTGACATAGGGATGGTAAATATGGATGAGCTTGACGATGAAGAAATTCCAATTACAGAACAAATTCAAACACCTCCACCACCTCCACCACCTCCAGCTGCTCCAGAAGTAATTGAAATTGTTGAAGATGAAGAAGAGATTGAAGAAACTGTAATCGAATCAACAGAAACTGACGAAGAAGAAGAGATCGTTGAAATAGAAGAGGTTGAAGTAGAAGAAGTAGAAGAAGATATTGAGGTTCCTTTTGCAGTTATTGAAAATGTTCCAATTTTTCCAGGATGTGAAAGTGGAAATAACGATGCAAAGCGTAAATGCATGTCTGATAAGATTACAAAGTTTGTACAAAAGAAATTTAATACAGATTTAGCTGGAGATCTAGGTCTTACAGGAAGACAACGTATTAGTGTAATGTTTAAAATTGATAAAAGTGGTAACGTTGTTGGTGTACGTTCTAGAGCACCACACCCAAGATTAGAAAAAGAAGCTGCTCGTGTAATAAACTTATTACCAAAAATGAAACCAGGTAAGCAAAGAGGAAAATCGGTAATTGTACCTTATTCTTTACCTATTATTTTTCAGGTTCAAGACTAATAAATACAACATATATATAAAATCCCGTTACAGCAATGTAACGGGATTTTTTTTGGTATGCTTCTTGTGATTAGTTCATAATATTAACATTTTAAATTTAATAATTATGGAAACAAAAAAAAATCCAAAAGCAGACGTGCGGAGAAACAGCTCAATTTATTTCGCTGTTGGTTTAGTTGTAATGCTATTAGTAGCGCATTATTCAATTAACTATCGAACTTACGACAAACAAGCAGGAGAAATTGCCCTGTTATCATTAGGTGAAATTGATGAAGAAGTCATTCCTATTACAGTTCATCCAGTTACTCCTCCGCCAGTAATTCCTAAACCAGTAATCCCAGAGGGCTTTGATATTAAGGAGGATACTGATGATATAATTGAAGATTTAATTGATTCAACTGAAGACAATGTAGATGATCCAATTATTGATGTTCCGGATGTAGAAGTCGAAACTGTAGAAGAAGATATTGAGGTACCTTATATTCTTATTGAAGATGTTCCTGTATTTCCAGGATGTGAGAAAGGTAATAATGACGAAAGGAGAGCATGTATGTCTAACAAGATTACAAAACATGTACAAAGAAAATTTAATACTGATCTCGCTGCAGATTTAGGTTTAACAGGAAAGCAAAGAATTTCTGTGTTATTTAAAATTGATAAAAATGGCGAAATCGTTGGTGTGCAATCTAGAGCACCACATCCTAAGTTAGAAAATGAAGCAGCCAGAGTAATTAATTTGTTGCCAAAAATGAAATCTGGTAAACAAAGAGGAGAAGCTGTTATAGTAAAGTATTCATTACCAATTATTTTTCAAGTTCAAAACTAGAAAAGATAATTTTAGAAATTAAATCCCGTTACTGGAGGTAACGGGATTTTTTATGCTTTACATGAAGTACTCATAAATATTAACATTTTAAAATTATAATTATAAGATGTTCAAAAGAAATTCACTAACTCGTTTTTAAAACCAGATAATAGTGAACTACAACTTAAGCATAATGTAAAATTACAAAAAAACATAATCCTCAGCTTTTAGTTTGTAAAATAATTAACAGGAATGATCATAGAATAAAACAACAATAAAAGATGCCGTTTTTATCCTTTATCATCTTAATTGTGATGGCGATTTTTTTTGTTTCCTATTAATCAAAAAATAGTATCTTTCAGCAATTAATGTATCAATTAAAAATGAAGCACTACATCCTACTTCTCTTTATATGTTTCCAAATAGCTGTATTTGCTCAAGATAATTCTGATTATGAAAAACCTCCAGTATTCGCAGAATGTAAAAATCAAGATGTAACCAATTTAAAAAATTGCTTTTACAATCAGTTATCAGAATTTGTATATATAAATTTTAAAGTACCACAAGTTGTAAAAGATGAAAATTACAAGGGTGAAGTAGTGGTTTTATTTGAGGTAAATGCTGAAGGAAACTTTGTAGTTATTTACACAGATGCCATATATGATGAATTAAAAGAAGAAACAAAACGCGTTTTTAACAAATTGCCAAAAATTAAACCAGCGACTTACAATGGCATAACAACCTTTAAGCAATATTCATATCATATAAAAATTCCTTTAGTTAATCCAGAGGAGCAATCAACTCAAGCAAAAACTGCCATTAGTGAGAATAAGATATCTGAATTAGAAAGGTTAGCCAAAACTGAATTTGATAGTGTAAACACATCATTAAAACCTTATCAAAGTAAAGAATTTAGGAGTCAATTAAATATTCCGTTTACGCATCAAGCTTATGCTAAATTTGATAGAAATATAAACCTTATTGGCACTAATAGTCATACAGCGTCGAAACCTTTTATGTATGAAGATATTGCTCAGTATTATGATTTTAATGCTGCAAAAGACGCATTAGCAAAAGATGGTGATACTTGGTGGAAGAGAAAGTTGTTTAATGAACATCTAGTGCAAGTTCAAAGCGATGACTATTGGTTTATACTTGATCCAATTTTCGACTTTCAAGTTGGTAAAGATTCTGATGCAGATTTTAATACAACATTCAATAATACAAGAGGATTTTATGTTCAAGGGGGTTTAGGTAAGAAGCTAAGTTTCTCAGCCTCTGTTTATGAAAGCCAAGGACGCTTTGCACAATATGTGAATAAGTATGCAGAGAGCCTTAAAGCTTTTGGTCCAGATCCAGCAATTATTCCTGGACGAGGTATTGGTAAAGGATTTAAAGATGGTGCTTATGATTATCCTGTAGCTGAAGCCTATTTGTCATACACACCAGCAAAATTTATTAATATTCAGTTTGGTCATGGTAAGAATTTTATTGGTGATGGTTACAGATCATTATTGCAAAGTGATGTAGCAAGTCCATCACCTTTCTTAAAATTAAACACTAAATTTTGGAAAATTAAATATACTAATACTTGGATGTGGTTGAAAGATGTTCGACCAGAAGTTACTGAAGATGGTGCGTTTTTAACCAAGTATATGGCAAATCACTACTTGAGTTGGAACGTTTCAAAGCGTTTCAATTTAGGCTTGTTTGAATCTGTAATGTGGACAAATTCCAACGACAGAGGCTTTGATATCAATTACCTAAATCCAATTATTTTTTATCGAGCTATTGAGTTTGAAACTGGGCAAGGTGCTGGAAATGCTATTGTTGGTGCTTCAGGAAAATATAAGGTAAATGATAATGTAAATATTTATAGTCAATTTATTTTAGATGAATTTTCATTAAGTGATATTAAAGGAGGAGAGAAAAGTTGGAAGAATAAGTTTGGTTATCAAATAGGAGCAAAATATTACAATGCATTTAAGGTTGATAATTTATTGCTGCAATTTGAATACAATCGCGTACGACCATATACTTATTCACACAATACAATTGTACTTAATTACGCTCATAATAATCAATCTATGGCTCATCTTTGGGGATCGAACTTCAGCGAAGCCATTGTTATTGGTCGATATAATTATAAGCGATGGTTTGCCGATGCCAAATTTGTGTTTGGAGTAAGAGGATTTGATTTCAACGATGGTACAGATGACTTTAGTTATGGAGGTGATATTTACAGAAACTACAATGAAAGACCTTTTGATACTGGAATAGAGGTTGGTCAGGGAAATAGAACCAATATTTTTCATGCTGAGCTACAATCGGGTTATGTTATTAATCCAGCTACAAACTTAAAGTTATTTGCCTATGTAAGTTATAGGAACTTCAATCCAGAAGCTGAAACAGCCACAACCTTTAAGAATAGTACAGTTTGGTTTAGTTTAGGCTTACGAACCGATTTATTTAATTGGTATTTTGATTTTTAATTTTTTAAACTCTGATAAATAGCGCGCTTTATACGTTCAGAATTAATAAAAAATGCTCCATAACCTAGGTCATCATATTGTTTTGTAATGGAAGTATTTGTAGCAACCTCGTCTTCAGATTTTCCTTTTTCAATTTCAGCTTGGACATTAGATCTAAGAGTTTCAAGCATTGTTAAAAAAGATTTATACTCAGCTTTATTCGATAAACTTCCATGACCTGGAATAATCTTAGTATCATCATTTATTAATGACAATCCTTTTTTCACAGCATTAATATAGCCATCAATACCACCTCCTGATTTCACATCAATATATGGATAACGTTTTTGAAAATACGTATCTCCTGTATGCAATACATTGCTTTTTGTAAAATACAATATAGCATCACCATCAGTATGTGCATGTTCCACATGATGCACATTAACATCTTCACCATTCATGTGTACATTTATACGATCATTGAAAGTGATAATTGGTAAGGCATCTTTTGGGCTTTCACCATCAACTAAACGCTTTCTTACATTTTCATGCGCAATAATTTTAACACCTTGTTTAGTCATGTTTTCATTGCCACCAGTATGATCACCATGATAATGCGTGTTTACTAAAAACTGTAAAGGTTTATCACTAATCGTTTTTATGGCTTCAAGAATTTTTGGTGTAAGTCGAGCAAATTGGTCATCAATAATAAATATTCCATCGTCTCCAGCCGAAATACCTATATTTCCACCTTGACCAACTAACATGTACACATGATCAGAAATTTTAGTAGTTTTAATAGTAACATCTTTATTTTGAGAAAAAAGTGTAGTTGAAAAACTAATTAAAAGGCAAAATGTGAATTGTTGAATAATTTTCATAGTCGACTTAATTTAATATTGACTTTAAAGATACTAATAATTGCCCATAATTAATTTTAAAAGTATCTTTGCCAGCGCAAAACAGTAGCATTCAGCCAACCAATGTCAAGGGTTTCAAATTCAGCTTTACAATCACCTTCAATAATTTCTGATTTTAAGGAAATTACAAAGATGAGATTATCACTAAGTGTGGTTTTTTCTTCAATTGCTGGATATCTTTTAGGTGCAGATGAAGTTAGTTTTTACACTATTTTATTATTAGCATTTGGTGGTTACTTCATGGTTGGTGCTTCTAATGCATTTAATCAAATTATTGAAAAAGATTTAGACGCTTTAATGGAGCGAACTAAAAACAGACCAATTCCTGCTGGACGAATGTCTGTAAAGTCAGCTTTTATTCTAGCTTCATTGTTTACTATTTTCGGCATTGTCATTTTGTACATTATTAATCCGCAAACAGCAATGTTTGGTGCGATTTCAATTTTTTTATACACAAGTGCCTATACACCATTAAAAACGAAAACACCTTTATCAGTTTTTGTTGGTGCAATTCCTGGAGCGATTCCTTTTATGTTAGGTTGGGTTGCAGCGACTAACGATTTTGGTATAGAACCAGGAACCTTATTCATGTTACAATTCTTTTGGCAGTTTCCGCATTTTTGGGCAATTGGCTGGTTTTTGCATGATGATTATAAAAAAGCAGGATTTAATATGCTGCCAACTGGAAAACGTGATAAAGGGACAGCTGTACAAACAATAATGTATACAGCTTGGACTATTATTGTTTCTATTGTTCCAATGTTTGGATTTACTGGAGCATTACAGCTCACAGTTGTTGGAGGAATTATTGTATTTTTAATAGGATTAGTAATGTTATATTATGCGATACAACTCTTCAAAAAAAGAACGGTTATATCAGCAAGGCAGTTAATGTTGGCAAGTGTTATTTATATTACGCTAGTTCAAATTGTATATGTTGCAGACAAGTTTATAAGATAATATGGATTTAACTCAAGGATCAGAAAAAGAAAAGCACGCTAGAGCAAAAAAAATGATGCTTTGGTTTGGTATTGTTTCGTTAATAATGTCATTTGCTGGATGGACAAGTGCATTTGTGGTTAGTAGCTCAAGAGAAGATTGGTTGAATGATTTTCAACTACCTAGCGCTTTCACGATAAGTGTAATATTAATAATTTTGAGCAGTATTACATTTATACTGGCAAAACGAAATTTAAAAACAGGAAATCATTCACAAACAACTTTGTTTTTGATATTGACATTGGTTCTAGGAATTGGTTTCATTGTAAGTCAATTATTAGGGTTTGAACAAATCATAGATTTAGGATACAATTTTACAGGACCAACAAGTAATATAACAATGTCATATATTTATATTATAGCTGCTGTGCATATTTTGCACGTTGCTGTTGGTTTAATTTGCCTGTTGGTAGTAATTTATAATCATTTTAAACAAAAGTATAATGCGGAAAATATGTTAGGGTTTGAATTAGCAGCAACCTTTTGGCATTTCGTAGATATACTGTGGTTATACCTATTTTTGTTTTTGTTTTTCTTGAGCTAATTATTCAAGATTTAATTCCTCTTGAATAAGCTTTAAAGCCAACATTCTTTAAACGATTTAAATTTTAATCAAGGATGTTTCTTTAGATAAATAAAATGATTATTTTTGTGCAATTTTAAAAACGAAATTAACCTTATGGATAATACAGTTGTAAGTACTGGAACAGAAGGAAAAACTTGGGGAGGTGGTAATCAACCTCTAAAATCTAGTTACGGAAAAATGATGATGTGGTTTTTCATCGTTTCTGATGCATTAACCTTTTCTGGGTCTTTAGCAGCCTATGGTTTTTCAAGATTTAAGTTTATTGATGCTTGGCCAATTGCTGACGAAGTATTTACACACATTCCTTTTTATCATGAACCAGCTCCAATGATTTATGTAGCTTTCATGACCTTTGTTCTTATTATGTCTTCCGTAACAATGGTATTAGCCGTTGATGCTGGACATGAATTAAAAAAGAACAAAGTAATTGTCTACATGTTTTTAACCATTATTGGTGGTTTAATATTTGTAGGATCACAAGCTTGGGAATGGGCAACTTTTATAAAAGGTGATTATGGAGCTGTTCAAACCAAAGGCGGAAATATTCTTCAATTTGGTGAATATGTTGAAAAAGATGGAGAACAAGTTTTTAAACGTGTTGCACTAAGAGATTTTGCTGAAGCAGAACATACAGACAGGGTTCAACATGAAAGTAAAACTGGTATTTGGTTTACAAGTGAAGGATCTTTACCATCATTTACTGTTGAAGAGGTACTACATGGATTAGAAGCCAATACTGATATTCTTGTAAGAACACAACTGATTAATGAAGATGGTGAGAAAACAGTACTATCTAGGTCTGAATCCGTAAAACAAATTAAGGATAATGGTAAGTTAGTTGTTGAAGGGGCAAACCTTCAAGTCAATGAATATGGAACACCATTATTTGCAGATTTCTTTTTCTTTATAACAGGCTTTCACGGATTTCACGTGTTCTCTGGAGTTGTAATTAATATCATTATTTTCTTTAATGTTATTATTGGAACTTATGAAAGAAGAAAAAACTACGAAATGGTAGAAAAAGTTGGACTTTACTGGCACTTTGTCGATTTAGTTTGGGTATTTGTATTTACATTCTTCTACCTTGTTTAATAATAGATAATATACATTAAGATGGCAGATCACGCACATAAATTAGAAATATTAAGAGGCTTAGTTAAATTTAAATCTAACACTCAAAAAATTTGGGGAGTTTTGATTTTATTGTCTATTATCACTACTGTAGAAGTTGCATTTGGTATAGTTAAACCTGATTGGGGAAGAACTCCTTTGTTAGGTATGAAATTAATAAACTGGATATTCATTATTCTTACTATAGTAAAGGCATACTACATTACTTGGGACTTTATGCATATGAGAGATGAAACTAAAGCCTTAAGACGTATGGTTGTTTGGACAGCAATATTCTTGATTTGTTATTTGCTTTACATCTTATTAGTAGAAGGAGGTTATGTGTTTGACGTATATGACCAAGAATATATAAAACGAGACTTTTAATAAGTTAAAATGATAGTAAAAAGACGGTTTTAATAACCGTCTTTTTTATTTTTGCAGCATGAACAAGGCATCAATTAAAAAACCGCTCATTTTAGGAATTCTATTTTTTCTTCCTGTTATATTTTTGCTGTTTTTATATCCTTCAAACCACAACTATAATACACTTGATATTATTAATGAAAGTGTTTTAGAGTTGAATGATTTTACAAACGTTGAAGAGGTTAAATTAAAAGATAATATTACCATTCTTAATTTTGTAGGTAATAATCCATTATCAAAATCAACTACTGTATTAAACCTAAAGGAACTTATTTATGACAAATTCTTAGGATTTAAAAAGTTTCAAGTAATAACGATAGCAACTCAAGATAGTGAAGTTGCTTTGCAAGAACTAAGAAGACAATTATTAGATTATGATGCTTTAAAATATTGGAAGTTTATAACATTAAACCCTAATCAAATCAAACAAATTTATGGCAGTTTAAAAACTAAAGGTGAATTAGATCACAGCCTAGGTTCAGATGAAGTTTTTATTATTGATACAGAAGTTATGCAAAGAGGACGATTGGACGACAGGACTGATGTGCAAAAAGGAAAGGATTCTAAAGTTTATGGATTGAATTCCTATAATTGTATTGAAGTAGCAGAGATTAAAAATAAGATGAGTGAGGATTTAAGAATTTTGTTTACTGAATACAGACAAAAGCGAAAAGGAAATTTTAATTCTTCATCACGCCGAACAAAAGATATTAAAACTAATGAGCAAAACTAATTATTCATACGTAGGCATAGCATTAATTATTTTGGTTTTTGGAATCATCTTTATTCCAAAGATTATAGATAGAATTACTGTTGGCGATGTCACACGAGAAGAGAGTCGGTCAAAAAAGGTAAGTACTCAAATAAATGATGATACTAAGCTAGCGTTTTTGAATATAAATGGAACACCAAAAAAAGTTCCTGAGTTTAGTTTTACTAATCAAGATGGAAATACAATCACTAATAACGATTATTTAGGGAAAGTTTATTTGGTTGAATTCTTTTTTACAACGTGCCCAACTATTTGCCCAAGAATGAATAAAAATTTAGTGCAAATACAAAAGAATTTTGATGGTATAAAGAATTTTGGAGTGGCATCATTCACAATCAATCCAAAAAATGACACACCAGAAGTCTTAAAAGCATATACCGAAAAGTATGGTATAACCAACCCAAATTGGCATCTAATGACAGGCGATCAAGATGTTATTTATAAGTTGGCCAATGAAGGTTTTAATTTATACACTGCTGAAGAAGCAACTGTTGAAGGTGGTTTTGAACATTCAGGTAATTTTGCACTTATTGATAAAAACGGATTTATTAGGTCAAGACTTGATAGTTATGGGAACCCTATAATATTCTATAATGGGATCATTTCTGAAGAAGAACAATATGATGATGAAGGTATGAAGGAAGAGATTAGCTTGCTCAAAGAGGATATAGCTAAACTCTTAAAAGAATAAAATGAGAAGTAACGAAAAAAAATATAACAGATTAATAGTTATTCTCTCAGTGGCAATACCATTGGTTGTTGCTGCTTTGTTTGGAATAAAAATTCCAAATGTTGAACCACTTACTTTTTTGCCTCCGATTTATGCGACCATTAATGGGTTAACAGCTATAGTTTTAATTATAGCATTTTGGGCAATTAAAAAAAAGAATATTGTACTTCATGAAAATTTAATGACTACTGCAATTTTGTGTTCAGCAGTGTTCTTAATAATGTACATTGCCTATCACATGACAAGTGATTCTACTAAGTATGGTGGAGAAGGCATTCTTAAATATATTTATTACGTCATTTTAATTACACATATAATTTTATCAATCGTGGTCATTCCATTTGTACTCATTACTTATGTGAGAGCTATCACACAAAATTTTGAAAAACACAAAAAAATTGCACGTATCACCTTTCCGTTATGGCTATACGTTGCAGTGTCTGGTGTTTTAGTTTTTATAATGATTTCTCCTTACTATTGAACTTTTCTATGAAAAATATCGTCATAATAGTAGTAATGTTACTTTTTATAAACTTTGCTGAAGCACAATGCGCAATGTGTCGCGCTGTTTTAGAAAGTGAAGAAGGGCAAAGTACAGCTAAGGGAATTAACAATGGTATTGTATATCTAATGGTGATTCCTTATGTTTTAATTGGCGGATTAGCATACTTTATTTACCGAAAATTAAGCAACAAATAACTTTTTAACATTTTATTAAATATTAATGATGTAACAATTTATGACTTTTGCAGTCTAATTGTTGTTAAGGCTTTTGAGCCAAAAAACGCTAACTATGTTAAAGATTAACCAACTTCATAAATCCTATCCAATAGGAGATTCCAGTTTACATGTACTTAAAGGTATAGATCTATCTGTTGATAGTGGTGAAATGGTAGCTATAATGGGTTCTTCGGGTTCAGGAAAGTCAACACTTTTAAATATTATTGGAATGCTAGATGAAGCAGATTCTGGTGATTATATTTTAGATGGTGTTCCAATTAAGAACCTTAATGAAAAGAAAGCAGCTATCTATAGAAATAAATTCTTAGGATTTATTTTTCAATCATTTAACCTTATTAACTATAAGAATGCACTTGAGAATGTGGCATTACCTTTATATTATCAAGGACTTAAACGTAAAGAACGTCAAGAAAAAGGAAAATTTCATTTAAAAAAGGTTGGTCTTTTAGATTGGGCTCACCATTTGCCAAGTGAATTATCTGGTGGACAAAAGCAACGTATTGCCATTGCACGAGCTTTAGCTGCAGATCCAAAGTTACTATTAGCTGATGAGCCAACTGGAGCATTGGATACCACTACATCATATGAAATTATGGAATTTCTTCAACAACTAAATGATGAAGGAAAAACCATATTAATTGTAACACATGAAGAAGATATAGCAGAGATGTGTAAGCGTATTGTACGATTGAAAGATGGAGTTATTATGGAAGATAAAAAAGTAAATCAAGTTAGAGCTTCTCAATATGTTTGATATAGACCTTTGGCGCGAAATATTTCAGAGTATTAATAAAAACAGATTGCGTACACTACTTTCTGGTTTTACTGTGCTATTTGCAATTATGCTTTTTACTATTCTTTTTGGTATAGCTAATGGATTGCAAAACACATTTACAGAAGCTTTTGCTGATGATGCAACTAATGCTATTTTTATTAATTCGGGAACTACTACAAAAGCATACAAAGGAATGCAAGCAGGTCGACGTATTCAATTTGATAATGAAGACTACAACTATATAAAAGATGACAGTGGTAATAACATTGAATTTATGACTGCTCGAATTTATAAAAACGTTAATGCTTCTTTTAGAAATGAAAATGACAGTTACTCTGTAAGAGCTGTTCATCCTGATCATCAGTTTTTAGAAAAAACATTGATGGATGAAGGGCGTTATATTAATCAACGTGACGTTGATGAAAAAACAAAAGTCATAGTAATAGGAAGCAAAGTAGAAGAAGACCTATTTTTGAAAACAAAGGCATTAGGCAAGTATTTGAATTTAAGCGGAATTCAATACAAAATAGTAGGCATATTTTCTGATGAAGGTAATGAAAGTGAAGAACGCCTAATCTATATGCCTGTTTCAACTGCTCAACAAGTTTATGGCAATAATGATTATGTAGACCAAATTAATTTAGGGTATAATCGAGAAATGAACTTTGATCAGGCCATTTCGTTTAGTAATTCGCTTACTAAAAAACTCAAAGATCGGTTTTCTGTAGCACCTGCTGATCAAAGAGCAGTAAGGGTTAGAAACATGGCTGAAGCGTCTAAAAATGTTAATCAGATGACAACGGTTTTAGGAATTATAGTATTAATCATTGGAATGGGAACATTAATTGCTGGAATTGTTGGAATTAGTAATATTATGATTTTCATTGTTAAAGAGCGAACCAAAGAAATAGGGATTCGTAAGGCACTTGGTGCTTCACCTAATTCCATTATTTCAATAATTTTAGTAGAATCTATTCTTATTACTGCCATTGCAGGTTATATAGGTCTTTTAATAGGAATGGGAATTTTAGAAATTGTTGGTCCAGGAATGAAGGAATACTTTATTACTGATCCAGGAGTGAGTATGTCACTTGTAATGTCTGCAACGATTACATTAGTACTAGCTGGAGCTTTAGCAGGTTATTTGCCAGCGAAAAAAGCATCGAAAATTAAACCAATTGTAGCATTAAGAAACGACTAATCATGATTAAATTTTTATTTGACAGAGATACGTGGCAAGAGGTTTTTGATAGTATGAGCAAAAACAAGCTCAGAACTGTAATTACCATGATTGGTGTTTGGTGGGGAATTTTATTACTCATAGGTTTACTGGGTTCGGCAAGAGGTATGGAGAATTCTTTCAATCGCCTTTTTGGAAATTTTGCTACAAATAGTGTTTTTATTATTGGTGGAACTACAAGCATGCCTTTCAAAGGATTCCAAGATGGAAAACGTGTACGTTTAACTTTGGATGATACTAGAAAAATTCAAGAGAATGTTGAAGGTATTGAGTTTGTAGTACCTAGAAACATTAACCAAAGTTTAGTTGTTAGAAAATTTCTTTCAGGAAATTTTGGTATCGCAGGTGATTATCCTTTGCTAGATAAAGTACAGAAGAAAAAATTGATAAATGGAAGATTCATTAACCAAAATGATATTGATGATCGTAAAAAAGTAGCAGTAATTTCTGAAGATATATATAAACAACTGTTTGAAAAGGATGAAGAAGCTATTGGTCAACTTATTAAAATCAACAATATAAACTTCACCGTAATTGGAGTGTTTGAATTAGGAAATATAAATATTGGACCAACAGATGATATCCATATTCCATTTACAACATTTCAGCAAATTTACAATCGAGGCAATCAAATTGGATGGATGATGATTACTGGAAAACCAGAATATGACATTAGTCAAATTGAGGAAGATGCTAAGTTGCTTTTAAAAAATGTTCACAGAATTCACCCTGAAGATAATCGAGCATTCAGAAGTTTTAATTTAGGAAGAGAGTTTGCCAAAATCACGGGTTTTTTAACAGGAATGCAATTTTTAACATGGTTTGTCGGTATTGCAACATTATTTGCAGGAGTATTTGCAATTGGTAATATATTATTAATTACAGTTAAAGAGCGAACTAAGGAAATTGGAGTAAGACGTGCATTAGGTGCCACACCATTTGAAATTAAAAGACAAATAGTTGTTGAAGCTGTATTTTTAACTTTAATAGCAGGATTATTTGGAATTCTTACTGGAGGTTGGATTTTAATAGCTTTAGATGCAGCGTTTGGACAAGGCGATGACGCTACATTAGTCAATGCCTCAGTATCAATAACAGTTGTTTTTATAGCATTATTAGTATTAGTAACATTAGGAACCCTTATAGGGTTAATACCAGCTTTTAAGGCGACGAGTATTAAACCCATAGAAGCATTAAGAGAAGAATAAAAAACCAATCAATTATAAAATGAAAAAAACAGTAAAAATCATTGTAGGAATTGTTCTAATAATATTATTAGCATTCGTATTAAAATATTTCAAAGATTCAAATTCAAAAGAAGTTGAAGACTTTAAAGTTGAAGAACCGTTTTACACATCTATAAATACTAAAACTGTTGCAACAGGGAAATTAAATCCTGAAGAAGAAATTGAACTTAAGCCACAGGTTTCAGGTATTGTAGATGAAATTCTGGTTGAAGAAGGAGATATCGTAAAAAAAGGAGATCTAATCGCTAAAATTAGAGTGGTTCCTAACGAACAGACTTTAGTAAGTGCAAATAGTAGAATTAACTCTGCTCGTTTGTCGTTTGATAATTCAAACACTTTATACAAAAGAAATAAAGTTCTTTTTGAAAAAGGAGTGATTTCAAAACAAGATTTTGAAAATAGTGAGTTATCAATGAATCAATCAAAAGAGCAATTACAACAAGCACAAAATGATTATCAAATTATTAAAAGAGGATCATTGTCTGGCGGAAGTTCAGCGAACACAAATATTATAGCTCAAATTCCAGGAACTATTTTATCAATTCCAGTTAGGGAAGGTGATCAAGTAATTGAGAGTAATAACTTTAACGCTGGAACTACAATAGCAACAATTGCAGACATGAGCGTAATGATTTTTGAAGGCCAAGTTGATGAAGCTGAGGTAGGCAAATTAGAAGAAGGTAAAGATATTAAAGTGATTTTAGGAGCAATTAATGAAAAAGAATTTCCTGCTAAGTTGACTTTTGTTGCACCAAAAGGCCTCGAAGTGAATGGAGCTGTTCAATTTACTATAAAAGCTGATGTTGAAGTTGAAGAATCAACGAATATAAGAGCAGGATATAGTGCAAATGCAGAAATTGAATTAGAAAGTAAAGACAGTACATTTTGTATTAAAGAATCCTTATTACAATTCAATAGAATCACTGAAAAGCCTTTTGTTGAAATTCAAAAAGAGGATGGAACTTTTGAAAAGAAAAATGTTGAACTAGGATTATCAGATGGGATTAATGTAGAGATCCTTGAAGGACTTGAAGAAGGAGTAAAAATTAAAGTGTGGAATAAAGCGTCAAAAGAAAATAATGACGATAATAACTAATAACAGCAATATGAAGTTTAAATTATTAGCGATTGCCTTATTAATTAGCATCGCAAGCTTTGCTCAAAGTAAAAAATGGACATTGCAAGAATGTGTTACTTATGCTTTAGAAAATAATATTTCTGTTAAGCAAGCCCAGTATACCTTATTATCAAATGATCAAGATTTAATATCCTCTAAAGGTAATTTTCTACCATCTGTAAGTGCAAATATGGGTCATAGATTAACCGTTGGTAATGCTGAACTATTTTCAGGTCAGTTTGTTGATAGAACAGCAAATAGCACAAACTTTGGAATTAATGTAAATCAAACAGTCTTTAATGGATTTAGAAACACATATTTATATAAGCAAGCACAATTAAATCGTGAAGCTAATGAACTAGAGTTAAATAGAATTAAAGACAATATTTCATTAAGTGTTGCAAACTTTTATTTGAATGTTTTATTTAATAAGGAAAATTTGGAAACGGCAAAATCACAATTAGAATTTTCTAACAAGCAATTAAACCAAGTTAAAGAATTGGTTGACGCAGGTGTACAGCCTAAAGCTAATATTTATGATGTAGAGGCTACTTTGGCTAACGATGAACAAAGTGTAACTATAGCAGAGAATAATTATAGGTTATCATTGTTGTCATTATCACAAGCTTTGCAATTACCTTTTGATGGATTCGATGTTGAAATTATTGAAATTGATGATCCAGCTGCAGAATTAATGTATGGAGATGTTAAGCCAGTTTTAAATTATGCTCTTGAAAATCGTAACGAAATCAAGCTTGCTGAAAAAAATATAGAAAATGCTGAATTGAGTACTAAGTTGTCTAAAAGTAATTACTATCCAACAGTAACAGCTGGTTATGGTTTTGGTACTAACGCTTTCTTTACAAACTTAAGTTCTAGTGAAGCACCATTTTTAGAACAGTTAAATGATCAGAAATCACATAGTTTTAATGTAAATGTAAGTATTCCAATATTTTCACGTTTTCAAAATAAAACCAATGTTGCTAAGTCTAGAATAGGTGAAGAGCGAAACAAACTGAACTTAGATCAGGCTAAATTAGATATTGAATCAAATGTACAACGAGCATTTACTGATGCACAAGCTGCATTAAAATCATATCAAGCTGCAAAGAAATCGTTAACAGCTCAAGAACTTGCTTTTCAAAATTCCCAAGAACGTTATAATATTGGAGCTATGAATACTTTTGATTTAGAGCAAACTCGTATCAGGTTAATTAACGCTCAAGCAGGTTTAATAAATGCCAAATACGATTTTGTTTTTAAAACTAAAGTATTAGATTTTTATATTGGAAAACCAGTAACTATAGATTAAACTTGGCATTTATACTAAATATAGAAACCACAACAACAAACTGTTCAGTCTCTCTTTCTTTTGAAGGAGAGACTTTGGTTTTAAAAGAGGATTATAATAATAATTACTCTCATGCCGAAAGATTGCATGTATATATTGATGCCATTTTAAAAGAAGCAAATATTAAAAAATCTCAATTAGATGCTATAGCTGTGAGTAAAGGACCAGGTTCTTACACTGGATTGAGAATTGGTGTTTCTGCTGCTAAAGGATTGTGTTTTGCATTGGATAAGCCCTTAATATCCATTTCTACATTAGAAAGTTTGGCACATCAAGTTGATATTACTGACGGTTGCATTGTTTCAATGTTGGATGCGAGACGATTAGAGGTGTATTCAGCAGTATTTGATACTAGTTATAATCAAATTAGAGAAACGCAAGCACAAGTTTTGGATGAGGCTTCATTTGCGCGTTATTTAGATACTAACAAAGTAACTTTTATTGGTAATGGAGTGCCAAAAACTAAAGAACTTATTTCACACAATAATGCAATATTTATTGATGATAAATTGCCTTCTGCTAATGAACTAAGTCAATTGGCATATAATAAATACAAAAAAAACGACATCGAAGATCTCGCTTATTTTGAACCTTATTATTTAAAAGATTTTGTGGCCTTAAAATCTAAACCAAAATTTTAACCTTGTTTTTTAATTTCTACTTGATGTGGATAAGGAATTTCAATACCTGCAGCATCAAGGGCTGATTTAGTTTGTTCAGTAACATCAAAGTAAACCGTCCAATAATCTTCAGATTTACACCAAGGCCTTACGGCAAAATTTACTGAACTATCTGCTAACTCAGATACATTTACAGTTGGTTCAGGATCTTTTAGTACTAATGGATGTGAAGTAAGCACTTGTAATAGTACATCTTTAGTTTTTTTAATATCAGAATCATAACCAACTCCAAAAGTTAGATCTACACGTCGTGTACCTTCAGTTGTATAGTTAATAATATTACCATTGGATAAAGCTCCATTTGGGATAATAATTTCTCTATTAGAAAGTCCTGTAAGTTTTGTTGTAAAAATCTCTATTTCTTTAACAACACCAAGTTCACCTTGTGCTTCAATAAGATCACCGATTTTAATAGGCTTAAAAATCATTAATAAAACACCACCAGCAAAATTACCTAGACTTCCTTGTAAAGCCAGTCCAATAGCTAAACCAGCTGCAGCCAATACTGCTGCAAAAGATGTTGTTTCTACACCTAATTTTCCTAATATGGCAATAACTAATAAAATTTTTAATATCCAATTGATAAGATTGAGTAGAAATTTTTGAAGACTTTCGTCATAGTCACGTTTAGTCATTACGTTTTTAATGGCTTTCATGATTTTTTTAATGATCCATGATCCAATAATCCATATGGCAATGGCACCAATAACCTTTATACCATATACTGTTGCAAATTCTATTACTTTGTCTAATATGCTGTCTAAATCCATTTTTTATTTTTTAATTGTTAATGAGTATTACTATAAGTGCAAAAATAGCAGGAATGCTTTGTACAAAAAACAAACGAATGTTCTTTGTTGAGTATGACCCATAAATTCCAGCAAAGGTCACACAAATAAGAAAGAAAATAGCAAAATTAATATTCTCTTTAATAATCGAGAATATAATTCCAGCAGATAAAAATCCATTATAGAGTCCTTGGTTAGCAGCTAATACTTTTGTTTCGATTGCAAATTCTTTTGATTTTAAACCAAAAGTTTTTATGCCTTTTGGCTTGGTCCAGAGAAACATTTCTAGTACTAAAAAGTAAAAATGCTCAAATGCTACAAATGCTAATAAAATAATTGATAGTGTGCTCATAAGTTATTCATTTATAAATGTAACTGCATTATCTACTTCAGAAACAGGGAATTTACAAGCCTTATTTACGCATACATAAATAAGTGTTTTACCTTTAACATACCTGTTCTTTAAAAGCGGTAAATTGTTATCAGTTTTACTGCCAATAATTAATTTATTTGGTAAATAATGAGTGTTTAAATCTTTAATTTTTTCTTCTACTTCTGTTCCTACTATAGCGACTTCATAATAGTTGTTAGTGTAATTAAGCATTAAATCAAGCCAGTTTGAAAAAGTAGATGGATACTCAGCAATTTCTGGCATTATGTTATGCAACATGATTATTGAAGTTGTCGCATACGATTCGTTATCAAAATAGTGTGATAACTTCAATAAGTTTTTTGCCATTATTGAATTGCTTGATGCTATAACATTATCTCTATATTCAATGGTTCTTGCAACAAGTTTTGCATCATCGTCAGATGTAAAATAGAACATTTTGTTAGTGTCATCAAAGAAGTGATCAAAAGTGTAATTAGTTAGATTTCTGGAAGCTGTTAACCATTTTTCGTCAAGTGTGTTTTCATAGATACTTATAAAGGCTTCACCTACTGAAGCATAATCTTCTAAATAGCCATTAATAGTACTTTTGCCATCTTTAAAGCTATGATACAGACCACCATCATCTTTGGTTTGAACATTTAAAATGAATTCTGCATTTTTAAGTGCTGAATCTAAAAATTCTTGGTTGTCAAATACACGATAAGCATCTGCATATGCTTTTATCATTAATGCATTCCAAGAGGTTAGTACTTTATCATCTAATCGAGGTCTAATACGTTTTTCTCTTTCTTTTAATAATATTGCTTTCCACGAGTCCTTTTTCTTGTTTAACGTATTTAATGAGATATCATATTTTTTTATAATATTTTCATCTGAATCGTTTCTAATAAGCACATAGTTATCATGTTCCCATAAACCATAACTGTTTACATTGTAGTAATCAGCAAAGAGATTAAAATCTTCAGTCAATAAGTTCTTTAAGTCGTCAACTTGCCAAACGTAAAAAGCTCCTTCTTCAAGGTCACCAGTTATTGTATTGCTGTCTGCGTCCAAAGACGAGCAGAAAGTTCCATTTGAGTTGGTTAATTCTCTCTTAACAAACTCTAAGGTCTCAAACACAACGTCTTTATACAAAGAATTCTTAGTAATTAAATAAGCATCACTATATAAACTTACGAGTTGTGCATTGTCATACAGCATTTTTTCAAAATGAGGCACATGCCATTTGTCGTCTACAGAATATCTTGAAAATCCACCTCCAACATGATCAAATACACCACTATAAGCAATTTTAGTAAGCGTTAAATTCACATAATCTTGTAAATCTGAATCATTATTTTGATAAGCTTCACGCATTAAGAAATGCAAATTGTTTGGCATCATAAATTTAGGAGCTCTATTCGACCCTCCTTTTATTGAGTCAAAACTTTGCGACCATTTATGAATTGCACCTTTTACAAATTCGTGATTAAAGTCTACTTCATTTGAGTTAAGAGTAACAATGTCTAATGATTTAATTCCTGCTTCAAGTTTTTCAGCATATTCTATTAGTTTTTGAGGGTTTTCCTGATAGACTTTAGTTACTTGCTCAAGCGTACTTATCCACTGTTCTTTTCTGAAATAAGTTCCTCCCCAAACTGGTCGTCCATCTGGTAAAGCAATAACATTTAGTGGCCATCCACCACTTCCAGTCATGAGTTGAACGGCATTCATATAAACTTGATCAACATCTGGTCGCTCTTCTCTATCAACCTTAATATTAATGAAGTTTTTATTCATTACTTGAGCCACTAAAGAATCTTCAAAACTTTCTCTTTCCATTACATGGCACCAATGGCAAGCAGCATAACCAACACTAATTAATATGAGCTTATTACTGTCTTCAGCTTCACTTAATGTTTCATCATTCCATGCTTTCCAATCAACAGGGTTATGAGCATGTTGTAATAAGTAAGGACTTGTTTCATTAATCAGTTCATTTGTATATTTATGTGTCATTTGCTCAGTTATTTCACTCTTGCAACTCATAAGATTAATGGATGAAATTAATACAAAGAAGAAAGGTTTTTGCATAGTTTCAAAAGTACAAAAAGATGAATAAAAAAAGCGATCATAAAATGAACGCTTTTTAATATAGTAAGGTTGTTTATTATTTTACTTCAAATGTAATTTTCAAGTTTACTCTAAACTCGGTAACATTATCACCATTAACCACTGCACTTTGAGATTGAACAAATACAGATTTAATATTTTTCACACTCTTTGAAGCTTGTTTTACTGCTTTTCTGGTAGCATCTTCCCAACTTTTACCTGAATTTGCTAACACTTCAATTACTTTCATTACTGACATAATTATAATTTTTAAATGTTTATACTATATATAAGAAACAAAAAATTAAATTAAGTCACAATATTAATGATGGATTTTAACCGTTAATGGCTTCAACAGTTTCTACTTTATCTTTCAACATTTCTTTGAGCATATTCTCAATACCATTTTTAAGCGTAAAAGTTGATGAAGGACAACCACTACAAGCACCTTGCAAAATTACCTTTACATTTTTGGTGTTAGCATCATACGATTCGAACTGAATATTACCTCCATCGCTAGCAACGGCTGGTTTTACATATTCCTCTAAGATGTTTATAATTTCTTTTGATGTGTCATCTAGAGTTTCAAAATGTGCTTCTTTAGCTTTTTCGGTATTTTGCTTTATTTCAGGAGCATCTCCAACTACAACGGGTTTGCCGTTTTCTAAATAAGTCCTTATGAATTCACGCAATTCCATTGTAATATCATTCCAGTCAGCAACATCATATTTGGTGACTGAAACGTAGTTTTTATCAATAAACACACTTTTTACGAAAGGAAAGTGAAACAACTCAGCAGCAAATGGGGATGATTTGGTTTCATCAATTGAGGTGAACTCAAACATTGTAGGTGCTAAATTTTTATTGGCCACAAATTTTGTTACTGCTGGATTAGGTGTACTTTCAGCATAAATAGTTACTGGAACTTTTTTGGTGTCATCACTACTATTTATAACAACTCCTCCATCATTGAGATAGTTTTCAATTTGTTCTCTAACTTCTTCTTGCACGTCATTCCAAGTGACAATATCATAACGTTCAATAGCAATAAAGTTTCCAGAGATATAAACCTTTTTTACAAAGGGCAAATAAAACAATTGTTGTGCAATTGGTGAATTCTTAGCATCATCTACATTATTGTACTCAAAGCTCTGATATTGAGTTAAAAAGCTGTCTGCTTCAAATTTTATGATGGTCTGATTGCTAGTTTCTTGTATTGAAACGGTGATTTTTCTCATTATAACTAATTTTTGCAAAAATAATAAAAGAAAAGTGGAGTTATACATATATTTGGATTTCATTAGCCAAATTTATCGTGAAGAAAAATATCTACATATTTTTGTTGTTATTATGGTCAACTCCTGGGTTTGCTCAAATTATTGCAATTAATAATGCTAGCGATGCTCAATCTTTTTTTGGACCTGAACAATTAATAGAAGATGTCCTAATTGATAGCCCTTGTACTGTTGTGAGTGATTTCTCTTATCAAGTTAAAGGCGACCCTACAGACAATATTACCAAAAGTTATGGATATTTTAGACGCACAACAGGAAGTACATTTCCTTTTGAAGACGGTATAATTTTAACTACAGGTCAAGCATTTCCTGCGGGTAATACTCCTGGAGGTTTAATAAGTGAGCAAAACGGATTACTTGGCGATCCAGATCTTGAAATTGCTTTAGGCCAAACAAACACAAATGATGCCACATTTATCAAATTTACATTCACTCCAATAGCTGACAAAATTAGCTTTAGGTATTTAATGGCATCTGAAGAATATGATGGAGCTACTGAATGTGATTTTGCTGATAGTTTTGCTTTTTTATTGCGAGAAGTAGGCACGATGGCCTATACTAATTTAGCGGTACTTCCAGACGGTACCCCTGTAAGTGTCAAGAATATTAACAACTCATCATTAATTAACAATGGTGGAGGTACTACAAATTGTGATGCAAATGTACCCTATTTTGAAGGTTATAATATTGGAGATACTAATTATGGAGGGCGAACAGTTGTATTAACTGCAAGCGCAGATGTTATTCCTAATCAACCTTATGAAATAAAATTAGTAGTAGCAGATCAAGGCGATGACGTTTGGGATTCAGCCATTTTTATTGAGGCAGGAAGTTTTGATATTGGTCTAGATCTTGGTCAGGATTTAACTATTGCTGGTGGAAACTCTGCATGTTCAGATGAAGAACTAAGATTAGATACATTTATTAATACAACCATAGGAAATCATACTTGGTATCAAGATGGTGTTTTGATTCCTGGCGCTAACGATTCTTTTATTGATGTGTTAGTTGATGGCGAATATTCCGTTATAGTAGATTTTACTGGTGGCTGCAGCTCTACAGATACAATCATTGTTGAATTTGCTACAAGTCCTGTGTTAAACCCACTGGATAATCAACTTACATGTGATGATAATAACGATGGTTTTTGGGCATTAGATTTAAATGCTTTATCTGCATTAGTATTAGATACACAAGACCCTTCTGAGTTTACTGTCACTTTTCATTTGTCGCAAACAGATGCTGATGATAATGCAAATCCATTAAGTACACCTTATACAAATGCTACGGCCTATACTCAAGAAGAAATTTTTATTAGAATAGAAAGTAATATTAATACAAGCTGCTATTCAACAGATAGTTTTATTTTCGATGTTGCAGATCAACCAACAGCGACAGCTCAAAACTATGAATTGTGTGATAATGATGATGATGGTGATGATGCCAATGGCTACTTAGAGTTCGATTTAGTAACAATGACACCTTTAGTATTAAATGGACAAGATCCAACACAGTTTAATGTTACTTACCATTTAAATCAAGTTGATGCTGATGCATCTGCAAGTGCAATAACACCATTGTTATTTACAAATACAGTGGTTAATGCTCAACAACTTATTGTTAGAGTAGAAAATATTGATAATACAACCTGTTATGAAACTACCACTATTGATTTAGTAGTTTATGAATTACCAACAGTTGTACCTTTTGTTGAATTGTTTCAATGTGATGATGATACTGATGGTTATACAGAATTTAATCTCACAGAATCTAATGAATTGTTTTCTGCTAATCATGCTGCTGAAATATTTACGTATCACTTGTCTTTAGCAGATGCTGAAGCAAATAGCAATGCTGTAACAAACCCTACTACATATACAAATCTTGATCCTTCTGCGGCTCCAGATATTATGTATGTAAGAATTGAAACAACCGATGGTTGCTACAGAACATCTCAATTAAATTTATTAGTATCAACTACTCAAATCCCTCCAACGTTTCAGTTAACTTATGAAGTATGTGATGACGATGCTGTAGATGGAGATTATAGAAATGGAATTGCAACTTTTGACTTTAGTGCTGCAGAGGCTTTAATTACTGCAGAATTTCCTCTAGGGCAAATTATAAACATTTCTTATTTTGAAACATTAGATGATGCTCTAGAAGAAACCAATGCAATCACAGACATTAGCAATCATAGAAATGATGTTTCGCCAAATACTCAAACTATATTTGTACGTGTTGACAGTGATATAGATAATTCTTGTTTAGGACTAGGAGAGCATATTACATTAACGGTTAACCCATTGCCAGAAGAAAATGATGTAGCTGATATTGAATTTTGCACAGACACTCCTGATGTAACTGCTATAGATTTAATACAATTTGATACCGAAGTAATTGGAACACAAAATCCTGTGGACTTTGCAATAACTTACCATGAAACGCAAGCAGATGCTGATTTAGGAGCTAATATTTTAGTAAGCCCTTATACTAATATCAGTAATCCACAAATAATTTATGTTCGCGTAGAAGATAATGCAACAGGATGCTTCGTGTCTTCTGTTAATTTTGAAATTACTGTGAATACCAATCCTGTGATTTCTATTCCAACAGCGTTAGAGATGTGTGATTATGACAATCCTAGTGATGAAATTGAAGCTTTTAACCTTGAAGATGCAACAGATGAAATCCTTTTTGGTATAACTGGGGTAACACTTACTTTTTATGAATCATTAGCTGATGCTGAATCTTCAGTAGGAGCAATTACTAGTCCTTATAGTAATACAAGTAATCCTCAAACGGTTTATGCAAGAGTTGAAGATGATATTACAGGATGTTATAGTACAACAACTTTAGATTTAATTGTAAACGCGTTACCAATTTCAAATACAGATCCTATTGATCTTGTTTTATGTGATGACAATAATGCTGGTGATATAACTGAAATTTTTGATATAACACAAAATGAAGTTTACATTCTTAATGGAGAAATAGGAGTTACTGCAACGTATCATGAATCGTTAACTGATGCTAAAAATGGAACGGGAAATATTACAACTCCAACAACTTATAGTAATACGAGTACAGCTCAAACTATTTTTGTGCGAATTACTAATGATACAACTGGATGTTATGTCATTGTAGATTTTGATATTATTGTCAACCCATTACCAGATGTTATTGCAGTCACTGATTTGATTGAATGTGAAGATAATACAGATGGAATTTTTGATTTTAATTTAGAAAGTAAAACACTTGAAGTGTTAAATGGTCAAGACCCTGGAGTTTTTGCAGTTACATATCATACAACTCAAGCTGATGCTGATACTGCTGCTAATGCTTTGACAAGTCCTTTTACAAACACAATAAATCCTCAAGAAATCTTTATTAATATAACGAATACTATTACTGGTTGCGAAGTTGCTACTGTTAGCTTTTTTGTAGAAGTTCAGGAAAGCTCTAATGCAAATCAAAATATGACGCCATACATTATATGTGATAATATTGGTGATAATGATGGATTTGGACAATTTGATTTGACAACACGAAGTGCTGAAGTACTTGATGGACAAGATCCATTGATTTATGAAGTAACCTATTACTCATCTTTTGATGATGCAGATTTATATGTGAATCCAATTCCAACTATTTATGAAAAT